>Ga0247724_1000002_pt1 | contig 326607 bp, 398 predicted proteins | sample OKSTACKMC2E_FD_182776 | JGI IMG/M metagenome (GOLD analysis project Ga0247724, IMG submission 182776) | Subsurface sediment microbial communities from gas well in Oklahoma, United States - OK STACK MC-2-E | ecosystem: Environmental > Terrestrial > Deep subsurface > Rock core/Sediment | place... | reverse complement strand
CCGCACACCGACACCATGTACCGTATCTCGGTGGTCGCCGGGCACCTCAATGACATTTCGAGCGAGAAAGTCACCATGTACCCGGTGGGGTTCCTGTGTGATTTCGAGAAGGTGAATTTCGGCTTCGCCATGACAGGTGAAGAACACATCATCACCGGAGCTATGGGGCGGTTCGAAAAACAACTTGAAGAGAGTGTCGCCCTTGGCGGCACCTACATGAAAACGTTCATCAAGACTGACGAAGACCGTGCTGTTGCCCTGGAACTCGCCTACCATGTGCGCTATTGCCCGACCGGACCATTGGGTAACTTGTTTTTGCGCCAGTTCCAGCGGTATCCAAGCGACAGCCAGAAATTCATTGAGAACGCCGGTATGGGGATCAATGGTGATTTCCGCTTCCTGATCTCGGTGCTGACGCTGCTGAACACCTTTGCCCTCCAAATTGGCGAAGGGCACCGCGTGTCGCCCAAGGGTTCTAAGTTCATTGGTGGAAAATCCCGCCCCTATATGGCGTACAACCGACTGATCCTCGAATTGCCCAAGGAAAAATTGTTGAATGCGGTTGAAGAATACGTAGGCGACCAAATTAATGACAGTCGCCGTCGCCATGAAGTCATGCCAACGTGGTGTTATCGGAAAAACTCTGGACGCATCGACTGTGAACATGAATGGGACCGTATGGAAGAGCGAACTTCCAATATCTGGCATAAGTGTAAGCACTGTGGTCGCATCCGTTGGCGACGCAAGGAACATGAACGCGGTGACGCTTCCAAAGGCTTTGTAGTGAAGGATTACATCCTAACTGCAAATGGTGATCGCCGGGCGATCAAGTACGAAATCTAGGAGGAACTGATGTACGACACATTGATCCTTCCCAACGGTACGTGTTTGCCGTATGACCGTAGCGCCGGGGTGCTGCGAGAGCCAACCCGGATTCAACTGGTCCTGACATTCATCGTCATGGAAGTAGCCGATAACATCAAGCCGTTGGCGGTGTTCGGGCTGGCTCTTATTGGTTTGGGGCTGATGGTGTGACATGGCTGTACGAACGTTAGACCAGTTTCTCGCAGACCTTAATGCGCGGTCGGAATACATCAAATTCCGCAGCAGCAAAGGTGTGGTCGTAAGCGTCTATGTCCGCAAAGGCTCTATGAACATCAAGGGTATGCACTACGAGAATGTCTTGCAACGCGCCAATACTTCGATCCAAACCGCGCGTTATGCCCGCAAGGCTACCTACGACCAACCGTTGTGCAAATCTGGTGCGTATCGTGAACTAGACTTGTTTATGTTCGAACAAGCCAAAAATCACGGTATGAATGGCGTTTACGTTGAGAATGTATTAAATCCTATGCTACCTGATGTTCTTCTTCGTTATGGCTACGAAGAAGTTGAGCCTATTTGTCGATGTTTTTGGAAACCGGTGGACAATTAACGCAACGACGACATGGTTTTGACCATGAGAAATAACGTGTTTTTGTCCCGGTAAACACTGAATGATAAATGAATTGTATTCCACAGAATCTTTTTAGTTTCAGCACACCGTGGAATATTAACCGATATATCCAATGAATAACGCATAATAAATTCCTTTCTAAAATTTTTTACTATTGAATTGTAAATTTCAATACAATTTTAATTTGTTATTCTCTAGGAAGTGGGAATGATTACTTTCCCCCTGACCCCGAACGCACTAGGTCGCCCGGAGTCAAAGAGAAAGTAAAAATGGCGTCATTCTCTGAGGCGTCCAAAGATTCTACACAAAGGGTTTAGTCACAAAGACGATGGGCGGATGATCGAGTTTCCCATCTTAGACCCCTACTTTCCAGGCATACACCTATCATCGGGACCGCATGGTGCAGAGTGTAGACACACCGATGCGGCTGCTTGTTGTGGTTAGTCACAGCGCAAGCATCCTTTTTCGATCCACAATATTTTAGCTGGTGGGAACCTCTGTCGCTAAGATCGAGCGAAATCAATGATTTCGCTTGCGGGATACGCAACAGCGATATTCCAGTCGAGCGAAGGGTGCGCTCTCATACCCCCGGTCAGTCGTCCCGGCAATTCTTGGGCGGTTTAATACAGAACCCTCTTGGATGTCCCGAGTGTTCACGACTCGTTCCAGTAGCATGGGACTTTATGGTGACTCGTCATGCGAGTGCAATAAAATAATCGTCGTGTTCTGTGGATTACCTTCGCTAAATACTTCTGTTGATAGGGAGGCAATTCTATGGGTATATCATTTTCAGGCGGTGTAATTCCGGTTGGTACATTTAAGATCAAGGCAAATATTCCACCTGTGTGGGTCACTTTGTCCGGATCACTGGGGGATGCCAACGGCGGTCAGCCATATACGTTTAATTTATCGGCAACTGATCCAGAGAACGCCCCCCTTGCGTACACGGTTGTTGGTGGATCGTTGCCTGCTGGATTGTCTTTGAATTCAGTTGGTGTGATTAGCGGAACCCCAGTAAATATCCCTGGAAATTATCCGTTTACGATACGGGTATCAGATGGCGAGTCGCACGTTGACCGCGCCTTTAATTTGTATGTAACCAATCAGACCCCAATTTGGTCTACCGCAGGCGGTGCGTTAGCGATTGGGACTCAAAGTATTGCGTACACCACAACATTCATTGCGACTGATCCCAATGGTGATGCCGTGACCTATTCGGTGGTTGATGGGTCACTTCCTTCTGGTTTGGTACTGAATACCTCTACGGGTGTGCTTTTTGGAACGCCAACTGTTGTTGCAAATAATAGTTTTACTATTCGCGCGACTGATGCAATAGGTGCTTATGTAGATCGTGCTTTCACCCTCACCGTCGCGTCGGCTAATGATCCTTATTGGACGGGTGTTAGCTTGCTGATGCATATGGATGGTACCAACGGATCGACCACCTTTACTGATCAGCGTGGTCATATATTCACCAATAATGGTGGAACTACACTCACTACGGCATTGCAGAAATTTGGTACGGCGAGTGCGTTATTCAACGGCACGACCACTTATTTAACCACCCCAAGTACGTCCGAGTTTAATTTCGCGGATGGTGATTTCACAATTGAAGCTTGGGTTAACCCATCAAGTTACTCGGTTGGTACCGGTTCAGGTGGAACTCACCTTCGCGGTATTGTGACGAAATACGACGCAACTGCATCAAACAACAAAGAATTCTTATTCTGTTTGAATAATGGTGCGCCGAGCTTTGGTATATATACCACCGCTGGAATTCCATATAGCGCGGTCGATACCAATGTATTACCACTCAATACTTGGACACATCTTGCGGTTACAAGGAATTCTAACACGTTACGGTTATTTGTAAATGGTGTAGAAACTGCGAATACGACATTACCTGCTGGTACAGCGATAAAAACTAGTAATCAGCCGGTGGGGTTTGGTGTGATCCATACGGACGCACCCGATGTTTATCCAAAATTTGCGGGGGCACTTGACGAGGTACGGATTACGAAGGGTGTTGCGCGTTATACTAGCAATTTCACCCTATCGTCGGTTGCGTTCCCTCATATTGGGGTTGCCAAGTAGAGCCAGTGGTACAAGGGCGCCCGGCTGCTGGCGACGATCTCATCAATCCGCATGGATGTTCTCGCTGATGTGGGGATTAGACCCGTCGTCATTGAGGTTAGACGGGGTGGTGATCTCGTACAGCCTCATGAGTACGGGTCCATGATGACGAAGGTGTTGTCGCGCGGGCGCACCATGATGTTTTCGTCATGAAGATCGATGGTGTGTTCCCCGGCATTCTGAATAACGGTTTGGATCGTGCCGACGAAACGGGGATATTTGCGCTCGAATTCTGCACAAAGGGTGTGCAACAAGTTCTCATTTTCCTCCCACTTCTTACGCGCAATCGAATAGGTATAATCATTCCAGAATAGTCTATGTCTGCGTTTGATACTTGACGCGGCAAATTTGTCATCTGGTAGGTTGCCGATCAGATTTATCATGTATGCCGCAAGTAGATGAATGTCTGGGGTGTCCGTTGTTATTGGCGCGAGACGTTCCACGAATGCGATAAATGCATAGCCATCTTCGGACGCATACCGGCGCACCCGGCTGATCTTCGGGAAGTGTGGGTTTGCTTTGTCGGTATGGGTAAGCTCTACGAACTTCAGCCATGTCCGGTCGGGCAAATATGCAACCTTGATGACGAAGGTTTCATTTGCCTTTGCATAGGTTTCGCTATAACTACCTGTCCCGATGATCTTGTAACCATTGTTCTTGAGGTAGTGTTCGATCATTTCATAGGTTGCCCACTGGTTGCGAGCAACCATTTTGGCAACACTAATTTCTTCGGTGATCTCTGTCGTGCGCATATTCGTATTTATCCCGGCGGCTAAATATCTGCATGCGCTGGAAAGACATCATCACCGAGGGGCGGGATGCCCCACTAAATGGCGATAAGGCTCATGAAAACATGAGCAAGAGCCAGATCAAGATACCACGTCCGTTGCCGGTCGCTGCGGAGTAGTCAGCGAGACGCGAAGAAGTAACCATCCTCGCGGACTTCGGTAACATACACCTGGGTCCACCGGGCACCTTCGCTTTCCTTGACCCTGATCCATTTACCAACGGCAAGTTTCTTCTTATCAGAGCCATGCACCAGTACCAACGCTGGTATCGTCCCGATCTTGCACGAAATTAGATCGCGATCAAACCATTCCATTACAACACCTTGAATACGTAGACGACACTCGAACCATTCTGATGAATTTCGACACCACGGAATTTGACCCAACCGTTACAACGGCATCCCCATTCACCATGGCGTTTGACCGGAGAACGCAGTTTAAGACTGTTGTAGTCTACCATCACACGTCCACCCTCCCAGCCCTTGGCTGCCGCTATAATGTCGTCGGTGACGGGGATAATAGCCATCGCACTTTCCAACACAAAAGGTAAAGTATTGAATATAGTAACCAATGGATGAAAAGAAGTCAATAGGTTGAACTAAATAAAGGAGTTCAAAGGAGAGCCTACATGCGTTTGACTGATATGCACGGTGATGAAGAACTTGATGCAATCGCCCATTCGATTGATCGGCTGCGATTGAAGAAGATCGACTTCCCGGCTGGTCTGATGAACAAGATGAAGTGGGTCTACCAGTTCATTTACGATCTGCGGCTTGAAACCATGGAGATCGGTCAAGTTCTAAGCGCGTATGCCCGGCTCGCTAAGTACACTCACCTGAACACGGTCCCTGGCGCCGGTCCCGTGGATAAGGCGCTCGAAGAACTGGCACACCTGTTGTCGCAAGTTGAAGGCTCGATGAACCGGCGTGTTCCCACAACCGAGTCGTTCGCGGCAGCCAAGCAAGAGTATCAACGAATTTCGGAGGCAGCCCGGCTCGCAGCCGAGAATATGGGTGAAGTCGTTGCACATATTGAAAAGGAATTGGCGTCCAACAACGGTGTTGGATCGTATTTGCGCCCTCTCCAAATGATCAAGGACATTCTGTCTGTCCTAGTGGAGGCATTAGGGCGAATGGCAGAAGCGGTGGACGAACAGATTATTCGACTTCAACCTGTGTGATGCGTCGAGCCGTCCTGCAATTCTGAGCGGCGAGTTCTGAGTTTCTGGTATTCACATGTGTGATCAAGGTATCCGGTGTCGGGTCAGGGGCACTGAGAATTTGTTCCCTGAGGCTGAAATGGGCGGACATGATCGCCTCCTTGGTCTTACCGATTATACCGTACCACGCTTTTCGCAACATTGCAAACATCCTACCTTCTTTCACCAGAAAACCCCCGGTGAAAGTATTTATCGTGTTACGTAAACAGTGGTGTTAATTGTGTGTGCATAAATAGTCACGGTTTTCAATGATTTATGGAAAAAACCGTGGCAAAAAAATTAACAAAGACTGCATTTGAGAAGGTTCTTTACACAGAAAAAGAGTTGATGGAACTCCGTCGTTGTGCTGAAGACCCGATCTACATGATGGAAAGTTTTATGCGTGTGCTGCATCCGGTGAAGGGTGAAGTACCGTTTAAGTTGTTTGAGTACCAGAAGCGAATGATCCAGGCATACCTTGGTCATCGTCAGGTGATTTCGCTTACTGGTCGTCAGTTGGGTAAAACGGAATGTGCCGTGGGTTTCTTGCTCTGGTACGCGATGTTCCACCCGACTTCTAACATCCTCATCGCGGCGAACAAGTACGATCAGGCGCTTGAAATTATGAAGCGTGTGAAGTTCGCCTATGAATCCTTGCCAGACCATATTCGCGCTGGCGTGAAGTATTACGCGATGGAGCGTGTGGAGTTCGACAACGGATCAACGATCCGCGCCGAAGCAACCACAGAAAATACCGGTCGCGGTAAGTCTATTTCCGTTCTGTACCTTGACGAGTTCGCGTTCGTACCGCCGAATATTGCTAAGGAATTCTGGACCGCTATTCGTCCTACCCTGTCTACCGGTGGTAAATGTATTATTACTTCGACGCCAAATAATAATGACGACCAGTTTGCACAAATTTACCGTGCAGCAGAAAACAACTTAGACGAGTTTGGTAATCTTCGTCCGAACGGTGAAGGTGTAAATGGTTTTTTCCATATCAACGTGCCGTGGTCGGAACACCCGGATCGTGGTGAGGAATGGGCGAAGGAAGAAGAGGCCAACATTGGTCACGACAGATTTTTGCGCGAGCATTGTTGTGTCGTACAATATACTATTATATCATTAAGTGATTGTAATAACAATATTTTTGACATGACAATGGGTGATTTGTTTGCCTCGCTGTGAACCGTTTTTTAAGCGAACAACGTCTGTTACACAAAAGATAAATATGGTCAGACATCCATAATGGGAACTGACCATGACTGATCCTTTGCTTTCAAAATTTGTTATTTCTGCCATTGATGGGCAGCGTTATTGCCGTACCAATGGGCAATTCACCAGACATCTAGTTGCGAACGACCTGACCTACCGCCAGTATTACGAAACTTACGTGACGGGGAAGGAAGAAATTTGTCCGTATTGCGGTAAGCCCAAGACATTTTACCAGAAAAACAATACCTATGGGGAAACCTGTGGTGAGCCAGTGTGTGTTGGTAAGGTAGTAAGCCAGCGGATTAATAGTTGGGATGAAACCAAGAAAGCCAAGGTGTCAGAACGTAAGAGCCAAGGGTTGAAGAAGCTGCTTAATTCCGAGGAAGGGCGTGAGATTATTGAACGCCGAGTAGCGACCAACCGCCAGCTTGATGAGAACGGGCTGGATGGGTGGCAGCGGGGCAATCTGAAGTCACGAGAAACCAAGGAAGCTCGTTATGGCGATCCAAACTACAACAACCATGACCAGACGATGAAGCAATTTGCCAAGCATACTGTTGCTCGTAAAGAAGAAATTATCGACAAACGCCGTAAGACAAATCTTGATCGGTATGGTATCGAGAATATGTATTTGCATCCGAGTTGTATTCGGCAATCGGCTAAGGGTAATGCAAGTATTTACGACTACACATTACCGTCAGGACGTGTAATTGGTATTCGTGGTTTTGAGGGGCGAGTTGTTTCATTATTACTGGAACAATACGTCGAAGACGAGATCAAGGTACATGACAGCTATGTTTTGAAGGATGTCGAAGTCCCAATCATTCCGTACATAGCCGTACCAAATCGGAATTCGAAATATTACCCAGACATCTACATACCCAAGGAGAACCGCATTATCGAAGTGAAGAGTCGGTGGTGGTACGACGCGGGTGGGCGTCCAGGGTATGAAAGTCGGATTGAGAACAACAGACGCAAGAAAAAAGCCTGTGAGGATGCAGGATTCGTATTTGAATTCTGGGTGTTTGATGCGGCTGACAAATATGAGGTCATCAAATGAGGCTTATTGAAATCGCTTACCGTTTTGGAATTGAAAAATTTTTTGCAAAAAGCACTGAACAACATGGCGATAAGAATATTACTATGAGCGGAGCCTAAGTTGGTTTATTGTCATTATACATGAAGCTTTGTGGGTTTGTTATGTGCGACGAACTTTTACAACCAGTTGTTATATCGCGTATAGATGGTAAACCATACTCACGTAAGACTGGGGCGTTTACACGGCATTTGCGCGACCATGGTTTCACTTACCAAGCGTATTATGAAACTTTCATCACTGGTGTGATGGAAAGTTGCCCCTATTGTGGTACTTCCAAGAAATTCTATCAAAAGGATCATAGTTACGCCAACACATGTGGTTCGAAAGAATGTGCTGCGCGGTGGACATGGGATCGGCGCACAAGTAGTGCCGTGGAAGAAATTAACCAACGGCGCCAGCAGACTAATACGGAGCGGTATGGTGGGAACACTCCGATGGCATCAAAAGAAGTGCGTGAAAAAGCGGCATGTACCAATATGGAACGGTATGGCGGAAATACGCCAATGTCGTCGGAGGAAGTGCGCAAAAAGGTCCGAACAACGTGTAACGAGCGGTATGGAACATCTTCACCGCTGTCTGCGTTGACGGTGCAAGAACAAATTAAGGAGGTACAGCAGAAAAAATATGGTGGTCATCATATGTTTGATACGGCTGTGCGTGAAAAAGTTGTTCAGACGAATCTTGATCGCTATGGGGTTTGTACAACCCTATTACATAAACCAACGCGCGAAAAAGGACGAAAATCTATACAAGAGCGGTTTGGGACTGAATATGCTTCTCAAAATGATGTGGTAAAGCGGGCGATTGCCGCAAGTCGAATGCGTCACACGTATATGGCATTGGCGGGGCGTGTCGGGAATGTCACGCCGTTATTCACGTTGGAAGAATATGGGGGGATTTGTATCGACCATAAATGGCGGTGTAATGAGTGCTCGACTGAATTTTTTGATGATTTATATGCTGGTAGTATGCCTCGGTGTCCATCGTGCTACCCCAAAAGGACTTCAATTGGGGAAGAGGATATGGCGAAATTTGTTGAAACCTGTGGTTTTGATTTGATCCGGAATTCGAGACGTATCATTGCACCGTATGAATTGGACATTTACGTTCCTCAAAAAAATATCGCAATTGAATATTGTGGTGTGTATTGGCATTCGGAAGCCAATGGTAAGGATCGTAATTATCATTTGATGAAATTGGAACGTTGTAATGAGCAGAATATTCATCTTCTGACTATTTTTGAAGATGAGTGGCTTACCAACCGACCATTAGTGGAAGGACGTATTCGCACGGCATTGGGTATAAACCAGAAGGCGGTTTATGCGCGTCAATGTGTTATTGCACCGGTTGATGTTGAAGCTGAACGTTTGTTCTTATCGTTGTACCATTCGCAAGGATATACCCCATCTTCTGTTGCGGTGGGGCTATATTATGGTGACGAACTTGTTGCCTTAATGACGTTTGGGCGCAATCGCTTCAATGGTGATGGCTGGGAGTTAATTCGTTATGCTACCTCGACCCGGTGTGTTGGCGGGGCATCACGTTTATTTGTATATTTTGTTAAACAAGAAAATCCTACATCGGTTGTGAGTTACGCAGATCGACGGTGGAGTAACGATGGTACGGTGTATCGGGCAATGGGTTTTGAGTTAGTGTCGGTCACCAAGCCGGGATATTTTTGGGTTAATGGAGGCTATCGGTACGCCCGACAGAAATTTATGAAGCATAAATTAGTAAAAGAGGGTTTTGATCCTTCTAAAACAGAAGTGGAAATTATGTTGGAACGTGGGTTTCATCGTCTGTGGGATTGTGGACATTACAAATTTATATGGAGAAACAACAAAGGTTAACTAATGCAAACATTTAAAGAGAATACCAAAGGATATAAAATCCTTACGGATCAAGGGTATAAGGATTTCAAAGGTATTGCCTATATGGGTGATCGCCGGATTTACCGAGTAGAATTTGCCGGTGGGTCATACTTGGAATGTACTGATAATCACGTACTGTTCCGCTATGACCATAAAGAGGTTGAAGTTAGAGACCTTTCGATTGGTGATCGAATCTATGCAGTGCCGACCGATTTGCTCATATCAAATCTGGTTGATACTGGGCGCATAGAACCAGTTTACGACATCATCGGGGTGGATGGCGTTGAGCGATATTTTACCAACAAGGTATTGAGCCACAATTGCCGTTTCGTGACCAAGGACGAAACCCTGATCTCGGGTATGGTCCTTGAAAATATGTTCGGCGTGGAACCCAAATGGAAGGAAGGCGAGATACGTTTCTACGACGATATCAAGCCCAACCACGCCTACATAGTGGGTCTTGATCCGGGTGGTGGTGTCGGGCGCGATTTCTCCGCAATCCAAGTCTATCAGCTACCCGACTTCAAACAGGTGGCTGAGTGGTGTTCGAACAGCACCGATATCCGTGGTCAGGTCAGCGTGTTGCTGAAGGTTCTCCACCGGCTCTACCGTGAACTCAGGGAACATCCACTCCAAATCTCAGAACCATCCATCTATTGGTCGTTCGAAAACAATGGTGGTTACGGTGACGCTGCGATGGTCGTGATCAACGATACCGGTCTTGAGGTCTTCCCTGGTGAATTCATCCTTGAGCCAAAGCGGAATGGTGGTGGCGGGAGGAAGCGTTATGGATTGAATACCACTCCGCGCAACAAGCTGACTGCCTGTATGCGTTTCAAAAGCTTGGTGGAGAGTGCGCGTATTGGTTTGAACAGTATGCGGTTGGTTAAGGAACTGAAAACCTTTGTTGCAAAGGCTGATGGGTTCGAAGCCAAATCTGGGACACACGACGACTTGATTTCTGCTACATTGCTGGTTGTCCGCATGATGGAGATTATCCAGAACTGGGACGACGATTTCAGCGAGAAGCTGAAGGAATCAATTGATACGACAGATATGGAAGTTGAACCAATGCCGGTGAGCTTCCTGATCTAATATAGGTGGGCTAATGGGGCTGTTGCTTTGGATAATTGCCGGGATGGGATTCACGTCTACGTGGTGGCATTATTACCACTTCGTCCATTTTGACAAAGAAATGCCGGGATGGGTGAAGATCGCGGCATTCTTTCTTGGGTGGATTGTCTTCCCGTACACGCTCTATTATGTGGTTTCCAACTGGGATGACCGGACGAGTCCAGGGGAGGGATGACCGGACGAGTCCAGGGGAGGGTTAACCCTCCCCTACGTCGAACCCCGGTGCAAATACCCGCAGCAAATCAATGATTCGGTCTGCGGTTACCCGGTCTACCGGTTTCTTGCTGTTCTTGTTGTAGAACTCCATGAAGCCACTGACCACCTTGTTGAACTTGAAGTTCTCGACGTTGTAGTTCAACTGCTTCTCGAACGCGGTCAGGTCGATAGCCTCACCTGAAGTGTCAGCCAGCCATCGCTTCATGCGCCCGAAGAACCGGCGTACCCCGCTGATATGAGTGTCGGACCAATCGCCCCCATCGAAGTAGTGACCCAGGAACATCAGATACATGCGCAGTTCGTCCGGGTCGTATTCATCCGGATTGACCGCGTTACCTTTGGACTTGGACATCTTGGCGCCGTCCTTTGTGATCATTCCTTGATGGATGACCCGCTTGAATGGCTCTTCGACTGGCACCACCCCGATGTCGTACAAGAACATGTGGACGAACCGGGCGTAGATCAGATGCATGCAGGCGTGTTCTGGACCGCCAACATACAGATCAACTTGCCGGTAATTTTCTATCGGCAGGAACTCGCTGTCCGAATCGGTCAGATAGCGCAGATAATAGAAGGACGAGTCAACGAACGTATCCAGGGTGTCGGTTTCACCTTCCACCGGAATTGGGCAGCCCCAATTGCGTTGACGTGATACGCACCAGTCGCGCAGGTTTTCCAGCCAATTGCGCTGCTGTTTCTTGGTGGATTCCGGGTAGTCGATGTAGTCAAGATTGGCGATCAATCGATCTTTGTAGTCGGTAATGCGCAGGTACCATTGGTTCAAGTGTTTCTGCTCAACGGTGCTGCTGCATCGTTCGCACTTACCCTCAACCACCTGTTCATTCGCCAGGACGGTCCCGCAGGACGGACACCAATTAACATCGCCCCAGGCTTTGTACGCCAGCCCACGTTCCATCATCTTGGTGAATACCCATTGGGTCCATTTGACGTAACTCGGGTCGCACGTGACTGCGCGTTCGACGTATTGGGTATTCATGCGCTCCATCTGCTGGCGGAACCGGGTGATGTTGTCATAGGTGACGGTCGCCGGGTCGCCGCCGATCTGTCGGGCATAGTTCTCGGCAGGCAGCCCGAAGGCATCGTACCCAAACGGTTGGAACACGGACGCCCCTTGCAGGCGCCGCCACCGGCAGTACGAATCGATGATGGCGTAGTTGTAGTAGTGACCCAGATGCAAGCCCGCCCCAGACGGGTACGGGAACATGACGCAAATGTATTCTTGGGAATTCATGGCAACCTCAGACTTATGGTGATCTCTACCGACCAACCACCGAGGTTGGATCGATCAACTCATGCGTGACCCAGCCGCTAACGCGACTGGGAGGATAAGTCGAAGGTTGATCCGAATATTGGTCCACATGATGAGAACCCAGTATCCCAAAAGTAAGTTATGGTCAATATTTATCAAAAAATTCGCTGACCCTGTTGACAAGGGGGTTTGCAACCTGTAGATTGATGTCTGTGAGGGGCGCTCAAGTCCTTCAAAAGTAAAGCGGAGCCAACGCCATGAAGACCGGTCCCCCGAGGTAAGTTACCGACTTTTATGGACGACAGGCAGAGAGAAAGCCAAGTGCGCCCCTAGCCACCAAATCTGACGGAAGAGCTACGGGCGCCGACAACCACCACGCGGGATGGACGCCATCCGCGACCCGAACTGGCCGCTACAGGGGAGTTCCCCATGATGCCGCAAGGACCGTAAGTAGAGCAACACTTTGTTGCTGCGACACGTAGATGAAAGACCGGACAGACAGAGAGCGATGTCCCAAAACGACGCTCTCCCTAATAAAGAAACCCCCGGCTCGAAAGGTCCGGGGGTTTCCTGTTTTAACGTGCCATGAAAGGTCCACCATCAATTATTTTGACTTTCCAGCGTTTGGCTACGGTGTTCTTTAGAACCTCGATGTTGTTTGCCACGCCGTTATAGCTTAGGACTAATGGGTGATCGGAACTGGTTGACGTGTATACCATGAAGAAACAGAAGGCTGGGTTCTTGTAGTTAAAATCACCTGTCGTTGGATCATGAAGACCGAGATTTTGTAATAAGGCATCATGGGTTGCTTTTTCGGCATTCCATACCCAAACACGCCCATCATGAGCAATGCCCCGTAAGCTCGGTTCACCATCCATCGCATATACTTCTTGGACAGCTACCTCGAATTCTTTCCGTAGCGGATTCTCGAATACCCGTAGATTTTCCGCCATAATGGGGGAACCACCAAGGCGTGTCCATCCGGAATGGATAGTCAAGACTTTGACTTTTTCATCAAGTGGCAGGGCTGGTGGAGTTGCCTTATCAGTTTGTGCCACTTCCCGCTTCATTTCGAGCGTCAATGGGATCACGTCGATGATCTGATCCGGTGGAATGGGGTCCACCGTAGTCCACCATGACCCATCATTTTCCCAGTGTTCGTCCCGCCGACCATAACCGGTGAATTGGATGCGGATGATGACGATTTCGGGATTGCCCTGGTCGCGGAAGTCCCATTCCATCCGGGCTGCCCACCGCACTGCCGACGTATAGTCGCTGAACAAATAGATCAGTCTAGTGCTGCCAAGCTTGGAACCGAAACGGTTATTCCAGTTGCGCTTATGTCCAGATGTAATCCCGTTCTTCATGATCGACTTAAGCCGACTTTTGAATGTCACGTGGTAGAAAACGGAGCTTTTTGGTTCAGTCACTTCGAATATCTTCATGTCTTTATTTAGACAGGGTACCGATAAATACTCTGAGCGTTGCTTGGAGGTCACTAATGGTTGATAAATTTTTCTCCACCCTAGATGATGGGTATAACCAGCTTGGAATCATAGATCGTGTTGACGTAGACCGTGGGTTTGTAGTTCTTCGTGGTATTGAAGCTGGGAAGAATTGCGATTTGGTATTGACTGACGTTGATGGTTTGGTTGGTACTGCCCAGAAGAAAATTGTCATCCATGTAGCAACCAACCCAATTTTCGATGCGATGACCATTGATGGTGATCTTACCGTCACGGGTGGTTTGAATGTCGCTGGCGTAAAGACGCAAATCAACTCAGTTGACCTTGAGGTAAAAGATAACAAAATCCTTCTCAACAAGGGCGAGACTGGTGCCGGGGTCAGTCTGGGGCTTGCAGGAATAGAAATTGATCGCGGGTCAAAGCCGCGTGTTGGGTTTATCTGGGAAGAAGTCCAAGATCAATGGACATTCAGCCAAAAGAACCTTGGGAATATTGCCGCTCCGATCAGTGGTACTCAGGTTGGTGATCGTAATTATAATGACGCTCGATATACACAGCAAACGCTTAACCTCTCTGACTTAACCGATGCCGCTGCGGCTCGCTCGAACATCGACGTATACAGTAAGTCCGAATCTGATGCTCGGTTTTTAAATCATGGACCTAATGGTGCGACGGAAGAATTGTTCCTCGATACCCACAGCATCCGATTCCAGACGCCTGCCGCGCCCGGATTTGATCAATTCTGGTATGATACTGACGACAAGGTATTCCATTTCGTCTCAGCGGGCGCCTCGGATCGTTCCGTGGGTAATTCAACCCTGAAGGCGACGCTTTTTGATGGGGACGCCACCAATGCTCTCCATTTGGGTAACTATGAACCTTCGGATTATCCCCGTAAGGTTGAGAACGCTACGATTACGGGGGCGTGGACGATCTCCAATGATTTTGCCGTGGCTACCGGGAAGAAAATAGACGGGCGTGATCTGGATGTGGATGGCGCGGTTTTGGACTCCATTAATGGGGCTGGGGATGGTTTAGTCGTCAAGTCTGGCAATGATACGTTCACTCGTCGCGCTATCACGGTTGGTGCTGGTTTGACTGTTGCCAACGGAAACGGAATTGATGGGAACCCGTTGATTGATGTGGATGATTTCACCATCACTCTAGCGGGCGATGCCTCGGGTTCGGTCACGATTACTGATTTGATGAGTTCTACCCTAAACCTTGAAGTCGTTGGGTTCTATGATAGTGCCGAGTCTGATGCTCGCTACGTCAACGTGACCGGCGATACAATGTCGGGTGATCTTTCGTTCTCTGTTGGTCGGGTTGTTCTTACTGATGGTACTGAAGCGCAGCCTGCATTGACGTTTGCGGATAGCGACAATGGTCTTTATCTAGCGGGTCCAAACTCTATTGGGCTGTCCACTGCGGGTGTTCAGCGTATTGGCGTCGATGAAACGATGACGACCATTCGGACCAACCTGTTGGTGACGGGCGCAAATACTACCGTCAAGTCTGCGGTGGTGAATTTCGACACCCCTCGTATCATTCTGAACAAGCCGGGTACTGCCGGTTATGGGGTTGCCGGGCTGCATATCGAGCGCGGCACCCAACAGGATGCCACATGGTTCTTTGATGAAAACAACGAATATTGGACCCCTGGTGCTGGGTATTTGGCGGTCACAAATGCACCGAACCAAGATGTCCATGTTGCCAACCGTGGTTACAACGACACGCGATACCTGCGTATTTCCAATAACCTCTCCGACCTGACCGATCCGGTGTCCGCACGTGTGGCTCTTGGTCTGCGCGATATGGCAATCCAATCCAAGGCGAACGTTGACATCCAGGGTGGTATGATCAATGGCGTTGAGATTGGATATGGGTTGGCTGGCAAAGCCAAGTTTACCGATTTGGCGGCAAACGGAACCATTCGTTTGAATGGAATGAAGCTTCCATCGGTTGATGGGATCAATGGGCAAGTATTGACCACCGATGGTACTGGTAATCTATTCTGGAATACACCGGTCGTCTATAGCGTCACCAGCACTACTGGTGGGAACTCGTTGGTCACAGACGGCGTTGGACCAGCGTTTGTTCTGAAGACCATCAAGGCAGGTACCGACGTGGCGATTGATGCTACGGCGGATGATCTGACGGTTCGCGTCACTGGTTTGCTGCATAGTGTTGAAGAAGACACGACCCCGGCTCTTGGTGGCAATCTCGATGTCAACGGGTTCGCTATTGTGACGACCGAGGTTGATGGGGATATTGCCCTTGTGCCTGATGGTAACGGTAAGGTTCGCCTGGATGGGCATTTCTGGCCGAATACCGATGGCACTGCTGGTCAGGTTCTTCGCACTAATGGTGGCGGGGAATTGTCGTGGGTTGGTGGTTCGGGTATTGCTGCGGAGTACACATCTGCTAATTACACGGCATCCGACACCAATATTTCCGGGCACCTGTATGGGATTGACCAGAAATTGTCCTTACTGGGAACTGCGGATAGCGGGTTCGTGGGTGAGATTGATAGTCTGAAAACCCGTATGGCTGATGCGGAAATTGCCCTGGATGGGAAGTTATCATTTAGCGGTGGTACTATGACGGGTGACCTTATGTTGGTAGGCAACCCAACGGCGGTAAATCATGCAGTGACCAAAGGGTATGTTGACGGACATTCCTTGTATTATGTCGCGCCAGCCGGGGGTACAGCGCCGACTTTGTTCGCCAATGGTCTTTCTGGTCTTGACGCTTATTCCGCCTCTGATCAGCCGACTGACTACCGGTCTGGTTGGACGATGATGTATGGCAATCGTGGTGCCCAAATGACCGTCAATTGGGATTGCAATGATGGTTCCATAATGGATCATGTTGCAATTCGCGTCAAGGATGATACCCAGCCCGATTGGTCTGCATGGCGTAGTTTGGCGTGGCACGATGAAATTACCGTTGGTTTAACCAAGCTGGAAGATGATTTGGCGCCAAAACTTGCGGCTGCTCTAGATGTTGCTCAATGGGGAATCACGAGCAGTAACGGTATTGTGGAATTTGAAAAGAATGTTGCTGTCACCCATCAGGAAGGTACTTCAACCGGTGCATATGCACTGGATGTTCAGATTTCCAACCATTGTGTGCATCTAGATGCGGACACAACGGTATCGTTTAGCCAGACGATGCCCGATCTGAAAGCGGTGTCGCTATCTGTGTGGTTGAAGCAGGATGCGATTGGTGGACGGTTGGTGACTTGGCCGGGTTCTGTGAAGTGGGCAGGGGGCGTTGCACCGGTTCTCTCTACCGGTGCGGATGCGATGGACCTCGTAGTATTAACCACCTGGGATCAGGGGATAACTTGGTATGGTGCGCTTTCTGGGGTGAATTTTAGCTAACGAGGTATAATGATGTTCTTTCCCGTTCCATATTACTACATGGCAGGGGGTGTGCAAGTAGACGCACCCGACATTATTACGTTGGTACCCACCCAGACATTGGCAGGAACCGTTGATGGTACCTTATTTGATGACGGTACCGGATTTCTGGTGGGATTTGATCTCTATGAGAAATCTGGAAACAGCTTTATTGATTCGACAGAACCAGTTTTTACATCAAATTTGATGTATAAATATCTTATTGTGTCGAACGGTAAAACTGCCGTGGAAATCAACTACAAAACGTCTCCGTATATTGCGCAAATGCGGTGGTCGTCACAGGATTCACAAGGGATTTGGGGTGTTCCATCCACATTCTACAATGTAACGAACGCCAATGACCTTGAATTTGTGATCAACCCATCAGGGGATGGTGGTATGGCAATGGCGGTAGATCGGTATGATGCGCAAACCTATCATTGGCGCCGGTACTCAAGTTGGTTCGCGGATGCAACTGCCTATTCAACGCAGTATGGGTTTATCCGCCAAACTGGTACTTTAGTTAAGAAAATAGCATCGCCTAGCACTGTATATGGTGCGATGGTCTACACTGATAATACCGGTCTTACAAGATTTGATTTCATTGATTGGAGTTCTGGTACTGCGGTAAAGACCGTTCCCACTGATACCTCCGGATTTGGTACTATCAGTGATGTTTTTTTGACGGATTCTGGTGTGTTGAAGACAGTTTTCCCAAGTGGTATTGACTATGTTTACCAAACGATTAATGAGAATGGTATAACATCAATGGTAGTGGTAACTGGGCTACCATCCATGCCGATATTTGTGTGTGGTGGGCGGTATTTGTTGGCGAATAATGCAGGGCATACATTCTTATACCCGACTGATGGACAAACCGGTGGGGTTGTAGAAGTGGGAAATCACATTACTCAGGTTTCGACCGATTTCATTGGATATGGGTTTGATGATGGGCAACACAAGTTCTACGATTTGAGTACCATATTGTCCTGACACTAAACGGCGGTGGTGTCGATAAATACTTCGGAGATCAAAATAATCTACGGGGTATTTGCCGATGACCACTATCGTTTCCACCCTCCGCGATGGCGCCCAGAAGTCCAGCCTGATTGAAAAGTTCGACGCCGACCGGGGTGTTCTCGTACTTCGTGGTATTGAAGCTGGTGTTGGTATCGACATTGACGTTGTTGACGCGGATGGCGTCATAGGACCGACGACAAACCAAAAGAAGATTGTTATTAGTAGCAGTATTCCGCCGGTTATCGCCGGGGAGTCAAATACCGCGAGCAATCGTGGGAGTGCTGGTGAGGGGTTATTCTTCCAGAAATCCGGGGCTGACCTTGAGTTTAAACGTCTTCGTGCGGGAGAAAACATTCTCCTAACTTCAGATAATGATTCGGTCACCATCAGTGCTGCCGTATCTGGGGAAGTTAACGTTGGAACAAATATAGGAACCGGGTTTGGTTTATATAACGGCAAGTACAATACTGAACTTCAGTTTCGTTCTCTGAAAGCCGGTGGCGGCGTCAACATTTATGAAGATGATGGGGCATTGGTCATTGAGAATATCACTGTCCCTGGTGAAACCAATACCGCGAGCAATGTTGGTACTGGGGTTGGTCTATTCAAAGAAAAAGCTGGCGTTGATCTGAAGTTCAAATCCCTTCAGGCTGGTCAGAACGTCAATCTGGTCAGTATTGGCGACACAATTACCATTGACGTGGACATCCCCGCAACAGCGGTTACGAAATTTGTTCACCTTACTGACGTTCCCGATGATTATACGGGTGCCGAAGGTACTGTGTTGTCGGTACGAGCGACTGGTAATGGATTGGAATTTATGGCTCTTGCGCCGGTTGCGAAGACGGGTGCTTATGGTGATCTGACTGGAAAGCCTGACTTTGCTGATGTGGCGTTCTCAGGGAACTATGAAGAACTTATCAACAAGCCAGATATCCCAACGATTCCAACAATACCTTCGGTTCTGAACGATCTCGCCAATGTCGCCGCCAATCCAACTGATGGGCAAGTGCTGACTTGGAATGAGCTTGCCTCCAAGTGGGAAGCCCGCGCTCTATCAACCACTGGAAACATGCGGGTATCCGATGATGTCGCCCCGGTTCTGGGTGGCGATTTGGATGTCAATGGTAAGAAAATCACTAGTTCCACCGCCATTGTACTTGATGCACCGGTTCTTCAATTCGCGGGAATAAGTTTCCCAAATACTGATGGGTTGCCGGGTCAAGTCCTCAAGACTGATGGTGCCGGTACACTGGGTTGGGCGGATGATGCCGTTGGGGTGTCCGGGTCTGGTGAAGCAAACACCGTTACCAACCTTGGTACTGGTACCGGTCTGTTCAAGCAGAAAGACGGGGTTGATTTTCATTTTAAATCTATTACTGGGTCATCCAAGCTGTCGATTGTGGATGGCGATACGGTTGCGCTTGATGTGGTCGAAGAAAGCCTGGATATCAATCATCTTGGTGGTGGTCCGCTGTCGATTAGCAAGGGTGGTACCGGGGCTACTGATGTAACGTCTCTGGTGTCCAATCTCGGTCTTGGGAATATGGCGCAGCAGAACGCCAACGCAGTTGTAATTACGGGTGGTACTCTTAATGGAGTAGTGATTGGTGGGTCTGCCCCTGAAGTGATTAATGCCACCGATTTTACCGCGTCAGGGGTAATTAACCTCAACGGTATTGCGTTTCCGACAGTTGACGGAAACTCGGGACAAGTTTTGACCACCGATGGTTTCGGACATTTAGTGTGGTCATCTCTTTCTGGGATGGTTAAAGCCAGCAACATTCTTTATGTTGCAGTGAATGGCAATGATGCGACCGGCGACGGCGGCTTGGCAAAACCTTACGCGACGATTAACAAGGCACTGGGTGCGGCAATCGCCAATACGGTCGTACTGGTCATGCCCGGTACATATAATGAGAGTTTGACCTTCCCGACCCTTACTGGTCTGGTATTGATCGGTTATGGCGCTCACACCTCAAGCCGCGTCATCATCAACGGTAAAATTAGTTGCACCGGTCTGACCGATACCGTGATTAGCAACATCAAGGTGGTCAACACGGATGTGTGCTTGCAGTTGACCAACCCTGGTGCCACCACAATCACCAACTGTTCGTTTGTCCGGTCGGTCAATACTGATGCGGTTCGTCTTGATGGGGCAGTAGATGGGGTTGTGCTGATTAAGGATACCTTTGTGGTTGGGTCGGTTGTTAATGCCCATTCTGGGTCTGGTACCGGGATGCTGGTTATACAAGGTGCCAACAATCCTGATATGCAGGTTCAAAACCTCACTGGTAATGCTTCGACTTTAATTGAGAATTGTACAACTATTGGATGGGTTCGTCATGATGCGGGTGTGATGAATCTGCGTTCTATTGGTTGTATTATCAAAGACAGTAGTGGATATAGTATTCAATCTAGTGCAAGTCAATCCACCCATGCATTGAACATTGATGGGGTAAGTCTGCGTCAACCTGATGGTACTTTTGGGCGTATCAATAAGCTTTCCAACAGTCCATATTCCGTTACCGATACTAGCCGTGATCCGTTGGTGGATTCGCTATCGGGTACTCGGTCGTTCTTCGGTCGTTCGAGCCATGACATCGCGGCTGGCTACATTCCAAACAATTATATTCCGTCAAACGAATCGCTACGGTCACACCTTCAGGCGATTGACGGGAAATTGATCAATGCGGGGGTAACCACTCTCTCCACTGATGTGGCGCCACAACTTGGTGCTGATCTTGATGTCAATGGTAAGGCGATTACAAGCCAGTCTGGGGACATTGTGATCAATCCGGCTACCAACCTCGTGGTTGATAGCCCTCTTGCACTCAGCAACGGGAATTTCGCGGTTTACGGTGATGCTCGCACGGTTATGTACGTACTGCGTGGTCAATCTAGCGGTGCGGCACCGGCTGAACTCTACTTGGATGGTTCGGGCGCCCGTATGCAGGTTCCGGTTGACACCACATGGATGGCGAAATCGTACATTGTTGCGCGTCGCACAGATGTGGACGATGAAAGTGCAGCTTTTGAAATAACAGTTTGCCTGGATAACAATACCGGTACCACGGCTATTGTTGGTGTGCAGGCGAAACAGATTTTTGCCCGTGACAAAACGACGTGGGACGTAAACTTCCAACCAGACAATACCTCTGATACTCTCAAGGTATTTGTGACCGGCGAGGCTTCAAAGTCTATACGGTGGGTTGCTTATGTGACTGTTGTTGAGGTTAAGGGTTAAGGAGCCATATGATGACTGGTTTGATTATTGATCACAACACTTCCGAAATCAAAGCCGTCACTGGCTATGTTAATATTCCGTCTTTATCGATTGGTACGCTAGGGGCGATTAAGTTCCCAGCGGGTGATGGTACAGTTGGGCAGGCGTTAATCACCGATGGCGTTGGAAACCTCACGTGGGGTAGCCCGACCACCAAGCTGTCCACCGATGCCGCACCTAAATTGGGCGCAGACCTTGATGTAAATGGAAAGCAAATCATCAGTACCGGTGATCTTGTTCTGTTTCCGACTGGTAAAATTGTTCTCGGTACTATTAGGTTTCCCAATGTTGATGGTGCGCCTAATCAGGTATTGAAGACTGATGGTGCTGGTAGTTTGAGTTGGATGACGGCATTAACCAGTGTACAGGCGGACTCTGCACCGAAACTCGGCGGCAATCTTGATGTCAATGGTAAAACGATTACCAGCACTACCAATATCACCCTGACGACTGTAATGGGCGGGCGCGTGATTATGAACGGAATGCGTTTCCCGACTGTGGACGGGTCTGCCGGTCAAGTGCTGAAGACAGATGGTGCAGGGTCGCTCTATTGGGATGCTGATGCAGTGGGTGGTGGAACCGGTACTGCCAATGTTGTATCTGATACAACCCCCAAATTGGGCGGAAATCTTGATGTCAATGGACATTCCATTGTCAGCGTGAATAACGAAAACATCATCCTTACCCCCAATGGTACCGGGCGTGTGGTCATTAAGGGATTGGCTTTTCCTGCTGCGGATGGAACTGCTGGACAAGTTATTGGAACTGACGGTGCTGGTAATCTCGTATGGACATCTGGTGGCGGCTCTATGGAGTTGGATTCGGCACCAACATTGGGTGGCAACCTTGATGTGAATAATAAAACAATCATGTCTTCTACTGGTACCGTTGCTATTGACAGCAATGTTTCAATCATAGGGGACACTAATTGTCGGTCAGGGCTTTATGTTGTGAAAGGTGAAACAGCGGATGGTGTTCTGACATCATTACCTGCTCTGCCCATTCCAACAGACACTACATGGAGTTTTATTGTTCAAATTGCTGCGCGACGTGTTGATGGTGATGATGAAAGTGCGGCATACAAGATAGAAGGCGCTATTGATAATAATGCTGGAATAGTTTCGCTGGTTGGAGAACCGATGACTATTCTGATGGCAGAAGATCAGAATGCATGGAATGCGGTTGTTGAAGCCGAAAATACTGGAAATGCACTTGTGATTAAAGTAACCGGTGAGGCTGGTAAAATTATTCGCTGGGTGGCTTTCGTTCACACTGCTGAAGTGTCTGGTTAATGATAGTTGCGTTCGCTTAAATAAGAGATATTGTCCAGAACAGGGGGCTTTGTTATGGGTTTGTCATTTAAAGGTGGGATTGCACCGGTTGGTGCTTTTAAAGTCGTAACTAACATTCCACCGATCTGGGGTACCACCGAGGGATCGTTGGGTGCCGCAAATGGTGGTCAGCCGTATACATTGAACCTTCTCGTGTCTGATCCCGAGAATGCGCCGTTGATGTTAACGGTCATTTCGGGTTCTTTGCCTGCTGGGCTTTCTATTGCTGGTACGATTATCTCTGGTACCCCGGTGAATATTCCGGGGGTATATAGCTTCACTATTCGTTGTTTTGACGGATATTCAAGCACAGATCGGTCATTTCAACTTGAAGTGACAAATCAGACCCCGGTTTGGGTTACGGCGGCGGGGTCGCTGGGGACATTCACGGTGGGAATGTCGTCTTCAATCACGCTTCAGGCAACTGACCCGAACAACGATCAGATTACCTATACTGTAGTTTCCGGTGATTTGCCGTCCGGGATTACACTGGTGAACGGAATAATTTCCGGGACACCGCTGTTGGTCGAAACTGCGAATTTCACTATACGTGCATCTGATGGAAAGGGTGGAAATGTAGATCGTGCGTTCTCAATGACCGTCCAGGCAGCAAATGACACTAATATTGGATCGGTGTCTACATTGGTGCATTTCGATGGTTCACCAACCGATACTTATCTTCGTGATGATCGGTGGTATGGCAAAACCATTGAGTGGAGCAATGGGGGTCCAACCATCGTAGATGGGGGTCTTGCTGGGGGCAAAGGCGCGAGACTGTACAGTGGTACCTTCACAAACGGTTATGTCGGGTACTCAGCCACCTCGCGTTATGATCTTCGCGTTGGTGCAAGTGATTGGACTATAGAAGGACACTTTACGTTTTTCAGCACTCCTGAAGCATGGTCTTCAATCATCACTCAGTGGACACTTGATAACCAAAACTCACCATTTCAATTTGATTTGAATGGTAACAACCTATATCTCGGTGCGGCAGGACCGAGTGGTAGTCATGGTCAGGTGTGTAATTACCCGATCACATGGCAAATGAACCGTCGATACCATTTGGCTGCAACTCGCCAAGGCTCAACATGGCGTATTTTCATTGACGGGGTTCTTGTTACATCTGGTACATTTAGTGGTTCTGTATATTCAGCCAAAGAAACCGGGACTATCTTACTAAGCGGTAATAGTAGTAACGCAAACCTGTTAATCAATGATTTCCGCATCTATATTGGTGTTGCGAAATATACTGGTAATTTTACGGCGCCATCTACTATTCAACCAATTGGTAGTTCTGACCCGAATTGGCAGCATTGCCGATTATGCCTGCCGTTCACCGATGATCTTAATGATCAAAGCAGTGCTGATGTTGCATTGTATGGTAATGCGGTTGTTGATACGTCAAGCACCAAGTATGGCACCGCATCACTTAAATTTGATGGTACTGGTGACTATGCGCAATACAAGAATTTGCGTCCAGTTATGTATAGTTTCGGAACAGGGAATTTCACCATTGAAGGATGGGTGAAGATAAATGGATGGGCGAAATCTTATAATGGTAATCGCCGTTCCATCATGGTCAGTTGCGCAAAGCAAATGGGGACTGACTACGGATGGACATTCTACATATATAATCAACAGGTAGGTGATGATCCAAACAGCGGTCAGGTGAATATTAATTTCATGTATGTGAAAAATAATGGTGGATTGCAATGGGCAGGCTTGGGCTGTACCGAACCACCCACGATCAAATTGGGTGAATGGCATCATTACGCGGCATGTCGCTATAACGGCAGTTTTTACCTCTTTATTGACGGGGTGCTTCAACCAACCGGTTCTAACAATGTAACACCGTCTGATGAGGTGATTGGTAAAAATGAATTGTTGCTTGGCTCTGAACTGTACCCATCGTGGGAATCTGAGTTAAACGGTAATATAGACGAACTTCGCATCACCAAGGGCGTGGCTCGGTACACGAGCAGCTTCGTCCCATCGGGACCGTATCCAAATGTGTAAAAGAAGAGGGGGCGAAAGCCCCCTTTTCTACGGTTCGAAGCTTGCGACTTCCAGCGTCTCGACTTCGACGTGTTCGTACTGGTATTTCTTCCGTTCCTCTAAGAAGTCGAAAGCCAAACGCCCCGCTTTGAGAATATTCGAGTTTGCGACTTCCAACAGATCACAAACCCGTTCTTCATGACTCTTGGATAAATTGTTGATGATCCGGGTGACCATGGCGTTACGGTCATTCAACTTCATCATGGCGTCGTATAGCGCCGGATCATAGTCGCTGTTGATGGCGTGGATCATGTAGCCGAGAAACGCCACGAGATTGTTGTTGAAATGCCAGCCCGGCATATCCTGGCTGATTTCGTTCGTCTCATTCACCACCATAGTCATGAACTGAAACAGCGCACCAGACCCAATGGCTTGGTGTCCACGGATATACTGGTAGTCGTCGTTGGTCCACAGCGCCGAAAGGTCGCGCGGTGCCAAGTCCGCATGAACCTCCATGATGTAGGGCTTGTGCGCCAGTTGGCGCAGGAACACTTCGATCAGGGGATCAAGCGTGCCACTAAGATACGGCGCGCTCTGGGCGTACCAGCCTTCGCCCAGGCGTTCGTCCACCAGCATCAGGCAGGCGTTGGCGAAGTTGAGGGGCGTGGACACGTCGAACATTCGGGTGGCGTGCTTTTCCTTGCACATCAAGACCTTGGTGCCGTTTTGGTCCACATCGTACATGATCTTGAACGCCCGGTAGGGCTGGAAGTGGCACGGACGATCTTGGTCATTGATTACCTGGGGAATTGCGTCCAGCACGGCGGCGTAGCCGTCCATATCGTTGTTGTCGCGGCACTCGTAGGCGAGCAAATGGAGATTGCGGTTCTTCGCACGCCACGGAATGTCGGCGCCGAGGATTTTCTTGATTTCGTCCTGAACGTTCATGGCGATTATTCTTTCGGTACGGTGCGGCGGTAGCGTTCCACCAAGGCTTCAATGGATAAGTGATGGTCGCTGCGGGCGGTATGTTCGCATAGTTCGGGATATTGCTTTCCGTCGCTGTCCATCGGGCAATCCACACAGGTGCCCCAGCGTCCGTTGCGCAGGAAGAGTTCCCAGTGTTTGCGCTCGTGCGAGTTCATTGCTTTACGATGCGGATGATCATATGGCAAGATTGGCATGGGAACCTCCAAATTTAACTTGACTATACAGATTGTGGTTGTATTTGTCAACTATTCGACTTCGCCATACTTGACGAATAGTCCGATAGCTTGAAGAACAAAGTCAGCCATCCGAGTAGCTTGACCGGCGACATCACCCGTTGAAGAAAATGACTTGGCGTTTCGTCGTGCATCTTCGAAAAACTTGTTACCCGCCGGGATTTTACCATAGCGTTTCGTGGCGTCCTCTTCCCATTGTGTCACGAATACGGCTTGATCCGTCTCGGTGATCAGCAGGGACAGTCGCGTGGGTGCGTATTCCGGAAGTACGGTGATCACATACTGCTCTTGCAAGCGTGTGATCCGCACAAATACCCGCCGTTGGTTCTGGCGGTAGATCGGCTTATCCGTGATGATCTTGAAGAACGCGGCGATCATGGGACCGCCCCGATCCGGTTTATAGAACGGGAAGAGGGGACCGCCTTTGTTGCGTCCACGCCGAAAATGACGATACGGCTTTGGTTTTTTGGGAAGCGGGGTGTTCCCAAAAAGCTTTACGATCTTGAGAAAGTCCGCCTCATCGCCGCTCATTTTTACCTCACTTGGGAACGTACCGAACGTGGGTTTCCACCGTCGTGGTGCAGCCATACCCATTCAACAACGCCACCTTCTGCTTCTGCATGAACGCATCCAGGCTGGCAATGTCGGTCAATTCGAAATGACCATTTTGTTCGCCTTCACGGGAGGCGATCTTCCAACGCACGATTTTGTAGTGGACTTCGCACATATACTTACGGCGATTGTCCCAATCCCGCTCTTCGCGGGCAGCGCGTTCGTAGTCTTCGTGGGTTGGGATGGTCATAAATCACCTCATTCCTGATGAATGGACAGTTCGCGACGGTCGTAATCGCGACGGAAATGTTCACGATCATCCGTCGAACGTCGTTCGTGGTCGCGAACGCACCGCCGCAAATACCCATTCAGTTCGGTAATCTGTTCAGCGGTAAACCCGTTTTCAACGCACAGTTTGCGCAGAGCGCGGTGCTGATGGTCATATTCAAACCGGCGACCGGACAGAATGACCGCCGCCACCACTCTCTCGAACGGAATGTTCTTGTGGGTACGACCGGTATTGATCCATCGCGTGGTCAGATGGGCATGCGTCTTCGCCACTACCGTGAACAGTTTATCATTCAATCGATCAGCCAGCGGACGGCTCATATAGTGATGGATGCAATTCTTATCCGCCCATTGGGTCACCCAGTCCTGATTTTCCGGAAACTCGTTATATGACGTGTCGCCGTAAACGATCTTGGCAATTTCATGCACCAGATATGCCAGGGTGAATTGGCGATTTTCCGTGAATACACCGAAGCACAGTCCACCGATTTCGGACAAGGTGACGTTCAGCGCATGATGCTGCGCGAGCATGCCGTCCTTGTAGCGGCGCAAGTAATAGTTCATGTTTTCGGCGGTGGTATAAATGTCGAAGATGGTTCCGGCGGTCTTTGACCACTGACCCAACAACCCCGAAATGGACAGGAAGTGATCGAAGGCATTGAATTTGCCACTACGTTCCAGCCGCAGCACACTATCGGACATGCTTTCACGCCATTCGCGCATGGTGGTCATGACAGCAGTGCCCCACGGACCATTCGACTCGCTGGTTACCACGTTTCCAGCTTCGGAGCCGAACAGCCAGTGCGCCGAATTGGACTGGTCGCCAATGAAGGCGTGCCACAGATGCGCGGATTCACAGATTTCCTTCAGGCGAGGAATGGCACCTTCCGAAAAATGAGCGACATGATCAGTAGTATCGAGGTCACGCGCCAACTTGGTCAACCGATCCACACAGAAATAGATGCCATTGCGCCGTTCGTTGCCACTCAATCCCATGACACGTCTCCTAATGAATACTCGTGAATAATATACGTTGACGGGAGAATGTCAAGACCACCAAGTAAAAACGCCGCAGCTTACGCCACGGCGTTTTCTAGGAATACTGTTGGAAACGAACCACCCACCGACCCTTTCGGGGTCCGCCTTTCCCATTCAGGCTCTTGTATTCCCCCTACGGGGCGGCTTTTGCCATTTAAGCTACGTCAACCATACAAATATACCATGATGGCGTATGGGCGTCAAGGTGTCCACATACAAAAACACCGCAGTCGGTGACTGCGGTGTTTTTGGACACTTATTTTACCGGGTAGGCTCCACCCGTTCCCAACTCTGGATTGATCACCTCAATTGAGGTCCGATATCACGCCGCTTGGAGAATGACATTATCATTGTCGTCTGAGAGTTATTTAACAGACGACACCTGACACGTCAAGCAAATACTGTGAAAAATTGCAAATGCGTTCTTTTTATAGAGCAACTATCAGATTTCTGCCGTCTCGCTAAATACCTAAAGCGACCCCTAAACCGCTGTCGATGCGACGGGGGTGGCGGTCTTAACCTAAACTGCGCAATGGCGCGACGGGGAGCATCTGATGGGTATAAATCTCGACAACAAGAGCGGCAATATTACTGCGACCAACGGTCTACGGTTAGAAGGTCAAGCATTTCCAATTACCAATGGGCAAAATGGTCAAATTCTGACCACGGAAAGTGCGGGGCATCTTGCCTGGGCATCGCTGAATGTGCCATCGGTGTTTTATGTTGCGCTTACTGGTGATGATACAACCGGTGATGGTTCGATCACAAAACCGTTTAAGAGTATTCAAAAAGCGGTAACGAGTGCAGTCGTACCTACTACCATAGTCATTGCCACTGGTACTTACGTTGAGAACATTATCATCAGTGCCAATTCGTTGACTCTTCGTGGTTCGGGGCTTGTGACAATATTTGGTAAAATTTCGGTGACTTCTGCTAATGTCACCTTCTTCGATTTGAAGGTAGATAATAATGCAGACCCGTGTCTTGAACTCGATGGCGCTGCTGGGTTTCGGTCTTATAATTCCTATTATCGTCGGGCCAACACTACAACCGTCACCGTGTCTCAGAAAGGGGCGATTTCTGGTGAAAATTGGATAATTGGAGGTCAACTCACTGGATTTATCGAAAGCACGAGTGTTGGTGGTACGCTTCGGGTTTCCGGGGTGATGTCTGATGAAACTAGTGTACGTGCAAATACGGTTGGCGGTTCTGTATATATTGATAACTGCCCCCGACTGAACGTGGTCGAGCATTTAGCTGGCGGATTGTTCCTTCGGAACATTGGACAGCTTGGTAAGGATGTAAATGGCATCAGCATCAATAGCTCGGCGGACCTTGTGGCGCCAACCAACAAACTTTTGTTGGAGGGTATCAACCTTCAGCAATCTGATTTTTCTTACGGTAAGATCGTAAAGACTGGTGATTGCCCGTACACCTTGATCAATGTAAATTATGATACAACGTCGGTATTTACTGGCATTCGTAAGGCGTTTGATGGGCAGTCGGTGGACATTTTGGTGAATTACGCACCGACAAACTACAGCCCCGCCTCCGATGATTTGAACTCACATTTGGCAGCACTAGATACTAAAGTTGCGCCAAACGAAATGCAAATTGGGCTTTCTCATACTTATGTTGTGTCTGTGAATGGTGATGATTCTACGGGGACTGGTTCTCTATCCATGCCTTTTGCGACTATCGGAAAGGCTTTGCAAGTTGCCAATTCAGGGGAGGTTATTCTTGTACAAGCGGGTATCTACACTGAGAATGTTTCGGTTACAAAGTCAAACCTGACGTTTGTGAACCTCGGTGGGACGGTCGAAATTCGAGGTATGATCACCCTTGGTTCAGTCATGGGCATCACCATGTCCGGGATCAGAGTGGTCAATACTACAGATTATGCTCTATCAATTGTGAGTGGTTCTGGGCATGTTTTCCAGGGTTGTTCGTTTGGGCGTTCCACTGAAACATCCGTAGCAATTAATATCAGTGGTAACATTAACGGAAATGTCGAGTTTAACAATTGCTCGGTGGTCGGTGAAGTTGTGAGTGCCGGTAATGGTGGGACGATTCTGATCAATGGTGGTGGTGGGGCAACTATGCACCTTCGCACCCAAACTGAATTCTCTACGACGATGGTTTCTAATTGTCCGGTCATTGGTTATTTGAGCCATTTGGATGGTGTGTTGCGCCTGAACAATGTTGGAAAAATTGTTAAGAATTCCGCTGGGAACTCAGTTATTTCCACCTCGGCATTGCCGGTATCTGGTAGTAATTTGCTGGTAATAGAGAATGTTGATCTTCAACAGGATGACCTTACCTTTGGTAAGATTTTGAAGACCGGAACGTGTCAGTTCGTTATTACTGATTGTAATCGTCTTTCTCAATTCGATACGATCACAGGTTCGCGTCTTGCGTTTGGGCGATATGCTGAAGATATTGGTGCCGGTTTTGTTCCGAACCATTACAACGTTACCGACGACGCATTGAAGACACATCTTCAAGCAATTGATGATGTTCTTGCTTCCGCTGGTGGGATTGTTACCGTTGAATCTGTAGTATATGTGTCGAAAAATGGCAATGATGACACCGGGACTGGAACGATGTCCAGCCCGTATCATACGGTGACGAAAGCGGTAGACTCCATTACTGATGCATCGTCTACCAAGAAATACGTTGTAATGGTTGGTCCGGGTACATATGACGAAGTATCCGGGTTTGCCTTGAAAGCCTTTGTAAGCATTTGTGCAACATCTCCCGATATGACCACAATCCAGCGCCAGAACGGCAGTGGCGGTTATCAGTCTCATCAATTGACCATATCGGACAGTGGTACTTTCGAGTTCCGCAATGTCTCGCTCGGTATGTCCGGACTGACGGTGCAGCACACCAGTGCAACCGGCAACGCTTTTGTTCTTTCCCTAAACGGCGTTTCTATCGGCGCTGGTGGGTTGGCAGTTGCGGGTATTGGTGCAGGGCGTGATCTTGTTACGATCATCAACTCAAAAATCGATGGTGCAGTGACACTCGCTAGTACGTCCACAACGGTGGTCGGAAGCACTTTGGTGGGTGATATTACCACGTCAACTGGCAGCGGTACGTTCGCTAATACAGCGGGTCAGATGACCGCTTTGGTTGTCCGTGGGTCTTCGGTTGGGAATATCACGACTGCGGGGACAACTGGACTGACGGTTGTTGGTACAGCAGTATCCGGTACAATTACCGGTGATGGTGCCTCGGTGGTAAATCTGGATGCGACTTCGACCCCGGATGCGGCTCGGTTGGTTATTGCTGGTACTGCGGTACTGAACCATCTGACGTATTCGCGGGCAATCAATTATCACCCGGCAACGCCAACTGATTGGGCATTTGCTACGGTAACTCCTGCCCAAGTTCAGGATGCGTTGGACGAATTGGCGAAGAAAGTCAAGGCGTCATCCGCATTGGTCAATCCACAGAACGCTGTCTACGTCGCAAAGAACGGTAACGATAGCAACGGGACTGGTACGTTCACCAACCCCTATTTGACTATTGGAAAAGCCACTGCGGTAGCAACCACTGGTTCGGTCATTATTGTCCACCCAGGTACCTATATTGAAAACGTGTCGGTAAACAACAAGGCTCTTTATCTTGTTGGTATGGGCAAGGTTATTCTGAATGGTCGTCTGGTGATATCAGGTTCATTGAGTAACGGCTTTGCCGTTCAAAATATGTCCTTGATCAATACCGGTGCCAATGCGTTGTGGATCAATAACACGACTGACATTATTTTCACTGATTGCGTGATCAATCGTACTGATGGCGCTGAACAGGTCGTGGTGAAGGTTGATAGTAGCACTGTTGCTGGTAAGATTTATTTCCAGGCGGATATCAATGCCACGGTGGAGTTGTCAGGCGATCAGAAGGTGATCATCCGCGATATTGAAAACAATAATGCCCGCATCACCACCAAGAAAGAAAGTGCCGTCACTATCGTTGAGAACTGCGCTGAAATCGGCGTGGTGACCCATGAAGCTGGTATGCTGACTCTGCGCAACGTGGGTCGTATTGCCAAATTCGCGGGCAATTCTATTGTTTCGAACGCACCGGTCGGTACTGCCATCGGTAACCGCCTGACGCTTGATAATGTAAGTTTGGTTCAGACCGATGGAACCTATGGTGCCATTAGCAAAACTGGTGCATGCTCCTACGTTCTCAATGACGTAGCACGCAATCCGGCTGCGGACGTTTTGACCGGTACACGCTCGTTCTATGGTCGTGTGGGTACTGACATTAAGGCCAACTACAGTCCGTCTTCCTACAACATCACCGAAGATACTATCCCAGGTCATTTGGCTGGGATTGACTCTAAGCTTGCGGTTCTGGCGTCAAACACCGGGTTGGTGCGCTATCAGCAAGTGGTGTTCGTGGACAAGAACGGTAGTGATGCCAATACCGGTGATGCTAATGCGCCGTACTTGACTATCCAAAAGGCTCTGGACGTGATTGGCGCTACCGCTAAAACTGCTGCTGAGCAAAATAAGCGGTGGTTGGTACATATCGCTCCGGGTATTTACAACGAGAACCTGTCGGTTCCAGCCGGGCGCACTGTGACCCTGTTCGGGCTTGGTCCGTGGACCCTGGGGGATGCGGTTGCACCAACAGTTCCGCGCAACATCGTAATCAACACGGATGGGGCTACCGTTCTGTCGTCGGAACTTCGTCCATGCTTCAGCATCATAGGGCATGGTGAAGTCACTGCGGGTCAGGATCGCAGTGCCGCTGCGAATGGGGTGACTGTTTCTGGTAATATCGTGTTTAGCCCGTCTGCTACGGCGTCGGCGGTCGATGTGTGCTTGGTTAATGCGCGTGTACTTGGCACCATTTCGGGCACCCAGACCAGTGAGGTAGGACTCTATTTCCACAATGTCTATACTGGCGATCAGATTTCGGTGACGGAAGGTCGTCTGTACGACGTGTCTGATACGGTGTTCAATGCGTTGGTGGCGGTCAAGTCGTTTGGCGCGATTAAGAACAGCAAGATTTCTGGAATGACTGTAACTTCGGCGGTGGATACCAGCATCGGCACCCCGAGCGGCATTTTCGGTTCCAGCGTGTCTGGGGTCTTCAGCGGTCCAGCCAATAGTTTCCGCGTTGATGGTTCAACCTATAAGATGTTCCAGCAGAACGGTGGGCTTCTCGGCGGCGCAGCCACCGTGGATATCCTTGATGCCATTCCAGCAAACGATTTTGCAACTACGTACACCCCGATCAATTATACGGTGTCTGGTGACAATCTGAAGGCGCACCTCACGGGTATTGATGCCAAGTTGACTGCCCAGGCATTACCCACTTCACATGTTGCTGTGAATTACACCGCTGCGACGAATACAGTCAGTGATCACTTGGCTGGTATTGACTCTGTTCTTACTGGTCAAGGCGTCAAGACAAACCATATTGCTGAAAATTACGTTCCGGTCGATACGACAATTACTGCGCATCTTTCGGCAATTGATACAAAGCTTGCTAGTGCGACTGTTCCGGCAATCCGCCATACTGTTCACGTGGGTAAGAACGGGAATAATAGCACAGCGGACGGATCACTAGGGCGTCCATACTTGACTGTCCAAGCGGCTATAGACGCAATTTCGGATGCAACGATGATTGATCAGTACGCAGTGTTGGTCGGACCCGGTTTGTATGATGAGGATGTGTCGTTTGTTCTTAAACCGAATGTGAGTGTTTTTGGTACGACTACGGCTCATACGATTATTCGTCGGAGTGACGGTGGCGGTGGTTATGCTCCGGTTTCATTGACGATTGATCATACCGAAGGTGGTGTGATTGCTCTAAAGAACATTGATTTTGCCGACTCTGGACTTGCTATTGAACATGTTGCGGCAGATCGTGTGACTCCCGTTGCATTCCCGATGACCGTAATTATGGAGAATTGTTCTGATCTATCCGGAACCGAAATATATGGCGATGGTGCGGGGCGTGATCGTATTCGCATCAGCGGGCATATCAGCCCAGCAACGGTAACTATTGCGGGCGTGAAGGTAAATATCTTCAATAGCCAGTTCAATAGTTTGGTTTTGAATGATAACGAGGCTATCTTCGACTTCGGTGGATTGTATTCCCTGGTAGAGGTGTTTGGCTCGTCTATTATTAATCTAACGGCAACTTCGACCAACAATATTGAAGTCTATCTCATTGGGTCATCGGTCTATACGACAAATTCGACCGGTGCCGGGACTATTGTTGTTTCTGGGTTGACGAATGAAACGGCTCCGGTGTTGGGTGGTGATTTGGATGTTGGTGATTACCGCATCGTTTCCACCTCGAACAAGGATATAGTTTTTGCTCCGGATGGTACTGGACAGGTACGATTTGGTGGGGCTTCGGTTGGCGCCCTGGAACCTGATCCGACGTTTGATTTGACGGTCAAGGGCGGCGCCGGGCAGAGCGGTCATGCGGGTGACCTAATTCTGCAAGGTGGCGCAGGGTCGGGGTCTTTTAATTCCGGAAATATTGTTATTGATGGTGGTACTGGTGGTGCTTCTACTGGTGTCGTGATCCTTGGTGGGGTGACTTATGGTCGATTGACTACTGTTGACCTCAATGACAATCAAATTACCGCTGCGACGATTGCGGCAATTGAGGCGACTGCATTGTATGTCGATTACTCAATTTCTCGCGGAACGTCTGCTCGCACGGGCACATTGCTTATTGCTCGTACTGGGTCAACCGTGGCATTGGTCGATACCGGGGTTGATGTAGGGGGAACAATCGGTGTGACTATTAGTGTCACCTGTGTTGGTAGTCTGATTAATCTTCAATATACTTCGACTGCGACGGGTGATGATCCTGTTATCAAATATAGCACTCGGAATTGGATGTAATCCATGCGGTACATTGTTGTAATGCAGAAGGGTGTGGATAAGGCAGAATACCTGCCTTATCTTACCTCATTAGGGGCGGATATCGTCAACGACTATGGTGCGTTATATCAGCATATTGTCATCGAATGTCCCCCTGATATTGCGGTTCGTGTTCAGAACGACACACGCACGTATTCGATCAAACTGGCGGGTACTATTGTGAGTTTGGGTACCGTGAGCCACGGTACTGAACCGCACGTCATGACCTTGGAAGGTGGTCCGACGCAGAATATTTCGCTTCTTTCCAATGGATGGGGTGGTAACTGGGGACTTGCTCGTATTTGTCGCCGTAAGATTACTGATATGCCAACGGCATGGCTGGCACCAACCGGTGACGAATACCCTCGTACATCGGATTATTTCTATGTTAGGGATGGGTCTGGTGTTGATGTTTATGTGGTGGATACTGGGTTGGCACCGATAACCCAATTTTCCGGACGTTATAATATGTTGCATGACAGTTATCGCACGGTGGGTGATGAAGCGTATGGGGTTGATGTGAACGGACACGGGACGCATGTTGCGTCGATAATTGCGAGTTCGTTTTTCGGGGTTGCAAAGGGTGCGACTATTCAGGTATGTCGTGTGTTTGATTCATCATCATCAACAACTTATGAATCTGTACTTAATGGTATTGATGCTGCCTTAACCCATCATTTGGCAAAAATTTCCTCGGGAAATAAACGTCCCTCGGTTATGAACCTTAGTCTTGGTGGAGACGATACTGCTCTGAATGTTGCGGTGGATAGTTGTATCAACAATGGGATCGTCGTTTGTGCTGCCGCCGGTAATAGTGGGTTAAATTTGGATGCTCCTGGGAATGATGAATACCCGGCGGAAATTGCACGTGCAATTACGGTTGCAGCGTGTGCGTTTGGTAATGCTAATATTGGGGTTGATCGTGCTGATATGTATGACTCTTTTTGGGAGTCCACTAATTATGGTACGATGATTGATGTGGTTGCGCCGGGGTACGATATTTGTGCGTCGGCAATGATGGAGGGATACGGTACTCGAATGAGCGGTACGAGTATGGCAACGCCGCATGTTGCTGGTGTTGTTGCCCTTCGTCTTCAAAAATATGATATTGGGACCACTGCAACCTATGTCCAAGAAATACATGATTGGATTGTTGCAAATGCCACCACAGGATGTTTTAACCCGGAGGCTGACCAAATCATAGCAGGTACCCCAAACAGATTGCTATATTCGGAGTATGTGTCCCGAGCATTGCGCCAGACGGGTGCAGTACGATTGATGGGTCTACGATATACATAAGTATCTAAGGGGTGGTGAAAACCACCCCTTAGGTTTTTTGGATTCGTTGGTTCAACTAAATAAGAGGTGGATCGAATATTTACCGGGAGACGCACATATGATTGATAAAGTCCTATCCACCACATCGGAAAGCAACGGCATTGATATCGTAGATCGCTTTGATCCCGACCGTGGTTTTCTTGTTCTTCGTGGTTTGGAAGCTGGTCCCGGTATTTCTATTCAAGTAGTTGATGCTGACCAAAATCTTTTTGCAACTTCCCAGAAGAAGATTGTGATTTCGGCGGCTGCCCAGGGGACGAGTGGTGAAGTAAACACTGCTTCTAATCTTGGAACTGGTGTTGGATTGTTCGCGCAAAAATCTGGCGTAGACCTTCAGTTTAAAAGTCTTATTGCTGGAAACAATATCGATCTAGTTGTTGGTCCAAATTCGATCACCATTGACAGCACAGGGATAACCAATGCATCGAACATTGGTACTGGCGCGGCACTATTCGCGCAAAAAACCGGGTCTGCCCTTGAGTTTCGTAATATTAAAGGCACTGGTGCAATCTCGGTAGAACAGGTTGGTGGTGATGTTGTTATCCACACCACGGCTGAAACCAACGATGGTTTGAATCTCGGAATTGCTGGCGCCGGTAAAGCGGAAATCTTCGCTGGGAAGAATGGTTCCAATCTTCAGTTTAAGCGTTTGACTGAAGGTGCCAACATTTCAATCACCCAGGACGGACAGGAAATTATTATCAGCGCCGCGTCAACTGGCGAAGTGAATGTTGGTAACAATTTGGGTACTGGCCGCTCAATATACCGCGACAAAGCTGGTGCAGTGCTGAATTTTCGCACGCTTGAAGCAGGGTCGAACGTCACGCTGACCGAGAATGCCAATAGCATCTTAATTGATGCTTCCAGTGATATTACTGGTGGTACGAACGTTGGTGCATCTGGTATTGCCGTGTTTTCGGGTGTTGTTGATCGACAAATGCAGTTTAAGACCATCCAGGGTGGTGGGTCGATTTCGGTTGGTGAAGATGCGGGTGTGATCACGATTTCGGCGGATGTGGGTGAGGCAAATACCACATCGGCACTTGGTACCGAAAGTGATGGTGTAAGTATAGTTGGGACTAAGAACGGAACCGATTTGCCATTCAAGCGCATCAAAGCCGGTTCGAATATTACGATTACCGAAACGTCGAATGCAGTTATAATTGACGGTTCTGGGTCTGGTATGGCGTCGATAATTTCCGATACTGCGCCGCAGCTTGGTGGTGATCTTGATGTAAATGGTCATGCTATTACATCGGTAAGTAACGGTGATATCTACATCAGCCCGAATGGTTCTGGTCAAGTTGTTCTTGATGGGATGGCATGGCCGTCCGCTGATGGCACCAATGGGCAAGTATTGACCACGGATGGTGCTGGCGCACTGTACTGGTCAACCGTTACTGGCTCTGGTGGGTCGGGTGAAGTGAACAATGGTGTCAGCGTTGGTTCCGGTACTCCGATTTACCAGGGTATGAGCGGCACCAATATTGAAATTCGCTCTCTTGCTGCAAAGAGCAACAAAGTAACTGTTGGTAATACCGGTGGGACCGTTGAGGTTGATGTTGTTGAAGCCAATATCGACCGCAATGCATTGGGCGGTGGACCGCTTTCTGCTGCAAATGGTGGGTTTGGTGTTGATGTCACTACCAATCAGGCTGGCGCTCGGTCGGTGCTTGGTCTTGGTACAATGGCAATCCAGAATGCCAATGCAGTATCCATTACCGGCGGCACTATTAATGGTGCGATCATCGGTGGGTCTATTGCTGCCGCTGGCACCTTTACCAATCTGACAGCACAGGGCACCGTTACCCTGAATGGTTTAGTGATGCCTTCGGCAGACGGCACCAATGGTCAGTTCCTTGCAACGGATGGTGCTGGGAATTTGTCCTGGGCGACCCCTGGCTCTGGTGGTTCTGGTGGTGAAGCCAATGATGGTGCAAATCTAGGTATTGGTACAGGTCTCTATGCTGGGAAAACTGGCGCGACCTTGAACTTCAAGTCGCTGGTTGCGGGTTCTAATGTCACCCTGGCAAGCGATGGTACTACAGTAACAATTTCGGCAACGGGTGGTTCTGGCTCGTCTGATTTCCTTGGGCTTACGGATACCCCGACTGCGTATACAGGGCATGCCAATAAAGTAGTGACCGTCAATAGCGGGGCTACTGGACTGGATTTTACTGCGTTGGCAACTGTTGCAACCACTGGGAGCATCAATGATCTGTCGGGCGCGGCGAATGTCGCTAAGACTGGCAGCTATGCTGATCTTACCAACAAGCCGAACTTTGCTGCGGTCGCCACCAGCGGTCTTTACAGCGATCTTTCCGGGCGTGTGGTTGGTCTCGATGACCTCGCGGATGTCAATGCAGCTTCTCCGACTGATCAGCATGTTCTTACCTGGGATACCGCAACCAGCAAGTGGATTGCCAAGGCAGTTTCCGCGACCGGTGGTGCGACTACGTTCCTGGGTCTGACCGATACGCCGTCTTCGTACACTGGCGCTGTTGGTCAGTATGTTCGTGTGAAGACGGATGGCACCGGGCTGGAATTTGCTACTGTGTCGGGTGGTACGGGTGACGTGTCCGGTGCAAACAACGTTGGTACTGGGTCTGCGATATACAAGCAAGAAAATGCGGGTATTTTGGAATTCCGTACACTGAAGGCGGCTTCGTCCAAGGTTTCGGTTGCCACCACAACTGATGATGTGACGGTTGATGTTGTGGAAGCCAATATCGGCTTGAACAACCTGGGTGGCACGTTGAACGTCAATAAGGGCGGTACTGGTGTTGCTACCTTTACGATCAATGGTGTTGTGATCGGTAATGGTGCGAATGCATTGACCACCACTGTGGCTCCGTCGTCTTCTAATACCTATCTGCATTGGAACGGAACCGCGTTTGAATGGGCAGAGGTAACCGCATCGGCATCCGCATCTAACATCGGAAATTCTGGTGTTGGTGTGTTCAAACAAGTAAATGGCGGTACCCTTGAATTCAAAAAAATCAATGCAGGGTCTACTAAGATTTCGGTTGCCGATGATACGACAAATAATGAAATTGATATTGATGTAGTTGAAGCCAATTTGGCTCTCAACAACATTGGTGGCACCCTGGGTGTTGCAAAGGGTGGTACGGGTGTAACAACACTCACCACTAATGGTGTGTTGCTTGGAAATGGGACGGGTGGTATCAGCGCAACCGCTGCGCCAACTACCGCAGATACTTATTTGAAGTGGAATGGTTCCGCGTTTACATGGGCTGCTGCTAGTGGGGCGCCGACCGGAGCTAATTTGACTGCTGGTTCAAATAAGGTATCGGTCACTGGTGGCACTGGGGCTGTGTTGACTGCTGCTTCGGTTGATGTCAATGAAGCCAACCTGTCGTTGAACAACATTGGCGGTACGCTGGGTGTTGCGAAGGGCGGTACCGGTGCGACCACATTCACAGCCAACGCCCTGATCCTTGGTAATGGTACGAGTGCGTTAACCAGCCTCGCCCCAACGGGCACTAATACTTACCTGAAATGGACTGGTTCTGCTTTTACATGGGATACCAATGGCGGTGGACCAAGCACGGGCGGTGTAGATGTTAAGAAGGATGGTACGTCTATTGTTGCTGGTGCCACCACTATTAACTTCACCGGCTCTGCGGTCACGGTAACCGATGGCGGCTCTGGTGTTGCTAATGTGGCGGTGGCATCGGGTGGTAGCGGTGGACTGACCAAGTATGAAGTAATTGTCGGCTACGTTGCGGCGGTGCCAACTAACTTCACGGTGCCATCTGGTTGGGCAGCAACCTATTCGAGTAGTGTCATCACCATTACACATAATGTCGGTTCTACTCCTGTGCTGGCAACTTTCTGGGGTAAAACATCAACATCGGGAACTCGTTATCAGCAACGCAATTCGACTTCTATTGCCGATCTTGAATACGATGGCGCTCAGATGTTCTTGACAGCAACCAGTACACCCGCGAACTACGGTACCATCAATGATGGTGAGTTCAAAGCAGTATTCTTCTTCTAAAGAGGACACGTAAATGGCTATTCGTCCGCCTAAATGTCTGAGAGTTGAGGTCACCTCCATTAATCCCGTCGCATTTTGGACTACCGATGATGCGACGGGAGACCCGTGGGTTGGGATGCCATATCAGTGGGAAGTTGAAATGACGGTTGAGGCTCAGTCTCATTCCAGTCATGCGACCACAACGCCATTTACTTTTAATGGCTTTGATATTACTGTTGATAATTGGCTTATTTTCGGGAATGAAAAATTCGGATTAAAAATTGTATCAGTTGATAATACCACGCAATCTGATGCTTATGTCAAATGCGTAGTTGAAGACGTTGATCGTTTTAACTTGTTCGTGGACCCGGTACAAACTGGTTCCGGAATTGGTGGGGCGAGTTCGCCTGGGAATTTTGATTGTTTCGTCGCTGAACTTTCTGATGATGGATTGCCGGTGTTCCATAACATCAGTGATCTTGTATCTCCTTATGTGACGCAGCAAATAGAAAGTCGATTTCGTCTTCGTAATCAGATTACTACGTATGTCCCTGTTATACAGCCAGGGCATGGTTTCGCGGTAAATGATCCCCTGATACTGACTCCGACCGGTTATGAAAAGGCAACTGCTGCGACTGATGCAGTTCAGCGTATTGTGGGTTTTGTCTCATCAATCGGCATTCCGGGTCCAGAAAACTTTACGTATCGCCCAATTGGACGTTTAGTTGATGTGGATTTAAGCACGGTCGGTACTGACGGCGCTTTCATTTATCTAGACAGTGTTGGTGCCTTGACGGCATCCAAGCCTGCGAATGCAAAGCCACTTTACATCAAGCTCAGCGCGACCAAGGGTATTCAGGTGTCCGGTGCTGGCGGCGGCGGTGCGGGTATTGGTTCTGTTGTAGAGGACATCGCGCCAAAGCTTGGTGGTGATCTAGGCGTTAATGGTTATGAGATTTACAGCGAGGATGCTGAAAACATCATTTTGAACCCGCGTGGCACTGGGTATGTTGAAATTGATGGTACTGGACCGGGGGCAATTCAAGCGTTCTACGGCAGTGAATTGAAGCTTAAAGGTGGTGATGGTACTGATGTTGAAAATGCAGGCGATTTAGTTCTTGAAGGTGGTAATGGGTTCACACCAGAAACCGGATCGTCAACCAACAGCGGGAATGTTGTTATTCGTGCCGGGACCGGTGGTGTGGGTCCGGGTAAGGTGATCATCAATGGGTTTACTTTCCCGAGTGCGGATGGGTCTGAAAATCAGGTTCTTTCGACCGATGGTCTTGGAAACCTTTTCTGGCGTGATGCGGCAGCATCCGGCGGCGGATCACAATTCATTGATACTCCAACTGATGGCTCGTTGACTGATGGACGCGCTGGTAAAGACCCGGCGGTGAAAACTTGGATCGCTGGGACAACAAAGATCAGTGACGCGGTTGATGACCTGAATGAAATTCTTGGTCTGCTTCTCCCACCTTCCCCGCCTGCGTTGTCCACTAAGATGTTGGTTATTTCGTCTGCTGTGAATACTCGTGGGGGTTCGAACATTCTGTTGGCGTCTGGTGTGACCGACAATGCCACCACTGGCACAGCGGCAGGAACCCAGGTGCTTCGTGTTGGTACCGCATCGGTATCGACGGATGCTGTGACCAGTTTTGGAAGCGGTAATAGCGGCACTCTTACGGCAATGGTCAACGGAACTGCGGTGGGACAGATCACGCTTGATTCATCCGACAATACCGGGACCAACGGCAGCTTGCAGATTACACGCAATGGTGCTTATCCGTCATCTACCCCTGGGTTCTGGGAAGACTTGGACGCCAATATCAATGGGACGCTGCTAGTTGGTGTGAACAGCCTCAAGATGCAGCACAGCGAAACCGGAACGACTAATTCGCTGGTCGTGGTCTATGATGACCTCGGGACTGCCCCCACTTTGTCTGGTACGGCAGTCGTCCAAACCACACCGGGTACTATGGTATATTCGAGCGGTGTACCACACTACAACGCCAACGCCGTTCTTACGATTTCTGGCTCGGTATCCGGCTTGGTTGGGCAAACTTATCTCGGGTCCAGTGTTCTGCAAATCACATCGTCCCCGGCGGTTTCCGCACAGGTTGATGTAAACCCTGGCGCTGGTGGTTTACCCGCCCAGTTCTCGAAGAACATGGCAGCGCAGAGTTTCACGCAGACGGTTACCTTGTCTGGGACGGTGCATGCCACATCGCAGATTTCGGTAAAAGCCCGTAATGCAGCAGCAGATAGCGCCGCAAGCGCCATTGCTACAAAGATCAACGTTATGTCGGGTTCGCCGTCCTCGGCGGTTATTGAAATGTCGATCCCGGTGGATGCCACTATGGGTGTGATCCCGTCCGGTGCCCAGACAAATGCTGGTCGTGTCACCATGGCAACCGGTGATACCCCGGCTGATGACAAGGCATCCTTAACGGTACCTGACTGGGTATCGACCGTTACGGCAGCGGATCACGAAGCAATGGTTGTTGGTGGTGTTTTGAAGCATGATGTCACTAATTACAGCACGGGGTATCTCCCGGTTGGAATAGATCGGTCATCTGGCGCAGCAAACCAATACGTGACCTTTATGTTCCGTCGTAGCGCCGTGTCACAGTTCAAAATTCAAGTCACCGGCACCTATACTGGGTGTTGGGTGAAGATGCCAGGGATTGCCGTTGGAACTGCCCCCAATGGTTGGTGGGACATGTATCAGCTATATAATGGTAACGGTGTTCCCGGACAGAATGGATCGTCTGGATGTGCATTGGGATCGGTTATGAATGGAAATGCTGGGACTTATACAGCAACGTTTGGTACTGAAACCTCAACCAATGCGACCAACAACATTATTTTGGTTCGGTTTAAGCTTACTTCCGGACAGTCTATTACGGCACTGTCTTTCAAGAAGGTGTAAAGATGGCAATATCTGATCAAAAAAAGACTGATTTCCTCTGGAAAAAGATTGCTTATGGTGTTACCGAGACTGATACCACTGGTAAGGCTGGTCCGAATGAAATCTTTGCGTCTCCTATTCAGGTGTTCGCACACGAAGTTTATGCCCAAAGCTCCCTGATACCAGCAATCGCGCCTGCTTCAACTGATGGTGTTGTAACGGTGTACACTGGAATAAATGCAGTACAGTGTAAGGATGATCCAAGCGTGGCGGGGAAGCACACGTGGGTTGCGGTGACAGATATTGTGGCGGCAATCTCGGACACCACTCGTCTGAAGGACTGGATTGCCCCATCGGTACATTTTACATATGCCGTTCAGGTGTATGCGGGTGATCCGAATGCAAGCGGTATATTATTGAATCCACTTGCGACGAATGAAGAGTGGGTATTCGATTATGCGGCTGGTGTTCTTCACTTTCCGAATAATGTCCCGACTGCGGTTAATACGAATGACATTTATATTATTGGGTATCGCTATACCGGAACAAAGGGTGTGTCCGGGGGTGGTGGGTTAACAACCAAAATAGAAGATACCACCGATGGAAATACTTTTGTAGATACCGCGCTCGAAACTGGTTCGGTCGTTATCAGTTCCGATGGGCAGAAAATATTCCGTGTCACAAAGGGTACTACTGCGACTGCGGATGAGGGGTTGCTGATTACCAATGCCGATGGGGAAGTACAACTTCAAGGATATGGTACTGCGTCGGCACCGGTAGACATCCGTTTAAAGCCAACCAGCGGAAAATCTATTATTGCGGACGGTCCAATTGTCGGCGCGACTACGTTGTCGCTGTATGGTGGCATCACTTCAGATGTGGAAATTCGTGGTGGTGCTGGTGTAACCCCTGGTTCTGTCCGAATTCAGGATACCGATGGAGCAGATGTTATTGTCGTGCGGGATAGCGCCGCAGGCGGACCTAAAGTAAATCATTTGGTAGTTGAGAACGCGCCAAGCGGTGAAGGGATACGCTTGATCGCAGATAGTATTGATACCAATACAACGATAATACTTGATCCGAAAGGGTTCGGCGGGGTTCGGATCGGTGACGGCGGCACTGGGTATGGCATTATTACTGCTATCCCTGGTGCGACGACATACGTTGGGGGTGGTGACAGCACGGGGGGTACAAATCCTGCGCAACCGTTGCTGTTGATCGGCGGTAATGGTGATGTGGGGAATGGCGCAGATGTTATCCTACGGGGTGGGATCAGCAATAGTGCGCTTGGTGGGACGGTGCGCCTCCAAGATGCCGCCGGGCAAGATGTGATCACCATTGACGGGTACAATGATTCCATCAATTACTTCCAATTCAACAACTCCCCAACTGGGTTTGCGCTCGAATTCCTTGCGCAAGGCGCGGATACCGATATTGATATTGGTATTGGACCAAAGGGGTCTGGACAGCTTGTTGTTCCTGCAACGTATCAAGTAACCGCTCTGAATTCGGTAGCGACAAAGGCTTACGTTGATACATTGGCGTCGGGTGCATCAAACAAGCTTCAGACCCCAACCGATGGAACTTTTGCAGACGGCGCCATCACGTCATGGGCAGCAGGGGCTACGACATATTCTGATGCTATTGATGATTTGAATGAGATACTTGGGTTGTTGATACCATCGAAGCCCGCCGATTTGTCTTCTAAAATACTTAGTATCAGTAATGGTGCTACAATCCGTGGTGGGTCAGATATTCTATTGTCAAGTGGTGTGACCAATTTCACTGGATCAACGGCACCGGCTGCGGGTACTCAGATTACTCGTGTCGGGACATCTTCAGTTGATTCGGCAATTATTACATCGTTTGGGAGCGGGACTACTGGACAGCTAACCGCTCACGTCAATGGAACTCCGACTGGTACGGTGACATTAACTACCGGGTCGAATGTTGGCACCTTTGGTAGTCTTGTAGTAAGTCGCGATGATGCATATCCGGTGGATAAGCCCGGCTTCTGGCAGGATTTGGATGCCAAGGTTAGTACCATGGTTACTGCTGGTATTAATAAGTTTGCACTTATCCACAGTGAAACTGGTTCTACAAATGAAGCAGTTTTCGTTTATGACGATTTCAGCACTGCTCCGGTTGCATCGGGTCTTACTCTGACGGAAGGCACCCCTGGCACTCTCGCTTATTCAAGTGGCGTTCCACACTACAATGCGGGGGCAACCCTGAAGTGTGGCGCAACAGTGTCGAACCTTGCCGGAAAAACATATCTGGCGAATGGGGTTATTCAAATATCTTCCACTACGAATTTTGGTTCGCAAGTTAACCTTGATCCTGGGCAAAATGGTCTACCGACGATTTTTAGTTCGGGGATGTCACCACAAACTGTTTCCAATGTGACGTTTACCGTTGGTGGTACCGTTCACACAAATGGCAACATTCGTTGTCGTGGGCGCAATGCGGCGGTAGATGGAAACTGGGCTAATACTTCGAAGATCGTTAACGTAATGTCGGGGACGCCTGTTGCTAATACCTCAGGTCCAGTTATGGAGATGTCGATTTATGTTGATGCCACCTTGGGCACAATACCGTCCGGGGCGCAAACCAATGCCGGTCGTGTTGTTATGAATTCAGGGGATACCCCGGCAGATAACAAGGGATCACTAACCGCTCCGGATTGGAATTCTTCCAGTACCCTTGCTTCTTATGATGCTGCGGTGGTGGCTGGTGTGCTGAAGCATGAAATTACTGATTATTCAACATATTTACCGGTTGGTCCTGATTATAGTTTTACACAGGATGCAACACAGTACGTGACCTTTATGTTCCGTCGTAGTGCAGTATCGCAGTTCAAAATTGTTGTTAATGGGACATACTCGGGGTGTTGGGTGAAGCTCCCTGGTATTACTGACACTACCAATACCACAAATGGTTGGTGGAATATGTTTGGTCTTTATACTGGTGTCGGTGTCCCTGGTGACAACACGGTTGCTGGCGGTAATGGGAGTAATGGTTGCGCGGTCGGTACTGCGATGAACGGTACTACTGGTTCCTATATCTGTTCGCTGGGTACCCAGTCCTCTACCAACTCTTCGAACAATATCATTCTTGTTCGATTTAAGATGGTAGCCGGTAATCTAATTACGGGTATTGGATTTGCCAAATAAAGCCGTAGTCCTCAGTCATACAACTATATGATAAATACCTGGGATTATAGTGGGACTGGGGATGCCATGGCGGACAAATACTTAACAGACCATTTCATATCCTCATTTATTGCTACTCGTCCGGACGCGCCAGGACGAGTAGCAAACGTTGTTGACCGCTTTGATCTCAAGCGCGGCGTTGTTGTTATGCGCGCCCTCGAAGCCGGGGAAGGTGTGACCATTGACGTGGTTGATGCTGATAGCGGTATTCATCCAACCCCACAAAAGAAAATTGTCATTGGGATCGATAAAGAAGCTCTCGCAAGGTACAAGAAAATTTATGCCTATCCTCTGGATGGGCAGACCACTTTTATGCTTCCAGATGAAATTCTGGAAGTATTGGCGGTTACCATCAACGGTTTGGAGACGACGCACTTTTCGTTTAACAAACCGAATCTCGTTTTTAACCCAAGCACTGAAGGTTATGAGTTAGAACAAGGAGATGAATTGATTATTTTTTATAGGGAATAACCCATTCGGAGGACTCGATAAATGTCTATGCTTAAGGCTAAACAGATTCGCCTACTTGAAGGCGAAATCATCGTTGGTAGTGCCGCTGGAAACGGTCGGGTACTTTCACTCGGTGAACAGTACAAGGTTGCGGTAAGCAGTGGTTCGACCCTTGCTTATGAATATATGGGCGCTTTGCGGGACACCGCTGGCGTGCTTGTTGTTGAAACTACCGGCGACGCCAATGCAGTGAACCACGTTCTGGTTGGTAATGCCGCATCCGGTTCCAGCCCGACTATTTCTGCAATCGGTACCGATACCGATCTGAACTTGAATCTCGCGCCGAAGGGTGTTGGTGAAGTGCTGGTTCCGACCAGCTACACTCCGGTCAGTGATTATGCTCTGACCCACAAGAAGTACGTCGATGATAAGGTGACTGCTGCTACTAATGGTCTGGATGTTAAGGCATCCGTCCGTGCAATGGCGACAACCGCCATTACTCTGAGCGGCGTTCAGACTGTTGACGGTGTGACCCTTCAGGCTGGTGACCGCGTGTTGGTTGCGGGTCAGGGCGGTGATGTTGAAACCGGTGATGCAACCAACGGTATCTACGTTGTTGCGTCTGGTGAGTGGACTCGTTCTGCCGACTTCGATGAGCCGTCTGAAGTCACTGCTAATGCGTTCGTATTCGTTGAAGAAGGCGCTACCTGGGCTGATACCGGTTGGGTCGTGCTGACCAACAACCCGATCACTGTTGGTACTTCACCGATGCAGTGGACCCAGTTTTCGACCCCTGGTCTGCTGAAAGCTGGTAATGGTCTTAATAAGGTTGGTGATACTTTCCACGTCAACACTTCGACCACCGTCAATGTGGACATCACGGATAATGTGATTGTTGCATCGAGTGGTACTGCTGGTCAGGTTCTTCGTTCGACCGGTGTGGTTGGCGCTGAAGCTGCGTGGGGCGCCCTTGATCTGGCAAACAACGAAGCTGTAACTGGCATTTTGCGTCCGGTGAACGGCGGTACTGGCTTCGATAGTTATACCACGGGTGATCTGCTTGTTGGTAATACCACCAATGGTCTCGATAAGCTGTCTATGGGCGATGCCAACACCGTTCTGACCAGCCTGGGTTCCTCGGTTGCTTACCAGTATGTTCGCTCCCTGCGTAATGCTGCTGGCGCTCTGACCCTGGACGTTGATGCCACTGGCGGCGTTGACAACATCCTGACCGTTTCCACGTCTGCTACTGGTGGCGCGGTGAAGATCGCTGCTACCGGCACCGATTCGAACATTGACCTGAAGCTGGAAGGCAAGGGTGTGGGTTTGGTTCTGGGTCATGCTGGTTATGTTACCCTGGATGCCACCGATCCGGACAATGCTCTGACCCCCAAGGGTTATGTTGATGCCGAGATCACTAAGCTGGCCGACAACCTCCATACCGATAACCTGACTTTCGATGATGGTTCGGCTGGTGGTTCCACCATGATCCTTGACGGCATCAATGTCATTAATGCGGTTAATTATTTGACCGTGACCAATGCCGCTGCCGCTGGCGATGTGGTTATTGGGGTAGACGGCACGGATAGCTCTATTGATCTGGTTCTTGCACCGAAGGGCGCTGGTTTCGTACTGGCTCCGACTGGTTATACCATGGCTGCTGCTCCGGTAGAAGCTCTGACCACAAAGGGCTATGTTGATGCACAAGACGCCGCCATCAACCGCAAGGTTGCTAATGACGAATGGGAATACTCTGGTGCGACCGTTGCTACGGGTACCGTTACCCTGGCTGCGTTCTTCGCTCATGCCCCGTTGGCTGGAAGCGTTGCCGCAACCTTCAATGGTCTGCGTCTGAAGACTGCAAATTTCTCGGTTTCTGGGATGGACCTCATTCTGGACATCGACACCATCGGGTATTCGGTTGAGACAACCGATGTCGTGGCAGCTACCTACGAATATCAGGTCTAACCAGTGAGTAAATAGGTGTACGGGGTCATTCCCGTACACCTATCCATCTACGAGCGGGAAGTCACATAAAACAATAAAAATATAGAGTTGACTTTTTCTGTCGCGTAAAATGAAAACACAAAGGCGAGAGAGAAGTGACTAAAATAGCGATAAAGCAATTGAATAATGGCGGTGCGCAAATTGGTTCCGTTATTGTATTTGAGGATGGACGTAATATTTGGTCGAGTGCTGCATCCGGGGCTATTCTTGTCCCAGGTGGGGCGACTTTTGAGCGTCCGACTGTTGGAACATCTGGGCATCTTAGATACAATTCCGAACAAGATAACCTTGAGGCGTATCTTGGTGGCCAATGGCGGTCGTTGTCGTTCCAAGGTGTTACCAACACATCCGTAAAGAATTTGGGAACGGGTACCGGGTTATATGCGCAGACGGATGGGACTGAACTTCAGTTCAAATCTATTGCAGCAGGCTCGCTGATCTCTCTTTCTACGAGCGGTGATACGATCACGATATCGTCCGATGCCGCACCAACAAATTCGCCTGATTTTACTGGGGTGCCGACCGCGCCTACCCCGGTGTTGACCTCGAATGATACCACGATTGCCACGACAGCATTCGTCAAGGGGCAAGGATACCTCACGGGTAATCAAATCATTTCGATAACCGGTGATGCCTCTGGTTCAGGCACAACTTCTATTTCATTAACATTGGCGAATACTGGGGTAACTGCTGGTACATACACCAAGCTCACGGTTGACGCCAAGGGTCGTGTGACTGCGGGAACTTCGCTATCATCGTCCGAAGTTACAACGGCACTGGGGTATTCTCCACTGGCATCTGTTTCAAATGTAGGCACGGGTACCGGGATATATGCTCAAACCACCGCGAATAGTGCGCAATTAAAATCTCTTGTTGCGGGGGAAAATGTATCCATAATTTCTGACAACGATACTATTACTGTTTCTGCAACTGGCGGAAGTCAAGTGGTAACCGCACCGACGACATTTTATGCCGGGTCGTTTGATAATCCTGGCGCTGATTGGGCGATTTCGCTCGTGGCTCCCGCACAATCTGATCCGTCCCGTATAAGTATGACAGTGCGTGCGTTTGACGATACCCAAGAAGAAGGGATTGGGTTCCCAATTACCGTCCCGACCGGTGTGACGACAATGAATTTTTCATTTAAACATCGAGCATCAACCGCGCCATCAACCGCGCGAAATGTTGTTATGCGGTTCTACCGTAGAACTGTCCCAAATAACGCTGCGGTTGGGACATGGAGTGCGGCGACGACGTTGGCAACGCTTAGTATTCCGGCAAATGCAAACTATCAGTATGCAACTACATCGATTGCGTTGTCTACACTTGGGTTGACCACGGGAACCCTATATTTGATTGAAATGACGCGCTACGGCGGTTCCGGGTCGGACACCTTGGTTGGTGATTGGTTGCTGTTCGAAACTGGTGTGTGGTTTACCTAAGATGGCTCTGATATTTAACGGCACCTCGAATTATGCGTTAGTTCCAACATCCACGGCGATGAATACCCTGACTAACTCTATCACGATCATGGCGTGGGTATACCGAACCGGGAGTGGTTCATTACAAGCTATCATCAGCCGATCCATATCTGGTACTGCGCAAGATGAATGGTGGCATCTAAACTATAGAAATTCCAAAGCTCGTATAATTTTCGGGGATGTAAACGGCGTCATTAATGTTGAAGGGGGACCGACGCTTACTCGGAATACTTGGTATCACATAGCAGCAACATATGATGGAACAACTATTTCATTATATATTAATGGTGTGAAATATGTCACCTCTGCGTGGTCGGGGGCATTTGCCCCCGATACTTCACCGGTATCAATTGGGTGTGATATTAATGGTGGCATCCCTGGTGAATATGTATCTGCATGGATTGAAGATGTGCGTGTGTATTCACGGGCGCTCGCTGCTGAAGAAATCATGACTGTGTACACCATTCGTGGTGGGGATGTTATTGTGGGTGGTTTGTTAATGCGATATCCGATGTCGGGTAATGGGTCAATTAGCACGACTGGTAGTCTTGTTGATGTTGGTGCATATGGTTTGCATGGTAACCCCTCGAATACCATAACTTATACACAATCTTTACTTACACAACGTTCAGCAAGAAGGTAACTTCCTATGGCTAATGTATTACATCGCCAGTCTAAACTATATTTAGAGAGTGTAAATACTCCGGACTATATGGATGGTAATTGGGTTATCAATCCTGATCTATCAGCGGTTGATGGTGTTGATTCGCAATATTGGATAATAGACGAAAATGATGTTATCCGTGAAATGACCCAGGTAGAAAAAGATGAAGCGTATATTGAAGACGCTAAAAATACCAAAAAAGAAGAAATCAATCAATATCGTGAAGTTCGTTTAGTTGGTGGGTTTGTATTTATGGGTCATATATTTGACAGCGATACACGTGCCCGTCAAAATATTTCCGGTATGGCTGCTGCTATTGCAAATGGGATTATGATACCATCAAATTTTGTGTGGCGAGCAAAGGATAATACTTACGTTTCAATGGATGCGGATGATGTGAAGGCATTGGGTGTTGCCGCAATGTATTTTGTTAATCAATGTTATGGAGCGTGTTGGGCACATAAAGATGCAGTTGATGCCTTAACTACCCTTGATCAAGTAGAGAACTATGATTACACCGTTGGATGGCCTTAACGCCTAAATAGACGGTGTTGAGGGAGATTATGGATGCCGCTTACAGATAGTCAAAAGCTTGATTTCCTCTGGAAGAAAATTATGTACGGAGTTGCTGAAACTAGTGTTTCTGACAAAGCAGGTCCGAACGAATCTATTGCGTCCCCGCTGCCGATTTATGGACATACTATTCTTGCGCAATCAGGGTCAATATCAGCTATACCGCCTGTTTCTTCTGATACTATTGTGCAGGTATATAGTGAAGGAACCGCAAATCGTTGTAAGGTAGATGGTACGGTATCTGGAAATCACACCTGGGTGACGGTTGCCGACTACAATGCTACTATCGATGTGACCAACCAATTGGGTGACTGGATTCCGCCGACATTCAATAGTTTGTATCAGGTCAAGGTGTACGCGGGTAATCCGAGTTCTGGCGGCATCCTTTTAAACCCACTCACTACTGATCAGGAATGGGTATTCGACTACACCAGCGGTGTTCTACACTTTCCCAACACGGTTCCTTCTGGCGTCGCCACAAACGGCGTTTATATCGAAGGCTACCGCTATATCGGTACAAAGGGTGCTAGTGGTGGTGTTTCGTCGTTTATTGCCCTCACGGATGGTCCTGGCGCGTTTACCGGACATGCGGGGCAGGGGATTGTAGTTAATAGCGGCGCGGACGGGCTTTCGTATACATCAGGGCGCCCATTAGAGATTTTCACAGCAACGCTGAATTTTGATAGTTCAGGTAATGTAACCAGTGTCACGGGACTCCCAACCGGATGGACAATTGCCTCCTTAAACGTAATTTCAACGGGTAATACTGACATCATTTTACAACATACTGTAGGGCGTCCGCCGACCTGGGTGACTTTCTGGGGCGCATCTACCGTTAATACCAATGAATGGCGGTTGCGTTATCCCACCACCGTGAAAGATGTCATATATACGACTGCGAATGCTGCGACTCATTTCAAACTTGCATCAGTGAGTCCGTCGTTGGTCGGCACTGGTACGAGTGCGGGTGCAAACAGTGCCGTCGTTGCAATGTTCTTCTGAACCAATTGATAAATACCAGAACTGCTGGATTTTTTGAGGGATTCGTATGTCTATTTCCTTCGCTAAAGTGTCCTTGCGTGTATTTGCCATCGTCAAGGGCGGCGGTCGTAAGGTCAAGATGTTCGATGAGGTTGGAAACAAGGTTTTCGACCCTGAGAAATGCCGTCGTTTTTTCGTACAGCCGGAACACATGATGGTGACGGTGCGAGAAGCCGGTGATGATTCTGAGATCAAGGTTTATCTGCATGAAGGTATCAAGATTGAAGAAATTCAGCGGTTGCTTCTCAGCCTTCGCAAAACTGCGGTTCATTATAACCTGAAGTACACCGTTCGTAAGTTCGGTCGAAAGATCACGCCAAAGGATTTCGCCTATCAGGCTGAGATTGAAAAAGGGCGTGTTAAAGAATCCGACCTAGGAGGTAGCATGGATACTGTCATGGAAAAAATGAGCGGGTATAGCAAGACATCTTATCAGCCGATAGGAGATTGTCGTCTTGTTGTTCGCCATTCCCAGCCAGTAGACGATAAAAAAATCGGTGCGCGTGGGCGCAATATTCATGCCGTGTATATTGAAAACAAGCTTGGTGAACGGTTTTTAATGCCACAAGCACACCTCAATGGTGGACGGGCAATGGCACGGCACCTAGCGGAAGGTGGTGCGGTTGATGATGATTGTGGATCGCGCATCAAAAAGATGATGACTGAGTGGGCCAATTTGCGTGGGATTGCCAAATATATATCAGAGAACATCAAGGTGCTTGGAGATAACGATAATACCCGTCGTTTACGGGAAATGGTTCGTGAACGAATTATCGAGATCAATGAAACCTTCAAGAGCATGAGTGGTAGCCGTGGGTATGGGTCTGCTCGCGAAAGTTTGGTTGAGGGTGATGATGTGGATAGCTCGGTGGTAGCCACTGAAAGTTCACACATTAAGTCCCTTCTGTGCCTTGAAGAAGGCAATGAAGCATTCCACGAGGGGATTGATGCCCTCGCGCGGTATTCCGCCCGTAAGAAAGCCGCCGAGGGTGCCACGGACGTAGTTGCTCCAATCAACGAGCCAACCGTGGGTGATGTGGTGGGTGGATTGGATGAATATGGGCAATTCACCGAATGGCTCAATCAGTTCGATCCTGACCGGTTTTTGACCGAGGGTGATACAGCTAACGACCCGGAATCTAATGACGATCAATTTGACGAAGGATCGTTGGTTACCTTGGTACCGACACCGGACATCAATCGTGGGGTGTTCCCGGAAGCAAATTGGATTACCAAGCCGTCAACCCGCGTCACGTTGAAGGAACCGGTCGAGCGTGGAACGCTTGATGTGGTTGAGTGTGAGCTTGAGGATGGTACTGTTAAAAAGATTTATGGGTTTAATATTGCCGCAAAGGTCAAGGAGAACCCCGATGAAGTAACGGTGTCCGTGAATAAGCCGGATACAGTATGGGAAGCGGCAGCGACGTTGGTGAAATGGCGATCTCATCCGGATGTTCTGCGCGAAATTTCCGAGTCAATCAGTGATGAACAACTTGCAGCAGTGCTGGAAACCATTGGAACTATGTGGATGCCCAACGTCGCGGACGAAATTCGTCGCGTCGTTATGGAGGGGCGTCAAGTTAAGCAGAAGATCGAAACCGAGTGGGATGAACTGACGACCCTTGCTGAAATAGTCGAGGATACTCGCCCAACGCAAATAGGGTTTAAGACTGCTGCTGATTTGATTGTGTCAACACGGCGCCTTCAGACAGTAAATGTAAATTTTGACGCGGACTACGAAACTCTGGTACTTGAATTCCACGACGCCGATGCATGCGTTAACGCAGCACGGCTACTGAAAGAGTATCGAATTCCCTTCAACGAGGATGTGATGGGCGGTGACATGGGTGATGATTTCATCGCTGATGTCAGCCCGAAATACCGGCGTCAACGGGACGCAAATCGTCCTAATTTCACCGGCTTCCCGTATGAAGTGAAAGAGTATGATGTGGACGCGATGATCAGCCGTCTGGACGACGCAGGGATTGATTTTTCCGTCGATGACTGCACGTTCTATTTTCAGTCCGAAGAGGACAAGAAAGCGGCAATCGAGCTTCATCACCCTAATGATATCGACCGAGGTATTGTTGGTGAAATGTCATCATTCCGGGACAAGGTGATCCAGTTAAGCGACTACAGAAAGTAAGGAGAAGAGGGGCTTTCGCCCCTCTTCTAGTATCCGCAAGATGCTATTGATGACGGTGGTTGGTTATGTGTGGTGTTAATACCAAAAACACACAGATAATTAAGAATGTAGATCGAGTGTTGACCTCCAAAAAAATAAATTGCGGAACGGCCAACACATGATTTACAACAAAGTCATCGCGGGAACAAAAAGTGAACGCGGTGTCTAAGGCTCGATAAGCAAAACTTAGGCTCAAAATACAGGCTCAAAATTAGGAGAAATCAAATGCCCACATTGGCTGAAATTCGTGCAAAGCTTGCTGCTGCTAAAAAGCAGTCCGAATCCAACGGTTCTGGCGGTGATAAGTCCGTCTTCCCTTTCTGGGACATTCCCGAAAATAAAACTGCGGTTGTTCGTTTCCTTCCGGATGGCTCTCCGGATGCCGAGTATTTTTGGCAGGAGCGCATGGTAATTCGTCTTCCCTTCCAGGGTGTCTTGGGTGGGGACGAGAACAAGGAAGTTACTGTCACTGTCCCGTGCTTGCGTATGTGGAAGGGTGCTGATGGTAAGCCGCTGGCTGATCCGATCCTGGCTGCGACCAAGGATTGGTGGGACGGTGATGATGAACTGAAGGAACTTGCACGCAAGTATTGGATCAAGCGTTCTTTCGTGTTCCAGGGTTTTGTTGTTGACAATCCCCTCGAAGAAAAGGAAGCCCCGGAGAACCCGATCCGTCGCTTTATTATCAACCCCTCCATTTTCAATCTCATCAAGGACTCCTTGATGAACCCCGATATGGAAGAACTGCCGACCGACTATACTCGCGGTCGCGACTTCAAGATCACCAAGACCCGTCGCGGTGAGTACGCCGATTACACCACTTCTACGTGGTCGTTCAAGGAGCGTTCGCTTGCCCAGGCAGAACTTGAGGCGATTGAGAAGCATGGCTTGTTCAACCTGAAGGACTTCCTGCCCCAGAAGCCGACTGATGCTCAGCAGAAGATGATCTTCGAGATGTTTGAAGCCAGCATCGCCGGTCAGCCATACGACCTGAAGAAGTGGGGTGAGCATTACCGTCCGAATGGTCTGCGTGGTGATTCTGCTGCCACCGGCACGGAAGACGGTGGCGAGAAGACCACTACCACTGTTGCAGTCAGCAAGCCTGCGGTGACTGAGGAAGCCTCGGTGGCTGTCTCGGTTAATCCGTTGGAAGCCCTGAAGGCACGTGCTGCTGCTACGGCGGCTGCCTCTGGTGAGGAAGCCACTACTGCCGAGAAGCCGAAGGCTGATGCCCAGGCAATCCTTGACCTGATCAAGGCACGTTCCGCCTCCTAAGGTGATGGTACAGGGGTCGGGTGAGAAATCCCCGACCCCTTTTTTCACGTTTCGACTATTATAGGTGATCTCAATGGCAGGACCAGTATTCAACCTCGGAAAAGTTCTAAAGGATGTTTCGAAAATCGACGGTGTGTTTATCGGGACATATGACCCGCATACTTGGCTTAGCACCGGCAACTATGCCCTGAATTTCTTTCTGGCGCAGGACTTTTATAAGGCTGTTCCGTTCGGTAAGGTGATGATCCTTGCCGGTGAGCCTGCCGCTGGTAAGTCGTATATCTCGGCCAACATCGCTAAGGAAGCCCAACGCGAAGGTATCACGGTTGTCATGATCGACACCGAAGGTGCGTTGGACGACAAGTGGTTGCGTGATGTTGGTATCGACCCTGAAAATAACTTCATGCGTATTGAAGCCCGTATGATCGGTCAGGTCGCGGAAATCATGAATTCGTTCATCGAGCAATACAAGGCTGACAACAAGGGTAAGAAGCCAGAGGAAAAACAGCGCGTGTTGTTCGTTCTTGATTCGCTGGGCATGTTGTCTACGCCAATCGCGGTAGAGCAGTTTAAAAAGGGCGATCTCAAGGGCGATATGGGTCACAAGCCCAAGCAGCTTAAGCAGTTGGTCACCCAGATTGTCTCCCAGATCACTGGTGAGGAAATCGGTATGATCATGACCAATCACAGCTATGCGTCTCAGGATATGTACAATCCGGAGCCGAAGCTGTCGGGTGGTGATGGTCCGATCTACGCTGCCTCGATCATCGTGGCAATGCGCAAGAAGAACCTGAAGGACGATTCCAAGAAAAGCATTGGTATCAAGTCGGTCTGTAAGGTTTTCAAGTCCCGTTACGCAAAGCCTAATGAACTGACTGAAATCGACATCCCTTATGTCGGTGGACTAGACCCGTATTCCGGTCTGTTGGACCTTCTCAAGGACAAGAAAGCCATTCAGCAGAATGGCGCATGGTACGCTTATACCGATCTTTCCGGTAAAGTGCATAAGTACCAAGAGAAAGGTATGACACCGGAGTTCTTCCACCTAATCATGGACGAATGGAAAGAACAAGAAGATCGGCGGTATGGCTCCGGTGCCAAGGATCAGAAGCTCACCACTGGTGTAGATTTCGATCCCGAAACGGGAGAAATATTGGAAGATGATGAGTAACGAGACGAATATGATTCTAGAGGTATGGGAACTTCTTAAAGAAACAGTCACCGAAAAACATCGCGGTGATGCTGCTGTGCGGTTGCTGAAGATTATGGATGATCATGGTTTCAGCGACAAATTCGGTGAATTGCGCGGCGAAGATAAGTGGATTGATGATGCTCTTTTAGACTACATCGATGATGAAGTTGAAGAAGAGGAAGACGAATACGGGTATAGTGAGGATGACTAATGGTTGATGGATGGTTCAGACGGGTTTCCAATAACCCGAACGATTTGGTTCTCATTGCGGATATGGTTCAGTTCTATGAGAAGGAACTGGAAGACATGCACGAAGAGGCTGAAATTCGTGGAAATTTGGAACAATCGCTGGCACGTCTCCCTGGTATTTTCGACTATCGTCTTGAGCAGTTGAAGTCCATTAAAAGTGTGCTTCAACTGCTCACCATCAAGTTGGACGATGTAAAGAGCCAATCGTACATTAAATTTGCTGAGCACTATCCGCGCGATCTCAAGACTACTGAAATCAAGCAGTATGTAGACGGTGATCAGTCAGTCGTGGCTATGAAGATTCTCGTCAACGAAGTGCAATACCTCTACGAACAGTACGAAGGCAAGATTCGGTCGTATGAGATCAAGCATTACCAGCTAACTAACATCACCAAATTGCGGGTGGCTGGTGTTGAAGATGCTGTGATCGAATACTAATCGAAGTACCGCAATGGTTTTTGAACCCCGGTTGGCAATGTCCCTATCCATAGCCAACCGGGGTTTTTTCGTGAGGTGAGGAATGAAACAATTATACAAGCCAACGAATCCGTCAAAAGTGTTGTCCGCCGGGGTTCTTGAAGGGTCCGCACGGCAAATTACTTTGATGAAGATGTTCGATCTACACCCCTCGATTCAACAATGGGGGTTCAGACCGCTTGCCATACCTTACAGGGCGGAAGACGGGATATTGCACCTCTACCACCCGAGCTTTCTTGTCATCTATGCGCCGTCAGACGATACACCAAGCAGAGGCGAAATCGTTGAGGTGGCAACGCGCAGAGCCATGGTAGACCATCTAGCGAAATGGGAAGCTGCTGAAGCATTTGCAGTGAGCAAGGGTTTGACATTCAAGGTAATTTTCGAAGACCAGATGACTAAAAAGGGTAAGTGAATGGATATCATTTCCGTCGATCAATTTGACCGTACTTTCATTGAGAACCTTATCGCGTGTGCAGATTACTACCGATATGAATATGATCCCACCAAGCATAGTGAGCCGTTGCGCGGTAAAGTGCTGGCCAATTTGTTCTATGAACCATCGACCCGCACATCATCCAGTTTCTATTCTGCAATGGTGCGGCTTGGTGGGTCGGTAATTCCGATTAACGAGGTTCGGTATTCCTCGGTGGTCAAGGGTGAAAAACTTGAAGACACGGTTCGTACCCTGTCGTGCTATGCAGACGTGATTGTGCTTCGCCATTCCGAGGTTGGTGCTGCTCAACGTGCTGCCGACGTGATTGATGTCCCCGTGATTAACGCAGGAGATGGTACCGGTGAACATCCCACCCAGGCACTTTTAGACCTGTACACGATTTTTAAGGAACGCGGCTCGCTGGATGGGCTTCACGTGGTCATGGTAGGCGATTTGCTCCATGGGCGCACCGTTCACTCCCTATCCAAGCTTCTGCGTCTGTACGGGGCTAAAATCAGCTTTGTAGCCCCTGATGTCTTGCAGATACCAGACCAATACATTATGGCGGGTGAAACCAAATACAGCCGCCTGGATGATGTAATTGCAACCGCTGATGTGGTGTACATGACCCGCGTCCAAAAGGAACGATTCGCTACCACGGGTACTGAAACCGCCGATGACTACGGGATTACCGTAGACCATATGGCTGCGGCAAAGTCAGATATGGTGCTGATGCATCCGTTGCCGCGTGTAACCGAGATACCAGCCGAGATCGACCCGGACCCGCGCGCGGCATATTTCCGTCAAATGCGGCATGGACTGTTTATGCGCATGGCTTTATTGGCGCACGTAGTATTGAGATAATTGCGTATGAAAACGGCACTGGGGTAGACTGCGGCCAAATCGGAGAACACGTCATGCTCTATACCATCCCTGATTCATCGGTACATGCCGTAATATCGTTGTATTATGTGACCGAAGTGCGTTGGGTTCCGGGACACCGAGTGTTTTGGTCTAATAAGATCAACATGTTCCAATTCAAAAACTGGATACGTGCCGCGCTTAAAAAACCTCTGTTGAAACCAAAGAGAGGATCAAGCCATTGGCGTCATGCAATGGTACAGATTGGAGTTGATGGGGGTACCAAGTACATCCACACCAAGTCCAATCAAGAAGCGCAGCGAATACACGCTGAAATCATTGATCTACTTAAAAAACTCCCTGTATGTCATTGCAATTCTGTGAAGAAATAAAATTGCAAGGATAAGTACATATAGGTAAATTGCTGAGAAATGCCCGTTTTGACGGGCATTTTCTTGGATTGTGGAAGAACAAAACGAGAATGAAGTGTACTCTGACTGTACGTGATGAGGTAAATGTCAAGTTCGATGGTGTGGATGTCGCTACGCGCCAACGAATGGTCAAAGAACTCAAATTCTTTATTCCAAAAGCACGCCATTCCCAAGCTTATAAGCTTGGGAGGTGGGACGGCACCGTATCGTATTGCACAGTCGGCGGCGGTACCTTCGTCAATTTGCTTGACCGTATCATCCCCATCCTTGAAAAGTCTGGGTATCGCCAGGATGAAATGGAACTGGTGGATTTGCGCCAGTCATGGGATATCCCCAAAGAACTCCCGCAAATCGATTCAAATTACCTAAGTGAATACCGTTGGCCGAAAGGGCATCGTTTTGAGGGTGAGCCTATTATGCTCGAAGAGCATCAGGTTCGTACCATCAACAACTGTATGCTCTACAAGCAGTCACTTCAGGAAGTGAGTACCGGCGCAGGTAAGGCACAACCATTATGGTCGAAGATTTTGACCCATTGTGGGTGGACCACAATGGGGGCACTGCGCATTGGGGATAAGATAATTGCGCGAGATGGTACTGAAACTACGGTGATTGGTATTTTCCCGCAAGGACAAAAAGAAATTTTCAGGATCACATTTGCAGATGGGCGTAGCGCCGTTTCTACTGGTGATCATCTGTGGGAAGTTTACAACAAGCACTGGAAGCAGAAAAATCGGGTTTGGACACTTGACCAAATTCGGGAAAAAATGACTTCGACAAAAGAAGTTTACCACATCCCGGTCTACACTCCGAGTAATGGTTTCGACGTTGACCTTCCTATCGATCCATACGTTATTGGTGTGATGATCGGGGATGGTGGTATGCGGCATAAGTCGATCTATATTTCTTCCGCCGATCAGGAAATATTAGACAACGTTTCATCGCGGTTGCTGCCAGGGTATGAACTTGCCCATAGTTGCGACTATGATTATCGTTTGCGAATGACTGAAGAGTATCGCGACACTGATTTTCAGAAGAAACAGGTCGGATCGTCGCACCATTATATGCGAGTCATCAAGGAACTTAACCTTCATGGGAAATATTCTCATGAGAAATTCATTCCAGACGTATACCTGCGTGGATCATTGGCGCAACGGTATGATTTGTTGCGTGGGTTGATGGACACCGATGGATATGTCGGGAAGTACGGTGATCTATCGTTCAGTACGACCAGCAAAATGTTGGCAGAGAATGTATGCTATCTGGTGCGTTCGTTGGGTGGAAAATGCTCTATAAAGGAAAAGCAGACTTCCTATACGCATAATGGTGAAAAACGACTCGGGCGGTTATCTTATACTTGCAAAATTCGGCATCCTAATCCACGCAATCTAGTGAGTTTAGAGCGTAAACGTTCACGTATATCCGAAAAATATCAATATGCGGACCATTTCCGTCTTGCCATTGTGTCGATAGAGCCGATAGGCGTTGATGAGTGTCAATGTATCGCGGTGGATCATTCAGAGCATCTTTATGTTACTGATGATTTTGTGGTGACACACAACACCATCACGACGGCTGCCCTATCCAAGCTATGCGAGCCTTATGGGCGAACCATTGTTATTGTCCCGAACAAAGACCTTGTGGAGCAGACCGAAGCTGACTTCAAGGTAATTGGGCGTGATGTTGGTGTATTTTATGGCGACCGCAAAGAGGTTGGACGTACTCATACCATCTGCACATGGCAGAGCTTGAATGTCCTCGATAAGAAGACTAAGGACTGGAAGCTTGCGCGTGGACAGCAAGACCTTACTGATTTGGAAATTGCCACTTTCCTTGATGGCGTTGTCACTGTCATTGTGGACGAAGTTCATCAAGCCAAGTCCGACGTGCTGAAGAGGCTTCTGACTGGTCCGATGGCTCATATCCCACTTCGTTGGGGTTTGACTGGTACGATCCCGAAGGATGATTACGATTTCTTTGCTCTATTGGCTGCCATCGGTCCCAATGTTGGTAGCGTGACCGCTAAGGAGCTTCAGGATAAGGGGTTCTTGGCGGGATGTACCATTGACATCTTGCAATTGATTGAGCCGATCAATTTCAGTGGAACGCAATACCAAGACGAAATCCGCTATCTTACGTCGGACGAAACCCGTTTGAAATTTATCGCTGGGCTGATCCAGAAGATGGCGGATGGTGGAAACACCCTGGTGCTGGTGGACCGCCTCGATGCAGGAAAGGCTCTTATGCGGTACCTTCCTGGGTCGGTCTTCGTTAGTGGTAGTATGACCACAAAGAACCGTAAGACACAGTATCAGGAAATCAACGTTGCTAACGAGAAAATCGTCATCGCCACTTATGGTGTCGCTGCGGTTGGTCTAAATATTCCTAGAATATTCAATCTTGTATTGATAGAACCGGGGAAGAGTTTCGTTCGAACTATTCAGTCAATCGGTCGAGGATTGCGTAAAGCGAAAGACAAAGACGATGTTGCGATCTTTGACATCTGCGCCACTACACGCAGTTCGGACAAGCACATGAAAGAACGAAAGAGATATTATAAGAAGGCTCAATATGAACACACCGTCCACAAAATTGATTACTTACAAATGGTATGACGAAGTTTGTCATGTTGTAGAGGAATTGAAAAATTCTAAGAAGATCATACCATATTTAAAAAATCATGATTTGTGGGAGGAAGTACGTCGCGATGGTATGACTGATGGCGAGGCATTGTACTTATACATTAATAAGATGACAAATGCCCCCGTATGCGCCTCTGGAAACCCGGTTAAGTTTATTTCGTTTTCGGTAGGGTATCGGTTTTGTGGGACCGCCGCCGTATGCACATGTGTTCGGTCACGAGTTGCTGCAAAAGTAAAAGCGGCTTATGTTGCGAAGAATGATGAGGTAAAAACTCAGATAAAGGAAAAGCGAACGTCAACGGTACAAGATCGGTTTGGTTGTGCGAACGTTTTTCAAAATGATGCAGTCAAAAGTAAAATAACATCAACCATGATGGAGCGTTATGGGGCTTCGAACCCTATGCAAGTTGATGAAATTGTTGAAAAGGCATCCGCGACATTAGTAAATCGGTATGGGGTAACAAACCCTATGCAATCCGATAGGGTGAAAGCTGAGTATTTGGAGAATTTTATTGAACGGTATGGGGTAACAAACCCTATGCAAGTTGATGAATTTCGCCAAAAACACCAAGCTACTATACTGTCTAAGTACGGGCACGGTAATCCACAGCAAGTAGATAGCATTCGAACAAAAACGCGCCATACCATAATAGATCGATATGGAGTGTCAAATGTGGCGCGTAATAATGAAATACGTTCCAAAATTACTTGTAATCGGATTTTTGCTTCTGCACCGAGAGTGTTGGAACGTCTTAAGCAATTTGTGACGTTGCTTTCTGACTACCAAGGTTCGTGGGCGTGGCACGAATGGCGGTGTAATCATTGTGGAACAGAATTTGTGGATATGACATATAATGGGCGTATTCCACGATGCCTGAACTGCTATCCGAAACACATTAGCAAGCCGCAACGCGAAATTGAAGATTTCGTAAAAGGGTTGGGGATTGAAGTTGTTTCGAATGATCGTCGGGTAATAGCACCGTATGAGCTTGATATCTTCATGCCAGCGCACGATGTTGCAATTGAATATTGTGGTCTTTATTGGCACAGTGAAAATAAACTTGGCAAACAATACCACTTGAATAAATTGAACTATTGTGAAAATAAAGGTATACAGCTTATTACCATCTTTGAAGATGAATGGATTGAAAAACGTGACATAGTTCAGCGTCGTCTAGCACATATTTTGCGTAAAAGTACGCATGCTATTCCGGCTAGAAAAACTGTTGTTCGAGAAGTGGATGCCATTACCACCGCTGATTTCTATACTACCTATCATATTCAAGGTACCGCTAAGACAAGTGTGAATTTGGGACTTTGGGATGAAACCAATAATTTGGTAGCAATGATGTCGTTTTCGCGACTTCGGTTTGAAAAGGGTCAGGAAGGTTGGTTTGAATTGGTTCGGTATGCATCTGCCGCTCATGTGATTGGTGGGGCAAGCAAACTCTTGAAGCACTTTATCAAAATATACGATCCAACCGGGGTGATATCGTATGCTGATCGTCGGTGGAGCCGGGGAAATCTGTATGAAGCTATCGGGTTTGACCGCGTATCAAATACCACTCCTGGGTATTATTATTTCCTGAACAAGCAACGGTATTCACGACAGCGGTTTATGAAACATAAGTTGGTTGAAGCAGGGGCGGACCTGAATAAAACCGAACAAGAAATCATGCGGGAAGCTGGATATGGGCGAATTTGGGATTGTGGTCATATCAAATTCCAAATACTTTTGAAAGGTAACTAAATCAATGATGCGAATTCTGACTGCTGAGAATACAACGTTCAGTATGAACGATATCCCTGATGAAGTTGATGACGTGCGCTACTGCGTGTTGGACTATTCCAACCCCGACGACGTGGACTATCAGTGGGTTCCTCTGATCTTCCTTGAGACTTTTTCTTCGCCTGCCGTTGACATCCAGATTGGTAAGTATCGCATTCAAATGCCACTTGATTGGAGCATCGTAATAGGCGAAAAAGACCTAGGCGATGTGGAGATTATCAGCTTGATGAGTTTGAACGACCGAGTGTTTTCGGCGTACTGCTTCAATCCATTCGCCAGTTTCATCCCCCAATTCAACGACATTGAGATCGTGAATTGTTATCCGGACGTAAAGTGGCATGTTCCCAAGCTAAAATATGGGCATATTCTTGCCGTACCGCTTGAGGATTGTGTGGATGCACCACGTCGTGACGAGAAAACACAACGGTGGGTTGATCAGGGTCCAATGGTTGCCTATTTCTTGAAGGATACCAATAAAATTCCTGACCAATTAGATATTAGAAAGCTGTTCTAATGTTTTGGGTCGTGCAAGAAGATTTGTTCATTGAGAATCGCCGGTATGATCTAGTTCAAGCTTTAGAGCGTATGGGAATTCCATATGCGTTGGTGAAAGCGGCATCGGGGGAAATTTCCCCTGATGTTGATGCTGATGTACCGATTATCACTAATGGCTCTATTGCACTGTCAAATATCGCTATTACCCGTGGATGGAAACCGGGCAGTTTGTTTAATGAGAATTTTTCTTATGAAGTATGGAAGCCCTATTTTTCGGAATGGCTTCTAAACCGAGATGCGATTTTCACTACCCTGGGTGAGATTGACATTACATCAGACAAAGCATTTGTGCGCCCCTTGCTTGACGATAAGAGCTTTACCGGAAAGGTTATGTCTCGTGATGAAATTGATCGTATGAGGGACGATGCCACTGCGGGCGTTCCAAATTCTTTCTCTCCTGCTATGAAAGTATTGATTGCTACCCCGAAACGTATTGGTCAGGAACATCGTCACTACATTGTGGATGGTGAAGTTGTCACGAGTAGCCGATATAAACTTAGCGGAACCGTCAATTATTCCGAGGGTGCTGACACGGATGTTGTGAATTTTGCAGAACGGATGGCTGCAATTTGGAGTCCCGCTCGTGCGTTTGTTCTGGATACCTATGTCGCCGGGGATGAGATTGGCATCGTGGAAATGGGGTGTATTTGCCATGCTGGATTGTATCAGGCTGACGTTATGAAGTATGTCGCCGCATTGGACAGTATGGCAGCCTAAATACCATCAGTGAGGTGGTATGATGCGGGCACTTGAACTTTTTGAAGATATTTCCGGGCTGATTAAACAAACAACCAACATGTCGATCATAGATGACGACATGTTGGTTGATATGACCAAAAAGCTTCATTGCATGGAGAGGGAATTGTCTGCCTTCCGCTTCCGCCGGGATTTCCGCAAGCTGCAAGACATGATCCACAATGCCAAGATCGACTTGGTAACGGAAATGCGTAAGCGCGGGCTGCGACTCTCGACGCTGTTTTCCCAAACCAGCTTTGTTAAGGAGAACATCGAGAAGGTCGAAGTAACCGTGGAAGCTGGTTTGGACGAGAAGACCGGTCGGGACAAGGTGTGGAAAGCCGCCCGCCGCAAAGGTAAAAACGATGCCCGATCTGTCTGGTACGATCCGAAAACTGGTAAGGGCGGGGCGCTATAGGGTTGGTGCGCGACGTTCGGTGTCCCTACACGTTTCGATGCGGATGTGACCTTCACCCACCGTTGCGGACGCCGACATTCGGGCGTTCTCACCATGTTGGGTATAGAAAGCGACGAACGGCTTTCCGGCGCGATCAACGCCGCGAGCAAACACCTCCACCACGGCGACGGGCTTCGACCAGTGTGCATCCGGCTTCGGAAGCATACCGGGTTCCACGTCGATGGTGCGACAGACGACGGTGCCTACGTCGATGGCAGCGATGTTTTCAGTGGTCAGGGTCTTACCGATGACCAAGAAATTGAAGCAGCCGAATTCCTTGTACTCGACGGTGCCGGGTTCGCAGTAGCGCACAAGGACGCCGTGTTCTCGTGCCATGCGCTTGACCGTGTTGAAGTCAAATGCCTCGGAGTACGTACAGACCTCACCGACCGCGCACATCGCGAAAAATCGTTGGAAATGTTCCTGCTCCGAGCGAGCGGTGCAGAACTGATGGAAATGGGTCAGCTTGCGGCTCATTAGGTGGCTCCCTTGGTCAACATCGCTTCGATTGCACGTAGGGTACGGGCGTCAGCAGTCCTGACCATTTCGAGAATGCGACGCTGATTCGCACTCACCCAGAGATAATCCGCCTTGCCTTCGTCGGTGAACGCCTTGCAGCGGTAATTACCGGTGCTATAGGTCATGTCCGACTTACGAACTTTGATTTCACCATAACCGGTGCCGCAGATGAAGCTCTGTGTGGTGATCTTAGTGACCGGCATTGAGCGCCATTTCTCGGTTTCGCGGTTGGTATATTGGTCGTATAGGTGGAGAGTGTCGCCAATTACGGTCATGGGTGTCTCCCGAAGATGTTTGGAAGTATAGGTGTCCAACTTTCGATTGTCAATACTACCGGGCAAAAGAAATGCCCCGTGGAACATGTTCCACGGGGGCATCCTGAGAAACCAACCGAAGTTGTGATCAAACGAGCGGAATGTCAGCTTCCCCCGCCTTCGATGCCGCGCTGGTGGACCAGCGGTAGACATGCCCAGCATGGGTCTTGACAGTGTGCGCGTTTATTTGCTTGGCATGTTCGGTACCGCCGCCAAAGACGGCGACATCGATGTATGCTTCGCCAGCGGTAGCCGCGCTACCATCGGTCAGGCGAACCAGACCGGTATGAGTACCATCGGTAACGATGTACTTGTTCACGCCCTTCTGAGCCACAATCCACGCATTGTTGGTGGAAGATGCGGCGCCAGGGATGAATGCCTTGGTCAGCGTGATTTGCTTACCAGTGTTGGTAGGATTTGAAAAGAAACGCTTTGATAATGGACGACCCATTGTATAATTCCTTGCTTCAGTGCCATTACGGCTATCTTTTAGACCCGGCTCTTAGACCGGGCTGAAGTACAATCTTCAAGGTTATTTATGAGTATGGGTCTAATACTCGCTAAAATCGCGTTAAAACATTATGGTGAATAAATTGACTCTACCTGAGTGTCGATTCGATAATCTGCTATCAAGCAAATGGTGGATAGGGTGTAATGGGCAAAGATTACAAGCTCGACATTGGGCGGGTGATGGAAAATCTCGATTACGGGAACCGGCAATTTTATACCCAATTGCCCGATGAGGAAAAGAAAGCCTTTACGCCATACACGGTGATACGCTGGGCGTCATCGGTAAAAGCGTCGAGGGATATTCAAGAACATTATCTAACTTACATCAATGAGTTAGTGAATGTCCACTTCTGGTCACTGACAAAGCATCCAGAGTTGCAATGGCTGCTCATGTCGATGGTGGGATTTGGGGAAAAACAGTACCACCAATGGATACCGATGGCGAAGAAGGAAAAATCATCGTCATTGGTTGATTCGCTGATCCGTAGTAAGTACCCAGATGCCAATGATTCGGAAATGGACGTGATGCGGAAGATCAATACCGATGAAGACTTCATTGAGGTTGCCCGAGCGTTGGCTTGGTCAGACAAAGATTTGAAAGCTTTGAAAGCGGAATTGAAGAAGCGCCATGGCGAAAGCTAAGAAAAAACGTGTTGGGCAATGGCCAGTACCACCGGCTGATCGCCCGCATCAGTGTGAGTTCTGTGGTAAGAATTTCTCCCGAGAAAAGGCGCTACTGAACCACACATGTCAATACCGCATGAGGTGGTTGTGGCGGGATAACCGCGAAAACAAGTTAGCTTACCATGTGTTTGAGCAGTTCCATTCTGCTCATTACTCAAAGAAAGTTGACTATGAAGAGTTTATGTACAGCAACTACTTTGATGCGTTCGTGAAATTTGCCAACTACATGCTCCGAAACAATATTGTCGAGCCAAAAAAGTTTATCGACTTTGTGATCAAGCATGGGATACGGTTGGATGACTGGGCAACGGATGTGACCTACGAGTTGTACATCCGAAGCTTCGTTGAAAATGAACCAGCCCGCACGGCAATGATTCGAAATATCGAATTTATGCGCCAATGGGCAGAAGAGGAAGGTGCGCATTGGACTGAGTTCTTCAGTAAGGTATCACCGGGTATGGCGGTTCATTACGTGAAGACTGGAAGAATATCACCTTGGGTGCTTTACACCTTGGACAGTGCGCAAGAGCAATTACTGTCTCGGATGTCACCCGAACAACTTAAGCTCGTAACAGAGCAATTCGCCCCTCTGGCGAAATGGAGACCGAAATTCTCCATTCGGCGTGAGGATGTAGACGAAGTTCGTCATATTTTTGGACAAGCAGGTTTGTAAGATGTCGAAGAAGGTTTTGCGTGATTGTATCCGTTGTGGCGCTCCTGTGTATGAGGAAAAGGCGCACGTTTGCTCCAAGTGCAGCAAGGAGTTGGCGGAAATGCATGAGAAGGCAGAGAAGTTTTATGCCGATGAATATGCAGCAGAGATTGGTGGTTTAAAGGTTGCTTCTGTCTAAAATTTATGGCGGGGATTTCTCCCCGCCATATTCCCGTAAGGTGGTGTTAAATGACCGCATTCTGGATTATTGCTTGGTTTATTGCTGGTTTCTTTTCGGTGAAACTTGCGCGACGCGCTAATGGGTCGCTGCTTGAGAGTTCTGAAGGTTTTATTTTCTTATGTGGTCCGTTGTTTGGGGTGGTTTTGGGTGTTGCCTATCTGACCCAAATAATTGGTTCAGTTCTTAAGAGGTTTTGAATGTCCGATATCGATTTGAGCGCAATGTATAACGCTGCCGAACCGGAAGAAGTAGAACGGGAACAAAACGTGCCCGAAATTATCGACAGGGTACAAGGGGTCAATATGACCTCTACACGGACGCGGCGGCACATTACTGTGAAGGTCGGGCAGGATCAGGTAACACTCCCATCACCCCAATTTGTCTATGATGTAGAATTGCTTGCGAAGAGATCAGAGCGAGCAATATCTACTCTGACGACAACAGTGAATCGACTTATAGCTGAGAATAAGCGGATTAATGCAGAGTTAAATTCGCTTCGAAAAGAACTCGCGGGTAAAGTGGACTATGTGAGATAGCCATGGAAACCGCAGTAAATATTGACGCATTTGGTAAAGATACTCGCATTTTTCTTGTTATCTCTGAAACTGATTATGATCGGATGATGGATGCGTGGGTTCGTCCGGATGATGCGTTGCGAAATTATTTCGCAGATATGGCGGAACCATATCAACAGTGGTCTGATGTTCCCCCAATGCAGTATCGGTTACTCATCATCCAGACGCTTGAAGAATTAATTGATGACACTGATTCAATGTCGGTAGAACAAGTTGAGCAGCTTCGTTTTCTCATCACGGGGATGTGCCTGAAAGTGATGCTGCTCACTGGTGATAATGTTGATCTCTTGCGTTTGCGGCACCTGGGTAATTACCGGGTTAATTTCGAAATGGTAATCGATCAAACGGTTGCTATGAGCTACGAAGAAGAACAACCGCGTCCAAAACTAACAGTTGTTGTGGACAATACAAAGAAGTGAGATACATGTATGAGTAACGCTAATCGTGATGACAGCATCACAGTAAATTTTGAAGTCGAGGATTGGATTGAAACAGCCGAGGCAGATATCAGCCTCCGCATCGACGCCGCCATTGAGGCCAAGGACGCGGTAGCTGCCCGTGACAAAATCGTGGATGCCCTAAAGGGTATTCTTGATGTTCAGTGGCGCTTCATCAACCTTCAGAAGTATACAGACTCGACGGGCTTTGAGCGGTGGCAGGCAGTGGTGCAGCAGCGCATTGCCGAGAAGGAAATCAACGGCATGGCGTCCCGCTGCAAGGCAGTGAGCAAGCCGGGTCTGCAAATTCGTGTTTCCAAGGTCGATTACACCCCGACCAAGGCTGAACTGGAAAATAAGAACGCTGAATTGCGCAAGATGCTCTATACCCGCATCGGCACCGAATTGACCTCTCTTTTTAAGGCGTTTGGTCGCGTATACCGCGTGGGTAGTGTCCGCTTTAGTGCCGGTCAGGTATCGGAGGCATTGTCACCGTTTGAGATCGCCACGCAGTATTCCGGTAACAGCCCGAAGGGTGGAAAGTTTGCAGCGGCAGCCTCGCTTGAAGCCACCAATTTTGGTGGCGGAAACAACCTCGGTGGTGAAGAAACCGCTGGTGGTGATGATGTGACTGGGTTCTCCGTGTCCCGTAAGGTCGCGATGACCGCCCAGGCGGTACTTTCGGTTGATGTGACCGCGTAATGCCCTCTGAGGCAGCGTTGGAGACAGCCCGTGGAATGCGGGCTGTCACTGCCGCCGGAACCAAATTGCCCAAGTCGATGTTTGATTGGTTGATCACCGCGATTGCCGAGGAAATTGACAAGGCACGGTACGCCGGGGTAGCAGAGGGGATGGAGCGGTTTAACGCCATGGCGGAAACCGAACATCAGCGTTTCTTCACCGAGACATTCAACCCGATGGTTGATGAACTCCGAACAAAGCTTGAAAACATAGTCGCTGCCGCAAATGAAAGCCGCTAACACCGATATTGATATTGACGTTTGGGACCGCTTGGAGGTTCTTGAACTATTGCGGTATGTTCCGGCAAGCCGTTTGGAGCGGGATGATCTGCGATCCCATCCAAACGGCGTGTACTTCCATCATGTCCCGGTTGATCCGGTAACGGGTTGTTGTAGCATCCCGTTCAAGGAAGCCGAGGATATGGGTTTTTTCAAAATCGACTTCCTCAATGTAACCTATTTCAATGGAGTTCGGAGTGAAGCACATCTTGATGAATTGATGGCGCGTGAGCCGATTTGGGAACTGCTGCAAGATAAAGACTTCGTGGAAAGGCAGCAAATTTGGCAGATTCACAATCGTGCCGATGTTCTCCAAACCATGAAGCCGCGTTCGGTCGAGCAACTGGCAATGGTCATCGCGTTGATCCGTCCGCCAAAGTTGCATTTGATCGGCAAATCGTGGTCCGAGGTTGAAGCTGAAATCTGGACGATCCCTACTGACCCGCAGAAAGCAAAGCAGTGCTTCAAACGTAGTCATAGTTTTGCATACGCGCTGGCAATCGTTGTACAAGTGAATCTGATAGTTGAGAAATTGCAAGCTCAACTTTCGTGATTAATTCTTGTGGGGCATTGCATATTTGTAATAAATCAATCGGATGTACGCCACATCCGATTGATTTATGTGTATTATCTGTGTAAGATACAACGCGGAGATTGTGTGTAGATGCAATATATTCCGCAGGTATTTGAAGTAACCATCCAATATGCTTGGAAACAATATGATCAAGATGATAGTCGGTTAGCCCAATTTGGTGTTTTTCGGGATTGACAATTGTAGGAAACATTCGCAAATGGTATTGGCTTAATTGGTGAATTTGCCGAATGTATTTTTTGCGGTCGGCGGTCATTGGTTGTGCCAACATTTTTTTATATTTTGTGTCGCTTATTTTGGCAAAGAATTTTTCTTTATCTTCCGGAGACATGTTCTTCATAATTAACCCGGTTTTTGTGCGCCGTTCCGTCCAATCGTTTGCGCTCCATTGTTCTTTTATGCGGGTCCGGTGCCGATTTATGTATTCGGGACAATGCTGGCTTATTCGGTCACATGTATAAATGCCACCAGTGCCGCAATATTGAGCCGGTTGTCCGCAGCCATGATGACAGAGCGTTCCATCGGGAATGGGTTTGTGTGTTTTCTGGTGATACGACCACATCGCCGGATTATTTGCTGAATAACCACATTCACAAACTCGTGGGTATGTAACTTTGCTTCCCGTTTTTTGATCTTGCCGTGCTGCCATGGGTTCTCTCCCGTTCTTTGGGATATTTAAGAAAACCCATGCGGAAATAATAAACGGTTTTAAACTACCACTTGACAGGATGGGGTTTGCTGCCCTAAATTGTACTACGGTGTACAATTTTGGTTTAGGGCAACCATGCGAGCCAGCGCCAAGGGCAAATATCACAATCTCGGGTGGGATCGCGATGAAGCTACCGCTACCGTGAGGCAACGGTGGGCGCTTTATCTCGCAAGTGAACGAAAGCTGGATTATCGCGACACGAAAAAGCCCCTCTCGGAGGCGCAGGCGGATCAGATGATCCGGAAATGCAACACCGAGAAAGCACATTTGGGAAGCAAAATTCCCATCAATGATCATTTCGGCGTCGCCTACTTCCACGCGGTCATGCGCCGAGCTATCAATGCGGCAAACGAAGCCGGTGCGGAATGGGATCGAAAGCATCCCAAAGTCAGCTATCAAATATTCCTTGGTGACCCTGATAATCCCGACGACGACGTACCTGAAAATTACGTTGATGTTCGCGGAGAACTGGGTGATGTTTACATCCGGTGGCCGGACAAACGAACGAAATTTGGACAATTTTTGCGGTCATACTACTTTGATAATCAGTACGAGCGCGTGTTCATTCCCCACAACTATGTTAATCGGTTCGAACATGATTTGCTGTTGGTATGTTATCGGGCTGCGTTTGCCGTGTTCAAGGAATGGCAAGTTCTTGGGATGAAGCTTATGGCACACAGGGGGGAATGACAATGCATCAACGTGGCTCAACGTGGCTTTATTAACAGTTGAATTTGGCGCCGCTTAATTCTCTTTTGAATCACATCACCCAGTGATGTGGTTGGACCATAGCTGATTTCAAAGTTTTTCTTCGAAAATGTCTTCAGATATGGGCGGAAAATTTTGAATTTGTCGCCAAGATACATATTGATCGGGATTTGACGGTTGCTTTCCCACCACCATTCCTCACCGAATTCCAAAAATTTTGGACGCATTTCCATTGGAATTGCATCATAGCAATAAATAGATATGAATTGCGTATCACAATTCTGGACGATACCGATGTAGTCGGTTTCGATATAGCGTCCAATTGTGAGGAACGGAAAATTACTGCTTAGCTCGGAAAATACGTTTTCCATAAATACGTTCCTCTTGATATGTGTGGATAAAATCAGCGGTATTTATACAGTGCTGACAATAGCTTATGTCTGGTTATTTATACGCATAAAAATACAATTTTGCAAAAAGAAGGCGGTACTTTAAAAAGTACCGCCTTTCATGTATGTGCCTATTCTCGATCTTAGCACATTGTTCCTTTTTCGCCCCATACGAGTTGCTACCGAGAGGAACCCCGGTATCCTATGGAGTATGGCAAACCTAGTCAATTTATATGGTGAGGATAAATATTGTCGAACCCAATAACGAGCGACGACCGATGATCAAGCTGTACAAATTCCCAATCGTTGTAGAGTTGTCCTCGGTCGGTCACGGTGTGAAGAACGAGAACCGACCGATGACGCAAACAGATTTTTCCATTCAGAAAGGCGGATTGGTGAGCATCGACTTCGTGGTGCGCAACAATGACCGCAAGCCAATTAATTTGGTCGGTAAGAAACTGGTTTTGGTCCTTATGGACCGTACCACCGGTAAGGTGCAACTTCGAAAGCGCATGAAGGTGATTGATCCTCATAAGGGTCGAGTGATTGTGAACTTTGATCCTCGTGATTTAGGGGATATTACGCCGCGACATTATCGCTATAGTGTCGTGATGACAAATGAAGATGGTTCTCAGGAATTTTTATACTTTGACCAGAAGCAAGCTGCCACGCGACATCTGGAAGTAAGAAACGATGCGGTTCCGCGTGTTCAAGATGCCCTGGTGATCGATATGACCCCTACTAACTTGACCCCACAGGGGCTTGGTGGGTTTGGTGACCCATTCATCACCCGTTGGTATGCCGGGGCATATCCGGCAAGCTGTGGGATCACCACCATCGCGGTTTACACGACTAAGTTCTATGGCAAGCTGTGGGTCCAGGGAAGTATTGCGGAACAGCCCAGCGACGAGGATACCGAATGGTACGATCTCGACCTTGGAACAGGACATCCGTACTATCAGTTCGTCAATACGACCGGGATTGAGTCGTTTAACTTCAGCGACAAAATGAAGTGGATTCGATTCGTTGTCGAACCTGATGATATTCAGAATGGGACAATATTCCAGCAGTTAGGCGGTCAACGCCTTGAAGGTGAAGGACGTTTGACCAAAATTCTGATGCGGGTTTGACTTAGCCAATATTGGAATATGGACTAAATTGACTCTGGGTCTGGGGCTGGCATAAAGTCATCCCATCATGATTCTGTACGATCTATTCCTCTCCTACGCTCCATTTAAGCGCAAATTCACTCCCTCGGGGTGGACTAGTTTCGACTGTCCCTGCTGTATCGATCACGGCGAAATGCGCCCTGATACCAAGCAGCGTGGCGGGGTGCGTCCGGAACCGGATGGATCAATCGTATACAATTGCTTCAACTGTGGCTTCAAGACAGGCTGGCGCCCCGGCGAATTCCTGTCCAAGAACATGTGCTATCTGCTAGGTCGGCTAGGTGTTCCTTCGGACACTATCGATAAATTAAAATTTCAAATTGCGCGTGACCGGGAAACTATGAAACGGGAAGAATTGATTCAATCCGTTCGTCTTCCTGAGTTCAAGTCTGTCCCATTACCTGAGGGGGCCAAGCCTATTTCGTATTGGGCGGGTCTTGCCCATCCCCCAAAAGAATTTATCGCTGCGATGGAATACCTTTTTGGGCGTGGTGAGCATATTTTTAATGGATGGACTTATTATTGGTCCCCTAAGTATAAATCAGTGACGTGTGAGACCCCAGTTTCGTTCTTGAACCATCGTCTTATTGTCCCGTATTACTGGCGGGGCGACATTGTTGGGTGGACTACTAGATTAGTTAAGGCAGATGGAAAGGGACGGAAGTACATCAAGTATGTACAACCAGATTTTCTTTTCAATAACGATGTTTTATTGCGTCGAGATCGCCGTTTTGTGATTGTGGTAGAAGGGGAACTCGATGCAATTGCGATAGATGGCGTTGCGAGTCTTGGGAAGAAATTATCGAAGGCACAAGCTCATTGGCTGAAGCAATCGGGTAAAGAAGTGATTTTGGTTGGGGATCGCGAGCATGCCGACGTAAATCTTGTGGATTTTGCATTGGAGTATAAATTTTCCGCTAGTTTTCCGGTATGGGATTACGGGGTAAAAGACGTTGCTGATGCGGTTCGCAAATATGGACGAATTTACACCTTGAAAACAATTCTTGATGCAGCCACCGCAGATCGGTTTGCTATTATGATGGGTAAAAAACAGGCGGTTCGTACTCGCTAACTAGAACAAAAGGTGAACGTGGATGTATAATGAAGACAAGCAACAACTAATTTTAAAATTTCTTCTGTCTAATGAAGAAGTTTATGTCCGTGCGCAGAATATCTTAAGTGCTGATTATTTTGATCAATCACTAAAGCCTGTTGTTCGGTACGTTAAGGAATACGCTGATTCCTATCGTGCGTTACCATCATTTGAGCATATTAAAGCCGAAACTGGGATTAAACTGGATCGGTTGTCTGATGACATCGTGCGTAAAGAACAACACATAAATGCATTCCTTGACATGTATGAGAGTTTCTGCCGCCATCGTGCGTTGGAAAATGCCATTTACAAAGCTCCTGATTATTTGAATGAGGGTAAGTATGGTGATGTAGAAATCGCCGTGAAGAATGCCCTGATGATTTCCCTTCAGAAAAACATGGGTGCCAATTACTGGGAAGACCCAAAGGGTCGTCTTGAGCGCATACGCACCAAGGATGCCAAAATCACCACTGGCTGGAAGGTTATTGACGATCTGCTGTATGGCGGCTTTGATAAAGGCGCCCTGAACATTTTTGCGGGTTCCTCTGGTATGGGCAAGTCTCTGTTCTTACAGAATATTACCCGCACATGGGCACGGCTTGGTCTGAATGTCATCTACATTTCGCTGGAACTTCCCGAAGACCTAATTGCGTTGCGTCTCTATGCGATGGATGCTGGAATGTCCACAAAGGATTTGTTCCGGCGTATGGACGACGTGGAGATCAAGGTTGGTGTTGCCGCCAAAAAAGCAGGCGCCATTCAGATCAAGCAGATGCCACAGGGTTCGACCATTAATGACATCCGTGCCTATTTGAAAGAATATACCATTCAGACGGGTATTACCCCAGATGCCATCGCGATTGATTACCTTGATCTGCTGCATCCAAACGCCAAAGGTATTGATATCGGCAACGCCTTCACAAAGGACAAGTTTGTGTCCGAGGAAATGCGCGGTATGGCGACCGAAATGGGGTTGTATTTAGCGACCGCTTCTCAGCTTGGGCGCGAGGCAACAAAAGCGGCAACCGAGTCTGGTGGCAAACCCGAGTACGATCATAGTCACATTGCCGGTGGTATCTCCAAGATTAACACCGCCGACGTGGTGTTGACAATGTTCCGTGACAAGAAGATGGAAGATGAAGGGTTATATCGCGTTCAGTTCATCAAAACCCGTTCTTCGAACGGCGTTGGTCGGAAAGTTTTCCTTGGCTTTGCCCATGATACCCTGATTATTTCGGATGTTGACCAGCCGGAATATGACGACGAAGAACCCATCCATATGCCCAATACTAAGGGTAAATCTGGTGGTGGAAATGTAGACATCATGAGTAAGATTAAGGAAACGCGGGCTATTGCCGATAAATATAAGCAACGTGCAGCAGAGGCAGCAAGCCAAACCCCAACTGATCGGGAACAGTCGATGGCCGAAAAGAGTCGAATCCTCAACACTCTTCGGCGCATCACCAACTAAGCAGGGGAGTTCTTGTTCAGAATGTAACGCATACGAGAGTAGAGGCTTTGGTCCATTATCAAAGCTTCTACGGTGATCCGGAACATATTCGACAGAAGTTCAAGGTATTCGTGTGTAAGGTGATCGTGATCAATTAAGCGTCGTAATGCGACTTGTATTGTTGATACACTGGGACTTGCCGGATCATCACCAAACAATCTGGCAACACGTTGAATGCTCATTACACGAGGATCGTCTGGGCTTAGAAGATCATAGCTCTCTTCACCACCACCAATTTCCGTTTTTTCATCACCGCCGTGAATGGTTGTTGCGTCTTCGGGGGAAATGGGGGTTTGAAGTTCCGCAAGAACTTCAACGAATTCCATAATTGCTTTCTTGTCGATTTTCTTTGTCATATGTCCAACTCCTGGGCGACGCGGCTCCCCTGTATTTATAATTTCGCATCAATGATAAATACCAACGAATAGTGTATTAGAGAGGCTGACGTAATGGCATATCAACCGGGTGATAATGAAATCCGGCACATGCGATACCTGCTAGAGACGGTTCAAACGGGCACTGGTATCTCAGTGCCTCGCACCGCCGATAAACGGACTGTGCGTAAGGATGACCTGTACCGTCGTATCGTGAATATCACGGAACATCTCTATCGTCATGTCCAGCGAATAACTGCTGAAGATTTGTCGGTGGTATTGAGCGGGATTGATGCCGTATATGCATCGCAGACGATTGATACTTTGTGTGAAGCATTTAAGCAGGATGATGCCAATTTGGTTATTGAGACTGCACGTCAACTTCACTCATATTTTTCAGTGTTGGAAGAGAACAATATTGCGCAAATACTGGGTTTGGATGCATTTTCAGGTGAAGAGATCGATGTTTACGGTCTTATCCAAACCCTCGGAACTGCTCTTGCTGAGTATGATAACCACGGCATCACCCAATTGGCGGAAAGTGCCGATCACATTAATGCAGTGAACTACGGCAATCTCGTGAACGATCTTGTGGCATTGGTCAATAAATGGTCGCGGGATGAAGTATTGTCGGAAGAACAGGGCAGTGGACCTATTCTGGCATCACATTGTATTAATGATATCATCGACACACTTCAGCAAAAATACGGTTTCGTGATTGAAGGACATACAAAATGACGGATAAGCGTATCAAGTCAATGATCGATGAAATCACAAATTTCGTCCCGAAACGAAATTCAGAGTCTTTTGTCGAAGTTCAAGCGGAGCATGTCATTGCAGCAGCTATCCGCCTTATGGAATTTTGTGAGAATTCGTTCGATACGGACGATGTAGAAAAAATTGAAAAACGTCTTTTCTTGGCTATTCGTAGCCGTAGCCCCCAAAAATTTAAGAATACAATGCGCCAACTCCGAGAGCGCAAGGAGGAAAAATGAGCAATACAGATGATATGCGTAAAATGATTGCGCTATTGGAGGGTACGGCTGCTCCCCAGTCGGATACCGCCGAAGCCACCATCACGGAAACCACTGAATTTGGCTTTATTAAGCAGTTGAGCGAAACCGCTGAGCAGACCGCCGATGAACCAAGGATCATCGGAGAGGATGCTGTCTCGGAGGAAATCACCGACGAAGGCATCGGCACTGCCTGGGCAGGGGTTAAAGGCAAATTCTCGGGGTGGAAGCAGAACCGACGCACACAAATGGATGTGGCCAAGAGTTTGTCCCAGTACATTTCGCGCCGTGGCGAAAATCCCCAGAAGACGGGTGCGTGGGGCGAAACTCTAACTAGCTGGATCAAGACCGCCTATCGCGGGATTGAAAAAGACCAAGAAGCTGTCGCAGATTTGAAGAAATTGATGCGCGAACCCAACCTCTGGTCCCCCAAGGGTCGTGGCTATTACTTGGAAGATAAAGGTACGCTTCTTAAGAAGCTCACGACTATCATTCACGACTGGCAAGATCGTACTGGGGAAGCTGCGCAAGCAGCAGAAGACCAGCCCAATCAAGCCCAACCGCAGCAATCACCGAGTCAAGGTTCGCCAGGGCAAGCGGGTAACCAGGGTTCTACACAGCAGGGTACCACCCAAAAGCTGGATGACATTATAAACGATCCTGCAAAGCGCAAGAAGTTCCTAGACGCCGTGAACGACGCCATGGCGGACAATCCGGACTTTGCGAACGCCGTTTACAAGGCTGCGCGGGCGCACGCTACTTCTTAGCATCCTCGGCAAGTCGGCGGTCGATTTCCGCGTTAACGACTGCCCAGATGTCGTCATCATTGTTAGTCGGAGCCGGAACTGTTTTCGGCTCCGACTTTTTTTGCGGAACTGGACGGCTCAATTGCGCTTCGGTCAGATTGTCGGTACCCATCCGGGCACGATTGTAGGACTCGCGATGCGCCTTCTCGATGTTTACCGGTGTATCCGGGGTGCGAAGGTCGCGAATGATCTGTCTGATAAAGCCGAACATGGCAAATCCTCCTTGCCTAATAGTGCCATAGTAGCTTGTACTTAGTCTCCTGTCAAGCTACGCCAAAATATCTAACTGGCTTTACTTTGTGGCAGCTAATCATTCGAGACCCTGAAGATAAATAGAGATAGCGGTAATTATCGAGGCTCCTACCCCTCGATAAAACCCTCGCAGGTGTTGAGAGGGCTGTCCCGCATGGGTCTATTTAGCAGGTGTAAAACATGTCATCAAGAAAAACAACAGAACACTTTATCGCTGAATGCAAAGCTATTCACGGCGACAAATATGACTACTCTCATACCAAATACGTTAAACAAACTGTAAAAGTAATAATTACCTGCCATGAGCATGGTGATTTTGAGCAATTACCATCTAACCATCTTTGTGGCAAGGGGTGTATGAAATGTAGCGGAAAGGACACCCTAACCACTGATGATTTTATACAACGAGCTACGGTTGTGCATGGAAATCGATATGATTATTCTAATGTGGTGTATTGTAATAATAAAACGCCAGTTAGAATTATTTGTGCGGAACATGGAGAGTTCTTTCAAATGCCAAATAAACATATCAGTAGTAAACATGGATGTCCGAAATGTGCTAATAATCAACGGAGAACAACCAAAGATTTTGTTTTAGCCGCCACGAAAGTACATCAGGATCGATATAATTACTCGATGGTTGATTACACTAACAACAGGACTAAAGTACAAATAATATGTCATAAACATGGGTTGTTCGAGCAAACTCCCGAAGAACATTTGGGTGGAGCAAACTGTCCTAAGTGTGTATATGAGTCGATGTTCCTTACTACTGAAATTTTTATTACCAGATCACGTATGGTGCATGGGAACAAATATGATTACAACTTGGTTTCATATGAGGATTCCACGACGAAAGTGAAAATTATTTGCCCGCAACATGGATTGTTTGAACAACGTCCTTTGGGACATTTACAGGGGCGGGGGTGTCCATCTTGTAGTATGACAAAGAAACAAAATGACTGGTTGTCATTGTATCAAGTTGGGAAAGAATTCATCGAGTATAAACTTCAATTCGATGATGGGGTGTGGGTTCGTGTGGATGGTTTTGATCCACACAGTAATACGGTCTACGAGTTTTATGGGGATTATTGGCATGGTAACCCGGAAATATATCATCCGACCGAAATTAATCGCTCCAACAAGCATTCTTACGGGGATTTGTTTCGAAAGACCATTGAGCGGGAACGAAAAATTATCAACGGAGGGTACAATTTAGTCTATATCTGGGAAACTGACTTTGACAAAATTAAGCACGAGACGGCGGTTTTCCTTCGAGAAATTCCAGACAGCCGTTACCACAACATTCGACGGTGCATCCCGGTGTGCTTGTAGTTTCAGACTTCTTGCATTTTCGATCTTTGTATGCTATACATCACTGCGAAAGTCAGCGAGGTGTGAAATGCGTTTTTCGTGTGTCGATGATCGGGTGTTGGCGCAAATTGGAAAATTTGTGTTTAAGACTGTCACGATTCAACATGAACGGTATGATGGGACGGATACCGTGGCTTTTAGTCGTTGTGTATTTCATCGTGGTGACAGTGTTGGTATTTTGCTGTACGACCGAGCTACCGACGAGATCGTGATCACCGAACAGTTCAGGGTTGGTGCCGCCGTTAATGGTGATGATCCTTGGCTAAAAGAAATTGTCGCCGGGTCCATGGATGTGGAAGGTGAGGCGCCCGAAGATGTGGCGCGTCGTGAGGTCGAGGAAGAGGCGCCCGGCTGTAAGATCAACCACATCTTCCACGCCACCTCGCTGTATCCCAGCCCCGGTGCCTGTACCGAGAAGCTGCATATTTTCGTCGCGGACATCGACTCCAGCGGTGCGGCTACCCATGGGGGGCTTCAGGATCACCACGAGGACATCAAGGTGATCAAGATGCCGCTCAAGGAAGCCTACCTGAAGCTGGATCGTGGCGAACTGAATACGTCCAGCCTGATCATTGGGTTGTACTGGATGCGGCAGAATCTGGGGTGAAACGTGGTCGTCCTCAATAAGCATTATCGCGTCTACGACACACTCTCATGTACTAACATGGGAGTGTATCATGTCGCGCACGATGCGTCGCAAAAACGAGAAGTGGCTTCGTAAGCTGTGGGCGTTGCCCAAGCATGAAATTCTGTATGACAATACGAAGGGGCGCTGGTCGCCCCCTCGGTGGTATTGTCAGTTGAAGGATCGTCCGAAGAAACGTTTCAATAGCTCTGAAATGCACAAAGTGCTGCGTGATCCGGACTATGAACCGTTGTTTCGCCCGCTCCTTCATGATGCCGGGTATGAGTGGTGGTAATGGAAGTCACACTGAACCAACGCGAGGAAGAAATCCTCGAAATCATTCGTCAGGGAATCGCCAAGGCTGGCTTTGGCGTTACCCATATCGATGATCGTTTCGTTCTTCGCACATATCACCCGAGTGATCGAAAACACTTGGTCTGTGTGGTGTTGCGTGTTGAAGAAATCGATATGGGTGACCAGATGGTATGCTGGTCCTGCGGTGGAACGTATCACGAGAACCATCTTCGGGACGTGAAAATTGAGTATCGTCTTCCTGGCGATAAACAATACATTACGCGAAAAGTCAAGATGTGCGGGGATTGTGAATGTCCAAAGTAAAAGCACCGGTTCGATTGTCGGCTCGCTGGGCGAACGATTTCCTCTACCATTTGCGGAACCTTCTCATTGAGAACGAAGTCTCTACTTACCTGGAACTTTCCGATTTGCTTAATCGGCAAACTACCGCTGTGCTTCGCCATCCCGAGGGTATGGAATGGACCCAGTTTTCCGTCAACACGATACTGACGAATATTGTTTCACGGAATTTCATGAAGGAAAGCGAGCGTAAGGCGCTTTTTGTTCGTCGGAACGCAGCGTGATCTAGGGCTGCCCGACCATGATTTGGAAGCGAGCCATATCCTCAAATTCTTGAAGGGCGCCACTTTGGCGGCAACCCATTCACCAAGTAATCTATTTCGGCGGGCTTCAACCCGGAATGCCTCATTTTCCCGAGCAACATACCGCTGCTCATCCGTCGCTTTCTTAGCGCCCCATGTGCGCAGGTCGGTGGTGTGGTTAAACATTAGTTATCACCATTCCAAATTAAAACATCATATCACGTTTGCGTCTAGTGTCAATCTGGATAAATACCTCGGTCAGCGTTACACCGAGGTAGATATGAGCGAGAAGACCTTTCTGAATAATTTCGTAGACGGCGAATATCAAGTTGTGGACGGTATGCTTGAGTCTACCTTGATCCGTAACGAAAAGGCATTTGGTAATTATACTGCCAAAGATGTCACGGATTTTATCTTCCTCTATCTTCTCTCCTTGAAAATTCTTAAGAGCGAGTTTGATTTCGCGCCTGTGGCAGCCAAATACGCCAAGGCAACCGTTATGTATGGACATTTTAAGCAGCTTCGGCGTATGGGTACCGATCTTTATTTGCTGTTATTTCAATTGTTAAATGGCAATGAGGGAAAGTACAAGAAACCGGATGCCAGCCGCACTCATCTTGAAGATGTAGATGCTCGTGAAGTTGATATTGTGCGCTGGCTTCGGATGGTGGCGCAAAATGATACTGATATTAACATGGATCGACGTTTTTTGCTTAAAATGGAAAATGCTCTTAATATACGGGATTCGGGTTATCGCGCAATTCGTCGTTTGATTATAGATTGGGAAGACCTAAATCATTCCGAAAAGCAGCTTACAATGACGCGGCTTCTTTTGGCTCTCCGTACCCGAGCCAAGAAAAGTGAGCTTCTTCCGTATTTGGAACAACTGGCAAAGGCACAAAAACTTGAGCTTAAAGGGGTTAATAATCCCGAAACCAACACCGGAACCACTGGGGCATCTGGGTCTGGTAATAAGCTTCTGAAAGGTGCTGCGGTATTGGGTGCGACTTATCTCGGGTATAAACTTGGGCGTAAGTTGATGCATATGGGCGAATCGGCTGATGTTGACGGAACGGAAGTCGATGGAGCGGAAGCCCCGGTCAGTGATGATCCGTCCATTTATGCATCGCTTCCACCCCGTACTGATACGGCGGTACCAAACAACGCTGAACCAAATCACGAGCCGTCTTACACCGATGACGTACTGCGTAAATATAATGTGCGACATGATACGGTAGCACCTGAAAAGGACGCCTCTGATGACGAGGACAAGATCGCTAATCGAGTTCTGTCTAAAATGAGCAAGTATCTGCGTGACAAGAATGCAATTTTTGGTCCGTATTCTGCATTAATCAATGATATCGTTGCGGGCGTGGCTGCTGAGTTGGACTATGATGCGGTTGATATCGTCCGAATGTTTACTAAGAAATTTGGTCACGAGCCGGTGATGTATTTTGAAATTAATCACCGTGAAGATGAGACCGATACGAACGAATTTGAGTTTGCAACGGAAGATGACGTTGAAGGTGATCTGAACGTATTCGATACCCCAATTGCCACACAGCCAACAAAACCATCTAAACCAGAAGCCGTTTCGGTATCCTTTAAAAAGTGGGGAGATACCATGGCTGCGGGTGGGGATGTTGAGGGTAATGAACCCGAAGAGGCTCTTGGAGATGCCTATAAGAGCATGGTTGACGAAGCCAAGAAGAAACGGACAAAGGGTAATTACCAGTCCGATGATGCTGGTTTCGATAAGGCAGAGAAGCACATTAAGTACGATCCGCCGGGTACCGCCAATAAGGGCGTTAGCGCCCGCGCTGGCTTCGTTGGGCCGTCATTCCAACACCAGGGTAACACCATCATCGAAAACGGCACCACAGCGGGCTGTGTCGCGACTGCTGCCACCGCGTTGGGTGCAGGCGACCCGAATGCTTCGATTTACCCGCCTAAGAAAGGCAAAAAGAAGAAACCTGCGAAGCCGGTACTTATTCGGCGGTAAGATATCAAGGTACACTGGTGTGGGCTGCCTTGCGGCTTCCTTCCCCGAATGCGGCCAATTGGTCTTCCGACTACTTGGACTTACGCACTCGTATCTGAAAGGCGTAGATTACCGCCGCCCCGGCGGTATTGTTTGTAGCCCCATTCCAGGGCGTTTATGGCTCCATTGATCCATGGACTGAACGTAGTGCCGCAAGAACCGCACCCGGTCATGGTGACTTCTTTTTGTCCACAGGCATGACAGGTTAGATGGGACGGATGAAAACGGTCGATCACGATGACCTTTTTACCGTACCGTTCTGCTTTTCCCTTGAGAATCGCCACGAACAGATCACCCTCTTTGGTTCTCAGAGAGTTTTCAACACAAATGAGGTCGTTGCGAATCAATAGATAGCGACTGATTTTGTGAAAGAAATCTCGACGCGCATCTGCAAGATGCATTTCCTGGCATCGGATTACTTTTCCTAATTTGATCTGATTGTTCCCATTTTTCTTGCGCTTCATTTGTCGTTGAAGTCGTTCCAGGCGTGCCGTGGCTTTGGGGACGGTAGGGGGAATAGTAATTTGCTCCCCGTTCGAGTCAGTCAGGAAATGCTCCGATCCAAGAACAAGACCAATTGCCTGCGTCTTTGGGATGTCACGTTTGGGTTGGCGCTGGGTAATTTCTATCCGGAACTCGATGAAGTACCGGTCCCCATCCCACACAACCGACCCGCCGTTGATTGGTGTATGGTCGCTATGGCGAATCCATGGCACTTCCCCGACTTTCGGGATCGTAATGGTCTTGGTGCCCGGCTTCACAAATTGAGGAACGGTGAACTTGCCGTGCGCTTCCTTTTTCTTACGAAAGGTAGGAAACGACTGCGTGTTGCGTAGGTGCCACTGAATTTCCCGGTCGAGTTCACGCGCTACATACTGCAATGCTTGTGATGGAACTTCTTTAAGCCATGGGCATTGGGTTTTGAGCAAGGGAAGTTTTTCGCACATCTGCGGATATGACAATACGTCCCGCCGTTCTCGGTATCGTTTGATGTTCAACCCGAGCAGCATGTTCCACACCCACCGCTGGCTTCCACAAATACGGTGAATTGCTGCTTTCTGGGTAGTAGTTGGGTATAGGCGATATCGATATGTAAGCCACATAATTCTATTTAGCTTACACCTCATGTGTAAGTGAATAAATACAAGACCAAGGGTTAAAAACCGCAGAAAAGCTGGTTTCCAATAGTCTTCAAAAATTGATGCTAAATAATTTCAGAAGGGATCACCCCGAACCCATAATTGAAATTTAGGAGATTACCATGGTAGAGAAGGTTCACGGTCACGTTTTCGCTGGTGAGAAGCTTACCGGCAATATGGACTTCTTCACTGTCCGCACCCTTGTGGACATTCGCGTTACTGGCAACCCGGCTAACGCTTCCCAGCACAGCCTGGACAAGCTGGTTGAGACCATCAACCTGCGTGCCCAGCCGGTCATTCTGAGCGATGTAACCGTCACCAGCGAGACTGGTCCGATTGCCGACCTCCCGGCTGCTGGCACTGGCGCAACGGTTTCGGTCTACACCTTCAAGTTCGCCATCGAGCATACCCGTGCTTGGGGTGAAGATGGTGAAGACCTTGCTCTGGCTCTCGACGGTATCGAAGGTTTCTCCTTCTCCGTTGGTGACACCAGCGGCAACAACGTCGCCGTTGTTCGTAACGAAGTTCTCTAATCTTCGTTAGACCACAAAAAGGCGGGATGTATATTACATCCCGCCTTTTCTTTTTGTTTGTAACAACATAAACAATAACAATAGTTTAGTCTCTGTGGGTTTATTATATAACTTCTGAGACGTAAATATATAGTAACTACGACTAAGGGCGGTGCAATATGGATTGGCCAGTGGCGATTACTGTAATAGGCGGTCTTTTCGCGCTGGCTTTCGCGATTGTGAAAATGTTTCAAGAATCGCGAACCAATGAGGATTGGAAACGCGCTGACATGGAGCTTGAAAAACGCATTTCCCGTATGGAGCATGTCCAAAAAAACGTAGTCAAAGCCTATGATGATCTCAAAGAAGAATGTGACATGAGTGGTATTGAACAACGGATTGCCACCATCGAAGCAAATCATAAGAATTTAGCGGCACGCGCCGATGAACTTCGATATGGTCAAGAAAAACTTGATGTTAAGCTCGATAGGCTTACTGATTTAATGATTCGTTACTTATCAGATAATTGAGTTGATCCAGACTGGTTGTATATAAACGTCTGATACAAATGCTAAATATCTGAAATAGTTTGTGAGTTTTAGCATGCTACTATCTGAAATGTTCGAAGATTGGGTTGGTCGCGCTGCACTTCATGAAACGAATGTAGTTCGTTTTGTGCGCCGTGATGGTGAATTGACCCGTGTTTCCGAAGAGGAAGAGGACGAAACTAAACGCCCTTCGTTCAAACGCCGGTTTGTTATCAAGAAGAACGCCGGAAACCCAGTCAGTTTACCCGCGCAGCGTGGAGGAAAAAATAATGGATGAGAAGAAACCACTTGAAATTCGGTTAGCATCCATGCTGATGCGTCAGAACGGCATTACTGTTAAGCCGGGAATGGAAGAGAAACACCCAAAGTTCAATCAGTTCAAGGAGCGTTCTGAGAACGTGACCAAGCATCTTGGTGCGGAAGACTACCTCTCTCTTCAGTTGGCTGTTGATTATGATGATGAGGAAACCGTGGATACGCTGATATCCAAAGCCGAAAGTAACAAACGCGAAAACCAAACAACGGTGACTGCTGAATCGTTGAAGAAGCAAGGGTTTAATTTCGTAGTGACGATTTCGGAAAGTTCTCGCCGTTCTGGTCTAGAGAAATGGTTAAAGTTGAACAACGTTGCGTTTCGTAGTGTTGGATCGCGTATGTTTATTAAAGCTGAACCAATGCTTGAGGCTCGGTTGACTAGAATTTTGGAAAGCCGAAAGAACCAGAATAATAAATATTCTGGTAAAACCCAATGCATTGAGGGCGCAGACATGAAAATTCAACGACCGGTTTCTTTCACCAAGGGTGAAAAAGTAATTTACGAAGGTCGCCGTACTGTGGTTCAGGTACCAAATGGTCCTGCAAATACAATCGGCGTTGTTGTCAATGGTAAGCTTCAGATGGTTAACCGTCGTGAAGTGACGAAAGTAACAGAGGGTGTGCTAGGCATGACTAATGTAGCTGCCTTATCTCGTATGCGCCAACTAGCGGGTCTGCCGATCACTGAAGATGAATCAGATGAGCCGATGTTGGATATGGGGAATGATCCGCTCGACCCGCCACCGGTTGTTATGAACGACGAACCCGCCGCTGATATAGTTGATGACATGGAACCGGTTGATGATTTAGACGCGGTACCTGCTCTTCCGGCTCTTCCGGCTCCATCGACGGTCGCACCAATTCCGACACCTGTTGGTGGTGCAATAGCGATGGGTGGTGATGATTTTAGTGAAGAATACAAGGAAGCTGTTGAGGCACTTGATCGGATTTCGCGGTTGGTTATGGATATGAAAATCAGCGAATTCAAGATGTTTGTGGATCGCGCTGAAGATTTCCATAATAAAGTCAAGGAAACTGGTAAGCGGTTTTTGGACATTGATAATGCAATTGCCACTGCTATGCCTTCTGCGGCGCCGACTACTTCTCCGTTTGTGCCCCCGGCAGATGTGACGTTCTAATGTCTCGGTTTGAAGAAAAGTCGCAAATCCGTAGTTTCATTGAGTTGCTTGGGATTCTGGAAAATCAGCCAGCCCAAGCACCCGTGGTTCCTGTACCTCAAAAACGTCTTCAGGAAATGAAGATTCGTGAGGTTCGGGGTGGTTTGGTGATATCGGTCAACAACGAAGAAAATGAGTTGATTGAGAAAATTGAGAAGGAAGGCAGTATTCGCAAGAGCAATCTTAGCGAACGTGAACGCGAAGTTGCCTTCCGTTTAACATCGCGCGGCGTGTTGTTGCGTTTACGTGAAGAAGATGAGATTGCCTACCGGTTTAATGGGTTAGATGACGTATGGCGAGATTAGTATTCAATGCATGGTAAAAAGGTCGGATACGAAAGTGTCCGACTTTTTTATTTGTCCTCTATAAATATTCAGCATTGGCAACGAAGCCGAGTATAAATACCGACACGGTTAGAACCAAGGAGACACACATGACACACGACTACTATCTTCCCGTACCCGCTGTCCCGACTGAGAAGGACAAACTTGAAATGAGCCGTCTCATGAACATTATGAATGGTGGTAGTGCAAACCTTCCAGCGCACGTTCAGGGTAATTACGCAAATTACGGTCAACAGCAGGCTCCCCGCCAGCAGCCAATTACTGAAAGCTATGATCCGGTGATGGGTTCGACTTTCTGTTCGCAGGAAGATGTGCGTCAGATGGCGTCCATTCTGGAACGGTTTCATCAGGTTGCTGATGGTACTGCGGAAATGTTGGTGGAAGAGAGCCGCACGAATCCGGAAGTTCGTCGCGCTATTATGACGGAAGAAGTGGACAATGGTGTTCGTGTCGGCGCATGGGAAATTCGTGTCCGTCTATCGGAAAGCCAGTCTGCCAAACAGATTAAGTATTACAGTGTCGTCCAGGCTGGTTCCAACACGGTGCTTGCTGAAGACTTGATGCTTTTTGAAGCTGCCGACCTACTGGTTCGTCATTTTAACAAAGGTAAAACTATTACCAGCCAGGAAGTTCGTGAAGTTCTTCGTCTTGAAGATAAGTTCGCCACGCAATGGGCAGATGCCGCCAATTTCCGGCGTCATGCACTAAAACATCGTCAGAAAGGTGATGGGCATGCCGCTAATGTGTTCGAGGCACGTTATGATCGGGCCAAGGATGAAGCGGTGGCTGCACGCAACGCTTTGAAGAAGTTGCATGCGCGTGGATAAAGTATAAATAGGTTCAGTGCGCTACACATAGTTATTAGGATGGCGAGTATGTCTAATCGTAAACTCAAGCAAATTACACATACGCTGAAGATGTTACATGGTGTTGAGATTGATTTCGACCGGTCATCCGAGCGTGATCTGCGTGAGGCATACTCCGCTGCTGTTGCTGAGAAAAATCGCATTATTAATGAAGCACAGTTTAATAACTATCATCGTGATCCAACGTACACGCAAAATATTCTTATTATGGAAGCTATTCGTATTTTCTTGCGTGAAATTGCGCCAAAACGTAAGCCGCGTCGTCGTCAAGATGTTCGCGAATCAGTAGCTATCGCCACCACAAAGATGCCAGTTGAGGAGTCCCATATGAAGCCCGTGAAGAATAATAAGGCATTGCTCGAAAAGAAGGCTTTGCTTGAGAAGAAGTTAAAAGCTCTTCAAGAGCGTGCAAATAAATTGGCGTCTTCTAAGATTCCAGTGAAGAAGGTCACGGAAAGCACCGTCACTAAGTTGAGTGTACTGTTGGAAAATGACCTTGAGCAAGCAGAAGTTATTCTCGCCGCTCGTGATCTTACTCAACAAATTCAGAAAATGCTTGCTAAATTAGCAGAAATGCAGGTTCAGGATTTGATGGACCTGAAAGATCGTATCACTAGTGTGTTCGACCCCAATATGGCAAAGAGTTTTGATGGCGGGGTAAAAGAAAAACTTCAGACTGCGATTGATGCGCTATCGGCTGCTAAGGAAGGTATTGATAATCAAATTTTGACTTTGAATGGTCAAGGTGTTGATGAGCTAGGTAACGATATGGCTGCTGACATGGGCGATATGGGTGGTGATGATCTGAACCTTGGTGACACTGGTGATGCTGATACTGGTGGTGAAGGTGATGATTTGGACCTGGGTGACACTGGTGACACTGGTGGTGAAGGTGATGATTTGGACCTGGGTGACACTGGTGACTCGACCGAAGGATTGGAAGACTTGGGTGATGAGTTCAGTGGTGCAGATGCGGCATCTGGTCCAGAATCCGAGCCGGTTGGGCGTGCCAAAAAGGAAAGTGTTCTGCCGAAAAAGGCTCCGCTCGACGTAAAAAAAAAGTTCGGTGAAGCGGTTGATCTGACCCTTCCTCCGGAGGTTGTCACCGTGTGTGAAGACCTCGAATACCGTGTGAAGCGCCGCAAGAACAACCTGACCGAAGCTCGGAAGGCTGTTCTTGCCAGCTACACGAAGCTTCGCGAAACCGTGAAGGATGATGTACTGATCAGCGTTGGTAAGATGGAAGAAACTCTCGATAAGTATATTATCGAGAATAAGGAACGTCTTCTGCGTGTTGTTGCCTTAAACGGTCTGAAGATGCCGTTCCAACTATCAGAAGCCATTCAGGCAGCGGGGCTGACTGAAGCTGATTTCCGTTCGACAATGTTGGAATATTTCGAAGAGTCGAAGAAGAACTTTGCTGACAAGGAACGCTACAATGCGTTCGTTGCCAAGGTTGCTGAGCAGACCGCAGAAAAGCCGAAGGTGGTTGCCGGTTGGATCGCTAAGATGGTTGAGAACAAGCGCAACCCCGTATTCGAAAGCTACACCGCTTTTGTCGGTCGTGTCCTTGATATGCAACGCACTCTTACCGAAGGTCAATCCCTTGATTTGAACGACAAAGAGCAGGCAGTGTGGGTGATCAGCCGCATGCATGATGTGGTTGCCGCTGACGGTTTTGGTAAGTGGTACGAAAACAACGGTCTGAAGAATTTCGATGCCCTGGTCGAGAATATCCAGAAAGTGTCTGGTGAAGCAAAGACTTCCGTGCTGACTATTCTTAAGAAAGTTCATAACGTCGTCAAGGAACATGCAGATGCGCATGGTCGTTTGGATGACTTCGCCGACGACAAATTGGCACAGCTTGATGAAACCTATCAGGGTATCAAGAAGCAGTTTGAACAGGACATGGCTGCTTTCATCGGCAACAAGGCTACCATTAAGGAAGCGAAGAAGGTCAAGAAGGCGGGCAAGTAATGCGCATCGCGGAAATCCTCAACGAGAACTTCCTTGACAACGATCCGGAATGGGATTTGGTAACACTGATTGATACGTTCAAGGCTAGACCCGGAACTGAAAAAATTGGTTTTACTGAATTCCTACGGAGCGCCCAGGAACAAGGTTTCGATATTGATGAAGACTGGTTGAAGGAATTTCTTGATCGGCAGAAGGAAGCTGGATTGATTAGTGACTTTGATGAGGACAAAGACTTCATTGTTATTGATGACAGCTTCACCCCGAATAGCGATGATTTCGCTGGTGATGATGGGGATGACGAAGACGACGCCGAAGAGGAAGGTATGGATGATAAAGCTAAGGCTGGTGAGGAAAAGCAAGACCAGACAAAAGAAAAGGTATCGTCCAAAGCAACTCAGCAGGCTAAGCAGAGCGTAAAGGACAAGTAAAATGTTCCCATCAGCATCCCAGGCTCGTACCCTGGCTCCGAAGACCATTCTTCCGATCCTGGCTGAAATCCGGCATGTCGAAATTGAAGTCATGTATGCCATTGATGATGGTAAACTTGAATGTTTCGTAAGCAATTCCCCGATGACCATGGGCGGACAGGGGGATTGTCTTCCTGTTCGTTATTGGAAGGTCTGGCGCGAACAAATGGAAGATCGCGCTCTTGAAATGCACATGAATGATGTGGAGAAGTATTTTCGTGACCTCGGATACTCTATTGTTCGTAAACAAAGCCCGAGCAATCCACAGACTTTTTACTGGCATATTCAGTGGTGAGGTAAATGACCCATCAGGCACGCCGGTTGAGTGACCGGGGTAAACCGGCAGGCATTCAGCCGACTAAAAAAGTTGTTGATGACTGGGAAAATCCCATTTTCGACCCGACCCAAGGCAAAATGGTTGCCGGGCATAAAGTAATTAACATCGACGGAAACACCGGTCGCGAACTCTCTGATCGCGAATTGGAAGACCTTGCGGACCCTATGGCGGCGGTTCGACGTGCCCAAGAGAAAGCACAAGCGCAATTCTATCAGGACATGGTAGGGGAGATTACGGCTGCTAAAGGGCGCAATGAGTATCATACCCAGCCGTGGCTTAAGAACGCCCCAAAAGCGGGTGTGAAGCACCAGATGCTCACCGAACAGAAGCCGGTGCTGAGCGAGTTTGTCAAAGGTAAAGTGGACACCGCCATGGTGACGCATGCGCCGGGTGTGACCCAGGTGATGCATGTTGGTCAACAGGGCGTTACGCAGGCTGATTTGCCGATGTTCCCAACCATGACAGCCACACTGCCTGCAAACTCGGTGGAAGCTGTGTACGGGTCTATGAGCAATGCGATAGCCATGAATACCTGTGGGGCTTCCACGGCGTCAGCAGCGCCTTCTAGCACCATTGTAACCGATATCCCTGGTGTCCTGTATGCGCAGATTGCGGATGCAGAGATTGAACGGATGAAAGCGGTTGGACAACGGTACGCATTCATTGATATGGATGTACCGCGTGGTTCGCCAAACACCATGGCGGAATTTAAAGCCGCTATGCGGGATCGCGGGTATGAAGTAAATACCAATGAAATAGTCTATAAATCAACAGGACCAGCTTATAAAGTCCTCATTACATGGTGACCAAATGACCTGTGACATTCCACCAGAACCCGAACCCGAAAAACCAGAATACGTTCGTCCATTTTTCAAGAAATTGTTTCGATGTGTGTATGACATGGGAGATGCGACTATCGAAAGTGATCGTAAGCAGCGATTAGAGATGGATGAAGGGTTTAACCCCATAAAGACATCTAAACGTATTTTCAAACGTGGTTTTGGACAATAAATCAAAAGATAGATAAATACTGATACCACATTTTAAGGGTGATACTATGTACGGTAAGCAAATTAAACCACTCACAAGTTATTTCTCGGAAGTTCTTGCTGAAAATGCCGTACAATCCGTAGTAAAGAATGCCGCTGCTGCTATGAAAGTAGCCCAACTCAAACGTGGTGACACGGTAGTGGATACTGATGAAGCAGGTGTGGCGAAAGAATTTGTTGCAAAAACTGGTAATAAAGCAGTTGTACGCGATGATACCGGGCATACCGAAACGGTTGATGTGGATAATATTGTTGCATCCGATGGTGATGATGAGGGTGATACGGTGGGGAATACGCCAAACAAGCCCACCAAACCCACAAAGCCGGGTCAAAATGGTATGAACGAGAGTATCCATCGTATGCGGCACCTCGCCGGGCTGCTGTAACCCTACCCCGGAGGGGGTTTGTGATGTCCAGTTTTGACTTCTTAAAAGACCTCCAAAAAGAAAAACCTGAAATAGAGGTTTTTATTGAAAGTTATGCCCCACAGACCGACGCACAACGTAAGGTTTTTGCGGCAATACGTGCTTATTACTCTGTGATAGATACCATCACGGAGCAATTAGTGTTGGCTCAAACCGAATATCGGATTTCAGCCGAGTCCTACGAAATTCTTAAACGTTTTGGAAAGGAGGTGGGGACGAAAGGATTGCGCGAAATTAGGCGCGATCTTCTCGATGAGATCGGTCGCCTAAGAGAACAATTGTAGACCTCAAGGAGAACGAAATGTTTGCAGATAAGGTATTCCGGTTGTACGACTACCAGCGCCAAATTGGCAAGTCGGCTATGAAAAATGGTCTGTTCTCGACTATCATAAACAAGGAATTGCATCATGATGCACGTATGATGTTGGATGATATGTTTTATATGATTTCAACCAGTCGTGTTATTGATCCGAATTCTTTAACGAGCGTCCTCCGTCCCCAAAAACGCGATCCGGGTCTTTCCGAGTTGAAAGACAACATTGACCGTATCATCAATATTGCCGAACAAGTGGTGCATTACGAACCGGCAGCGGCAGCAGAATAAATTGACTTAGGCATCCGGTGAGGGTGAAAATCCGTTGCGTGTGGGTTTTCCCCTCACTTCATTTGGAACAAAAGGTGAACATGTTTACCCCACCCCCTTATAATAAACAATTCCAATACTGCTCGGTAATCGAAGAAAAACAAGACGAAGAAACTGGCGCAATTTACTTTGCAGATCGTGATGGCACTAAAGTTACCAAGACACATCAAGACGGTAAGCATGCATGGCTTTATCCGACCGGTGAGATCGCCACTGACTATATGCAGCGCGTGACTGACAGCGTTTCTGGTAAGCGATACTATGCGACACCTACCGGCAACCTCACATCGGTAACCACCATTCTTAGCGCCACGGGCGACAAAACCTTCCTCGAAATGTGGAAGAAGCGTGTTGGTGAAGTTGAAGCAGAACGAATTCGTACTGAGGCGACCCGGTTGGGGAGCTTAATGCATACCCACCTTGAAAATTTTATCATGAGTATTGAACGCCCGACTGGTAGTAATGTCATTCGTAAAATGGCTCGTGATATGTCGGATGTGATCATTGAATGCGGGCTTAAACACCTCAACGAGGTATGGGGCATGGAAGAAGGGCTGTATTTCCCTTCGTTATATGCCGGTACTGCCGACTTGATCGGGGTATACCGTGGTAAACCCGCTATCATCGACTATAAATCGGCTAAGAAAATCAAGAAAGAGGAAGATATCGAAGACTACTTCCTACAGGGAAGCGCCTACTCCTTAGCTCATAATGAGCTATTTGGGACAGATATTAGCACTGTTGTAATATTGATGGTTGACCGCGATTTAAAATTTAAAGAATTTATGGTTACCGGTCGAACTTTCAATAAGTATATGGATAAGTGGTTGCATCGCTTTGGTACGTTCCATAGTGACAAAGCTGCCTGATAAATCGCTAAATACATTGAAGTCTTAGCGAGTTGAGGGCGGCACCATGGCAATCACGACCATTTCACGAATTCAGCACCGGAGAGGTCTTTTCCGTGATTTTAAAGGACTGAATCTGGCTTCTGGCGAGATTGCGTGGGCGTTGGACAAACGCCGCTTGTTCATTGGCAACGGTGAAATTGCGGAGGGTGCCACTCAAGAAGGCAATACCGAAGTTTTCACTGAATTCAGTCCTCATCTTGATTTGATGCGATATCAGTACCTATGGCGGGAAAAAGACCCGTTAACGGGTTCTTTGGTACCGCGTGTGAACGCTGGGTGGCAAGCTCTTCGTCGTCTTCAAGAACGCCTTGATGAACGTGTTTCAGTAAAAGCATTTGGGGTGCGCGGCGATGGCAACGAAAATCCGTTGGCGGTTGATGAAGAAACCCTAAATTTGCGCAGAGCAATGTACGAAATGTTCCTGCGTGAGCCATTCAGTTTGTATGATGGTTCAGTAGGACCATGGCGGGCGCTGTATGTCCCGGCTGGAATTTATGTAATTAATCGTCCACTACCGTTTCTTCGCAAGACTATCTTGATCGGGGATGGGAGTGGACGTACCATTATCAAAATGGGAGTACCTGCGGTAGCCGGGCAAGACTACGTAGCTGGTACGGCTACGTTCCAGCGTGAAAATGCTTCCCAAACATTTGCCGATTATCCCGACGACGTTGGTCTATTTGATCGTTTTGAATTTCCACCCGTTCCTAATGCACAATGGGCGGGTGGTGATATTTTACAACTTGGGTTCCCGGTTGAAGACATCCTTGTAACGGGAATTACGTTTATGAATACTACACAAGGAGATGTAGTTCGCGTGGCAAATGCCCAAAACGTTAGTTTTATTGATTGTGATTTTGTTGGTTATGAATACGATTGTAGTCAAACTCCGGTAATCGGTGCCACCTCGACTCTTTCCCGGGCCGTCTACGTATCGGGTCCGTCCGGATCGGACGTTGATCACGCCATGAAGACCAAGAAAATTACGTTCTCCGACTGTCGTTTCTCAAAACGTGGCTATGGTCTTTACGCCAAAGATGACGTAGTGCAAGTCACCGTGATGAATTCGATGTTCACTGACCTATTTGATGGCGTGAATGTCGGTGAGGATTTGGGGGACGTTGGGTCGCCGGTTGCCAACCCTAGTTCGGTGGAATATCTGTGGGGTCCGCGTGGCGTTCATGTAGAAACGTCCCATTTCGATATGATTCGCCGATATGGATTTGCAGTTTTCACCCCAGGAACCAACAATGGTTCCTTATCGAACCATTACGAGCGTACCGGGATTGCGTTGACAAATGTCTGTACGATCCCCGGCGGGGCAGTGACCCCATGTGACTTCGAGTACGAAGCGATATTTTTCTACAGCGATCCCGCCCCGAATCGTGAAGGAGCGACTGATAACTTCGCCATTGGTGATTCGTTTGGTCGTCAGGATATCCACTACGATGTGATACCATGTGTCAATAAAGATGGTGTGTTGTATCGTATTGGTAATGAAAACGGAAAAAATACCGTTATTACCAATACATGGGCGCAATATTCTGATGGTATTAGCATGGGTGGGATCATGATGGACCCCATGAACGTAGATGCCATTGTCCTCACCCCAACCGCCCAACCACAGCAAATTTCCTTCGCAAATGGAGAAGAGGCATTTTTCGATCTCAACGAAACAAATACGTTGATTGTCGAATACAGTTTGAAACGTGATTCGTTTTTGCGCGTTGGGATGTTACGGTGTATTGCGACAGATACGACCATCGCAACCGATGATGATTACCAAGAAATGGCAAACATCGGAGTGGTGTTCTCTTTTGTCAAGGATTCTGCGACTTCCAAGCTTCAGATGCAGTACACGATGAGTGCAGGGAACGATGCACGTCTGTATATTTTTGTTCGCAAATGGAAAACGGATTAATTCATGACCATCCTTAATATTCCCCCATCTAAACGCTTTCGTGAATGGAAACGTTTTCGGGATACACTTACGTCTAATTTGTCCGATGACCAGCAATTGACGTTGGTCGCAAAATATTGGTCAGATATTCCACTTGTCCAATTCTATGTGGATTGGGATCAACCAAAAAATTGGCCTGAACCATGGCAACTGATACATGAAGGGCAGTTGTGTGCGACCGGGGTCGCGATCTGTATGTATCACACCCTATTGTATGTCACCGATCAACGGTGGGATGGTCGTTTGCAGCTAGAGTTGATCAAAGACGAAGAACAGGGAATTTTCATCGTGGTTGTCGCTGATAATCAATGGGTTCTGAACTATGCCCTGGGTGGTATTGTTGCCGTCAATACCCTTGGGAACAAAGTGGATCGCATGGAAACCTATACTTTCGTGGATGGAATCTATGTGAGAACAAACCGGAAATAAATTGCTCCTTTGTTTTAGATGGGTGTATAAAAACCACCTACATTATGGCAAAGACGTATATCTAAATAAACCACCCAGCCAACTGGTCAAATCTGAATATTCACCAACTATGCAATTGGTTCCAATACCGTTTTGGATTGTTGAGGCATTGCGTCGGTGAGGTTAAGTACGAGAATGGAGAGTATGTGAGATGGCGGAACTTAGAGTTATCAAGAATGAATATCGGGAATTGCACCCTGGGATGGGTCAGGCAGTTGCCGAGCGCACTATCCTACGCAAGAAAGAAGATGGTACCCTTGAAAATTGGGGCGATGTTGCCAGCCGTGTTGCTCTCGGTAATTCACTTTTGGCGCGAACAAAGGATGAACAGCAGGCTGAATATTCGCTTCTTCGGAAGCACATTGCCAATGCTAGTTTGCTGATGTCTGGTCGTCACCTTCAGCATGGTGATGAGAACCAGCCCTTCCGTAATATGGAAGTGTTCACCAACTGCGCCACCAGCGCATCGAGCTTTGTCGAATTCTATCTGCTGTTGAACGGCAGTGGTGTCGGTCGTTGCTACGATGACGACATGATGCTGGTTGACTGGGATAATGCGCCTGCTATTCGTTGTGTTATTGATCACACTCATCCGGATTTTGACTGGTCGGCACACGAAAGCGTCCGCGACGCCAAGCACAAGTACGGTACTGGTCGCGACGTGATGTGGTTCAAAGTGCCAGACAGCCGTGAGGGTTGGGCAAAGGCACTGGAACTCTGGGAAAATGCCGCGTTTGAGAAAATTCATAAAGATAAGCTGCTGATTCTCGATTTCTCCGAAGTCCGCCCGAAGGGTGCCCCGATTGGAGGTATGCAGAACCGCCCGGCGTCCGGTCCTGTACCACTGATGAATGCCTTCCTGAAGGCAGCGTCGCTGCGTGGTGCCGGTCTGTCCAAGTGGCTGCAAGCCATGTACATCGACCACTATTTTGCGGAATGTGTTCTGGTCGGTGGTGCCCGCCGTGCGGCTCGTATGGCGACTAAATGGTGGCGCGATCCTACCATCGCTGAATTTATCCTGATCAAGCGCCCGATTGAGTATAGCGGTAAGTCGTTCGAGGATGTGATTGCCTACCGTGAGCAGGCGAAGATTGCGCCTATGGGCTTTTTGTGGTCGTCCAACAACTCTGTCATGGTTGACGATGAGTTCTGGAAGCTGCTGGAACTGAAACGTGGCACCGAAGAGTACATGACTGCTGATGCACAGCATGCCCGTAAGGTGTGGAAGCTGCTGTCACAGGCTGCGTATGGTGATGGTACTGGTGAGCCGGGCATCATCAATGCCCACAAACTGGTGCAGAAGGATGACGGATGGGCAGACCTTAACCGTGGTGACTTTGTTGAGTCTGCCAAGTACAAGGTCAACGACGACACCCAAATCTACTTGGGTCGTCTTGCCAAGAAGGCGAAGTCAAAGAAGTACCACACCATCACCAATCCTTGCGGTGAGATTGCCCTGAACATCCTGGGCGGTTACTGTGTGATTGCGGACGTGGTTCCCTTCCATGCCGAGACCCTGGACGAGGCTGATGAGGCATTCCGTGTCGCGGTGCGTGCGCTAATGCGCGTCAACACCATGGACTCCCTGTACAAGAAGGAAGTCGAGCGCACCAACCGTATCGGCGTCGGCATGACCGGTGTCCACGAATTCGCCTTCAAGTTCTTCGGTCTGGGTTTCCGCGACGTGATCAAGGTCGATCCGGTGTCCGGTAACGTGGTCGAAGGCGGCAAGGTCGTCGCTACGGCTGCCGATATCGAATATGTCGATGGTTGGCCGCAGGCGAAGATTGAGGCTGCCAAGCCGCTGGCGTTCTGGCTGACGATGGCTCGCTTCAATCGTTCCGTCAAGGAAGAGGCGATCCGTTATGCCGGTGTGCTGGGTGTCAAGGTGCCGCACACCATGACCACGATTAAGCCCGCTGGCACCACGTCCAAGTTGTTTGGGCTGACCGAGGGTTGGCACTTGCCCGCTCTGGCGTGGTACATGCGTTGGGTGCAGTTCCGCAACGATGATCCGTTGGTGGAGCAGTACAAGAAGAACGGTTATCCGACCCGTGCGCTCAAGCAGTACGAGGGTACCGTTATTGTTGGCTTCCCGACTGAACCGACCATTGCTTCGCTCGGTATGGGTGAGAAGTTGGTTATGGCTGGTGAGGCGACTCCGGATGAACAGTATTCCTGGCTGATGCTAGGTGAGAAGTTCTGGATACATGGTACGGACGAGCAGGGTGTTCCTGCGTCGGACAACTACGGCAACCAGATCAGCTACACTCTCAAGTACAAGCCTGAACTGGTGGACTACAAGTCGTTTGCGGATTCGCTCCGTGAACATCAGAGCAAGGTTCGCTGCTGCTCGGTCATGCCTCAGATCAACATGGCGGCGTTCGAATATACCCCAGAGGAAGCCGTAACGAAGACCGAGTTCGAAAAGTTTGCCAATGCCATCCAGCAGGCAATGTCCGAAGACATTGGTTTCGAACACATTGATTGCTCTTCAGCCGGTGGTTGTCCTATCGACTTCAACGAAGAAAAAGCTTCATCAACCGATGTAGCATAAATCAAATGGACACCCACGAATGATAAATACCCCTGTGATTTCTCACAGGGGTATTTACATAGGTGACGAATGGCAAAATATAACACTCAGAAACCAATCTATCACGAAACCGCCACTCGTATTTGTGAATACGGATGTGGGCAACCTGCGCATTGGCAAATCACAAAACAACTGAAATGGTGCTGTTGTAATGCTCACGCAAGTTGCCCCGGAACAATAGAGAAGAAACGAAAAAACAACCTTGCAAAGTATGGGGTAGAAACCCACCAACAACGCGCTGATGTACGAGAAAAAACAAAACAAACCAATATTCAGAAATATGGTGTTGAGAACCCATTTCAAGCAGACGGTTTCCAAGAACGCCGGTCAGCCATCATGGTTGAACGGCATGGGGTTGAGCATAATATGCAATCCGAGGTTTTTCTTGCGAAGTCGCGACAGACACAACGTGATCGCTATGGTGCAGATAATATTATGCAGACTGAAATGGGGAAGACTCGTTGCGATCAAACGCACCTCGAACGGTACGGGGCAACCCGTGCAACCCATTTGGGGGATGTACAGTCGCGGATGCGTCAGACATGTTTAGAAAAATTTGGCACTGAATACGTCACTGGACTTCCTGATGTTCAAGCAAAGATGCGAGCAACATGTCTTGAGAAATATGGGTTTGAAAGTGCAACGTCTCATCCAGATGTTCAAGAAAAGTATAGAAAGACTCACATGGAACGGTATGGCGTTGAATACACCATGCAGTCAGAAGAAATGCGGGCGAAAGCGCGGTCAACCTCACATGAACATTTCGGTGTTGAATACCCCGCCCAATCACCTGACGTGCGAGCTAAATTCCAGCAGACATGCCGTGAACGCTATGGTGTGGATCATTATATGCATGACCCTGATATCGCGGAAAAAGTATTACACGCTGCATTCCGACATCGTGACTATATAACACCCTCTGGAAAATTGCTCCGTCTACAGGGTTATGAGCCATATGCGTATCAGATATTGTTGGATGAAGGGTTAACCGAAGAAAATATACTTTATCGACGTGGTGATATGCCGGAAATTTGGTATGAGCATGACGGGAAGATACGTCGTTATTATCCAGATTTTTACCTTCCAGAAAAGAAATTGATTGTCGAGGTAAAAAGCGATTATACATACTTCCTACACCTTGAAAGAAATCAAGCCAAAGAAAATGCGACCCGCACCCTTGGGTATGATTATCGGTTGATGATTTTTAATCAACGTCTCGAACTGGTATGAGGTATTGTATGACAGGTGATAATAAAACTTACACCGCAGAAGAAATATTGGCTCTCGTAGCTCAATCATCGCAATTGAGTAATTCTCATAAGTCGGTGATTACAACCTACATTGATGCTGCCCTTCAAGCTGCCTATAACGCAGCAACCGGTGAAGGTAACGGAATCGACTTCATCCAGCCCACTGGTAAACTCGGAGGTGATTTTGGTATCGACCTCTGGGAGATTTACTATAACCAGATGATGCAAGCTATTTGTTTAGGATCGATTTTCGGGGCGGATGCCTATGATTACACCCCGGCTCATTTTGAAAAGGTGAATAATGTTAGTTGAAAAGAACAAAACGCCGACATTCGCGAAGGAAGAGATTGTCGCTCTCAAGCTTCTGTCTGGTGAAGAAGTGATTGCACGTTTCGTTGAGGACAGTGCTACCCATTTGACCATTACCAAGCCGCTGACCCTGGTTCTCGCCGGTAGTCATGGTGGGCAGGGTATGGTTGCAATGGCTCCATTCATGCTCGGTGTAAACGAAGATGCCAAACTGCCGTTGAGCAAGACCGCCATCATCACGGTGGACAAGGCACGGTCGGATGCTGCTGCGCAGTATCGCCAATTGACTTCCAGCATTCAGGTCGCATCTACCATTCCGCCGATTACGCCGGGTGGGGTTGGTGGGGTGACTGGTCCGGGGTTTAGCCGCTAATGCAGTTCGATCTAGTTGCACACCTATACCGTCAAAAAGCGTTCTCCGAGCGCACGTTCGGTCCTGGGGAAAAAACGGATGGGGTCATTGATCATCTTCGAAAAGAGATTGTAGAGATTGAAAAAGACCCCCACGATCTTACTGAATGGATCGACGTTATTCTTCTGGCGTGTGATGGTGCATGGCGCCGGGGATTTTCCCCGGAAGAAATTGCAACAGCACTTGATGCAAAACTGACGAAGAACGAAGAACGGAAATGGCCGGATTGGCGAACAGTCGAACCCGGTAAAGCTATCGAACACATCGAGTAAATTAAAACCCGCCAATGGCGGGTTTTAATCTTCTAATACATGCTGCGCCGGGCTTAACGGTAAGAAATTCCCGTTCCTTAACGCCGCAAACGATTAAATGGAAAAAGCCCGCCAAGCGATTGGCGGGCTTTTTAGTATTTGACATTGTATGTACCAAACGTTATGATGCACTTGTTTTCCGAAAGGAGAACTGGTGGCGAGTGGACCAGCGATTTCCTTCCAAAAGAAATCGTGGGGTCAGACCTAAAACTCTACCGCTGAGCTATGCTTAACCCGCCGTATGGAGGACAGCATGGCGAAAGTGGAAAAAAAGAGCATGGATAATTTTGGCGACCGCATGAAAATGCTGGAACGCCAGGAGACTGGGCGTCGGTTTATTCCGTTGCTCCCGATCTACGCTCGTATTGACGGAAAGTGCTTCTCGAAGTTCACCAAAGGCATGGAGCGTCCCTATGACGTGAACATGTCTCGGTGCATGATCGAGACTGTAAAGTACCTTGTCGAGGCGACCAATGCGCGCGTCGGCTACACTCAATCGGATGAGATAAGTCTTCTCTGGTACAGTGACAGCTACGATTCGCAGGTTTTCTTCGATGGAAAAATTTTCAAGATGACCTCCATCTTGGCGGCGATGGCAACGTCGGCATTCATGATGGAAGCCATGAAAGTTTGGCCAGAGAAGGTGATGAAGGCGCGACCGGTTTTTGACTGTCGCATCTTCCAGCTTCCTACGAAGAATGAAGCCGCCAACGCTTTTCTGTGGCGAGAAGTAGACGCGACCAAAAACGCTGTTTCGATGGCGGCTCGGTCGGTTTTCTCCCACAAGGAGCTTGACGGTAAGTCGGGTAAAGAAATGCAGGAAATGATGTGGGCTAAGGCTGGCATCAACTTCAATGACTACCCGGCTGCATTTAAACGCGGAACGTTTGTTCAGCGGAGAACCGTGATCAAGGAACTCACCCCTGAGGTTCTTGCTCGCATCCCCGAGGGACGACGACCCACTGCCCCGGTTGAACGGCGTGAAATCGCAGAGATTGAAATGCCGCCATTCCGTAAAGTGGTGAACCGCGTGGATGTCCTTTTCGATGGTGCAGAACCGGAAACGGCTGAATAAGCCAAGATAGGGCGGGAGAAATCCCGCCCTTTTCTTTTTTGATGATTCGGCGTGCTTTGGTATTATCACCCGGTAGTTTTGGCCGAGGTAAAAATGCCAGTAGCACCGATTACGCCTGACGAGGCGAAGAAACTTAAAAACCACTCAATCCCAGATGAAGTGATTAAGGCTTTCAACGATATGATCGTTGAAAAGCTGTCATCTGGTCGCGCTGTGATAAAACAGAAAGACGTGGTAGCGCGAATTGTGGCTGCTACCCAAATTACCGAGGACCAGTTGTTCGATAACCATTGGTTGGATGTGGAAGACGTGTTCCGGAAAGCCGGATGGACCGTAAAATACGACAAACCTGCGTACTGCGAAAATTACGACGCCTATTTCGAATTTTCACGAAAGCGAAATTAGGAGAGTATCTGGGGAGAACTGTTATTCTCCCCAGATACTATACATCATCCAACGATTTCGCCGTCAATAATCCCCGTCTGGACTTCCTGGGTCGCTTGCGCCGTTTTTGCCAGGGTGGTTATTACGTCGGAAAGCTGCTGGGTGGCATCCGCAATGCTCTGAGAGGTGGCGTTGGGGTTCTCCATCAACGCACGGGCGTTTTCCAGGGCTGAACGGACGCTTTCCAGCGCAGCGCCATCGACATACGACCCATGCTCTTCAACGGCATTCTCAGCCGCCGCAATCACGCCATCAAGCATGTTCTTGCCTTCAATGACCTTTTTACGTTCCGCGTCTTCTTCGGCATGAATTTCGGCGTCCCGAATCATCGCCTGTATATCATCTTCGGTCAAACCACCATTGGCGGTGATTTCAATGCGCTGTTCGTTGCCGGTTTGGCGATCCTTTGCCGAGACATGAACCATGCCGTTGGCGTCGATATCGAACGTCACTTCGATCTGTGGAGTGCCGCGACGAGCCGGGCGAATGCCGGTAAGCTGGAATTGCCCCAGGAGTTTGTTGTGTTGAGCAATCTGACGCTCACCTTGATACACAACGATCTGTACCGTGTCCTGATTATCATGTACCGTGGTGAATACGTCGCTTTTCTTAGTTGGGATCGTGGTATTACGTGGGATTAGCGGCGCAAACATTCCACCACCAATTTCAATCCCCAGGCTCAATGGTGTCACATCCAGCAAAAGGATGTTTTTCACGTCCCCCTGAAGCACACCCGCCTGGATCGCAGCACCAGCAGCAACTACTTCATCGGGGTTCACACCCTTATGCGGTTCTTTACCGAAGAATGCCTTCACCGCCGCCTGAACGCGCGGCATCCGGGTCATACCACCGACCAGTACAATTTCATCAACCTGGGATAGGGACACCCCGGCATCCACCAATGCTTGGCGGCATGGTTCAAGGGTCCGCTGGATCAGCGGTTCGACCAGGGATTCGAATTTGGCACGGGTAATCGATACCTGAAGATGCTTCGGACCCGTCTGGTCAGCCGTTATGAACGGAAGGTTGACATCCGTCTGCATGGACCCGGACAGTTCGATCTTTGCTTTCTCGGCAGCCTCGCGAAGACGCTGTAGAGCAAGCACGTCCTTGCGCAAATCGATCCCAGTGGTCTTCTGGAATTCTTCCGCGAGGTGGTCGATCAGGGCGTTATCAAAGTCTTCGCCACCAAGGAAGGTGTCACCATTGGTCGAGCGAACCTCAAACACGCCATCCCCAATTTCGAGGATCGAAATGTCGAACGTCGATCCACCAAGGTCTACAACCGCGATAATTCCTTCTTTTTTACCATCAAGTCCATATGCCAAACATGCAGCAGTTGGTTCATTTATTATCCTAATCACATCCAACCCGGCAATCCGCCCAGCGTCCTTGGTTGCTTGTCGTTGTGCATCATTAAAATATGCCGGGACGGTGATAACTGCTTGAGAAACTTTGTGTCCGAGGTAATCCTCGGCAGTAGACTTCATTTTGGATAATACATATGCTGAAATTTGTGATGGGGAGTATGCTCCCTTTTCAGTTTGTATCCATGCATCACCATTTTCTGATGGTACAACTTCATACGCAATCAATGCTTGATGCTGTTTGATTAAAGGATCATCAAAACGACGCCCGATGAGCCGTTTGGACAAATGAATCGTGTTTACCGGATTGGTCACTGCCTGACGTTTGGCCGGTTGTCCGACTGTGATACCGTCATTTGTGAAACCAACAATAGATGGTGTTGTATTCGACCCTTCTGCGTTGGCTATGATTTTATACTTACCGTTCTCAATGATTCCGACGCACGAATTCGTAGAACCCAAATCAATTCCCAAAACTGTCATGTGTTGACCTCTGTGCTATGATGGATGCTGCATGTAGAATGCCACTTGGCAAAATTTGCTACATCCGTTGTTTTCTTGCAAATAATACATGTAACTAATGGTCGTTTGTCCTTGGGGCGACCGCGCAATTTTTGACTACGTAATTTGTTTGATTCTTCCGTCTGCGTCGAACCCGCTGTCACCCCCACCAATTCACCTGATATATACCGAGGATCATCCTTTGACACCAAAAAACAATTACCAAAAGAATCTTTAACTGATATTTTTCCTTTTGTATAACCAACCAATTCGCCTGATATATACCGAGGATCGTCGGTGGTGGTAACAACTATATGCCCCGTGACATCCCGCAAAACAGCTTTGCCCGTGGTATATCCGACAAGCTCTTTAGTTTCCCATCGGGGATCATCCTTCTCAATGCAAATTGCATTACCAATCTCATTTTTTGCTAATATTTTATTTGAACGGCTGGTGCGTATTCGTTCTATACCATCAGTGTCATCATCAATAAATTCTTTAGTAACTATTTTTCTTTCTGCTTCAAAAACGCTCTCTGCATCTTCATAAAAGTCAAGTATTTCTTTCTTGAAATTATGGATTCCATATTTCGCAATTGCTCGTTTGATTAAAATACCAGAACCCATATAACCGTCGTTCATATCATTAGTCTGATGACATCCGATATAGATTTTGCCGTTCAAAAGATTTGTTATGCGATACAAATAATTATACGTTTTTTGATACATCCAAAGTATCTCCGGTGGGCGGAACTTTGGATATTTATCTTTTCGATGAAATCAAAAAAAGAAGGCGTCCCTGATACCAGGGACGCCTTAATTAAGTTTTTTGGACTACGGATGGTTAAAACCGACCACCGGCGGCACGCTTATGATCCGATGGCGGATCATAAGCAATCTTCATGTGGCATTCACAGTAGGGCTTTTCCCTAACAGTATTTTCACCACAAAAATGAAAATCAGTATCCCGTGGATCACCGATGGGAAATAAACACTTTCCGGAACGGGGGAACCGGTCGTACATTGGCAGTCCCGCATCATCATTTGATGCTTGTGGGTTTTCCACGGTTTTCGCCACTTCCACCATGGTTTCCGGTTCGGAAATTACGTCAACTGTCAGTGGCTCTTCCATAAGAACCACGTGATGATTGGGTTCCGATTCAAGCGGAACGTCAACGGGTTCTTCAACAACTTCTTGTGATACAATCTGTTCGATCACGATAACTTCATCGGCGGGTTGAACTTCTACTACTTCCACGGTAATTTCGGTGGTAGGAGAATCTTCGGTGTATTCCTGTCCCCAACATCCACCTGCAAATGCGAACATGCGGTCAAAATCGTCACCAAAGTCCTGACACTGGGGGACTTGCTCTTTTTGTGTTTTAATGCGCCGGGTGTACTTACGCCTAGGTTTCGAAGCTTCATCAGTGTTGGATTCTTGAGTAGAGCGGAAACCCCCACGATTATCCTTTACTTCGACGCCTTGTGCCCTGAGTGCTTTTTTGGTCAGGTTGAAGCGATTGAGTGCGCCTGCGACCATGTTGCGATTGATAGGTTCGCCGGAAAGTTCGGTAAGAACATCGGCAATATCCTCCATCTTTTTATCCTCATCGCACCACATCCGGCGTACTAGGTCTTTATAATCCTTCCAGCGCATTATTGACCCCCTTTTTGTGGCGGGCTGCACTTTATCCCCGTATTCCCCGTTTTGTAAAGGGGTATCGTTTCGATACATCATTTTTTAGGGAAAATAAAGGAAACACAAGCGTTTCACAATGTTCCACAGTCTGTTTGAAGCACTCTATAACCATCATCCGCAATTACTGCACATGACAATATTCCTGTGGCATAGGCGCGGGTATCACATCCAATGCGATTATGACGAAACTCCACATTCTCCGCAGGCGTGTGTCCGTGAACAACTACCATGCCATAATCTTTAGGTGAGTTTAGAAATTCCTCTCGTATCCAGAGCAAATCGTCTTCTGCCTGCTCCGAAAGTGGAACATTCGGGTTAATTCCGGCATGAACAAAGAGGTGCCCGTCCTCGAAATGAAAGAGCTTAGTGCGTTCGAGAAATGCCAGATGTTCTTCTGGAACCGCACTAACCAAATCATGCATTATTTCATCCCATGCAAATGTATTAGGCATGAGACTGTATGCCTTGCCTAGCTCATGCGGTGTGCCATAGTCATTGAGATCAAGACCATAATTTTTCACCACTGCTTGACCACCGTGCATTAGCCAGGATGCCATCATTGACGGGCGGAAAACCCCCTTTATGGTACCAAGCATAAAAAGTTCATGGTTGCCACGAATGTCGATTTCCGTGAAGCCTTCCATGGGGTTGTAAAGACGATGTTCGATAACCCCACGGCTGTTGGGGCCACGATCAATGAAATCACCAAGATATACGACAGTTTTTTCGTCGTATTTGGAAGCGTCTGCTTTGATCAGTGCTTGCATGTCTAACAGACAATCGAGCCGACCGTGAATATCTCCAATGGCGTAAATACACTTAGTCATATTCTATCCTTTTATTGTACATTCCCATCAACACTTCAAGTGTGATATCGGTTTCCTTTGCTCATAAAATCCGCTAGAATGTAAAAATTGACCAAATAGTGCTTGGTGGGTTATTTAGGAGTCTCTTCTGCCACAACGGGGATACAATGACTCTTTCTGATAACCAAAAAACGGCAATTGCCGCGTTTCTGCAAACTACCGCACATGTGGATTGTGAAACCACGACAACTGATGAGACTGCCGAAATAATTGAGATAGCAGTCAGCATCCGCAGTGCAAATGGCGAAATCAACACGTTTGAGTCGCTTTTCAAGCCCACCAATCCTATCAGACCCGAGACATCAGGTGTGAATAACATTTCGAACGCCATGGTGGGAAATGCGGTATCGTTTGCTGATAGTGCCCAATTTTTGGGGTTGGTGCTGGGAATGACAGGATATTATGTCGCCCATAATGCTGAGTTTGACCTTCGGGTTATCGCAACTAACATCGAACGCACCGGCATCGACGTAAAACCGTTGCAGAAGGATCGCACGTTGTGCAGCATGCGTTTGGCTCGCCACCTTCTGGTACCCCTTGACAACCCCGAGCTTCGCTTCAATCAGCAGTATCTCCGATACTTCTTCGATTTGACTGAAGTTGACGGGCAGGCGCCGCATCGTGCTGGTGCCGATACCAAGGTGAATCTTGTGCTGTTCGGGCGCATTGTTGAATTGCTGGTCGCGTCGGGTAAGATTGACGCTGCCGGTGATATTGGTAAACAATTGCATGACTTGTGCTGGTCGCCTATCCCCGTTATTCGTTGGCCCCATCGCGGCAAGCATCAGGGAACGTTGCTTACTGAAATTCCTACAGACTACTTCGAGTGGGCACTACGGGAGCTTGATCGCTTAAAAGAAGGTAGTGTTGATTTTGATAATGATCTCGCAATTGCCGTGACTAATGTTCTCGGCGCGCGGCTTGGGATGTCTTGACATCCCCAATTATAGGTCGTAATTTGGCAGCGGTAAATTCTAGGAGGTTCCTGATGCGGAAAGTTCTTTTGATTGCCGCCGCCATTGCCTGTGGTGTCGCCAGCGTTGCTCATGCTGAGAAGATTGGTGAAGTGTCCACCGTCTTCAATATGATGGGACCGAACGACAAGATTATCATCGAAGCGTTCGATGACCCGAAGATCGACGGCGTGACATGTTATCTGTCACGCGCCAAGAAGGGCGGTGTCACTGGCGCCGTGGGGTTGGCAGAAGACCCGTCTGACGCCTCCATTGCCTGCCGTCAGGTCGGCACCATTGCGTATAAGGACAAGTTCGATCCCAAGGGTGAGGACGTGTTCAAGAAGTCCACTTCGTGGGCGTTCAAGACGATTCAGGTCGTTCGCATCCTCGATGCCAAGCGCAACGTCCTGACCTATTTGGTCTACTCTGACAAGCTGATCGACGGCAGCCCCAAGAATTCGATCTCGGTGGTTCCGGTTCCGCCCGGTCAGGGTCAGGTCCACTAATTTCATCACGAGGCGCTAAATGACGCTTAAACAAGGATCGGTGGAAACCACCAACGAATGCGGCGAACGTCAGGTCGATTTCTACCTAATGTACGAGAACGGTGAAAAACTCGGTAGTGCGTCGGGTGGATATATCGATCACGGTGGCTCGTTCGAGTGCTGGCGCCACGAACTGATCGGTATGACGTTTGGGCGCTTTTTCACCGATGAAGCGGACGCGATCAACTGGTGCAATCACCGGAAAGTAAAAGGGGAGGCTTAGCCTCCCCTTTTTATTACGCCTTTAACCGAAAGGTCTTAGTCACCGGACCCTGGCTCTCATATCCCTTGAGGATCATGGTACCTTCCGCCGGATTCATTTTGGTGACCAAGCGCGTCGTCTCGTTAACCAGCGGATAGACCACCCAATCCAAGTCTTCATGCGACTGGTGTAGCACCTCGATCATCAACTTGCGCCGGATATCCGACTCATAGCCACGCGAAATGCCGCCGGTTTCCAGTCCGATCCAGCTATTGGCGACGGCAATGCTGGGACGCACCGAACCAACCGACCTAAGTGCGAGATCGTGAACCATCGCTTTATTCTCGGTGCGTTCGATCACGCAGCCTTCACCGGGATTGATGCCGCACAGCGTATAGAAAACCGGCATGCAGATCGGCGTTTCCACCAACATCTGTTTGGCTTCGTTGAAGGATTTTGCGGTTTCGAACACCTTGCGCAGCAAATGCGCGGGCGGAAGATCGCGATTTTCTTTGAAGAACGCGAACTTACCCGTGATCCAATCGAGGGGATAGGTCATGTGGTTCTCGGTTCGCATCGGCGGTTGGTTGATCGATGCAGCAAACCGTTTCGGCGCCATAGCCGTCAACACGCCGGTATAACCTGGCCACGTAATGTTGTAGTACACCCCGGCGTCGGTTTCCTGCTCTGCCACCACGAGGTTGGACCCCAGACCAGTCAACGACCAGTCCAGAATACGGAGCAATTGGTTGCCGATAACATCATGGCTGACACCAGAGGTACATGCCCACTCATAGCTCATATTGAGCGCATGAGCGCCAGGACGCCTAAGCATTTCGGCAATAGCGGTCATTTCCCCCGCGTAGGGGTTGTTGGCTTTTTCTAACCATGATTTGGAAAGATTGTCGCCCAGGCTGATACCTGCTGCCGTGTAGACGCTCTTGGCTTCCTCAAGCAGATTGACCAGTTTTTCAGGATGTGCCTTGGCGACAGCTACCGCACCACCACGCCCAACGTTGACTAACGGAATTTCGGGAATCATATCTCTCTCGGGATAAGTTGAGAGCAGAACGATATAACGCCCAAACTACCGTGTCATCTTACTTAACGGTAATGGTGGTCGTCGTCTTGAATGATTCTCGCCTGACATTCAGTGAGACGTGCAATCTCCCGAAGCAACGGTTCAAACCGTGCATCATCCAGATTAACAGTCGGACCCATTGCCTGGACTGCCAACGCATGGATGCGACGAAGTGCCGTCTCTTTTTCCCCAATATGATGGGGATTGTGGTTGGCGGTGTAAATCTGGACCATCAAAGGTACTCGGGCAGTTTCAAAGCAATAATACAGTGCTTTTCGGATTTGTCAACCTTGACACCCCGTCTCGAATACTATAACGTGTGTCTGGGCTAACGAGGTTGATCTATGTACACCGTCTCCGTCGCGCGGAAAGCGCCCAGAAATACAAAGAACTCCGTCGTTGCCCAGCAACCCATGAACGAAGCGATTAAGATCGTCCGCGAGTATATTACGGGCGGGCAGATCACCCATGTCGAACTGATGGAAAAGCGGCTAGATCGGTTGGACGAAATTCTCGCGCCGGAAGATCGACAAGGGCGCATCCGTGATTTGCTGCGGGTGATGGTTCTCCCGACCGAACAAATCGAGGCGCTGAAACGGGGCGAAACCATTCGTCTGGAACCCCGTCGTTATTCTAGCTGGACCAAATCACCCTCCGCTGCCAGGGAAATTCGTGCGGCGAAATATGGGTTGGGGCAAGATGATCAGGTGGTCGTCATCACCAAGGAACCGCGCCCCGAAAACGTCGTGATCAACGTTCCATGGTTCTATGAGAACTATGACTTGATGGATAGCCAGGAATGGCGGTCTTACGTCCAGTGGGAACAGGAAGTCATCATCCGCAACGATGACTACTATCTGACGATCACACCCGATGACGTGTGGACGATGGGGAGAGTCTAACTGTTCATCTTGACCCAGACCGCGAACCGGCGCGCATCTGCGGGGTCATCGAACCCAACAATGACTTCCGCGCCCCATTCCTTGCAATGTATTCCCGCATCAACCGTATCATAGCGCCACCGAACCTGCCCTTTTGCGTTCTTGGTCAGGTGTCGAATCAATGGCTCAGCACGTTCTCTGAACTGCTCAATCGTCACGTAATCGTGGTACATTGCAAAAGCGACCGCCACGCCGTCGAAATAATCCCCGTAGGTTTCGGGGAGGACGGGAACGTAGATTTCCCAACAACGGATGTCAGTTAGCATAATTGTGATCCGGGAAATTCGGGGACTTGATGCGGTTACGCACGTTGTCCGGATGAATGCCCAGATATGCACCCGCTTCCTTCAAACTGTCAAATATCTGATCCCCTATCTGAACTTTGCGGGATTTGCCGTTTGATGATCCTGAACACCGGGTACCACGCGGTTCGCCCAGATATTGGTAGGTCGGGTAGTTCGGGCTACCAAGTCGTTTCTTCATACCCGCATAGGACATCCCAAGTGCGTTTGCGGCGTCGGTGACAGTGGGGTAATGAATACCATCAACCACGCATGATCGTGCTTGTGAGTTTTTGTCCCCAGAATATGTAGCCAATTTCTGTTTGGTTTGGTCGCTATGGGTTTTGCCCTGCCAATACTTGGCGTTGTTGGCAGCGATGTTGGCTTTATGTTCTTCGGAAAGCGATTTGGCGCGTTGATCTGGGCGGAACTTGTACCCTTGAGTACCGTCACCGCCTCGGGTCATGTTATACCCACAGCCGTCTTCGATGAACGTATTGTACTTCTCGATGGCGGCAATCTCCATCATTTGAAGCGTATCCCAGTCCGGTGCCGAATCTATACATTCGACGCAGAATGCCTCTTTACCGTACTTACGGATTGCGTTATATAGTGCGACCTGTTTGCCACCACGCCCTTTCGCCGCGTTCCAAAGGTGTTTCTTCCATCGCGTTAGATGGGTGCCCTTGGTGATACCGACGTAGCGTTTCTGGTTGGTGGTGTTTGTGATCAAGTAAAGTTCGTAAGTCATGAATGTATTTATTCATGACCGATTGTACCTATGCCGAAAGGACGGAAAAATGGCGGAAAAGTTTGAGCGTACCAAGCCGCACTGCAATATTGGCACAGTGGGCCATGTAGACCATGGGAAAACATCCCTAACTGCTGCGATCACCAAGGTGCTGGCGGAAACTGGCGGCGCGGAATTCACCGCTTACGACCAGATCGACAAGGCGCCCGAAGAGAAGGCTCGTGGCATCACCATTTCGACCGCTCACGTCGAGTACGAGACGGCGAACCGCCACTACGCGCACGTGGACTGCCCCGGTCACGCCGACTATGTGAAGAACATGATCACTGGTGCTGCCCAGATGGACGGCGGCATTCTGGTCGTGTCGGCTGCTGACGGCGCCATGCCGCAGACCCGCGAACACATCCTGCTCGCCCGTCAGGTCGGCGTGCCCGCCCTGGTCGTCTTCCTGAACAAGTGCGACATGGTGGATGATCCGGAACTGCTCGATCTGGTCGAAATGGAAATGCGCGAGCTTCTGTCGTCCTACGACTTCCCCGGCGACGACATTCCGTTCGTCCGTGGTTCGGCTCTGTGTGCCCTGGAAGATCGCAACCCGGAACTGGGTCGTGACGCCATCCTGAAGCTGATGGAAGCGGTGGACGCCTACATCCCGCAGCCGGTGCAGGAACTCGACAAGCCGTTCCTCATGCCCATCGAAGACGTGTTCTCCATCGCCGGTCGCGGCACCGTGGTGACCGGTCGTGTCGAGCGCGGCACCACCAAGGTGGGCAACGAAGTCGAGATCGTCGGTCTGGGCGAGAGCCGCAAGACCACGGTGACCGGCATCGAAATGTTCAAGAAGTCGCTGGACGATGCCCGTGCCGGTGACAACGCGGGCATTCTGCTGCGCGGCATCAAGCGCGATGAAGTCGAGCGTGGTCAGGTTCTCGCCGCGCCGGGTTCGATCACCCCGCACACCCAGTTCGAGGGTGAGGTGTATGTGTTGACCAAGGACGAAGGTGGTCGTCACACCCCGTTCTTCACCAAGTATCGTCCGCAGTTCTACTTCCGTACTACGGACGTGACTGGCACTATCAGCCTGCCGGAAGGTACCGAAATGGTGATGCCCGGTGACAATACCAAAGTCACGGTGGAACTGCTGGCTCCCATCGCCATGGACGAAGGTCTGCGCTTCGCCATCCGCGAGGGTGGACGCACGGTTGGTTCCGGTGTGGTCACCAAGGTGATCAAGTAATCGGCAAGGGCGGGGTTTCCCCCGCCCTTTTCGTATGGGTTGGAATTATGCGACCTGATTTTCATGGGCGCCATTCGTGAGAATTGTGGAGGGAATCAAGATGCGGCATGATGTTTTCCTGCGCCGCGATCTCATTTATTTGGTTCGTCAGTTGTTACACGACGACGCTCCACCGGATGAGATTCGGTTTCACTTGCTGACGTTCATCGAGAATGCACCGGGGCGCTACTTCATCCCCATGAAGGATGTTGAACAGCAGCTCAACAATGATTTTTCCGAGCTTCATTTTAATATGTCCAAGGCGTTTCATCTTCGGCATAAGCCGAAAGTGGCATTCGGGTTCAGGTTGTGTGACGTATGGCGTAGTCTTCCCATGGCGATTGTCCCTCCTGATTTGGTCCGTTTTTTTGAAGATCAGCGGCGTGGACCTGAAAATTAGTATTGACACGGGGTATCTGGGGCACTATGTTCTCTCTCGTGAGCGGCTATGTCCTCGGTTCCTTCTAAACTCACTTGTAAATGATCTTACCGAGACGCTTTCCGGGCACGTAAAAAAGAAATGGGCTGGTTTTACCAGCCCATTTCTTTTTTGTTTGGGCTATTGACAAGATTATCGCGAACCATTACTTTGTTCGGCGTGGGCGGCTATGTCCTCGGTTCCTTCTACAATCATTTGGCTGAAATTACCGAGACGCTTTCCGTCCACATTTCTTTTTGGGGGTTCCTATGGACAACTGCATTCTCCTGATCTCCAACGGCTTTCTTCCGGTTCCGAAATCGCGGGCGACCGAAGCAAAGCCGGAAATGAAGGAGATTTACCTGGGGACGGTACTGTCCAACCTCGCCTACTATGGATTTGTCCCAGCGCCGGATACCGTTCGCGCTCTCGTTTCCCTAACCACCAAGGAACTTGGTGAGTTCTGGAAGCAGATCGAGCCTGCGGTCAAAAACGTGACCGGTGCCGACCGCAACATGGCGGATTTCGTCGTTTACAAGAATTTCCCGAAGGAAGTTCTTGAAATGTCGCGGGCGCATTACTGGTTTAACCAGATTCTTATGTACATTGGTACGCCCAATGAGTGGTTCACTCAGTCCGAAGAACAGCGCCCGGAACTGAAGGAAAAGGTTTCACTGAAGGTGTTGGCGCTCGGCACCGACGACACTCCGCACATTATCTTTGAGAATCTGTGTAAGCTGCCCACGCGGTGGACTGATTCGCAGAAGGACCATGCGTTCTATCTGTATGGCTATCTGATGCCATCCATTGACGTAGATGCGTTCGGTTTCAAGGAAAACGCCATTCTGCTCGCAGTACAGGCGGTTGACGGAGGTCGGACGGTGAAGATGTCCACTGCGACTGACGTACTGCGTTTGGCAGTTGGATTGTCTGGTGGTGACGTATCCCTGCGTACCAGCAAGATTACCGAAGCCCATCGTGCGCTGTGCAAGCGCATTCTGTCCGCGCCCGTGCGTGGCTGGGGTCGTCGGGTGAAGCCGACTGTGCCGCCGTTCCAGTACGGCACCAAGTTCGCGAAGTTCAACCGTTCCAAGCGCAAGTTCCTGCTGGCGCTGTTGGAGAACTGCGTGCATCTGGTGGATGATTTTTATCTGCGTCCCGAGGTGTGGAAGAAGCTGCTGCGTTCCCTGCGTCCGGGCGACTACAACTTTCCGCGCGTGTCGGAAGCCTATGATATCCTGTATCGTGGTGTTCACAAGACTTTTGCGGGGATGGTCGAGTACGGCATCGCCATGGGTGACCCTGTGGTTCTGGAGTCGCTGCGGACCCGTCCGGGTGAATTTATGCGTCGTCTGCACAAGACCTACGCGGTGTTTGGTGGCGCGGCAGTGGATGCCTTTGTGACCGTGGTTCCGAAGTTGTCCACCATGCAGTTGTTGAAGCTGGACGGCTATCTGTCCACCATCAACAACCGCACCACGCTGATCGCGGCGCCCAAAGGTAACTGGACCCGTGCGCAGATTCGTACCAACAGTAAAGTGAAGATCGATTTCGATCATCTGCGCAAGCTCCGTGCAGCTATTTCGCGTGTCATCGCCTCGCGTCTGGACGAGTCGTATCCGGCTGGTTTCAATGTGGATTGCAATGCGGATCGCGTGAAGCTTCAAACCAACGATCAGAAGCTTGCGCCGTATGGTCGCGGCACCGTCTTTGAAATTCCAGCGGAAATGAACTTTGTCCGTGTTGCCAGTTATTGGAAGCAAGTTTCCACTACTGGGCGAAATATTTGGTTCGACAACGGGGTGAATTTCTTTGATGAGTCGTGGGTTCCGGTAGGTGCCTGTTGCTGGTCGGAAGAACGTTTCCCTGTTCATGGTGGGCAGGACTGGAACCGTCGTCTCGAAATCACCGAATACACAGCGGCGATTTTCTCGGGTGATCCGACCACCAGCAAGGAAATCGAAGGTCGCGGTTGTCAGATGATCGATTTGTACCTCGATAAACTGGCGAAGCAAGGCGTCCGCTACGCGGTTTGGAACATTCTGAGCTACAGCAGCATCAAGTTCGATGATGCTGAAGACGTTCTCGCCACCATTCAATGGGGCGTTAATGCCGAGGCTGGGGCGCTCTATGAGCCGTCGCGTGCCCAAATGGTGTTCCCGATCAAGGGTGCCAATTTGACCAAGTACATCGCGTACATCGACGTGATGGAGCGTAAGGCTGTGTACATCGACGCCAATCTGTATGGTTCAATCCGTTCGGCGGCTGAGAATGGCGGTCATCTGCAAGAGAAGCTTCCGGCTTTCTTGGAGTACCTGTCGGCGCTGCCGTCCGTGGCGGATGTATTCGTCCATGGTAAACCGGGCACCATTCCGGTGGTGTATTCGGATGCCGAAGTGATGATTAACGGCGGACCCGCTTACGTATTCGTCCGACAGAATGCCGCCAACGAGTTCGAACCCATCGAGGTTGCGAATGTTGTTGGCGACTGATGTTCGCTCGTCATAACTGATTGCAAACTGGCGATAGACTTGTTTTGTCTATCGCCAGTTTGCGTTTCGCACAGGAGACACACTGATGCGTGAGATCATCGAAAAGAGTATCTACGAATCATTTCCCGATTCGGAAATCGCGGGTGATGTGGCGTCGGCGGTGACCCCCATGGTCATCGAGATGTATGAAACGATGAAGGTTCCGGTTGGTCCTGCGGCAATGCTATGTTGCCTTGCCCTTGATATGGGGCATGGGGTATCCGAACAAGTTCGGGTACGTTTCATGGTGCGCCATGCCGAGATCGGCGCTGATGCCATTCCGTTCGAACAATGGGATGACAATTTCAAAATTCGATTTGTCCATTATTTGGTCGAGAAAGAACTTGCGACGGACCCGGCGTCAGCAGTGAAGCTGATGATGGCGGCAATGCCGACCCCCGCAACGAATGAACATGCGGTTGACGATGCGCCGGGAGCGTCGCTCGACATCGAAATTAATGACATGAATGTGGTTGCATATGGCGTCTATCGTTTTAAAAACGATACTTTTGTGGGTATGATTCCTGACGATGATCTGGATAAGTGGTTGCGTAAAGCCCCCGAAGAGATTCGAGAGAAGATTAAGGCAAACCCCAAGTCCTTCTATTACGTACATGGGTACAATCCCATGGGTCGTGATGATGCCGTTCTGTTGGCTGCACGTCCGGAACTGGTCAGCAAGAATACTGATTTGGATGCTCTCATGGTAGTTGCAAATGAGATCGGACAAATGAGTATTTCGTTGAAATCTTCTGCCAAGTGTAATAGCGAAACGTGTTTCATCCTCGACGCCACTGGGCAGACGTTCTCGTATGTGATCGCACGCAACAACGACTAGAACGACACTGGAAGTAAAATTATGGACGCAAAAAGTGACCTTGCGACGTTATTGTTTTTCCTCCATGGCTGCGAAAATGCAAAACTTTTCTTTGAAACATATTCCGCCACGGAAGCATTTGACGCAGCGTGTCGCCTTCTTGGGCTAGACCCGGTGGCAGTTCGCGCAAAACTCGAAGAATGATCGTGTTTAAAGCCAAGACCCCACGACAGCTTCAATGGTTGAAAGAGAATCGTCCGCCGCACAAGGCGAACGCATGGCTTCACCGGAACGCGGGAACCTGTAAGAAACGTCGGGAACAAATCTGGCAGCGGATTTGTTCCTTGGAACGTGGTCTTCCTATCAACATAAAGTGGGCGTACAATACCAAAGACCCGGACATCAAGTGGATACTCAAGCACAAACCGTGCAAGATCGTCCGCTATTGCGATGGCGGGCGCAAACGGTGTTCGCACATCGTACCGGTCTGTTCAACAAGGATAATGCCATGAGAATTTTGATTACCGGTGGTCCCGTCCACGCCTATCTGGATGCGGTAAAAATCATCACCAACCGCTTTCGCGGCGGACTCATGGCAGAACTTGCCGAGCAGTTTTGCGACCGGAATCGCGGTGCCTATGTCGGTGATCCAGCGGCAGTCGAGATTGTATACTTGACTGCGCGCAATCAGAAGGAACCGCAACCATTGGGGCGTAATCTGACCATCGTGCATCATGATGGTTTGTTCGATTACCGTGATAAGGTTCTCGAACTCGCGCCGACTATGGATGCGGTTATCCTAGGGGCGGCGGTCGCCAACCTAATCCCAGCCGAACCAATCAAGGGAAAATTCCCCAGCCATAATTATAAGGTCGGGGACATCATCCCGATCAACTTCACCATTGCGCCCCGCATCATCGATATGGTGAAAGAAGTCGCGCCGAAAACCCACTTGTTTGGGTTTAAGCTGCTGGCTGGGGTGAGCCATGATGAGTTGGTTCACGCTGCCTACGAAACCTTGCTCTGGTCTAAGGCAACGGCGGTGTTCGCGAACCAGACCGACGATTTGACCCAGAAATATATCGTGACCAAGGAACGCGGCGTTCATCCGATGCACAAAGACGGCATCGTGGAATTCGTCATGGACTGTGTGCGGGATGGCTATTACCACACGAACCATGAGTCGTCGTACCCGTATGCGGATGCGGATTCGTATGTGTCGGCTTCCATGAATACCGGATATGGAAATACTATGCGTCGTTTCATAGATCATTTCCGTGCCGAGTTCCCCACATCACCGGAAGGGTATGTGTTTGGTACGGTAGCAGTGCGCTGGTGGGGTGGGCAATTCAAATCGATGCTGACCACGGCGCGCGGGAAGAACGAATTGGACGAGTTTACGACCGTGGTTGGAATTGACCACGATAACCGCTGTGTAAACGTCATCGGTAATAAGGCAACCCTGAACGCGCCGTTACTCGATCACTTGTTCCGCACGACCGAGGCAAATGTCATCGTGCATCTACATAAACAAATTGATGGGTTGCCGACCCTCCCATATGCACCCCCAGGAACGGTGCGCGATTCGATCCGTGAAGTGAAGGGGAGCTTCAACATCGCTGGTCATGGATGTTTTCTGCTCTTCAAGGGCACCGATCCAATGTCGGAGTATATGGTGTGATGCGGTATCCAGACCACGACACCTATGCGACCCTATACGCGCGTTACTTCAAGCGTCCGGTGGCGGATTTGTTTCATGGTATCGACTTAAAAGGAAAACGGCTCCTTGATTTGTGCGGCGGGGGTGGGCGTTTATCCACCTATGCCGCCAGCATGGGGGCTAAAGTCGTGTATCTGGAAGCTGAGACGCGAATGGTCCCTCATTTCCCTAAAGACATGGGCATCTGGGTAGTCAATCAAACGGTTGAAGAAGCATTACCAAACGCCATTGGGTTTGGACAGTCGTGGGATGTAGTAGCGTGTCAGCAGGCAGTAAACTACTGGCTGACCGCTACCACCGCTCGCATGGTATCCAAGGTAATAGATACCGATGGGCTGTTCGTGTTCAACACATTCAACAATATGCCATCCGTACCGGTGGTCAAACAGTACCATCTAGCAGATACCGGGCTGGACTATGTTGAAGTTTCACAGTTGGTGGATGGGATGGTTCACCATGTGCAGTGCGCCACCGGAATGGTTCCGCACACCACGGTTTTCCGCTGGATCACCCGAGAAGAGTACCTTGGGCTTTTGACCCCGTATTTTGCCTGCGAAGAACGTGTGGACGGACCAACATCAATTTGGGTCTGTCGAAAACGAGAGAACTAGAATGAGTACCATACCGCGTTATTATTGAATCTTGAACCGGGAATGATTGCCGACTTCGTGGTCCATTCAGTCAATAAGAAGCTGGATATTGACGAAAGCGAGGGACCGCACTGGGGTCCAGATGGGTTCACGAAAACGAACAAACGATCTCACGGTTTTTTGTGCCACCCATATGAAGCACCCCTACATCATCAAGGGGGTGATTGGTCATGTCACATGCAGATTTCCAATCGCGACGATGAAGCGATGCTACGGGAATTCTGCACGGTCGAAAAATCAAAGAAAGTTGGTCGTGGTAAAAAGATCGTTATTGACACCCAACACACAAACCGATATAAATATCCCTGTCAGCGATGATAGCGACGTAATAGCTTGTAGGTCACGGCGGGGCAGTACCGCCCACCTCCACCAAATCTCTCCCGAAGTTATCACGGGGTGGCATGGGGGTGAACTAGGATCGAGCCGCAAGAAAAGGTCGAAGGAGTTGGCCGGTATGGTACCGCCGGGGCTAATGTCCACGGACCAAACACAACAACTGCCAATGATAACGGCGAGGTTGTCGCTCTCGCTGCGTAGCAGCGCGGGTAACCGTAAATCCCTAACCCTCAAACGGTTAGGTGGGGGTTGGTTCCCTGGCAACAGAATAACCAATAAACGGGGCGTCGCAAGGCGCCCCGTTTTGATTCTGTACGTTTCCCAAACAAAGATAAGGCGCCTTTTAGAGTTGGGTGGGTTTTCCGGTGATGACGTTCACCACAACTGCGCCACTTCCGAATGCGGAGCGCATTTCCACCAGACCGGATGGAATTCCATTTCGATGCGAATACCCATGGCGTATCTCCTTAAACACCATAAGGATACGATCTTGGGATGTGAAGGTCAATACAACGCAGAAAAATGACGTACCCGTCTGAGTGGTCATTGGAATTAAGTCAGTATATTTGAATGAAATGCTACTTTCTTTCGTTGGCTCTGCGCTTGGCGAATTGCTCAGCTTCATCAATTGTAGTAGCTTCGACGGGAACAATTGTTCCCCCTGCCGACGACCGCATGTTCTCTACGAAATTTACATAAGTCGAAATTGCTGAGCAATCGCCTGTTTCAGTGAGTAGAACGTGGTAAATCATACTTCCTCCTAATGAGTAGAACGGTCTTCTTCCGGCAACACTGCAATGGAGTGACCTTCTTCGACCAATTCTTTTACCTCATCAGTGGTAGCAGTACCACATATCGGACGGTCGGGATTATCGCCATTGTAGATCGCACGGACCTCTTCCGCGAACTTCCCACCAACATCCTCCATCTTCACGCCGTGGAACTCCCGGTATTTGGCTTCTTGTCGAGAAGCCTCGCGGGACGCGGACGTGGAGATGTTCGGTGCCATGATACCACGCTTCACATTGTGGCTGCCACACTCTTCACAGCAAAGAAGCCCAGCTTTTTCAAGCTTTTCATAAGCTTCGCTGCTCTGAAACCAAGACGTGAACGAATGTCCATTCGCGCATTGGAGAGTGTAACTAATCATGACATTACCTCCATTGTGTAGTGGAGTGTATCATCGTAGTTGTCATTTCGCTAGGGCTATTTAATCGTCGGAAAAAATTCAAAAACCAGACTTAACTTTGGTGTTATCCGGACAAAGGGAGGATAAATACAGTATATATATGGTATGTGATGGCTATTTTATCAGTGTCTATTTGTCACAAATCTGGTGGATGGCATCACCTGGGATACGTCCCAAAAGCCTTCCGTATAGGTGCATCAAATTAACGCAAGCGGGCACAACGAATCATTACAATGGCTTTCTATCGTCCTAGCATTGGGTGGTTTCAATGAACGAAACCACCCAAAATTTTTGGATGTAAACGTAAAATTTTTGATTTTGTAAAATCTCCAAACATCCCCGAAGAACACATATTCAAAAACATTTGACATGGGTGAAGACGTATGGTTGTTTCTCTTCACTCTTTCGCAATATGCCACTACGGGGAACCTACCATGGCGTCAGCAGCACCTATCAACCTGTCCAAGGGCGAGCGCATCAACCTGTCCAAGGCACAGCCCGGACTCAAGGAAATTCGTATTGGTTTGAAGTGGCTTCTTAAGCCCGGTCAGACCGCAGACTTGGATGCCTCGGTCGTTCTGCTCGGAGCCGACGACAAGATGGTCAAGGGTGGCGAACCCAACACGCCGCGTGGTCTGTGCTATTACACCAACCCGTCGCTGCCCGGTATCGAACATAAGGGTGATGCCAAGTTTGGCGGTGATGGTGAAGCCGACAACGAAACCATCATCATCAAGCTGGATGAAGTTGCCTCGGATGCCCAGGCGCTTCTCATCGTCTGCACCTCGTACAATCCCGAGGTCGAAACCAATCCGAACTGCGCTCCGATCCTGTTCGGACAGGTCGCCAAGCCGAAGATCACCATTTACAACAACACCAATGGTGAAGCCCTTTACACCTTCGAACTGGATGAAGATGCTTCGGCGGTAACTGCCGCTGAATTGGGTCGCCTGTATCGCAAGGATGGCGACTGGCGTTTTACCGGTTTGGGTGAAGGTCACGGCAAAGCTCCGAACGGACTGGCCAACATCATCAGCAAATGGTACGAGTAAGGGGTTCCGCCAATGACTTCGACTTCGACTTCGCCTATCGACCTGTCCAAAGGGCAGAAAATCAACCTGTCCAAGGCTGACGGTACGTCGCTTACCAACGTGTGCCTTGGTTTGAACTGGGGCGCCATCCAGAAGAAGGGTATCTTCGGCATGGGTGGTAGCACCGAGGCGGTTGATCTCGATGCTTCATGTGCAGTGTTCGACGCCACCGGTCGCCTGATCGAAACGGTGTCGTTCCGCAATCTTACCGCCCGAGGCGGTTGGATCAAGCATTCGGGTGATGATCGCGTCGGTGATACCGATGGTGATGATGGCACGGATAACGAAACCATTTCCGTTGATCTGTCCAAGGCACCCGGTGAAGCGGCTCATGTCGTGTTCTTCCTGAATTCGTTCCAGGGTCACGACTTCGCCACCATTCCCTATGCGACCATACGCATTTATGAGGGTGCGCCGCGCCCGATCATCGACGCGGATGTCGCCGTGGTCGGTAAGTACAACGTCGCCCACGACCCGTCGTTCGCCAATCACGTAAGCATGGTCATGGGTCGTCTGTACAAGCGTGATGGTGTTTGGAAGTTCCAGACCATCGGTCAGGCAACCCGTGATCGCCGTCTGGAAGAAACCGTTCAGACCATCGGTCGCGAATACCTCAACGGCTAAAGCCAAACAGGCAGGGTGGAATTTCGGTTCCACCCTGACCCGGAGACAAGATCAATGTTCGATCAGATGATCGCTGCCTATTCTGGCATTTCCTTAATGGACGCGGCGGCGTTCCTTATTCCGTTCCTTCTTGCCATCTATATTGATTTGACTTCCCACAAGTCAAATGAACCCATTTCCATGGGTGACGCTCTCAAGTGGTCAATCATCTGGGTGATTTGCTCGATGATGTTCGCTGGTTACGTATGGTGGTCAAAAGGTGCCGAGTCTGCCAGCCTGTTCACTACCGGCTATGTCCTTGAAAAGGCACTGGCGCTGGACAACTTGTTCGCGTTCTACCTGATCTTCAAGTCATTCGGTTTGGTCGCGGGCGAACGTCAGCATTTCCAGCACAAAATCCTCTACTGGGGCATTCTCGGCGCCATTGTGTTCCGCGTACTGTTCCTGGGTGCCGGTGCCGCAGTCGCCAACCTGTCCGACTATGTGCTGATCATCTTCGCTTTGATCATCCTCTGGACCGTCTGGAAGATGTGGAAGGACGGCGATGACGACGAGGACGTGGACTACACCAACCACTGGTCGGTGAACATGGTCAAGCGGTTCTGGAAGACCAATCCCGATATCTCGGCGGGCAAGTTCTTCTCGAACGGTGTCACCCCGCTGTTCCTGTGCCTGATCTGCATCGAAATCTGCGACGTGATCTTCGCGTTCGACTCGATGCCAGTCATCGTTGCCGTGGTCCGCGATCCGTACCTGATGATCACCTCGTCGCTGTGGGCTGCTGCTGGTCTGCGGTCGCTGTACTTCCTGCTGGTTGCCGCTCAGAACAAGCTCTGGGCGCTCGATAAAGCGGTGATGGTTCTGTTGGTAGTAGTCGCCGCGAAACTGATCGGTAGCGCCTTCGGGGTCCACATCCCGAACGTGATCAGCCTGTCGATTATCGCCTTCATCTTGGGTACTGGCGTTCTGTATTCTCTCGTGGTCAAGAACCCAGAAGAAGCCGACGAAGCGGCTTAACAAGGTGCTGATGATGGAAAGCCCGCCTTGCGGCGGGCTTTCCACTTGCAAAATGTCCCGAATTGTGCATGGTATTCGGTATGATTTATTTCACTTCAGACACTCATTTTCAGCACGGGAACAAACTTGGTGAAATGCCATCTGGTATTATCAAGTTCTGTAACCGTCCGTATGCGTCCGCCGAAGAAATGGACGAGGCGTTGATCGCCAATTGGAATGAAGTCGTCACGTCTGCGGATACGGTGTATCATCTGGGGGATTTCGGTTTTGGAAGCTGGCAAGGGCTGAAGACCATTCGCAAACGCCTGAACGGTCATATTGTTCTAGTCCCAGGCAATCACGACGAACGGTTCCGCCGCAATCTACGTGATTGTTTTGAGGTAGTGGATCGCATCCACCAGATTAAGGACGGTGGTAAAACCATAGTCTTATCCCATTACCCGTTGCTGTCGTGGAACGCAGCATACCATGGGTCATTACATTTGCATGGTCATACCCATGGTAATATCACCCCTTTGGGGAATCGCACCGACGTCGGTGTAGATGTATGGAATTATCGTCCGATATGTTTGGAAGAAATTCAGTCACGATTGGTTCCGGGGTTGCATTTTGAAATTGAGAAAATTTTAGGAGATTCTTGCAATTCCGACCAAATGGCTTCCATTTTTCTGCTTCTAAGAAAGCAGGGAGTATTCATTCAATGACTGACCGCGTTCGTTTTTGCACAATTACCATTGATACGCCAATTACCGAAACGGTAATCAACATTCTGGCAATGGTGAAAGGTGTACGCATCGTTGCACCGCTCTACAAGACCACGCTGATCGCAGTTCTTGATCAACCAACCCGTACCGATGATTTTGCAATCATCGGTAATACCCTCAAGATGATGCGAAATGTAATCAGCATCGAACCCATCGTTCAAGATGGTTCAATGCTGATGACGTACAGCCAGTGCCGTTCCCGCTTCAATCTTGCCATTCTTGATTGGTGGACGACCCAGCGCCCGGTTTTTGCTGGCGATGTTGATGATTTCGGAACTACACTCGCCGCGTGGTGTGATGCGGTTGATGATTTCATTGCTATACGAGATGCCGCAAAAGGTCGCGGATAAAACCTTCAACCCAATGCAGGAATAGCCTATGTCCACAAATGACGTTCCTGGGTACAATCCCGCCAATCACGATCAACTTGCTGCGATGTGCTGGGCGGAACACGATGATGGATCACTGATTCTCGTCTTAAGCACCGAGGGTGATCGCGTCGTCTACGAAATGTTTGATCCGAATAACCCAGAATACAGCTATCGGGATGCCATGACCGAGAAGGATTTCAAGAAGGCGTTTTCATGGAAAAGCGGAGAGTCTGTTTGCCAGGAAAAGTGGACGTGGCGGGACAAAACGCCCTTTGACTTCAACCGTGTAATGAAGGCGGGTGTCAAGCCCGGTTTGCGCTATGTCAGCGCCGATGTTCAGATCAGCGCCGCCGCCCGTGTGGCGGAATCCCTCAAGCTGCGTGCCCGCGCCATCACTGATGGCGAATACAGCCATCTGGTTGAGAAGCGCGTCAAGAAGGTGGAAAAGGCGCTGCGCAAGCTGCAAGACGCCGTGGAATCATGTCCGCGCTGATCACCGAAGAACATCGTCGGGAAGCCCGCCGCCAAATCATCCATGATTACGACGGGGTTCCTGAGGGATGGTCGGTGGAGCGCCTGAAGGCGCTGGAAACCAGCTACGCAAACCGCATTGCAGCCGAGGAACAGCAATGAGTACCGCCGCAGACATGTATGTACAGCAGGGAATGGTCAATACGCCTCTATACTGCCATAGTTGCGACAAGAACTTTATCGCCCGTATTGACTTTGATGTTGACGGTAATCATGCGGTCGAATGCCCCCATTGCGGGCATCTTCATTACCGCGTAATCCAGAACGGTAAAGTGACTTCTGACCGGTATTCATCGGATCACCGCACTGTTACCATTGAAAAGCGCAACGTTTGGAAACATAACGACCTTGCTATGCAGACTTCATCGGTTTCGCATTTCCTCCGCGACCGTTGGCTGAATTGCGGGACGTAAACTATGTCCGCCACCACATACACGAACCGTATTCTGTCGGTGATACGCACTCATACGTCGAGGTGGGCAACTACAACCACCTCCACAAATACTTTGGCAACACCAACGTATGGAAGTTCGCTAACGCCCGGTGGTAATTGGGTTGCAAACAATTTGTGTATATGGCGCGATTCATACGACGCTTATGTTGGTGGCGCGGGGCGCATCAAGATTGGTAAGGGACATGATTGCATAGTCGAACTGCCTGATGGGCGGTTAATCCTTGTCGAGGAAAACGGCAGCTACCGGATCGGGAACAGCAACCGTCACAAAAACCGCACAGACATCCCTCGAAACGTTGACCTCATCTGTATTGAGCAGGGTCGAGCCACCCAAATCGAAATGGCAGATGGCTCGATCATCCACATCGATAAGAACGGTAGTTACCGGATTGACGATAGCGAAGCGGAAGTTGTCTACAAAGCGAACCGCATCCGCGAGTTTAACCGGTATATGAATGCCAGCGATATCCTTGAAGAATTCATCCGGTACGTTGGTGGATTGGGTGTAAAACAGGGGGAGGTATTGAACCTCCCGATCAGCCTCTTCATCAACTTCCTGATCATACGGGCATCGGAAGAGGATGGCGACGCCATCCCCGAAGGCGTGACCATCGAGAATCACCCGGCACTAGCGACGACATCCCGGCAGGCACTTCAACCGCATTGCCGATGCTGTGGACGTTTCATCAAGCAAGCCCATCACAAGCATGGTCTTGATTTCTGTAGTCAAGACCATATGCTGGTTTACGTCGCACGCAAGGGGGTTTTCTGATACCAAAGCCATCGTGGTGTTCCGAACCAACACCCGCGAAGTGTCATAAATACTTCCACAGTTATGGAGGTATTTTATGTCCAAATCAGATTCGGAAATTCGGTACGATTGCTTCGTACTGGCGACCCAATTGATCCCGCAAACTGATCGTTTCGACCTTGATCTGGTTCTCGACTATGCGAACCGGATCGTGTCCTTCGTGGAAAATCGTGTCCAGCCGGATGCCCCTGTTAGGGCAAGTGTCGCTCAGCCGGTGATTGCGCCTGCCGAACCAACCCCGGTTCCCCCACCGCCCGCTCCTGAACCGGAACCAACCCTCGCCCCGGTCGCGTCTGCGCCTAAAGAGGAACCAAAGGGGCGCAAAGCAATCGAAAAAGCTCTCAAGCAACAACAAGAAGAAAGCGCCGCCGAAGTCGAGCAGTTCCTTGTGGATGATGACCCGGAGCGCCGTACCAAGATCGATTCGCTTGTTGCAGAACTGAACCCGACTGACCGAATCGTCATGCGCAAACTTCTTCAGCGCGTTGAAACCAAGTATCTAGAATCGGCGTTCAACCAGTATTTGACCAAAGTGTTGGGTAAGTAGTGCATAAGGTCTATAGAACGCTTGCTGATTACGGCTTCAAAGGCTTCGAACATTGTGATCCATTTGAAGTATGGCTCTTGGACGAAAATGACAAATGGCTCCTTGAGTATGACGAAGAGCCATATATGGACCAAGAGGACGAAGATGCCGAACCGTTCAATCAGGAAATACGTGATTGGTGCCGGGCGCACGGGATAGAAATAGAAGTCGTTGAAAATTACAAGATGATGCGATATATTCGTTTTTCGTCATTACATGATCTTGAACTTTTCAAACGACGTTGGGCACCCGATGACTCTTCAAGCAACCTTGCACACGACCCTCGCTGGGGTTTTCTCCGAGCTTGGCTACGATCCGACCTTCGCGAAGGTTGTTGTATCCGGGCGCCCGGAATTGGCCGACTATCAGTGCAATGGTGCGATGCCGCTGGCGAAACAGAGCGGTGCGAGTGCCCCTGAAATTGCCAGGGGGGTGGTCGAGAAGCTAGTTGCCCTTGGGTATGATGCTTCCGTCACCGGTCCCGGTTTCATCAACATTCGCGTGCCCGATTCCTTACTAGAAACGCTTACCGCCGTGGATGGCTGTTTAGAACTGCCGGATTTCTCAACCAAGAACGTGTTGATCGATTTTGGGGGACCAAACGTCGCCAAGACCATGCACGTGGGTCATCTGCGCAGTGCCATCATCGGAGACTGCTTACAGCGGCTTTTCCGGTTCCTCGGGTACAACGTCACGTCGGATATCCACCTGGGCGACTGGGGACTTCAAATGGGCATGGTGATTGATGAAATCATCCATACCAACCGTGACCACACCAATCTTACCGCCGATGATTTGTTGGACATTTATCGTGCGGCGTCGGTACGGTGTAAGACTGATCCGTTGGCGATGGAAGCCGCGCGAATTCGCACTTCCAACCTTCAAAACGGGAACGACCCGGAATTTGCTCTTTGGAGAGCATTTCGTCGTATCTCCGTAAATGATGTTCGGGTGATTTTCGACCGCATGGGCGTGAATTTTGACCTATGGAACGGCGAAAGCGATTCCCAGGTTGAATGCACCACGATCATCAACTATGCCCTGTACAATCATCTAGCGCACGAATCCGAAGGGGCGTTGGTCATCCCGGTGGGCGATGATATGCCGCCGCTGATCCTTCAGAAATCGGACGGTGCCGCTTTGTATGGCACCACCGATGTGGCAACCCTGATTTCACGTGTTACTGCTGATCCGACCAACTACCCGGTCATGGATGTGCTGTACGTGGTGGATCAGCGCCAATCCCTGCACTTCAAACAGGTGTTCGCGGCAACCACTCAGTTGCTCACTCACATGGGCTACGCGGGGGAAAAAGCCGGATACGAGTTTTCGTATGAGCATATCGGTTTCGGAACCATTAACGGACCCGATGGAAAGCCATTCAAGACCCGTGATGGGGATTTAGTCAGCCTCACGTCGTTGCTCGATGATGCAGAAGCCCGTGCCAAGAGCCGCATCGTCAGCGATTTCTCCGACAACGAGAAGGACGAAATTGCCCGACATGTCGCCCTGGCGGCAATCAAGTATGCAGACCTTCGAAATGACCGGCGCACTGACTATGCGTTCGACCTTGACCGTTTCCTCTCGTTCGAAGGGCGTACAGGACCATATATCCTTTACACGGCAGTGCGATGCAAAAGCATCCTCCGCAAATCCGAGGTTGACCCTGGCGACTTCGTAATCACCAACCCGGAAGAACGGGCAGTGGCGCTGGAACTGGCGCGTGCCCCGGATGTGCTGATGGTGGCACATGACCGGCGGGAACCGCACTGGCTGGCAGAACACGCCTACAAAGTCGCGGCTGCCTTTAACGAGTTCTACCACAAGCACACTGTGGTGGGGAGCGACAGCGAGGCATCCCGTTACACCATGGTGGAAATGGTGTTGGAGCAGTTGGAAACCGTGTGTGACATTATGGGTATTACTATCCCGGAGCGTATGTAAATGGCACAAGAATACAATGTTCATATCGGCGGTCTGTTTCGGTGCTGTCTCGCCAGTATTGATGAAGCGATGTTGGAGGCAACCATCCCGCCGAAAGAGGGCGATACACACACTTGCAAATATTGTAAGAAAGAAACCATGGTATTTGAGAACAATTGTTGGCGATGGAAACAGAAATGAGTGATCGTCCTGTTCCCGGAACCAAGGAATATGATGCTGCTGTTCGTCTGGCAATTGAACGACTGACGGCAATATATATGGGACGAACCTCTGAACTTTCATTTGCGTTGCGTGATCTTGGGTTTAGTGACACCTATTCCGCTATTCATAAAGCGGCAATTCCCATTCTCGCCCGGCAAATGGCAGAAATAACCTTTGGGATGTCCATCATCACCAAGGAATTCCGTGAAAAATTGATGTTTGGGGAATAAGTATGGGCGTGTGGTACGAAAATCATGCGATGATCGGGGTTAAGCTGAATTATATTCCCGAACCGTCTACGACCCGCAGTCGCGGTTGTAGTCACCCGGAAAGCACTGGTAATTTCTGCTCGGTATGTGGAAAGCCAATGTGGAATACCACAACCGATTACTACTGTGACGACTTTGAGGCGTTGCGGGAAACAATCGAGGGAAAACTATCCGAAAAATTCGGGAAGTACGTGGTTGTTAGTGAAGGCGAACCAATTTTAAAGAAAAAGCAGGCGCCGACGTGGGTTCTTTACGTTGGATATGGGTTGTCGTTCAGCCGCGAATCAAATGAAGGTTCGTGGTGTAAAGCATTAGAATATTCTGACATAAAAACCGTTCTCCAAGAAATTCTTGGTGATCTTTGGACGAATGACGTAGCCAGCACGTTTGGTTTTTGGGGGATCACTATAGCACGATGATTTTGGTTCCCTCCTAAATACTGCGGTGCAGCATCGGAGGGAACTTATGCACGTTATTCCTGTTATCTGGGCATTCATCAAAGACATTTTCCGGGCGCCGGTAGAGAACGAAGACGAACGGTATCTGTCTCAGGCAGTTGATCATGTTGATCTTGAACGCCGCCAGAAAGAGATAGAAATGCGTCGCATGCGTCAAGCCGTAAGCTTTCCCTAAGGGGTTACTGAGCTTTCTCGGCGGTTTTATCTCGTTTGATCGACCGTTCGAGGCGCGATGCTTGGGCGTCAAGCTCATCGGGCAACGTATCACTACCCCCGTTTAGCCGCCCGATTTCCCGCATGCGGGTTGCCTGGGTCCGCAGACGATGGATTTCATCGTGTATTCGCTCTAACTCAACAGTTTGTTGGTCGGTACTTTCACCGATAATTTCTCGTATACGCATGGGGTATTTAGTATTTCTCAACCAGCAAAATGATGAAGAACATCGGTGTTGACCCATCTTGAGCTTGATAGCTTTCGTGGTGAACAACGGATAGCCGCCGAACCCTGGTTCGTTCCCTGATTTTCTGACACAATAGAGCGGTTACCGTTTCGATGGTATAGCCGATCAATTCCCCGGTTTCATGCCATACATCCGTTGTGATCGCATCCAACACACGGTTTGCATCCCGATCATGACGGAATGTGCTGTTGAACGTAACCGCCATCACCATTGGGTTTTTGCGATGCACCACCAGATCATTGGCGACAAAATCTACGATGTCGCCAAGGTTGGGCAGCGACGCGGGTCCAACAAGGTCAAAGAACGCCACGTCACAGTGATGCTCTGGGAGGGTTTGTGACGCGATGTATTCCCGCAGGGTACACCGACGCATCACAATCCCACTACTGCGGTCCATGCGCTCGAAAATGCCCTTCTGTCGCTCCACGCCGACCATGGCACACATGGGCCAAGTTGATCGAAACGTTTTGGCACACAATGCCTCTTCAGAAGGCAACGTGAATACCTGTTGCACCCGTGGAAGCTGCTGGTTGGCAACTTCCACGATTTTGTCCCGACAGGCTTGCTTCGGGTCGGAGTTGGACCAAACGTAGGTCATGATTTGAACCAATCAGGTCGAAGGTGAATGAGTGTGTAATAGAACTCTTCATCGTAACACCCGGACTTTGTGGTGTAACATGATAGAGCTTGACCCATTTTAGAGGAAAACGGGGGGCGCGGCACACCACTCTTTGCAATACCTACAAGTTTTTCCTTATTCGAAGTAGAAGTTGGGATGAACCAATCAGGGCGAAGCTCTCGTAATTTTAACGAAAAATCGCTATTTTTGTTCTTACCAGTGGTACATCTAGTTAAAAATGCACCAATTTCCGTTTTCTGTCGCGGGCGCGGTTTTTTGCTTTTTGCCATCAAAACCAATTCTTCTTCAAATGAGTCGTTTTTGTTTTCAAACCAATCAGGTCGCAGACCACGTATATTGATGGTAAAATCTGCATCATACCGATCAGATGCGGGGTTGATAAAACGGTAGAATGCAAGTGCCAACTGTGGGTGGGAACCCCGAGTGGGTTGTGACTCGTTGTTTACCGCCATTTGGATCAGCATTTTCTTCTTTAACGAAGCCGTGCTTTCGTCAAACCAATCGGGGCGCAGACTACGTATCGTCTGGTCAAACACCAAATCGTAGACGTTTGTATTGGGATTGACGTATCGGCGCAGAGCCATACCAATTTTGTGATCGGTGGAATGTTTATACGTGGATGGGCATTCGTCTCCATTGCGAGCGCGGGAAATGAGGTATTCTTTCATTTTGACAGCACTGTTTATAAACCAATCAGGACGCAAATCCTTGATCAATTGGTGGAAATTAGGGTCATACGCTTTAGAGTTGGGCGAAATATAGTTCTGGAAACAAGCACCGAGTTTGGTGTTTTGTGATGGGCGGTGTTCGTTGTTTCTTGCCATTGCGATGACAAATAATTTGTTCTCTTCAGACATATTGACGGACGCGAACAAATCCCGATAGGCAATGCGCCCACGATTAACCGATCCATCAACCAATTCCACCGTGAAGAACGGCGTCCGCGCGATGCGGATCGTATCGTGTTCACCATCGTCGTTCTCGACATCAGTGTGTTCAACCACGATTTCGGAACCGGGGATATTGGCGGCGAGGCGCTGTTCAGCAGTATCAGCGAGTTCATCCGCCATCGCGACCATACCAACGCGGTCGGCAAACGCCATCATCCCAAACGCACGGTCATCATCGGTGAGATTGGTCAGGCTGCCGGGCGTTTGAAAATCATCACGGATTACCAGCCCTTTTCCGCTCTTGCTGAACAAGTGAACGACATCAACCGCGTAGTAGTATTGCGAAAGGGGCTTAATACCATCCTTGACCGTGCGAATAACACGACCAATCCGCTGCAACATGCGGCGAACATTGGCAGGACTGAACGCACAATCGAACGCCAATGCCAATGACGGGTAATCGAACCCTTCGTTCAGCATCCCGACGACGAACAAGACCCGTTTCAGGTCGGTATCTTTGAAGTCGTCAATGACGGGATCAATGTTAACCTCGATGTTGGAATGAACGGCATCGCCCCACGCGCCTTCACCATTTTTACGGATCATGCGCTTGTTGAAATGATTTGCTGCCCAATTCGCATAATACGTGTTGGGGCAGTAGAAAATGGCTTTCTCGCCCAGATGGTTGGTCGCGTAAAGGTCGATCATTGTCTTGAGGCGGTGTTCAACCACACCCGTGATGTCTTTAACGCTGATCCGTTCCCCACGGCGGTGGGCTTCGTTGCGCAAGAACGCATACAGTTCCTCTGGGGTTTTTTCGGCAAGAACGTGGAAATCTTCCCCAGTCGCTTCTTCAATGTTTTTGATCTTGAAGGTCATGTCGGTGCCGACATCGACGCGGTTCAAGCTCACGGGGTGTAGATACCCTTCGGCGTACCCTTCTTCATAGGTCATGATGGTGACATGACCATCCCGTTGACCCAAAACCTGCTCATTCACGTCCCAAGTAGTTGCAGACACGTTGACCCGTTTTTTAGGGGCGATGTTCTCGATAATGGCACGGTAGCTCTTATTGTTGATCTGGTCACGTTCTTGGGACGGACGTTTTACCGCACCCTTGCTGCCACCAATATGGCACTCATCAAAGAAAAGTACGGCGGCTGATTGTAGCGCGGCATGCTTCCCGCTTTTGATCAGCGCAACCACACCCTGCCACGTATCGATGTACCACTCATCCGGATTGATCAGCCCGGAAGCAACCATTTCATCCAGTGTTTCTTTATGCTGTCGGATAAGGTTGCTTTGTCCAGCTACGATGATTTTCAACCCAGGTTGGGTTTCACCGTACAGGAACATGAGGAAAGTTTTTCCCGTTCCTGTTGGCGCTTGGGCATACGCATGCGCCGCACCAACCGTGTGATGGATATGGTGAATTTCGTTCGTCATGCGGAGTTGGTAGGGACGGGCGAGATCAGCGAGCGTGGTCATAATATTCACCGTACTTGTTTACAAGCACGATAATAGCCACGCAAAATACGGATGTCAAGTCCGCGCAGAAAATTCCCCAGTAATCACATTATACTCAATCAGTTTACTGATGTCAACCATTGTCGATCATATTTGTTTTATCGTTGGTTTGACGTTTGCAACCATTCACTTTCCCATATCCATTTAACGTTATACCCATTGTTCTCTAATATTGTTTGCCGTTTGAGTGTTCGATTGTAAACGTCACCATACGTACCCCGTCTTGATGATGCGACTCGATGTGGTTTAGATTGATCGAAGAACGCAGGATTACCATGCCAGAAATCACCGTAGAACTCGTAGACGGTGTTCGTTGATGGGTCGAACCCATCAACGACAAGCGGGCGTTTGAATTCTGGCAACCGTATTGGGTATTGGCGGTATTCCTCGGGAATTCCGTGATGATCTAACCATGCTTGCTCAGCCTTTGAAGAACATTTGGAACACGATGGACAACCCTGCCCACGTAAATGTGCATAGGCTTTCTGTGTGAATGTGCCATGACGCGGGCACAGTATAGTCACATTATGTTTTGCAGCCGTATACGTGGTAGATGAATAATCGTAATAGGCTCCATGAATACGATGCGCTTGTTGCACAAATTCTTCTGTATTTTTGCGTCCTGCACATTTAGGACATCCACATCCTTGTAAATGATCTCTGGGACATTGATCGAAATCGCCGTGGATTTGGCAAATAATGGTGACTGGCGTCGTTAGGTTCTTGTAAAGAACCTTGGAATAATCATATTTCATTTTATGAATTTTGTTTGCTCTATCCAGAAATCGATCCACAGAATTTCGGTTCGAACCACACAACGGACAGCCATGCCCGTTCAAATGAACATGTATACGTTGAAAGAAAGACCCGTGATCTTTACATTTGATTTCTATTGGATTTTTGACCCCAATGTATTTTGCATTGGAGTAATCGTAGCGGTCACCATGAATGGCAATTGCTTCAGCGATAAAATCGCTGATCGTCTTCTTCCTTGACACGTTGATACCTCTCGTCTAAATAGGTACGAGCAGGACAGCCGCTTCTCTCGTCGCGGTTGGTCATGGGTGCCCGCCCAAGACCTTACTGCTCATTTCTATTTATCCGATGGAGATATCGATGGGATCGTGGGTGCAAGAGCAAGCGGAGCAGCTTGCTGCGCGGACACGGGATTATCCTTCAGATCGTCCAGTTGTTTTTGAAGCCGGTTTCGGGGCGAGTGGACTTGTCCATCTCGGATCAGTCTCCGAAATTTTGCGTCTGACTATGGTACGACGAGCGTTTGAACGTCTTACTGGACGCAAGACGATTCTTTATGTCGTTTCAGACGATTACGACGCACTGCGCAAAGTCCCGACGAACTTCACCGATGAGCAACAAGCTGCGCTTGAACCATACATTGGTGTCCCTGTATCAATGATCCCGAATATTTTTGGGACTCATCATTCAAGCTACGCGGCGTACATAAACGCAGGCATGACGGATTATCTTGCCAAGTTGGGGTTGAAGAACAACCGCGATTACATTTTCCTGTCTGCCACCGATGCCTATAAGACGGGTCGATATAACAAGACCCTTAACTTGGTTGCGGACCACGTGCATGCAATTAAGGGCATTGTTCTCCCGACGCTCGGTCGCATCAACGAAGATCGACAGAACACATGGTTTCCGTTCCTGCCGATTATCGACGGGCGTGTACATCATGATGTGCGCAATGCATATGTTCACCCGAGCGTTCCAGGGCGTCATATGCGCTATATGACGTTCACCGACGAAAGCGGCAAGAAGCATGTATCCCATTCGATCTTGGATGGTGATTGCAAACTTCAATGGAAGACGGACTGGCCTGCCCGTTGGGTGGCTATTGACGTTGATTATGAAATGCATGGCAAGGACTTGATTCCGTCCGCCCGTCTCGGAGAAGAAATTTGCCGCGCATTGGGTCGTGAACCTCCGATTTTGATGACCTATGAACTCTTTCTCGACAAGGATGGTCACAAGGTATCCAAATCCAAAGGAAATGGGTTCTCGCTCGAACGGTGGCTCAAGTATGCCCCTGCCGCTGTCATTTGGTATTTCGCGTACCAGAACCCGACCACCGCCAAGAAGGTTCACTTTGATGTAGTCCCGCAGATGGTTGACGCCTATCTGAAGGACTTGCAGTCTTGCCGTCTGTCTGCGGTGGAAGGCATGCCCGAGGTAATCTCGCTGATCCATCCGCATGCGGTGCCTGATGCCAATTTCGACATCACCTTCGGGGTGCTGCTGAATTTGGTGGAAGTCGCCAACAGCCGTGATCCTGAAGTGCTGTGGGGTTTCGTCAACCAGCATACGACGGTTCCTGAGGGCAGCCGTGCGTTGATGGACGACATGATCCGTGGCGCGATCAACTACTATGTGGACAAGATCGAGCCGACCAAGCAGTTCAAGACCCCAAACGCCCAGGAACGCACGGCGCTCCTGGCACTCGCAATTCAGTTGGCGACACTCGACCAAGGGTTGGATGCGGAAGGTATCCAGTTCCATATCTACGAGATCGGCAAGGCTCATTACGGCAAGGAACGCCTGCGTGAGTTCTTCCAGATGATCTACGAGGTGTTGTTCGGCAAGACGCAAGGTCCGCGCTTTGGTACCTTTGTGTCCATCTACGGGATAAAGGACAGCGTTGCTCTTATTCGGGGGAAGGTACAATGACCGAGTTCATGCAGGCAGCACTTGGAGTGGCGATGCTGTTTGGTGCGGTGGCTATCATCACTACCGCATTTGCTGCCATGAAGTGGAACCCAAATCTTGGACTGATTGCTGCCGGGGTTGCATTTGGTCCCGGTGGTTTAAAGATTGTTGCACCGACCGATACTATCGTATACGTGATGTCAGAAGTCGGCATCATGTTCCTGCTACTGTTAATCGGCGTGGAGCTTTCGGCTGATCGACTGAAATCAATGGCGAAATACGTGTTCGGTTTAGGACCGGCGCACTTCATTTTCAGTGGCGTGTTGGCTGGGGTGCTGGCAAAAGTTCTTGGGGTGTCTCTATATGGTTCTATCGCAATTGGTATTGCATTCGCGATGTCAAGCACTGCCTTCGTCCTTCAAATGCTTAAAGATTCTGGGCAGTTGAAGGGTCAGAACGGTCAGATGTCATTATCGGTTTTGCTCTTCCAAGACCTGATGGTACCGCTGGTTCTGTTGGTCATTCCGATGTTAGTCATGCTTGCCGGGGTCAAAAACGCGGGCGAAGGACATGGACATGGCGGTGGGGATATTAAACTCATTCCTGCCACTATCACGATGACGGTGATTTTCGTGGTATCAAAGCTGGTTGTACACAACTTGATTTCCATGATCCACGCCGAACACCGCAACAAGTTCTTTCTACCAGCCATCATTGCTTCGACCATGGCGATGGGTGTGACATCCATGTATTTCGGTTTTTCACCTAGCCTCGGGGCGTTCCTTGCGGGATTGTCGATGGCGGGTGCCGCATGGAACCATGATGTGAAGAGCGTGATGAAGCCGCTTGAATCGACGTTTCTGGGTATATTCTTCATCAGCGTGGGCGCCCAAGTACCTGTTCTGTTGCCCGCACTGGATATGGCAAAAATTGTCGGCGTGGCGATGCTCTTGATCGCCCTTAAAATTGGCGCTGGCTACATCGCGGCACAAACCATCAAAATCAGTAAGCGTAATAGCTTGCGTCTCGGGTTGACATTGGCACAAGCGGGTGAATTCTCGTTCATCGTCATTACGGCAGCGACACCGCTGTTGCCGAACGCAAACTTCTGGACCGGTGTTGCGGTTTTGAGCCTCGTTTGCACGCCGATGCTGGTTTCAATGGCTGGTAACTTGCGGAACCCAAAGGAAGATACCGTCCTTGATATCAGTGATGAAATTACGGACGGTGCTATCCACATGACGGTTCAGGATGAAAAAACAATAGCCGGTTAAACCTACTATGCTGCTTTGCGGACAGCCTCAATATCTGTCCACAAAGCAGTGAAGAAAGGCTTCACTTGCTTGAGGACATTTGTCAAAGCAGCGGCGAATTGCCGAGCTTCCACCGCAACCTGCGGGTCGGTTTTCCCGTCATATTGATTGAACCCCTGCTGGCGCATTGTTGCCAGTTCTGACAGGGTTGCTCCTAGTTGCCGCCCGAGATTTACGAATGCAGCGTTTTCTTTACGTTGTTTGGCAGTAATCACTTGCTGCCCCAACGACAATGCTCGTTCCAAAATCTTGGGCATTTTTTGCATTTCTTGTCCATGAAATGCACTGAATAATTTTCCAGACTTCAATGATTGTAATGCATTGTTAAGGGTCGATGCTAGAGATTTCCAATGCGCAATCAAAGGATCGGATGTTTCCGGTTGCGGCTGGCGTGCCTGAACAGCGGGCTGTTCAGCCTGTTTATTACGCTTAAACCAATCAAACGGACCTTCGGTTAGTGGGTCGGGACCGATAGATTCTAAAGTTTCAATTAGCTTACGAATTGCTTCAGTATCCGTCATTCTCAACCCCTTAGTATTTGGTCTTTAATTTTGCCATCATCCCGACCAGCATCTTCAGGTCGGTAAGCATGAATAGGCTGCTCTCATTGAGCTTCGCCATTTCAATCCCATCAATTTGCGCCGCAATGGAATCAAGGTCTTTTGCAGTAGTTTCCAATAATGAAGCCAAAAAACCAGACAGTTTTGCTTTGACATACTTATTGATGTCTGCGGATTCAGTCAGCATTGAAGCTTCAGAATTTGTTAGACCGGCTAATTGCCGTATACGGCTAAGTTCAATATCACTCATTTGGCACTTCCTTCAAAGTGTCTGCTATGGTTATTTAGTATTGGTGAAATATTATTAGCACAATAGATAATGTTCATGTCCGTTTTCCTTGTGCTAAATAAATAAAAGGAAAACGGACATGAACATTGATAAAATCATTGCTGATTACAAAACTGGAAAACCCGTTAAACACATCGCCAGTGAACACGGATGCCACCCGCAAACGATTAATCGGCTCTTACTCAAAGAAGGGGTGAGAGTGAAAACTGATCGTGCTACTCATATTGGCAAACTCGAACAACATTGCGACCAGATTATCCACGCCTATGAAGGCGGAATGGAAATGCGGGAATTGGCAAACCAATATGTTTGTGATGTGCGCTCTATGCGTCGTTTCCTTGAGCGTCATGGAGTGCAAATTCGGCATGCTTACAATAATCGCCCTGGGCATCTTGATGGCAAAGTTTCGGAAATCGTTGATGCATATGTCAATGGAATGGATTGCACACAACTTGGTGAAAAGTATGGATGCTCCAATTCTTCGATCCGCGCCCTTCTTGAACGGAACGGTATTTCCCGCCGTGATCTATCATTTGTACGCCGCAAATATGCCATTGACGATCATTACTTCGACATCATTGATACCGAAGAGAAAGCGTACATCCTTGGATGGCTTTACACCGATGGGTACAACCACCGTCAAACAAATACGGTATCACTGGAAATCCAAGAAAGTGATGTGGAGATTCTAGAAAAGATCAAGAACGCGATGGGGTATAACGATAGACCGTTGAAATATAGAACAAAACCTATACCTAATGGAACTTATATACATATGGTATCACTGCTAGTCTGCAACCGTGAAATCAGCAAGAAGCTCGAAGAACATGGTGTCCGCCAAGCCAAAAGCCATACCATTACGTTTCCATCTGATGAAATTGTGCCGCCACACCTAAAAAGACACTTCATTCGAGGGTGCTTTGATGGGGATGGTAGCTTCGGTCTGTATAAAGAAAGTAATCGATCCCGAAAGTGGGCATGCTCACTTTCTGGTCAAAAACAATTTTTTGATGGTTTTGCCAATTATTTAACCGAACTCGGTATTACTAATGGGATATGGGTTAGTGAATACGCGGCTAATTTGCAAATTAGCCGCAAGTCTAGTTTTCAAGCGTTATACAATCTGTTGTATGCCGACGCAACCATATACCTTGAGCGAAAATATCAAAAGGCAACTGATATTCTACAGTTTATTGGTCAAGATCGTCCATCCGTTTCTGGGTAACAGTTTTCTGTTGCCGTCGCTGGGTATTGATTTCTTGGCGACGGCTATCAGGATTCATATTCCTGTAGTTGCGGAATTCTGTTGAAATATCAGTAAGATTGGTACCCAGATAATCTAATACTCTTCTCAAATGTTTACAAACGATGCCACGCTCTTGTGGATTCATCTTCACAGGCTTGCGAACCTCTGGATATATTGCCGCATCTATGGATGTGCATAAATATTGCATGCCCCAGTAGAGGAAACTAGGGCAAGTACAGCTTAAGCGTACATCACCGATCCAATATGCCATCCACGCTGCTTCGTTAGCATTTAGATCGACATCCTCGACCAATTGCGGCCATTGCACGAATTGGACTTTGACATGATAACCCTTTCCCTCCATCGCATGTCCCGGTTCGCGAGACTTGGACGAGGGGACGTAGTACGTCAATGTATCACCCTTGAAGCCGAATTTTCGAAACCCCTCTAACTCGGTCGCGCGTTCGCGCTGCCGAAGAAAATCATCATCAAACAACGACTTTATTTCTTTAACCGTGGCTTCCGATAGCTGGGTATTAGCGCCGAGTAAATCAGCGACCTTACCGCGTATCGTGGGTTTATACGCACGTATCAATTCCACCGGGGAGCTAAGGGATTTATCGCAACCACAGTCGCAATGTTCCCAATGAGTAGTCACGTCAGTAATTTTCATGGATGTATTTATCATAGAGAAGCACTAAATAATATTACAATCTGTGATTGGGTGGATCGGTCATGACAATTAACGAATTAGTGGCAATTTGCGCTCAACAACACCGTGCTATCGGACGTGATGTGGATCATCTTAAACTGATGGTTTCCGATGGTATGAGTTCACAAAGTGTCCTTCAGCAAATTTATAAAGTTCAATCATTATTGACTGCTCATTTGGTTACTGAGGAACAGTTAATCGATACGCTTGGAACAAAATTTCCACTAGGTGCCGAGCATAAAGAGAATCATAAGTTGTTTGCGGATCGTACAAAAATTCTGTGTGATGAAATTAAACATAACTATAACAAACTCGCACTCCTTGAAGCCTTGATTAATTTCCGCTCTCATCTTCAAAAACATCAAGCTGGTGATGATCAAATCTTGTTTGATGTGGCTAAAAAAGAAATTGAAGCTGGAAATTAAGGTTGGTTATTATTCCGTTTGTCGAACCTAAATAGGTTTAACTGTGACCGGAATGGTTCTGGTCGCATTAGCAGGCGGTAAGTCCCTCGCGTGAGAGGGCGGCGAAGTCCTGCACGGAAGGAAAAATTATGCGTAACGGGTCTTTTGAAGCTACCGTTCTTGTAAACGGCAAGCCGGTTCGTGAATACACCCACGAAAACCAGATTTTTGTCGAGGGTCGTAAAGGCTCCGACTTCACCCTGAAATTCCGCAACATCACCAGCAAGCGCGTACTGGTCATCCCGTCAGTGGATGGGCTGTCGGTCATGGACGGCAAGGAAGCCGGTCCTGAATCGCGCGGGTACATCGTGTCCGCTTACGGCACGATCACCATTCCTGGCTGGCGTCTTGACAATGACAAGGTTGCCCAGTTCTTCTTCCAAGACCGCAAGCGTGCCTATGCAGAACAAGCCGGTGAGGGTGGGCAGAACGTTGGTGTGATTGGGTTCCTCGTGTACGAGGAACAGGAAATCCCTAAGATCGATCATCAAGTGCATATCCATACTCATTACCCACCGATCACCCCGGCGGTGTGGCGCATTGAACGTCCGTATGCACCATGGCAGCGCCCCGAGTGGGTTCGGGACACCACAACATGGTGCGACAGTACCAAGACAGTGGAAACCTATGGCAGCGGCGCCACGGCGGTTGGTGCGGCACCGCAGATGATGGATGCGGGGATCACCCAGGCAAGTGCCACTCTCTCAACCACTTCCGCACAGAGTGCCGAGTATTCCCCGCAGGGAATCACGGAGGATTACTTCTCGGTTGGGACTGGGTTCGGCAAGGCGACTGAACACAAAGTCACCGAGACGGCGTTTCGTCGCAAAGACACCCCGGCTGGTGCCTTGGTGTTGTTCTATGATAACCGGAAAGGGCTTGAGCGGCGCGGGATCGACGTGATCCGCGAGAAGCAGCAATATGCTGACGCGATGCCCAATGCGTTCCCTGGTATGCAGCCTGCGGGCTGTGTGCCCCCGAAGGGATGGCGAGGATAAAAGAAAAGGCGGGGCAAATGCCCCGCCTTTTTGCTATCGCACGTACCCCAGAATCTCGACATCCACCGGATGCCATTCCAGTTTCTTTTTATACCGCCGTTTATCCATCTGGTAAGTCACCAGCACGTTCGGCTTGACCTTTTCATCCTTTTTCTCGCGATCTCGGTGGATATAACCACCATCGCAGACGGCTCGCCAATTGCCTTCGGCATCCAGAGCCAGATACAATAGGGTCATGCCCTGATAGGCGGCATGGTTCACAAAGAGGGTTGGCACACCCCCGCTGAGCATTTCGACCGATTGAATGGTAGTCAGCACCGCATCGCCAGTGGGACTACAGAGAAATAGTTGGCTCCCCGCAAGCGGCGGAACCTTCCCAGACCGACGTTCCCACTCCCGCAGGAACTCTTGGTATGGTGATCGCATAGACACCTCATAAGAGTTGAGACGGTCTATTTACGACGGTTTCCACCCAAGGTCAATAAATCACTAAATAACAGATCATGCGACTAATTGAACTGTTCGAAAACGACTACGATCATAGAGAACATCTTGAACGCACTGGCTTCTGGGGTCGGCGCGGTGCAGGATGTTTGTTCCTTGCGGCTGATACTGGACGCATCCTGTTCCAGCATCGGTCCAAGCATGTCGAACAGCCCCATACGTGGGGTACATGGGGTGGGGCTATTGATTCCGACGAAACCCCGGAAGACGCGGTTCGTCGTGAAGCCATGGAAGAAACCAGCCACGACGTTCAGATCATGCAGATGATCCCCCTTTTCGTGTTCAACAAGCCGGGCATCTTCCAGTATTTCAATTATCTCGTTGTCGTTCCGCACGAGTTCGAGCCTGGGCTTGACCCCAACATCAATTGGGAAACTCAGGGGTACCGGTGGTGTACTTTCGGACAGTGGCCGTCGCCGTTGCACTTTGGGGCACAATTATTGACATCTGATCGCGCTAGTATGGTAAAGATACAGCAAGCGATAGAGAAATATAAGACCGTCGCCCTGAAGAAAAAGACGGCATGAGCAAAATACAACGCACACCTTCCATATCGGCATACACAGTACCTAAATCTGCATACGGTGGTGCAGGGGCGTCGAGAATTGGACTCCTCGGGAATATTGACCTTTCTCTAAATCCCGAGGCTGAAACAACTACCGACGAGAATTTGCCACAATACCACGCGGAAACACCGGTTTCGCTGCCACTTGTTAGGATGTCTTCTACCGCAACCGTAATTCTCTTGGAAGAACAGTCGCGTTACACGGGGTCAATCCTGCATGGCTACGGCGCGCAGGCATACGACCAAACAAATGAACTAATGCAGCGCGACCCCCGGCGTAATTTTTGGGTCTGGGGCTAGACATTTCCTAAAACGCCCCTTATACTGGGCGCATGACACAGATTCGCCTCTTCAACACGCTCGGTCGTGACAAAACACCCTTCACTCCGATGAACAAAGATCGGGTGACGATGTACGTCTGCGGACCTACGGTCTACGACACGCCGCATCTGGGAAATGCTCGCCCGGCAGTGGTCTTCGACGTTCTTAGCCGCGTCTTGGGCGCGGTCTACGGCGATGATCATGTTGTCTACGCGCGCAACATCACCGATGTGGACGACAAGATCATCGTGCGTGCGACGGAACGTGGCATTTCCATTCGCGACCTGACCGATCAGACGGTGGAAAATTACCACCGGGTTGAACGGGCGCTCAATGTTCGCGCGCCGACCATCGAACCGCGTGCCACTGAGCATATTGGCGAAATGATCGCGATGATCGAGACGCTAATTGCCAAGGGGCATGCCTATGCGTCTGCCGGGCATGTTCTCTTCGAGATCGAAGCGGCTTCCTGCCACGGACTGCTTAGCGGTCAGGATCAGTCGGAACGGCTTGTTGGTGCCCGGATCGAACCGGCACCCTACAAGAAAAACCCGGCAGATTTCGTGCTGTGGAAGCCGAGTGAAGGTGACATTCCCGGTTGGGATTCGCCGTGGGGCTACGGGCGTCCGGGCTGGCACATCGAATGTTCTGCCATGATTGCAAAGCACCTCGGGAAGACTATCGATATTCACGGTGGTGGGCAGGACTTGATCTTTCCGCACCATGAGAACGAGCGGTCGCAGAGCGAGTGCGCCCATGGGGTCGAACTGGCGAACTACTGGCTGCATTGCGGCATGATCCTCGCGGACGGTCGCAAGATGGCGAAGAGCGCCGGGAACTTCGTGACGGTTACCGAAATCCTCGAACGGGTTCCGGGTGAAGTTGCGCGGTTGTTGATCCTCAATACGCACTATCGCAAGCCGCTGGACTGGTCGTGGAGCCGTCTGGAAGATGCGAAAGCCGTGATGGACAAGTTCTATCGTGCGCTGGGCGAATGCTGGGACTACGAGTATCGTGGCGACGTACCGGAATACCCGGCTCACGTTCTCGAACCGCTGCTCGATGATCTGAACACGCCCGATGCGATCCAGTGGGTCCATCGGATGGCGGACAATGCGCTGAATGCCAAGAACGGCAAAGAGCGTGCCCGTCTCAAGCTGAACCTGCTGGGTGCTGGCAAACTGCTGGGCATCCTTCAGATGACCCCGGACGAATGGTTCCATTGGGGCGTTGATCCGGAGCGTATGGCACACATCGAAGCGCGGATTGCCCAGCGCAACGAGTTCCGCGCCAACAAACAGTGGGCGGATGCCGACGCCGTTCGTGAAGAATTGGCGAATGACGGTATCCTCCTTGAGGACAAACCGACTCGGACGGTATGGCGTTTGAAATGATCCCTGAACGTTTCAATCCCATGCCGATGCAGATACCTCCGCTTCTGGTGAATACCCATTTACCGGAAGCGGTGGTCAATCTGTTCAAGCGTCTGCCGTATCCGTGGATCGGGTGTGGTTTGCAGCGTCGGTTGATTCGCACCTTCAATAACGAGGGGTGCTGGTGCATCCTGTGGGTAGGTCATCCCGCGCTGGGTCGTGGTGAATTTCCGGGCGTCACGGCGGTTTCGGCAATGAAAGCGGTTAAGCATGATTTCTCGATCTACGACGCCGTAATCATCGAAGGGTTCTCCTTCATCCCGAAGCATGCCGCGATGGTGTTGTGGGACAAAATGAGAGCCGCTGATGTACCCATCATCGGGTACCAGCAGTAAAAAAGCCGCCTTCGGGCGGCTTTTTTATGTCGCAAAGAACATAAGCCGCCAATATGTCCCATACGACATAACTACACGACTGATTGACGGGCTGGGGTAATCTCTGATATCCTTGCGGACCATTTTTAACTAGGATTTGGTCAGATGACTACCCAGCATATTCCCGAGTGGAAGTCTCCGCTGATCGAAGAATTGGTCCAGCGTGGTTTCATGAACCAATGCACCAATCTCGTCGGTCTGGACGAACGTCTCACCAAAGGTGAGACAATGGTGGTCTATGCTGGGTTTGATTGCACTGCCGAGTCCCTGCATGTCGGCAACCTGACCACCCTGATGATGCTGCGCATCTTCCGCAAGCACGGTCACAAAGTCATCCCGCTGATTGGTACCGCAACCACCCGGATCGGTGATCCCAGCGGCAAGGACAGTGCGCGCCCGCTGTTGGACGACGAAACCATCATTCGCAACTGCCGTGGCGTGACCAAATCGGTTGCGTCCGTCCTCGGCTTGCACCCCGGTGCCGAAGATGATTCGGCGTGGGTCGTCTACAACAGCGATTGGACGCTCGGGCTGAACCTTGTCAATTTCCTGCGGGACGTTGGGCGGAAAATTCCGATCAACACCATGCTCGCCCTGGAAAGCGTGAAGCGCCGCCAGCAGAGCGAGGAAGGCATTTCCTTCCTCGAATTCACCTACAGCCTCTTCCAGGCAAACGATTTCCTTCAGCTTCACAAGCTGCATGGGGTGAACATCCAAATCGGTGGGTCCGATCAGTGGGGCAACATCACCATGGGTACGGAACTGGTGCGCAAGTCGGTGCCCGGTGCCGAAGTCTTCGGTATCACCCATCCCTTGATGACCAACAGCAAGGGCGAGAAAATGGGCAAGACCGTCAACGGCGCGGTCTGGCTCAATGCGGACAAGCTGTCCCACTTCGAGTTCTGGCAGTTCTGGCGGAACGTCGATGATCTTGACGTGTTCAAGTTCCTCGACCGGTTCTCGGACATTGATCCGGTGGTGATCGATGGGTGGCGCACCGCATTCGTCACTGGTGATCGGTCCCAGATCAACGATCACAAGGTCACCTTGGCGAATTCGGTGACCGGGATCGTGCGTGGCGATACTGCTGCCAAGGAAGCGTGGGATGCCGCCCAGGCGGTCTTCGCCAATGGCGGTATGAGTGCCGACATGCCCACCGTGGAAGTTTCGGAACTGAACCCGAAACCGTCCATCGTTGATCTGCTGGTGCAGGGCAAGCTTGCCACGTCCAAATCGGATGCGCGCCGCCAGATTGGACAGGGTTCGGTTCGCCTCAATGATGAAGTCGTGCTGATCGAACGCCATCTTCAGCCCGCCGACTTTAACGAGGATGGCGAAGCCAAGCTGTCCAAAGGTCGCAAGAACCACGTCCGTTTGAAACAGGTGAAATAATGGATACCGAAGACGCACGTTACCGTCGGCTTTACAAGGACGCCACCAAGCTGAACGATCAACGGCGGCAGATGATTGCCGAATTGTCGCCGCATATCGCAGCCGTCCGACTGGCGGAACAGGATGTATTGGCGGCGTCCGCCTCGGGTGACGCGGATGCGCTCGCCCGCTTCAGCACGACCCACCGGGAGAAATTGGCGGTGGTTCACAAGAAACTGGCGGCGATCACGGGTATTTGGGATCAACTACGCCCGATCTGGGACGAAATTGATACCATCCGTAAAGCAAACATGCAGATTATCGTGGTGAACGCTGCGTAAAATGGTTGAGGGCGGCTAAATACCGCCCTCAACTTTTTGAAGCCAATCGCGCCTAAGCTGGACTTTTTCGTCTTATAATCGACGCAGCGCAACAACCTTTTTCGTTTCACTATTATGCATGTCACGAACATGACGGCTGCGTTTGGACAAATCAGATGTTTTGTCGTTTGGTACTAAAGACCCACGGAATTCTTTTCCTTCAACGATCTCTAAATCGTATCGGGTAGGATCACACCAATCATCACTATGGGTAAACGACCAAATTTCAAGATCACCATGCTCCGCTTTGATCGCTTGTAATTTCGCAATAAAATCGCTGATTTTTGGTACTTGTTTGACATTACCCGAAGTTTCAATGAGGGTAATAATATTTCTTATTTGTTCAACATCAGACATTTGCGTCTCCAAACCGGTGTTAGCTATTTATCAGCCATGATCGCCAGCAGAGAGCATCTATACGGCAAACGACTTCGTGGTGTGTAAAGACTGTTCAAAAAGCACAGACCGTTGTGTCCATTTGGGAGACGGATTTCATAGCGAAGCGTCGAAAAAATCATCGGCAATACGAATGAGATCGTCATAACGACACTTGCCGTTGTCATTGATCAATGGGAGATACCGAGTTGGAATTGCTTCCAATCCAAGACGAGTCCCAACAAGCCCCCCAACAATACTAGCAGTTGTGTCTACATCACCCCCACAGATGACAGCGGCGGTCATGGCAGCTTCGTAATTGTCCATGTGGTTCAGGAAGCACCACAACGACCACATGACGGTCGTGGTCACATAGGGCGAAATCCATTTCCACGCCTGGACATCCCGTTCCTTATCCAGCCCTGCAATGGCGACCACCGCTTCGTTAAACGACTTCGTGCGCACATCATCAAGGACCAGCAGCCCTTGATAGGTGTCGGGGTCCAGGGCGTCGTTTTCGCCCGCGATCAACATGAGGGTGTCCAGAAACACCCCAGAATCATTGATCCATTCCGTCTCGGGGAGGACACAGAGCGCCGCCGCCAGGGCGATCAGCACCGACCCACTCTGGCATCGGGGGTCGGAGTGGGTGATGATCGACTGTTCTTTGGCAACGCGGATCAGCGTCTTGTGGTCATTGCGATAGAACAGCCCAATGGGAGCCGCACGCATCGCAGTGCCGTTACCGGCAGCCGGGGCAACCGCGCCAGCATCCGACCACACTACACCCGCATTCAGCCGGTCTGCCGCCTCACGGGTGGATTTGCCTGCGCCGACGATCTTGTTGTCCTTGAACATGACAGCGATGCGTTGAGCGTAATCTTCCGGGTTCCAGCCCTTGTGTTCGGTCATGCTGAACATGAGTTCACGCGAAAGCTGGGTGTCATCCGAGTAACTACCAAAAGAATAGGTTATACGACTTTCCCCAGACCCATGAGTGCGTGTACGCTGTGAAAGTTTCCCAGTCAAATACCAGTCGGTAATATAATTCGCACACGTTTCGGGCATTTGTTTTTCAACCATGAACCCGACTGCATCCCCTAATGCTGTCCCAATAAGGCAACCCCTGAACTGGTTACGCATCACAACCCCACGAAAAGTTTATTGAATACTACCGACTAGCTCGATTAGGGTCAACCGAAATGTGTTTGACCCAATACTCAAGGGAATGCGTATGCCTATTTGGATTGTCGTTTGGTGTACGGCGAACCATACATCCGTTGGCATTTAGATACATTGAAAAAACAGGCGGTTTACGGAAATGTGCCAAGGCTTCTAGGGTAAATAGAGGGTGCGCAATGGCGCATTTGGCAAAAACTTGGCACAAAGAGGATAACAAATGGCTCCGAAAAAGAACACGTATAACGCCGACTCTATTAAGGTTCTCAAGGGACTAGAAGCGGTGCGCAAGCGTCCCGGTATGTATGTCGGTCCCACAACCACCTCCGAAGAAGATGACGGTAAGCCGCCGAAAGGTCTGCGGACTATTTGGCGCGAAGCATTCGACAACGCTATTGATGAACACCTTGCCGGGCACGCAACCCGTGTAGAAAGCGTCTTGAACCCTGATGGTTCAGTGACCATCCGTGACAACGGGCGCGGCATTCCGGTGGATACTCACAAGGAAGAGGGTCGGTCGGCTGCGGAAGTCATTATGACCACCCTACACTCTGGTGGTAAATTCGACCAAGATTCCTACGACTTCTCGGGCGGTCTGCATGGTGTGGGCGTGTCCTGTACCAATGCTCTGTCAGAATGGCTTGAACTGACGATCTGGCGCGATGGCGCCGAGTGGAAAGCTCGCTTTGAACGTGGCGAGACGGTACGGCACATCACCAAGGGTCGTACTGTTCCGAAGAACAAAACCGGCACCGAAATCACCTTCAAGCCGGATGCTGAGATATTTTCTAGCATCAAGTTCGAATACAAGGAGCTTGCTGACCATTGCCGCCAGACCGCATTCCTGAATAGCGGCGTTCATGTGACGCTGACAGACAATCGCGAGTCCAAGAAGACTGAGGAATTCCACTACGTCGGAGGCATTGGCGAGTACGTCAAGTATCTCGATCAGAAGAAACAGTCGCCCATGCGGCAGCCTTTGTACGTTCTCAACGAAAAAACTGGACCCAACGGTGAAAACCGGGTTGTGGTGGAAGTCGCGTTGCAATGGAACGAAGGATACGGCGAGAACGTCGTCCCGTTCACCAACAACATCCATCAGGGCGACGGCGGTACTCACTTGGCGGGCTTCCGTGCGGGTCTATCCCGTGCAGTTCTAAAGTTCATCCGGTCCAACAATCTGTCCAAAAAAGTGGATGTGACTGCGGATGACATCCGTGAAGGTTTAACGGCAGTCATTTCAGTCAAGGTATCCGAGCCGAAATTCTCAAGCCAGACCAAGGACAAGTTGGTTTCCCCGGAAGTCAAGAATGCGGTCGAAAGCATTGTCGAGCAGGCAGTGTCGGAATGGCTGGATAAAAACCAACGTCAGGCCAAATTGGTCTGTGCGAAATTCGTACAAGCAGCAACCGCCCGTGAAAAAGCCCGTGAAGCTAAGGACTTGGTTCGTCGCAAAACCGAACTCGACCAGCAGAGTTTTGCACTCCCCGGCAAGCTGTCGGACTGCCAGGAGCGCGACCCGTCCAAATGTGAACTGTTCATCGTGGAAGGTGATTCGGCGGGTGGTTCTGCCAAGCAGGGACGTAACCGTAAATTCCAAGCCATTCTGCCGCTTAAGGGTAAAATCCTGAACGTGGAGAAGGCGACGGCGGCGAAGATGCTGGAAAATGATGAAATCCGCAGCCTGATCACCGCCCTTGGTACTGGGTTTGGTAATGATTTTGACATCACCAAGCTGCGATATCATAAGATCATCATTATGGCTGACGCGGACGTAGACGGCTCCCACATTCGCACGCTCATTATGACGTTCTTTTATCGACAAATGCCGCAGATCATTGAGCGGGGACACCTTTATATTGCCCAACCACCGCTGTACCGCGCTCGGGTGAAGAACAAGGACGAATACTTGAAGGATGATGCTGCTCTTGCCACTTTCCGAAAGAAACACCCGAATAGCGAGTTCAGCCGCTTCAAAGGTCTTGGTGAAATGAATCCACAACAACTTTGGGACACCACCCTTGATCCAGAATTACGCGATCTTCTCCGTGTTAAACTTGACCATATCGAGGACACTGAAGAATATTTCTCCAACCTGATGGGCAATCTTGTCGAGCCGCGTCGTCGTTTCATTTACGAGAATGCACTCAACGCTAATCTGGATATCTAACATGGGCAAACCTGAACTTCTTGCAGACCATCTAATCCGTTTGGAATTTCGATTGGATGATATAACATCTTCACTGGGACGGTTGGAATTCCCACAGATCATGTATGGTGGTTGTATTGCGGATGATCCGTATCGCGACCATCGCCGGGAAGGTGAATTGAATGTCACCATCGAGCGGATCGCCAAGCGCATTACCCGCGCTGCGGAAATTAAAACAATGGTCGAAGAGTCGCTCGGGAACCCACTCGGGGATATCCCTGCCATCGTGGAGTTGGAGCAGATGCTAACCAAGTCGCAGGAAGACTTGGTAGCACTGAAAGAGCGGATGTACGGATGGATTAAGCCCATTATTGACGAAATATCTAAACCGGACCCTGCCCGTGACGAAATCTTAGCAAGTGTCCGGAAGGCACTCGGTTAATAAAAAAGGCACCCGAGGGTGCCTTTTTTATTGTTCAGCTAGACCGCGACTACTTCCCGAGTGATCTGAAGGTAGTCGGGCTTTGCGGGTTTCTGGGTGATTTCCACGAGGATCGGACTGAAGCCGAGAGAACGGCTTTGTGACCTCAGGTATGCGAGCGACGTGCTGCGTTCAAACGAAAAATTGTCCATATGGTTTCGTAGATACACGCTGGTTTGCTTGAGGTAGTTGATTATGTCCTCGTGCAGACCTTGGGCGCGGGCAACCCCTTCCCAGGTTTCGGGTTCCATAGAAACGAATCTCCTAATTGCATTTGAGCTATTTATTGCGTATAAATATACGGATATCAACCCCAAATATGGGAGACAATATATGCTCCGAGTTATCGAAGTGAAGTCGGCAGAAGGTGGTGCCGATGCTCAAATGTTCGTCAAAGACCTTGCCGACGCCTATACCCGTTTGTTCAGCCGCTTTGGCTGAAAGTACCGCGTCGTTCGAGAACGACCCAGTGACGCGGGTTATCATGAAATCGCCATCGAAGTCGAAGGGCGCTCTCTCGAAAAATTAGACCAAGAAGCCGGTGGAACACGGATACAACGAATTCCACCAACGGAACGCCGTGGGCGCGTCCATACCTCGACGGTCACGGTCGCCGTCATTAACCCCCAAGTCCAATCCAACAACGCTTTCTTCCGTCGCGAAGAAGGCGATTTCCGCGTTGAATGGTTCTCCGGTACCGGCGCTGGCGGACAGCACAGAAATAAAAAAGCTTGCTCGTGTCGTGTCATTCATGTCCCAACGGGTATCGTTGAGACACGTCAAGGAAGACATCGTGACGCTAATCTTCGGGAAGCTAAAGATGCCATCCTGAAGACGCTAGATCATGCCGCCCGTGGTGAAACCACTGGCATAATAGCGGAAGAGAGAAAGGCACAGGTCGGGAGCGGAATGCGTGGGGATAAAACTGTCACGATCCGTTTCCAAGACAACCGGGTTACTCATCATGGCACCGAGAAAACGATGACCGCGAAGCAATATATGCGCGGTTATATGGATTCGCTCTGGGTGTAAAAATTTTGACAAAGCGATGCGGTTAATGAAATTCTTAGCCGCATCGTAGTCAGAAAGAGATGGGACATACCCACTATGGTTTCAGTTATTACTCAGGACGACACTAGGTTGGTTCGTGAGATCGCGGAACTTGGTGAACATCGCGTTTATTCTCAGTTCCTTAACCTGTGGACAAAGAAGATTTCGCGTGCCAATATCGCTCGTATGTTGAAGGTTGGTAAATCCGTCATTCGCTTTTGCATCATTCGCAAGCTGTGGGTAGAAGACGGCAAGACCATGCAGCACATCGCTGATGTACTTAACGAAAGCGAAACTAACATCAGTAACATCATCAGCCGTCAGGGGATCACCAAGCGCAAGCTGGCAGAACGTAAACAGATTCGTGGCATGATTACCGTCGATGCGGCAAAAGTTCCAGCGCCGACGACTGCTCAACTCATTCTTGACCTGATCAAGACCCGTCAACCGTCGCCGTCGCTGACTGTCACCCGCAACAACACCATCACTCCGGTGGTAGTGAAGAAGAAACCGCTCCCGACGCCGAAAATTGCTGATCCGTCGAAGACCATGCTCCCGGCGGAAATCAAGCCGCTGACCACCAAGGAATCTAAGTGGAATCGAGATGTCACCCAGTGGCGCCGCGCCATTCAGGCTACCGAAAACCACGAAACTTTTGTGGCATTCAAGGAAATGTGGACCGCAACTTCTAGCCCCAAGCGTATTGCGACGAAGCTGAACGTTCCGCTGTCGGTGATCCTGTTCTGTGCCGCCAAGCTGATGCGCGAAGCCGGTGCCACCTATGGCGAGATTGGGCATCGTCTGAACATGACCTATAATCAGGCATTCAGCTTGACCTACCCATATGGTGTACAAATGGGCGAAGCTGTTTCGGTGACTACCAACGTTTCGAAGAAAGTCCAGTTTATCCGCCGCCGCGCACTGACTCTACCGAAGCCGATTCATCATGGGCTGACACTAGATCGTCAGGGTTTTGTCAAAGCGATCAACGGTCGTCCGATCTTCTGATGATTGTGGGGGCGGGAAATTTCCCGCCCCCATTTTCAAAACGTCTACCCCGCGTAAGCCAGATCAAATCCGTCTCCAACAAGGGGACATGGGACGGCAACGACCCAAATATTAGCGAATGTAACCGGTACTAACTGGAAATCGTATTTTTACCGCATTTCTTTATTGAATACGAACCGAATTTTAAATAGGTTCACCTATGAACAAAATACAGGTGATTTGCACATGAAGGTTTCCCTTCGCAAAGCCAACGCGATCCAGAAAGAGATTGAGAACGCGTTGAAGCGAATTTCCCTCACTTCCACGACCGAAGTGAGTGTACATGTTACGGACGCAATTGCTGACGTAGACGCGGCAAGAACCGATGTTCTTGCAAACCTCGAAAAGGCTGAACGCCTTGAGAGTATTCGATACAGCATTCGGGAAGCAATTGGCACTACCAATGCCCAAACCGGTATCAATGGTTTACTGACCGAAAAATCCAAATTGGTGAGTGGCAATACTCGCCGCTTGAAATTGGTTGATAAAGCCAAGGCATTTGAAGGTCTTGACCATCTCACCCGGTCGCTTGAATCTGAACGGGCCAAAATGAATCGAGATGGTTACTACCACGGTAAAGAAGCCATCACGGCAAATGTTCTTCAGAAGACGGACATCGAAGCTTTGGAGGCACATAACCTCCATGCTACTCGGCGCGTTCGTGAGATTGACGATACGTTACTCAGTCTCAATGTTCGCAGTGAGATCGAGATTGAGAACGAGGACGCTGAGTTTCTTCGTTCGCTAGGGATCATCTAATCCCCAAGAATTGAGGCGGGTGTAGAACAACTACCCCAAATCGAGAGAGATAGAGAGAAAGGAAGCTCACCTCTCGTAACTTATGGTTCGAGAGGTCTGTAATTGCATTTGTGCAATTACTATTCAACAAAGATGGCTCGCGCCAAACGCTTTTGTGACCGTCGTCATCATGACACAAAAACCGCTGTTCGTTGTTTATGGTCACGGGCGGATGTTTGTTGCACGTTGTAGCTTGTATTGACCCGCAAGGGCATCCAGACGCTTCAGTTTGGATTGTTTGTTGTTTAGAGCTATCCCCTCTCTATCTTTTCTTCCTATTACAGACTTGACAGCCTAAAATTGCATGCTATTATTCCGATCTAGTGACATCCCGTCACCGGAGAGAAGCAAAAGCCATGCGCAGTATCAAGTTTCTCGGCGCCATCGCGGGCGCCATTCTCGCCCTCGGCGCCACGTCCGCCATGGCGCAGTCGAATCCCTACAACTCGCTGAAGGTGGTCAACGGTGCCCCCGTGCTGAACATCTGCACGGGTGAAGAAGGCGGCGGCTACTGGAAGATTGGTCAGACCATCGCCAACCATCTGGAAAGCAATGGCTTCCGTGGTAATGTCATCGCCACCGATGGCACCACCGCCAATATCAAGGGTGCCAACGCCATCAAGACCGGTATAAATCCGGTCACCTTTCGTGGTCAGCAGTACCCCTGTCATATCGTGGTCTACCAAACCGATGGCACTGCCGTCCTGACCGACTTCAAGTCGGTGGTCGAAAAGGTCGCCAATATCTACGACGAACCGGTTCTGCTCATCACTCGTCAGGGTGGTAATTTCGACCACATCGATGATTTTGAGAAGAAGGGCAATCTGTGCGTCCGCAAGAATTCGGGCGGCGCTCTGACAATCCAGGCTTTCGCCAAGCTGGAAGACGACTATGCCGATGTCGCTGCCAACCGGGTGGTCGAGAAGCGGTCGTGGAAGGAATGCGTGGATGCGCTGAATTCCAAGGACGGCAATACCTATGAAGTCGATGGCATTTTCTACGTCGGCTCCCCAACTTCTGACTTCATGCAGAAGGACGTGGACCCGACTGCGGGCGTAAAGGGTACCAAGATGACCCTGGCGACCGTTCGCGACGGTGATCTGGACGACGACGGCGTGTACGAAAAGGTTCAGGTCCGCTCCAAGCTGTTCAAGAACCTGCTGGGCTGGGGCGACCGCGACACCATGTCCGTGCGTTCCGCCATCGGCATCAGCAAGCCCCTCGCGGACATGCTGAACGGCAAGGGCATGCTGGACCCGGTAACCACTGCCATCCGCAATGCCGCCAAGAAGATCAACGCCGACTACGCACGTATCGATCCGCTGGACCGGTAATCAACCGGAAAAGCGAAGGGGCGCTGTTTCCAGCGCCCCTTTCTTTTTGTCTAAATACATGCATGCGTTTCAAAGATTTACTCCCCCAAGGTCATACCCAAGTCACCCGCGATAAAATCACGTCTGGCGCCGCAATTCTGTCGTCACATGGCTTGCTCGAACTCACCAAACGGGAGCTTGAGGCAGATGAACTCATGGAACTGGCACCGTCCAAGACGTTGACATTCCGAGTAATCAAATTCCCCAGTGAATATGGTGGCTGTACCTTACGAGCCAAAGAATGGGACATGATCCGTGATCTCAACGAAGGTCGTGCCATCAAGATCACCGACAAAAACAACAACCCCTGGCGCTTCCTCCATACAATGGATGGGTACGCGGTGGTTCAATCCCTAGGTAACCCCGCAGTCGGCGGGGCTATCCCGTGGGAAGATTTCATTAAGACGTTTAGTAACCGACTGCCTTAAAATCAACCAAATAGCGTATCCGTTATTATCACAACCCTGAAATTTGTATCCATTGCTTATTAACGAATGCTTGTATTACAGATGGCGGTACGGTGTCCCGCGTGAAATAGTAAGGTTCATCGGTTTCTCCCTCGCCAAAATTGGCACAATCAAACGGGACGCGGAGGACAATCCCATCATTATAATTTCCCGCGTATTCCGATGCACTTCTAAATGATTCTGTAAAAAATGCTCGTTTTTCAAACGCTTCTGGTGGAAGCGAACTATCGGCATCGTCATCGTCATCGTCAAGCATGTCATCAAACTCAGGCCAGCAATAGTCTGGTGGTTCAGCCGGGACGATCCCGGTTTCGATAATACTTTGCAAATTCCTCAAACTTGTTCCGTGAAATAACCAGCCCACCCCATCATTCTCAACAATTTCGTGTATGTGCATGACAAGAAAACCTTTCGCTGTGTATGAAGTATTTAATCAACGCACTCATATTAAATTAAATTATTGATCTTAGCCATCGTCCCTCCATAAAATCCTGCCATCCACGAGCCGGGTCCGCACAAACTTACATAATTTGTAAGCGGTGGACGAGACACACGGATTTTCGTACAAAAGGATTGTGCATGCTCAGTGTTCTGAATGACAACTTGCTCGTTGAACTTCACGAGCAAATCACCAAGGTCGGGAGCGTTTTACTCCCCGAACAATCCGCTCGCAACTCTCATACCGGCACCGTTGTTTCAATTGGTTCCGGTCGTGAAACCGACAGCGGAGAACGTATACCAGTTTGTGCTAACGTTGGGGATCAGGTGATCTTCCACGAACACAACGGGAAGAAAGTCGAAATCAAGGGCAAAAAGTACCTTGTTCTTCGCGACAACCAGATTGAGGCTGTTGTTACCAAGACCGATGACAAGAGCGACCTCAACCCGACTGGTGGTCGTGTGGTTGTTTCCGTCATTGAAGAGGCTGAACAGAAGTCCCCCAGCGGTTTGCTGTTCATTCCGACGACGGTTGATAATCAGACCCACAGTCGCGGTCGTGTTGCTGCGGTCGGCGTGCCTGTCACCGCAAGCGGCGCAAAACTCGAAAGTACCCTCGAAGAAGGTCAGATCGTGGCATATCGCAAGAACGCCGGTCTGGATTTGACCATTGAGGGTACCGAATACGTCCTCATTAATGAGGACGAAATTTATGGCGTATTCACGGAGTAACAAGAAGAATGGCGAAAGACGTGAAGTTCGGGACTGAAGCCCGAGCAAAAATTTCGAACGGAGTGGACATCCTGGCTCGCGCCGTGGCGGTGACACTCGGTCCCAAGGGTCGCAACGTCGTGATTGAGAAGTCCTTCGGCGCTCCGCGCATCACCAAGGACGGCGTTTCCGTCGCCAAGGAAATTACCCTGGCTGACAAGTTCGAGAACATGGGCGCCCAGATGGTGAAGGAAGTTGCTTCCCGCACCGCTGATGTCGCTGGTGATGGTACCACCACCGCAACGGTGCTGGCACATGCCATCTACAATGAGGGCGCCAAGCGCGTTGTTGCTGGTCTGAATCCGATGGACCTCAAGCGCGGCATTGACCTCGCTGTTGAAAAGGTCATCGAGTCGATCAAGTCGCAGAAGAAGGACGTGACCACCAATGGCGAAATCGCACAGGTCGGCACCATTTCCGCCAATGGCGACACCGAAGTTGGCGACATCATTGCCCAGGCAATGGAGAAGGTTGGTAAGGAAGGCGTGATCACCGTTGAAGAGGCCAAGGGTCTGACGACTGAACTCGATGTTGTCGAAGGCATGCAGTTCGACCGTGGCTATCTCAGCCCGCACTTCATCACCGATCCCGAGAAGATGACTGCCACGATGGAAGAGCCGGTCATCCTGATCCGTGACGGCAAGCTGTCTCAGATTCAACCGATCATCCCGCTGCTGGAACAGGTTGTCCAATCCGGTCGTCCGCTGCTGATCATCGCAGAAGACGTTGAAGGCGAAACCCTGGCAACCCTGGTTGTGAACAAGATTCGCGCCGGGTTCAAGGTTGCCGCCGTCAAGGCTCCCGGTTTCGGTGATCGTCGCAAGGCAATGCTCGAAGACATCGCAATCCTGACCGGTGGTCAGGTCATTTCCGATGAATTGGGCATCAAGCTGGAAAACGTGACCATCGACATGCTGGGTACCGCCAAGCGCGTCGTTATCACCAAGGATGACACCACGCTAGTTGATGGCGCTGGCGACAAGGCTACAATTGCCAATCGTTGCACCCAACTTCGCACTCAAATCGACGCCTCTGACTCCAACTACGATAAGGACCAGCTAAAGTCTCGCCTCGCCAAGTTGGCAGGCGGTGTGGCGGTCATCAAGGTCGGCGGTGCTACCGAGATCGAAGTCAAGGAAAAGAAGGATCGCGTTGACGATGCCCTGCATGCCACCAAGGCGGCTGTGGAAGAAGGTATCGTGGCTGGTGGTGGAACTGCCCTTCTGTACGCCTCCCAGGCGCTTGACAGCCTCACTGGTGCCAATGACGACCAGACGGTGGGTGTCCGTATCGTCCGTGACGCCATCCGGTTCCCTGCCCGTAAAATCGCGGAAAACGCCGGTCATTCCGGTGAAGTTGTGGTTGGGAAGCTGCTCGAATCCTATGCTGACAAGAAGAGCTTCAATTGGGGTTTCAACGCTCAGACCGGCGAATACACCGATTTGATTCAGGGTGGTGTTATCGATCCTGCCAAGGTCACCCGCTGCGCTCTTCAGAACGCAGCATCGGTTGCCGGGCTGCTGATCACGACCGAAGCAATGGTCGCTGATCTTCCGGAAGAGAAAAAGTCAGAACAATCACCCGCTGGGATGATGTAATGATTAGGGGAGGGTAAAAACCCTCCCCTTTTTAATCAATCTCATGGCGGGTCGAATCAAAAAACCCACGAACTTCTTGCTGTTCGGTTTTGGGTATCCGTGCCGCAGCCATTACCGCCATCCCATGTAGGGCATTCAATTCATCCTGGGTGAAAAAGTCGGGGTTGACACAACTCAACCCGCTGTCACCGTTGTATAGTTCCAAGATCAACTGCATGTAATACAGCAACAATTGCGCATAGCTCAAGTGCGGCGAATACCCACGACGGCGATACGCTTGACGCGCACGCCCACGATGAGCTTTCGTTTTAAAAGTTACTGCCATTCAATCCTCCACCAAACCTATCTAGAATATCAGTTTCGTTATATGGGTCAATGGGTGGGGTAAAAATAAAATTTAGGAAACAATATTGCGTAATCGAAAAAATACATGCATCCTATAGGAGATTCGAAAGGAGAACGGACATGGAAGACCGGAAAGCCGTTGCCGCCCTCAAATTCCAAAAACGCTTGATCGCTACCCGTTATTGGCTGTTGGGTCAAGCCGCCGATGATCCTGAATACTTCAAAACGGTCAAGGCACTGGAAGAGACGACACAACGGAATAGCGGTTTTCGGAAAGATGGTATCACCCCGAAAGCCGATCATCAGGTTGGGGTTTGTCTGTTCATCCGTACCATCAGCAGTTCGCTAATCGACGCCCCCGGTACCCTGACCACCAGCCTACTGCACGACGATATTGAAGACCATTCGGTAACGGAAGAAGACGTTTCCCGTGATTATGGCGCCCCGATTGGTCGGTCGGTATATTTGGTGTCGAAAAAGTCCAAAATGCAACGGTTTCCTGAAAAGGACTACGACACTTTCTTCGCTGAAATGGCGGGATGTCCCCGCGCCAGTATTGTCAAGCCTGCGGATCGTTCGTATAATATATCTAGTATGATCGGTGTATTCAAACACGAAAAACAAGTACAATACATTGAAGAGGTGGAAAAATATTTCCTACCTATGATTAAAACAGCACAGCGGCGGTTTCCAGAACAGGAAATGGCGTATGAAAATTTGAAACATATGCTCAGATGCCAAATAGAACTAATAAAAGCAATACACGCCGCCGTTTCCTTTTGTTAACCCATCCGAGGGTTGGTAAAACTAACATGGTTACTAAATACTGATACAACTGCGAGGTATCAGATATGAAACGTAAAACACGCGAAGACTTCATTGAAGAAGCTCGTGCCATTCACGGAGACAAATATGATTACACCAATGTAGTATACAATGGTGTACATCAAAAAGTTAAACTCAAATGCCAGCACAGTCACGAGTTTGAACAACGTCCCTCATCCCACTTACAGGGTATTGGGTGTCCTATGTGCGGCGGAAGTTTGCCAAAAACAACAGAACAATTTATTGAAGAAGCTCGTGCCATTCACGGAGATACATATGACTATTCTCTATCAGAATATAAAAATCAAAAAACGAAAGTTAAAATAAAACACACCAATCATATTTTTGAACAAAGACCATATGATCATGTATCGGGGCACGGTTGCCCTTATTGTTTTGGAGATTTGCCGAAAACGACTGAGCAGTTCATAAAAGAAGCTCACGCCGTCCACGGAGGTACATATGACTATTCCTCAACCATTTATGTGAATAATAATACAGATGTGAATATTATATGTAAGAAAGGACATATATTTACACAACGCCCATCCAACCATCTACATGGAGTTGGATGCCCAATTTGCTCTAAAAAAGCACAAAAAACGACTGAGCAGTTCATTAAAGAAGCTCGTACTGTCCACGGAGATACATATGATTATTCATCAACGCAATACACGAATGCATACACACCCGTTACAATATTATGCAGCAAACATGGCGTTTTCACGCAACGCCCATCCCATCATTTACAAAATCATGGATGTCCGTTTTGCCATCATCGATCATCTAGAAATGAGTTAGAATGGTTGCGGATGAATGGTATTACCGACGAAAATCGACAAGTAACACTAAAATTATCCCAAATGACTGTTAAAGTGGATGGATACGACCCACATACTAAAACTGTATACGAATATTATGGGGATTACTGGCATGGCAACCCATTAGTTTATTCGCGAAACGATATAAATCAACGAAATAAAAAAACGTTCGGTGAATTGTACGATAATACCATAAAAAAGGAACAAATGTTGCAAAAGCATGGATATACGGTTATTTCGATATGGGAAACAGAATACAAAATGAGATTAAATACGCACTACACAAAGCTGCCTAATGATTCGCGGTGAGCATGAACGCAATATTTCCCGGCTTTCCAGGGTCAATAATAGATTGTTTTGAAGTACGGAACATCATCAGTGATGGGAAGTACATCATCATTTTCAAGGTAGACGGTACCCATATAAAGTCCGTTCCCCTTGATCACATGACCCGGAACGAAATTGAAGTTCTTGCAGTTGCGATACAACGTCAAGTAAAACGTTGTATAGACCGACCCGTTCCTGAATTTGAAGTCTAAACGTTAAACTCAAGGATGCAGTGATCATGAAAATTGAAAGCGGCAAACCCGTCTTCGAGAATGGAGAAGCAGTTGAAGTTGCAATGGGAGGTGATCCAAACAACATCGTTCGGGGATGTATTGTCGGGGTTGCGTCATATGGCGTAATGGATAATTGGATCGTTCTGGTTAATGAAAACGAACGGCATAAGTTGCTTCCCACATATCCGTTTGATGCCATGGTTGCATTTCACCCATTTATCCGAACGGTAGGTTCTAACGAACGGTTTTGGTGTGAGCAGTCGGCAATGCACGAATCGCAACTGAAAAATTCTATTTGACACCGTTTTTGCGCTCTCTGTATAAATAGGATTGTGGCGATGGCTGCTGGACCCGTTTGTTACCCAGGCTCGCCCAACAATGAAGGAATGAAGTTATGACCATGCGCGCTTACACCGCTGACCGAGATACCAACGAGGATACCACCTCGTGGTGATCAACTTGCGCACGTAGTCGTAAGAAGGTCGCCACCGAGCGACTTTTTTATTGCCCGGTTTCTGGGATAAAGGTCGCTCCAAATGGAAGCGACCTTTTTTTATTGCCTGCGTGTCTGACTTGAAGTCAGTAACGGAGAAGTATTGTTAAAGTATAAGTTGAAGAGCTTCGAAGAAATATTTGGTTTAATTGAAAATTTTTGTTGACGATGGTTTCGAGGAAGAGTAAAAGCGTAGTCATTGAAACGGTGGTTGTTGAGTTTGTTTTTGGAAATATGGCTCGTGGGACTGCTAGGTGTGGTCGCCGGATTGTCACTCCGGATATTCAGAGGGATTCGAATTCCCTACGAGTCGCCAATTTTCCCTTGTATATCAATGGGTTAGGTTCCGTAGGGGAGTTGGTGTGAGTTCGGCGCCGAACAAAACACTTGGTCGTCCCCGCCACCGCGTCAGGTGGAGATCGCAGGTTCGAATCCTTGCCGGAACCGCCAACATCGGCAGTTAATCAGAGAAAATACTGATAAGCTGTTGATAATAAAGAGGAATGTACCTGTGTCGTGATCGGTAATAAGATCGGTAAGATCACGACGCAGACGGGACGTAGGTTGTTGTATTTGTTAGTAAATTTGTCGGTCAAAGATCGGCAAGATGGCCCATGGGACTGCTTGGGTGGTCATTCGGTTGTCTCCCGAATAATCAGGTCGGTTCGAAACCGACATGGGTCGCCAATTATGCGCTTGTAGGGGAGAGGCTGTCCCCGTCGCCCTGTCACGGCGAAGATCACGGATTCGAATTCCGTCAGGCGCACCATTATACGGACGCGGCTTAGTTAGGTCGATCCATTAAACGTTAGGGGGACTTACCATGGTCATCATTGTGTGTACTTTCGCAAAGACCAATAACCAAATGCGAAAGAAGGTAAACAATGAAATCGTATCCAAGTATCGTGGGCGCGGCTCGCGCTCCGCTCGGAAAGCCATGTGTAGCTTTCCACAAGTATGATGGTTCCAATCTGCGCTTCGAATGGACCAAAAAGCGCGGCTTTCACAAGTTCGGAAGTCGCACTCGTTTGATTGATGCGTCGGATGATCAACTGGGTGAAGCAATCCCGTTGTTCATGTCCAAATATGCAGAGCCTCTTGAAAAGGTACTGCGGGACGACTTCCGACAACTCGAACAAGCCACGGTGTTCGCAGAGTTTTTCGGACCATCCTCGTTCGCCGGAACTCACGTCGAGGGCGAAACCAAGGAACTCCGAGTGTTCGATGTTCAGCTACATCGAAAAGGGTTCCTGGGACCGAAAGAGTTCCTTGATCACTTCGGTGATCTTGAATTCGCTGCGGAAGTTGTCTACGAGGGCAACTTCAACAAAGAGTTCATCGAGCGAGTGCGAAACGGCGAATTCGTTCCTGAAGGCGCTGAAGGTGTGATTGCCAAGGGTGGTGCTGGACACCAGCTTTGGATGGCGAAGGTCAAGACCCGCGCCTATCTCGATAAATTGAAACAGGTTTTCGGGAACAAGTGGGAAGAGTTCGCTGAGTAAGAAATGGACCCGGAGACGTTAATCTCCGGGTCACTTCCTGAGGTTTGATGATGAAACGTACACTGGGTGATCTTGAAGCCGAAATGCGGGCGGTAGCACGGGGAGAACAAACCGTGAACTTTACGGACGCTGACAAGGCGGAAATGAAGGCTATCGAAGAAAAGCTGCAACAGCTTTCTGCCGAGAATCAAACGGAAGCCCCGGTACGGATGCTTACCGAAGAAGAACGCGCGCTAACCCGGCGTTTGACGGGCTTGATGCACAAACAAGCCCGTGCCGTCGTTGGGCGCCGGTATTCAGGGAGAATATGATGTCGTTCTGTATACCCACTGGGCTTCTGGCGGTTGATGGCGCGCAGAATCAAAACGTCATAAACATGCTGGTAGTTCATAGTTTTCACCGATAAATAGACACGTGGGACAGCCCGGTTCACCGAGCGGGTTTTGGGATGTTGGCGCATCCCAATTACCACATCTATTTATCCAGCTAGACTGGATAAGATAATGTTCTGGGTTGTCCAAAAAGATTTGTATTCGGAATACGGCTATACGGCGCTCTGCAACACGTTGGAGCGGTTCGACATCCCCCACACCTTTGTCAAGGTCGTCCCGACAACGAGCAAGCTGCTTCCGGGCGACTTCGATACGTTCGCCTGGAAAGACAAGGACATCATGCTTGCCCCTGATGCCGTGATCGATGAGAGCGGTCACGTCATGGTCTGTGGAGCGACCACGATGATCAAAGCGGCCAAGGCTCGGGGTTGGACCCCTGGTGCTTTCTCGAACGCTGATTTCCGGTATGAAAGCTGGTTGGAGCATTACGGTGACAATCTGCTGAACCCGGACTCGGTGGTGTGCCGGTATACCGACATGAAGCCGTCCTGGGAGGCGTTCTTCATTCGCCCATGCGAGGACACCAAGAGCTTCAGCGGTCGCGTGATGGACAAGACAGAGTTTGCCGACTGGCAACATAACGTAGTGGTCTTGGGTGAACAGGCGTGTTTCGCTACGGTCACTCCCGACACTATGGTAATGGCATCTTCGTTGAAGGATATCTATCGGGAGTACCGGTTCTTTGTGGTGGATGGTGTGATCGTCACCGGCTCCCAGTACAAATTGGGGGATCGGGTGATCCATGACACCAACATCGACCCGGACATCTGGGCGTATGCACAGAAGATGGTCGATACGTGGTCGCCGGATCGGGCGTTCTGCCTGGACATCGCGTTGACCGATCTTGGACCCAAGGTCATCGAGATCAACTGCATCAATTCCGCAGGTTTCTATGCTTGCGATGTCGCCAAATGGGTCATGGCAATTGAGGACATGAAATTTTAACCGGTGCTGTCGTCAAACAGAGAAGGACACGCGCAAGCGAGACGGTGGTTCGTGACTACCCAGTACCCCAAATAGGAGAGAGAACATGCGCACTGGTCGCATTGAGACATATATTCATTCAGATTCGACTACCCAGAACAAGGGTGCTGCCGTGGTAACGGTACTTTCACAAACCGACTTCGCTGCCAAGACTGACGAATTCATCACGTTCGCCAAATCAGCGGCCAAGTTGGCGTTTGCCGCCAACACCACTGAATGGGCGGAAGTGATCGAGGCGTTCCCGCACATCGAGGAAGAGCGTGTTGCCCTTACCAAAGAGCTTCGCGAAACCATTTTGGTCGAAATCGTTCTGGTTAAGCTCTAGGAGAAAGCCCGCCAATTGGCGGGCTTTCTTCATAAATACATCATGCTCATCTACGAATTAACCATCCCCAAGCCCCATCTTTATCACGCAACAACCGTTCAACGGCTGATGAATATTCTATGTGGGGATGAACTCACCCCACGCACATCAATACTCCTAAAACAAGATGTCCCGGTAAATAGTGTCGGGTTCAAAAAACCATCCGATTGTGAAGATAAGCAATTATGGGGCGTAAGTACCACGCGCAATCCAATATTTGCACTAACCTGGGACTATATTGAAACCAGTGATGAACAGCCGTTTCATAAACGCAAAGCAATAATCGTTCTAGATCGGAATAAGCTTCAAAACCACTACAAGATTTACCCATACGAATATTTTCATTCGGTTGAACGAACCGATGGGTACCGTCATAAATATTCCGCCCTCGCTGAAGCAGAAGAATTCATTCCGGGCGGGGTTAAAAATCTTTCAAAATACCTTGTTAGCATTATTATGTCTCCGAAGGCAATTGAAACGTTGGCGGAAATTTGTCGTGAATTTCCAAATAGCCCGGTCGAACGGAAAATACTCGAACACCCCAAGCTGAATGCATACATCCCACCGATTATTCGGAAGGAATATACCCTGATGGCGCAAACGAATCTTTGACATAGAATCTATACCGATATATCCATCCCCATGAGTTTTGTCGTTAGGAGTTAAACAAATGGGTCTGTTCGGTAAGATTGGTGACATGTTGGGCGCCGCCGTCAATGACCTGACCGCTTCGGTCAGCCGTTTCGTCAATGACGATTTCCTGAAGGCGGCTATCGCCTCCGCGTACCTGATTTCATCGGCGGATGGCAACGTTGATGCCGACGAAAAGAAGAAACTGCTCGGCTTCTGCGAGCGTAATGACGCCTTGAAGGCGTTCCCCCGCACCAAGGTGCTGAACACCTTTAATGAACTGGCGGAAGAATTCGATTTCGATGCCACCATGGGCGCCGAGAAAGCCTGGAACTGGATCAAGGCGATCAGCGGAAAGAACGATGAGCAGTCCCGAGCTTGCGTTTTGCTCGCCTGTGTGATTGGCGGCGCGGACGGCAAGTTCGATGACGGCGAAAAGCGCGTGGCGCGTCAGATCGCCAACGTTCTCGGCGTCATGGCAAGTTCGATCCCGGCTCTGAACTAATCAGACCAAACAAGGAAAAGCCCGCCAAACGGCGGGCTTTTTCTATTTCATACACCCATACCGAGTAAATGACTTGACTGATTGAAGGGTATACGATACATAACGATTCGATACATGGCGGGACGCATTATGGCACATATCTCCCTGGACATTTGGAACACCCTCTTCATTCCCAATCCCGAATATGCCAAATGGCGGACAAATTTCTTAGCCGAACGTCTCGACATTGATTCATCACGCGCCAAGAAAATTTACACTTCGGTCAAAACCTGTGTGGACAATGATGCCGAAGAAAAAGGCATTTCATATCGCACCGATGAAGTATACGTCATGTTGGTGGCTGAATACTCCAAACAACTACATATTCCGTTCCCGCACGTGACATACATGCTCACAGGAATGCGCCCTGCTTTCGAGCAGAAATTCCGTGAAATGCCGCCGACCGTCCTTGCTGATGCCATTCGTGTAATCAAGGCTGCCCAAGCGGCTGGGCATACGTTTAGTATCGCCAGCAACACCAATTTCATCACTGGACCAATCCTCGCGAAACATCTGTCGTCGTTAGGCTTGGATTTCTTGTTTTATGTGTTTTCCGACCTTCACGGCTGTGCCAAACCAAACCCCAAGTTCTTTCAAATGGTACAAAACCAGTATCATACGGCAGTTCCACGCCCCGATCCCATCACCCACATCGGTGACAACCCCGTGTGCGACGACCCAAAAGATTTGATGGCACACATCATTATTAAGGGACCACAACAACTCGCATCAGCAATTGAAGGGGTTCTGTAATGCATTACGGCATCCAAGAATGTTCGAATTGTGATCATTGCCGTCGAAGTTTATCTTTGCGTTGTGCGCTCGATGATCGTCACATCACCCTGGATGAACATTGTAAATTCTGGGTATGCTTCGCCGAAAAAGAGTGTGTTTTGCCGACAAAAACTGACAAAGGGAAACAATAATGGGTGCGCATTCTCGGTTTTACGTCAACGGTTTCTACGACCTCGAAGACGCAGCTTTCAGCCCTGCGGACTATTCGGCGCTCAAATTCGGGTCAGATGTGATTGCCCGCAAGTTCGGGTATCAGCTTGCCGATGCCTTCTTCGCCGCACATACCGACGTACTGCTGGCAAATCAATGTGTGGTGATCCCGTCACCGTACAATCATGTCGAGAACGCCGCGACCATTATGACGAAGCATTTCGTCAATCGCCTGAATGAACACCTCGTGCTGGCAAACGGTGGTCACGTCGAATATACGATCATCCATCGCAAGGTGTCATACACCAATGACTATGGGTTCCTGTCCAAGGAAAAACGCAAGGGTCTGATCGACAATGACCGCTTCTTCATGAACAAGCAGTTCTTGAAAGGTAAATTGTTGATCTTCATCGATGATGTGCGAATCACCGGCACCCACGAAGACAAACTGGTGGAGATTCTGGAAAAAGAACGTATGCAAAATGATGCGTTCTTCCTCTACTTCGCCAACTATTACGGCAATTCGCCTGATGTCGAAGCGGCACTGAATTTCGCCGCTATCAAGTCACCGGACGATTATTTGCGGATGGTTCGTGAGGACGGACATCATGTGATCGTGCGCCCCATCAAGTACCTTCTTGGTCTTGATAAGGATACCCTGACCGGGATCGTCGCCCAGATGCCGCCCCGTTTCCTGACCGAAGTATACCACGGGTGCCTGGGTGAAGGTTACTATCGTATTCCCGGCTATCAGGTGAACTTCTCCGTAATTCGTGATCTGGCGCAGAAACAACCGGCGTAACAAAAAGGCGGGGAAACCCGCCTTTTCGTTATCTAAGAAATTTCTAGTTGACATCCACGAACCAGCTTGTATAAATACCACCACAACGCGGCTTGGTCGGGCAGAACGCCCGACCCACCATAAAAAGAATTTGACGCCAAAAAGCGTTGTTTGTATAAATAGGTTTGTCGATACGTCGGCACAAACGAGACACGCCGTTAAGCGGCAAGAACCAGAGGATTTAGTACCATGATTGTCATGCTCGAACGCGAACGCGAGGAAGAACGCAACCCGATGGGGTGATTCGTTGAGCATGTCTGCTTGCCGAGCCGCCTCATCAAGGGCGGCTTTAATTTTGCCCTGATGGCAGAGTTGGAACCGCCCGCGAATGTGAGGCGGTTTTGTTTTTGTCCCCATAGTTTACGTTGGTTAGAACATCGCCCTTTCAAGGCGAAAAAACGGGATCGTCACCCGTTGGGGACACCAAAACAAGCCCAGAGCAAGGCTAGTATCATGGGTAAACAGAAAGTAGTGATGAACCCCATTTATGAAATCGTCGTGGAGGGGGAGACGTGGAAGTACCGCCGCAAGCGGGTGAATTGGGGAAGACAATACGTAATCTTCATCTCACCAGTGGATGGTAAAGAACAGGTTGTGCAGGAATGGGATATTGTCGAGGCATGCGGACTGCTTGCTACTTGGCAATTATCCAAGGAGCATCTGGTCCAGTATGTGTGCGCCAATCGCGAACGACTGGTTCGGAAGAAAGCCAAAGGCGAGCGCAACCTGACCATTGGTAAGGAAGTTTGGGGCTGGCGTGTCGGCAAGAAGAACGTGCTGATCACTGCCCCGAGTGGGAAAAAAACGGCAGTGCCGTTTATGGTTTCGGTGAATAGTCTTGTCGATTATGAGAAGATGGTTCAGGTTGGTGATGAAATATTTGTCAAAACCGGGATCACCACTGAGTTGAACCATTGTTGTGAATGCTGCGGGGAACCGGACGGAACTACTCGGGACGTGGCACTTCCTTCGGTGGTGAGAGAATACATCGAGAGCCATCGGGCTGACTTGGTGTAAGAGTTGGGCACGGCGCTTCGGCGCCACGAAAGGTGAGTGGCTTGTGCGGGGATGGGGTTCGACTCCCCTACCGAGGCGGATCGTTACCGAGCGGGAAGGTCGATGCACAAGACGTGCCCTCAAGAACCGGGGAACGTGGGTTCGAATCCCACTCAGCGGAGTTGATCGCCCGTTGATCGTCTAGAGGCTTAGGACACCGGAGTTTTTCGGGCTTGATTAGCCCGCCAGAACTGGGAAACGCAAGGTTCGAATCCTTGCCTGCCGGGGTAAAGTTAACAACTCCCTGGCGGTCGTCTAGCGGTCTAGGACACCCGGTCGGAGCTTTACCATTTTCTGGTAAGCTCTTACCTAAAACTGGTAAGGTCATGGTGACCTTACTAGAAAATAGCATGATCGTGCTACAAGGTAGCACAGCAGAAGGATGAGTAAGATGTTCGTGTTCGTGGTGGAAGAAGAAAGTTAAGGCTGCTCAACATGCTGGTATCAGGTCCAGCGTGAACGGCAGCCGCTTAGAGAGATCGATCTAAGCGGCTTTTTTAATGGGTTGAGGTGCAAGTAACGTTTGAAGTTTTTATGGCTCCGTCGTCTAAAAGTAAGGACACTCGCCTTTCAAGCGGGCAATGGGATGGCAGAATTCCTCGGAGTCACCAATAAAATATCCCCCGTGGGATTGCGGTTAGTGTGATCATCTCGCTTTCAACGAGAGGTTCAGGTGGGTGCGACCCCCACACGGGGGACCACTATCCTTTAATTGGCGCGTCGCTTGTTAAAGGATAGGGACATAACCTTCAATAAGAAGCTCGGGTTGGGCTTCTTATTGAAGGTTAAGACCAAAAAGGTAAACATGGAGGTTTTTTCTTAGGTCTTATTTACGGTTATCCCCCGTTCGTCTATGGGAAGGACACTTGGATTCTCGATCCAGGGACATCGGTTCGAATCCGATACGGGGGACCATAGCGCATGATGCTGCTGGGTACGGCGGCTCGGTTTTCACCCGAGTGGATCATCCTGGGGTTCGATTCCCCCATGCGCTGCCAATTTACCGAGGTGAAGATTACTGGGATGATCAGTAGACCTTCAATCTGCCGCCGCAAGGCTCGGGGTTCGATTCCCCCACCTCGGACCATCTATCGGGCGTGAAGACTGCTGGTGCGGTCGGTAGCCTCTCAAGCTACTTCCTGAACAGGAACGGAGTTCGATCCTCCCACGCCCGACCATTCATTGTAGCGTTGATATAGCTCGTTTACCGTACACCAACTTTTGTTATTTTTTGAACTATTAGAGGTTTCGGTTAACATTTGAAGATTAACCGGAGCCGCCATTACTTCTATTGGCACTTCATGAATGAACCCATCATATATACTGAAAATATGATCCACATGATAGTACCCTCGTCGGCGAGGTAAATTATTGGGGTTAATCTGTTGCTTGTGTTTTCTATATGTGGCGTCAGTTAATTTTCGCACCATATTTGAATAATCATACCAGTCGGACATATTCAGTTGTTCACGGTCCAACCAAATACCATTTGTAACCATTTTATTCCTAATTCTCTGGTATATTTGATGTTTTTCTTCGTCTGATTTTGGTTTCCATTTACCAAGTCCTCTATCCAAAAGCATTTTTATTTTTTCTTGTTTTTCTTCTGTAGATAATTTGTTCATCCAACCAAATCGGTCTTTGCGTTCTTGCTCGGTCATAGCGGCTATAAGCTGGCGATTTGTTTCAGTCGTTTTCTCTATGATGCGTTGTTTTTCACCGTTTGTTTCTCGGTCTGCCCATTGTTGAGCAGCGCAGTCGGATAATTTTGCTGAAATTTAAGATGTTTGACCAACGACACAAACGATTTGTGTTCTGACCCACAAATTGCACAAGAGATTACTACTGTCATATGGCTTTTCCTCTGCTATAAATACCGGCGGCGGGACAGTCCTATCCTCTGTGGGATTTCGTCTGACATCCTACCTTCAGACGATCACCGCTGCCTATATTTATGCGAGCTAAACCATGTCAAGAATTACAATCGTCAAAATGAACGATTTTGGACGAGTATTTTATGTAGAATGCAGCCCGGAAAAAAAATCGTTCCAAATCCTTGAAAAATTTCTGGATACAACCTTTGTTCGTGAAAAAGATTTGATGTTGGAAGATGCGGGGCATCCGATGACACCACCAAACATTAGATTTATTGCAGCGTCGAAAAAGATTGCGGAAGTATTAGAAAAATTCATCCAACAAAACCCCGATCATTTTGGGTACGTTCAACGCAATGACAGTGATACTTGGTTTATTGGCAACCCAGATGTTCACACGGCTCGGTGGTGACAAATCATGCCTAAACTTCCCAACACCACCGACAAGTTCAATTTCTATTGGTATGAGCGCGGTAACGTCACTGTACGCCCAGCCAACATCAAAGAAATTCTAGACGAATTGATGCGCCAGTACGCAGATCACGTGTTCAATTTGTTCGGTACTCAAGAACCAGAGAGTTTGAATGCGAAGCACAATCTGGAACTTCTGGCGATGGTCAAGGATGAACTGAAGGTAATTGAGTAAGGTTTTGGCCGCTACTTGACAATTACCGGTCTACAATGTAGGATTGGATCATGGTTTGACGGAGGGTGCCATGTCCAGTTCGAAGCCTTGGTCGAAAAAACTGTCGGCGCTCTATACGGACGAACTGGACGGGATGGATGCGTATCCCGAAGTCGTTCGATATCGTTTGGAAATTTTGATGACCAAGTACATGGATGAGGTTTCCTTATCCATTTGCGAAAAGGTTGCGAAAGCGTGGGAACGACTGTCCTCTAACGGTCACCACCCTTCTGAATTCGTAGAGCGTGTCACCAATGTAGCGTGGCAACGGAACCGCGACCTATCACAGAAAGAAACCGAACGCCGTCTCACCAAGTTGTTTGGTTTGACTTACGACGAAGCCAAACCTGCGCACCAACTGGTACGAATTTCTGCTGCCATTCGGATGATCGAAGGCGATGGGGTTGGGGAATTCGGAGGTGAGTTTGAATTTTGCATGTTAATGGAATGCCTCAAAATCAAATATGAAAATCGATGAAAATCGATAGGAGGCACCGATGAACCTTCGCATTCTGAACGCTGCCAATCCGTGGTCGCAACAGATCGGTGATCTGATGTTCGATGATGTGACCGAAATTCGAGATCGAATCAAACTCGGGGAAGCCATCATCGAATATGTGGAATCGTTGCCGTTGGATTTTTGCCAACACATTGCGACGATGCTGGATAAACGAGAAACGCCATCCAAGGGTATTGGGGAATTTTTGGATTGCATTGAAGAGAAATCCACAACCGAAGCCGCTGTAAAACGATCCATTATCCGGCTCTACCGCATCACAGAAACACAAGCAACCATACCTTTCGACTTGGCAAAAAAATACGAAGTTCTTAGACGGAAATATGAACCGGGGTCTTATAGTTTGACCATCGCGTTCCAATTCATCATGAGTGCGGCGGCGAAACGCGCAAAAGGATAAAAAGGGCACCCACCGGGTGCCCTTTATTTTACCGAGACTGGCTGTCGTCCCATCTTGACAGTAAAACCCTGACGTGTTATAGATGATCTCTGCTGCGGGAGAGTCATCATGGAAGCCACCGAAACCTATTACGAAGTTCAGGTCAACGGGAAGACTCTCGGACTGCGCGTTTCCTCGAATGCTGGTGGCGAATGCTGCCGCGAGAACGAATACATCCTTGATGAAGACGGGGACATCCCGTTTCGTCTGAAGGATGAAAAGTCGATCAAGACGTTCTTGCGCGGTGGCAGCACCGAATGGTACAACGCTTCCCCGACCTCGCCCAACTGGGATAGCTTCAAGAAGGACGACTTCAGCTTTGTGAAGGTGACGGTGGTGAAGACCGTCGAACCGGTCGTTGTCACGATTGATGACGAACTGAACTTTAGCGATGTTTTCAAAAAGAATTTCACCAAGACTGATCCGCGTCCGAAGCACAAAGCCCAGTTTGGTGACGACGTTCACCTGATTGCCGTTTGGCGTGACCGTGGGACGTTGGCTTTCGACATCGATCCCGATCAAGTTGCGAATGTCCTTCAGGGCAAGACGCTGACGTTCGGTGACAATCGGTTGTTTAGCTTTGTTGATGTCGTCAAGGAAGATGCCGACTATTACTATGTGGTGATGCATCAGATCGACGGGTAAATAAATGATTTGCATCCTGACCAAGATGTTGGAACATTATTCCCATCCGGATGATCGGACGAAGCTTTCATCCATGGATCATGGTACGTTGCGCCAGCACTGTATCATGGATACGGCGAATTTCTATTCTACCACATATGATGCGTGTGGATATCCCCCTCAGAACGCACAATATTCAGACGAGAATTATTTGCGCGGATTGGCGGATGATGATCTTATCGCTGCATATACCCATGTTATGAATGCGCAAATGTAAATTGAAAAGGGCACCTCGCGGTGCCCTTTTTCGTTTGCTCGTATTCCCATCCAGGGTCAGACCAGCGATTTCAATTCGGTCATAAGCAACGTTCGGAGAGCCGAAGTGCCGTTTGCGGCATCCGCGAGGTACTGCCGAATTTCGTCGGCGCGTTTCTGCGCTCCCACTCCAAAATGATATTGCAAGTCCTCAACCAGATAGCGACTGAATGTGGCAATGTCGGGCATTGGGATTATCCTTATCTTGAGTGTTAAATATTTCATACAGCACCGCTACCGCCGATGCCAGTATGGTCCGACGACGGTCTGTATCGGCAACAAGCCGATTCAAGAATCCTGTATCACGGCTGTGATTGCTCTCGTCCCAGTCGGTTTTTTTACCCTCGGATTTGCGAGTGGCGATCATTTCATCGAGCGACGAAAGCATGCGGCGGCGCTGTTCGATAGCCGCGTCATTGCGCACAATACACATCCGCAGACCCTTCATGTAACCAAGGAGGCTGGACATACCATCCTTGTCCTCAGGGTTGTAGGGTTCCGCCGGGAGTGCGCTGGTGTCGTTACCGAAGATTCGCAGTGATATCGCCGTCGCTTCATCGGCATCGCGCAGGTTCATGTAGAAACACGGGCTGTTTCTCTCATAAAACGAAAACCATGGCATGGCGAATACTCCGTGTAGATAGTATTAGAATAGCATCAATACACAAATTATACAATCCCTCAATATAGTCCCGACATACATAAATATGAGAAGACAGGAGAACCAAGATGGCAATCAGTATAAATGGCAAATTCAAACAGGTATTCGGTATTATTTTAACCTCTATTAAACCAACTAATATGGTTGATGGAGGGTATGCAGCACCATCTACCATCAATATAGTTGTAGACGGTGGTGATGCAAACACAACATCATTTGTACAATTTTATGATGGCGGGTCTGCCACGGAAGGAGTAAGTCATGTCTGATAAAATTCAAATTCGTCGCGATACTGGTTTGAATTGGATATTGGCTAATCCAATACTGGCAGATGGTGAAATTGCTTTCGAAAAAGACACAAATCGTTTTAAAGTTGGAAATGGGAATGCCACATGGTCAGCATTGCCATATATGTGCCGAGAAGCATTGTATGCTGATCGAACATATTATGTTTCGACCACAGGTTCAGACGAAAATGATGGACTTTCATCATCCTTGGCATTTGCATCCATCCAACGAGCCGTCAATGCTATTGATACGTTGGATATAGGAAACTACAATGTTACTATTGAAGTAGCCGATGGTACCTATACAACTAACAATATTACACTTAATTCGTATGTTGGACGTGGTACTGTAAAAATTCTTGGCAATTCCGCCAATCCGTCCTCCGTAACACTGACAAATGGTTTTACGCTTCAAGGCGGAACATGGCTCATTGAAGGGGTTAAAATCTCTACTTCTGGTGATGCATTTGCAGCTTTCAATTACGGTGTTATACAAACAAAAAACATCGAAATTGGTAATGTTGGCACCGGGCGATATGGTTTTTATACGAGCCGTAATGGTGTAATTATGCACACCAATAATCTGTATGTTTCTGGTAATGGCGGGAGTTTGGTCTTCGCCATCATTAATGGTTCTGTTGTTCTTTCATCTACGACTATTACCTTTAAGAACCCAGTAACATGGTCAAACCTTTTGTATGTATCGGGATCAAGCACTATTTGGTTCGGAAGTGCGGCAACTATCGTTTCGGGAAATAATTTCACCGGAAAAAGTTATAATGGCGCTGCATGTGGAAGCATTGTTCTTGCAGGCACAACACTACCCGGTACTCCTGGTACAGTAGCATCTGGGGCGGCAGTGATTTAAGCATGCGGGTTTATGAAGTAATCACGCCTGATGATGCACAACAGAAACGCGAGCAATTGGCTAATGCACTGTTGCAAACCGAAGGGTTCTCAAAATACGCCGGGACTCCCTACGCTGCCCACGTTGTGTTGAGCCATGCGACCAGTTTCTTTTCCGGAATGTGGCATAATAGCAAGGGCACTGCCCTAAGTACCGAATATTGGAAGTACAAGGCAATCGCTGAAGTATTCCCGTATACCGGAACATGTTACCGCATTATAGGAATTTCCCTCGAAACTTTTGCGCAAAAACTACCATCGGTGAAACAGAAATACCCGGCGTTGCTCCGGATGATCGATCATTATGACGCTAAGGATGTAGAAGCGAAAGCCGAGTTCTACCAATTTCTCAAGTCCGAGGTTCAATTCGCCAAGATGGACTCATGGGCCAAGAGCCTTGACGGAATCAATTACTTCCACGGCTTAAAGAGTTTTCATACCCGCAACGTGATCTACAAAGGTCATATGGAAGGCGGTCTGGACTTTGTTGCTTTCGCGGATGCGCTGGTGAGTTGCGGGCTGATCCCCGCGCATGATAAGCGCATCCTCACCACCCATGGTGCAGAAGAAGTGATTGGGTACTGTGTCAGCCCGGAACCGATCAAATGGCGCATGGTCAAGAAAATCAGCAGGGCAGCCGCCGACCCGTACCGGTTCATATAGGATACAGCATGAAAGATATTCAGAAATTCATACGCCTTGTTGAAACATCCATGATGGAAGCTCGCCTGATTAAGAACGACGACGGCGAACCATGGGCGTGGGCAAACCCGAGTCGATCCGACATTATGGCGTTACTTCAGCGATTTGACCTTCGCGGGGTTGTTGCGAAATCAGGCGTCGTTGTTGTTTGGGACAGTTTTCAAGTCATCCATTCGGTTGCCGTGCGATGGCTTGCCGATAGTGGTATTATCAAGTGGATTGATCGGGACGAAGATGAAATTGAGGACTATGATTCTTTTGTCCTGTCACTCGATCCGAATTTTGTCAACGATATTGATACATATGATGGGTGGGACGAGACGGAACCCGCTGACGCCGATGGTATTTACTGGGTGTCGAATGGCGAGTATTTTTACCTATCTAAGAACCCCAACTTCAAGAGAATGCTAGACATCTAAAACAATGTCGTTACTTCTGATTAGGTGATAAAAAATCCGTTTCTACTACCATACCCTATTGACATAAAGTTGCACACGTCATATTATATACCCAACAACGAGTTGGGAGCTTTGCCATGCTGGACGGTCGTAGCTATGAACAAAGCGTCTATGATAATTGGACGCTTCTGTTGGATGGAACCCTGCTGCACAAGAAATTGCCAGTCATAATCACCGTGGGGCGTGATGAAAACCAACACGTCATCTACGGGTATCGGCTGTGGAATGGTGAGGGCGATGGACTGTCTGACAATTACCTGACGAACATTTGTTCGTCTGCCGAACGCTATACCACGCGGCGCCTGGATGAATTCACCAAGGTCGGTCTGCACGACGACATCGCCGCCGCCAATCAGTTTCACACGGAAATGATCGAAAACGACCGCTCGGCGCGGGAAGAAGCTGTGCGGAAGAAACGCGCGGAACGGGAGAAGGCTGCTCGCGTTGAGCGCGACCGTATGCTGCTGGAACGCGCCGACTGGCGCCACCCCGAATACGTCGATCTGATGATCCGTCAGATGATGGAGCGGCTGGATCGCGCGGCAAATGATGCCGCCGACCGAATTCTCTCGGTCGGATGATGAGGGAAAGGCGGGAGAAAATCCCGCCTTTTTCTTATGTGGGCAGTCGCCCAAACTTCATGAAACGTTCGATTTCGTCGGAATTGTAGAGCGAGTACGTTGCCTCGTAATTGGTCAGACTATCCCCGACATCGATCATGACTTCGAACGGAGTTATCAGACCATACAAACGCCTCGCCACTTTCTTGATGTTCGCCAGATTGGTGGATTGTAAGAACAGTTGGTGGTGCCGATTGATATAGGCACCACGTACCCATCCACGGTCGAACATCTTCTGCATGATGGCGTCGGACCATTCACCCTCGTATTCAAACCGTTCATCCCCTGCGACTTCGATCCCAAACGTATCAGGGTAATCCTTCGCGACCAATGCATGTTGATCCGATTCAGGGAAATTTATGAAGTCGCCGCCAGCCGCATTGACCCAAAATTTATATGAGGGATGATCGCTTTTGGTCATTGGTGAAGTGACCGCATCTTCATAGAGTTCGTGTATTCTCATGCTGGTATTTATTTCTTTGTGGGAACTTGACAAACGCCACTTTGACCTGTATAAAATGGGTCAACAACTTCACAGGACGACGTGTCATGACCAAGGGTAAGGGCAAGTCCATCTTTCGTCGCACCGTTCGTCGCGCTCAGAAGCACGCCATCAACCGCGCTCTGCGCAACGGTCGCGATGTGAGCATGCTCGCCAAGTCCGCCGGGCGTTTCGCCCGCTACAACTGGGGTGACGGCGGCTCGGGCGTCTAAGCCTGAAAAGAAAGGGCACCTTACGGTGCCCTTTAATTTTTTACTTGATGTGGATGGCTCGTATGAAGTTGTCGAGGTTGCACAATCCACGAATTGGAGTGTGCATGTACAGGGTTTCGCCATCCGCGTAGACGTAGGCACCCGCATCGTCTTCCCCACCTTTATACGCCACGTAAACGCGGTTTTCGGGGATGTGATCGGACCCATACAGTTTTAAAGAGCCATTAATGGTACAGTACATGGTGTAATCACCTTCTTGTACATGCACCGGGTCATTGCGATCCCATATACCAAGCGTACTATTCTCGATACATGGTTTTAGCTTCGTCTCATAGAGCTTGTTCGACACCAGCACAACATTCCCAGCACCCCGGCGGGTACAAGCGGCAATCGTGTTCGCTTGCCGATTGATCATAATGAACAACGCCACCCAACGGTCCTCATTACCAAGTTCAGTGACCATCACTTTGGTGGGATCAAAAACCGCCGAGAACCGACGATCACACAGGGTCAGAGCGAGGCGTTCGGCGGATCGAATGTCAGGGACATGGAACAGATTTTGGATATCGTCCTTCGACCCCACTTTCGTGAGGGCTAGGCGCCCAGGCGCCGGGCGACCTTCTAAAACCACCGGTCCATTGCTCATCAATTTTATGAGGTCTTCGGGTACGCGGGGCTGTTCCCCGGTATATTCGACCACGTGGTAGGAGGCGTTCTCCCACGGCTGTACACCCAGGAATGGGCTTGCCATACGGACAGGCTGATCCAGCAACGCCGCACTGACGTTCCAGTTCTTGTGGTTCATCATGGCGGAAACAGTTTCGAGAGCCAGCGAATTGCTGATGTTGATACCCTCACGGGCAAGCCGGTTACGCAGGCGCTTGGCAGCAGCCTTGGCATCGGTCGTATTGGAAATAGAAAACATAAGCAAACACCCTTTCACACATGACGGTGCGAGTAAAACTCTCGGGTGTCCTCCATTGCCCGAACCCCGTCATGGAAAAGGAGTTCGCATGTTAGAAGCGCGACTTTCACTACCCAAAGGGGTGGAGGAACGCTGGTTGTCGCCACCAACGTTCCTTATAGAGATTACCCCCTAATGATGCAACATTTATTCACTCGCTAACCGATTGATGATTTTTTGATTGGTTTGGTGGGTACGTGCATCATTTAAGGCAACCCATGCCTTCCACTGTGCCAATGCTTCAGGACAGCCGATGAGAGTAGCATCGCGCTCACATGCCTGATTGACGCGCATCAAGGCTGATAAACGTGGTCCCTCAGACGCATCTTCGTAATGCATCCTGATCCCGACCACCTGTGTCAAACAATACGCCGCAATAAAGACGCCCGCCGTCAGGTATTGTGGGCGCTTATCGGACAAAACCCTTGTGGTGAACAAAGCAGCAACCACGGTTATGACAAGCGAAGCGACCCCGCCAAACATGAAGTATCCGAAGTAATTTCGGTCTTCATAAATCAGACTGGCGAGCCACACGCAACGAAATGGCTCCCGATCCAATTCAGGAACATCACAAGAGCCAGCACCAAGAGCAGGAAGTATTTCATTGCGTTTTCCACCAGTTCTTCACCGTGGTAACGAGCCGTCCGATACGGATGCCATTGCGAATGACACGCGCAGAAGGACCAAACGTGGGGTTGGCATGGGGAACCGTTTCTTCATACCAGGGCAACCCGTTATATTTCCCACACGGACAAAACCAGCCGGGGACGGTGGTAATAACGTTCGCGGATGCGCCGCACGAACATGTAGCGGCGGTAAAACCAGAGAACAATGGATGCATGGTCAGGGCAATGATATCCTTGACCGAATACTTCAGATCAGCCACCGTGATCATTTTCGCCTCACGCCTTGGTCTAATCCAAATTAGACGTGCAAAGCCCCTATTGTCAAGAGCATCCTTCTGTCGGGGTAAATACTCCAACCGACTTACGCCGGGTTTTGCGATCCGCCCAGAACAGTTTTCCGTCGATTTCTTGTACTTTGGCTGGACGAACTTTGTAACCCAAGGCAACCAACTGGTCATACATAACAGTTGCGACCCCACACCGTCGATATTCTTCGTCCACATCGACCTCTTCAACCGCTTTAGTCTTTGGATGATAAAGACAGTAACCGATGTGTTTCAGGTTATCTTCAGCGGTTCCAACATCAGCACTCACATAGATATCGCCATCGCGGTACGGAGGTTTGACCGTGACGTGGAGTATGGTGTTATCGTGTAAGCGGTATACACCAAGCCATTCCTGACTGGATATCTGTTTGCGTGACAGTATTGTATAGGTTTTTGCCTCGGTAAGGATTTCGCATACTCTCATGACCGTAGCATTTCACTCAACTTTGCACTACGACCATTCCATGTACCTCGGTTGAATATCGATTTGATCTGCGTAGGTTTGAAAACGATCCACTGGATTGTATTAAATGCTTCGGGACGATCATCCACCGGGTCAAAAACGTTCTTAAGATGCATACCATCATAACCATTTGTTTTGGCATGATCTATCGCAGCAGAAAGAGCATAAAGGTCTTTCCCCTCCATATCAAAGACGAACGGATTTTTGACAGACAAATACACCGGGAGAATGTTGGCGCCAATATCATGACCATCAAATACTTCTTGTTCTGACGCCTCATATTCAAGCGTAAGTTTCTCAGCACGATCAAAGTCATTGCGTGCATATGCACGATTAATTTCTCGTTGAAAATATGCTGCCTTTTCCTCACGTTCTTCTGCGTTACTAACCTGACGACGTGCCGACAACGCGGCATATTCCCCCGCTTCGGCTGGATGTTCGGTGAAAAAGAACGCTTTGGAACTGACAGTTCCCGTGTTTGCACCTAATCGTCTAGTAGCAAATTTATCAATCGTCTGGTTGGTTCCATGATAAACAATCAGCGGATTGCCTTTTGCATCTACTACTTTACTTCCAGCAAACCATCGACGGAAAGCATCATTGAGGTTGGGACGTTGTGTATTTTCAAGGATTTCGCGTATTTTCATAGTGTTTGTATTTATGAAGTAAATTGACAATCGAGTGTTTTGAGAGGATCATGCGACCAGCATTTGGATGGTCGTATGGCGAATACACCGATTTTTCTAAATCTTGTGGTGATGTAATCTATTATCTCGAAAATCCGGATACCGGAAAGCGCATCACAATCTATGTCTCGGAAAGTGTTGATCGCGAAGGTAATCAACATTATTGATGTTGTGTCCACTATCGCGACGTTTTTGGGTCAACAATATTCGAAGAGGATGATTGATGAAAGTAACCGAAATTGAAAAGGGTTTATTCTGCGGGGTTCGGTATAACGATGCCACCGTTGATGCGATTCTGAAATTTATCAACGACAACAAAATCCCCAACCCGGTTGGTCGGGATGATATACACACCACGGTTCTCTATTCACGCAAACCAGTTTTTGATTTTGAACCATTGGGTAATAATATTCCTGATTGGGATATTAAATTTTCTGGGTTTGACTTGTTTGGAGAAGACAAGAATGTATTGGTGATGTTACTCGTTTCTCCTGATCTCGTGCAGCACCACCAAGAACTGATGGGTGCTTATAATGCATCATGGGACTGGGATGAATACCAACCCCACATCACGCTCAGTTATTCGTCCATTGATTTCAAGATAGATGATCTTCCGGAATATGGCGGTCCACTGGTTGCGTCCAATGAATATTCGGAAGAACTGGATGAAAAATGGGAAGATTAAATGAATTACGCCGTTTAGCGGGTATCAAACGACCAACCATTAAAGATTATTACTCTCTCACCATCACCCGACGTTTCATCATTGAAGCATGGCAGCGAGGACGCAAATGAAGGATAAAGCACTCGGCGCTTTCATCGGATTGGCTGTGGGCGATGCAATCGGCGCCCCAGTCGAATTCTTGAAGCGAGATACGTTCGAACCGGTGACCGGCATGCGTGCTGGCGGTTATTTTAGGCTCCGGGCAGGCGATTGGACCGATGACACGGCAATGGCTTTGGCACTAGCCCATAGCGTGCTGGCGAAAGGCGACGTTGATCCTCGTGATATCATGGATCGCTTTGTCGATTGGATACGGAATGCCAATTACACCCATACCAATATTGGAATTGGGCTGGGCGCTACCGTCAAGCGGGCATTACAACGATACAGCAACGATGTCCCATGGAATCCCTTCTTCGGCAACCCCCTCGCAGGAAGCACCGAACCAGAGGAATCCGGAAATGGTTCGATCATGCGCCTTGCCCCCGTACCGATTTTCTTCCATGACGATATCGAGATGGCACGTGCAAAGTCCATCGAACACAGCCGTACTACACATGCCTCTAATCTGGTTCTAACTGCCGTCACCACGCTGTCTGACATTATAGTGAACAACATTCAGGGCAAGGGCTATCAGTGCCCGATGGAAATTGTTTCCAAGTCACGCGACGATATTCATTCCACTGGTTTCGTTGTGCATACACTGGAAGCGGCACAGTGGGCGGTAGGACAGACAGATAATTTCAAAGATGCGGTGCTGCTTGCTGCCAATCTTGGGGTTGATGCGGATACCGTGGCGGCGGTTGCTGGTCAAATCGCCGGATCACTTTATGGTCTGTCCAGTATCCCGACTGAATGGATCGAACAGTTGGCATGGCGCGATCATCTAATGGATGTCGCAACTCGACTGTTCGAGCGGACGGTCGGTGAGGTTCCCCATCCCCACAAACCCCGCCTTGTCACGTGCAACAACTGCGAAACCGTCCATGTCCTTGAAGGCAACGTTCCACCAGGGCGTGACCCAACCAAGTGCAGTAAATGCGGAAACCCAACCACCAACTTCCGGATTTCGGCACCCGGTGACTATATGAACGTTACGCAGTTCGAACCAATTCTGATACCAAATGGCGACGATTTGACTTCAACCTCCGTGTAGTATATAATTGACGCAGAGGTGAAAGATGTTCGAACGCGAAGATTGGACCCTATTCCGAAATCTTGAAACGCTAGGGCAGAAAGCTGGCGTTCCGCTTATGAAGTTGGCTGCACTCGTGGTCAAGGAATTGGCGGATAACGCCCTAGACGCCTGCGGCGATTGTCGCGTCTTCGAACAGGACGGCTGGTATATGATTGAAGATACCGGTCCCGGTATCGATGGTGGTGCGGAAAGTATTGCACGCCTTTTTTCCATCCGCCGTCCCCTAACTTCTTCCAAGTTGGTTCGCCTTCCATCGCGCGGGGCGTTAGGAAATGGTTTGCGTGTGGTTGCCGGTGCCATTCTGGCATCACACGGCTCGTTGTATGTGGAAACACATGGGGAGCGCCATACCCTTACACCCTGCGATGATGGGTCTACCGAAGCAACAAGCGAGCCATGCGCCCGTACCGAAGGTACATTGGTTGCTGTGAAATTTGGACCGAGTATCCCAACTCGGTTCGATCCGTTGGCGTGGGCAAAATACGCCATTTTCATTGCTGGATTGGGGAACAGCTATCAGGGTGGAACTTCACCCTGGTGGTATGACCGCAATGCTTTTTATGAAATGTGCAATGCCGCTGGTGATCGGTCGTTGGTCGATCTGTTGGTATTGTTCCGCAACATTACCCACAACATTGCATCAAGCGTAATTCAAGAGAGCTTCGGTCAGAAGAGCATATCGTGTGCGAAAATCACCCGCGATCATGCTGATCTTTTGTTGCACGTACTTCGCAACCTTTCGCCCGCGCCCAAACCATCGTTGCTTGGGAAAATGGGAAAATGGGGTGGTGAATACGGCTATGCCATTGAAAATGGGATGATTGAGGTTGGTCATCATACACCTGCCCAAGTTCCATATGTGATCGAAGTCGTGGTTGGTAAGGACGACGGCAAGGACAAAGATAGCATTACTGTTCTTGTGAATCACACCCCCATTACCGGTGAAGTGAGCATTAGTCGCCACACCAGCGCAAAAGTGGGAATTTTTGGATGCGGCTTAGCACATGCGTTCGAGGTGGGGCGGAAAACCGTATCCATCGTGATCAATGTGATTACGCCTTACATGCCAATCACAACGGACGGTAAAGAACCCGATCTTCGGCGGTTCCTCGACCCGCTGCACAAGGTTATCGGATCGGCGGCAAAGAAAGCCAAACGCATGAATGCGAGTGGTGACCCGCTGCCTAAGCAAAAAGGCATCATTGAAAGGGTACTGTGGGATGCCATTGAAAAGGCGAGCGGCTGGGGACAGTACCGCTACTCTCTTCGACAATTGTTTTACGCCGTGCGTCCTGCGGTCATTGATGAATTTGGTAAAGAACCTGACTATACCTATTTCGCAACGGTCATAACCAATTATGAGGCGGAATACGGTGATCTTCCGGGTCTTTATCGTGACCCGCGTGGTACGCTTTACCACCCACACACAGGCGAAGAAATCCCGCTTGGAACAATCAATGTCGAGCGGTACTCACGCCCTGCCTGGACGTTCAATAAAATTCTGTACTCGGAGAAGGAAGGTTTCTTCCCGATCCTTCGTGACGCGGGTTGGCCCGAACGGCACGATTGCGCACTAATGACAAGTAAGGGATTCGCATCTCGTGCTGCCCGCGACCTTCTTGATTTGCTGGGCGACGACGAAAGTCAAGGTCCAATTTGGTTCTTCTGCATTCATGATGCTGATGCCAGCGGAACCATGATTTTTCAGGCATTGACTGAGGCAACAAAGGCGCGTAGAGCGCGTAAAGTAAATGTGATCAACCTCGGTCTTGACCCAGACGAAGCATTGGCGATGGGACTTCAGGTAGAAGAATACCGTTCGGAAGATGACATCAAACGTCGATATCCCGTTGCCAAATACCTTGAGTGGGAATGGAGCGATTGGCTTCAGACTAAGCGTGTAGAACTGAACGCCATGACCACGCCGCAGTTTTTGGACTGGTTGGATGATAAAATGGTAGAATACACCGAAAAGGTTATCCCGCCCTCTCCTGTCATGCGCGATTTCCTCACCGAACGCACCGAGGCGGCGGTTCGTGAACAAATTGCTGCACGGTTGTTAGCAGAAGCCGGGATTGATAGTCTGGTTGCGAATGCGATGGCGGACGTACATCCTGACATTGATGCGCTCGATCTTACAAAGATTGTCGGGCACAGCTTGGGCACTAAACGCCAACAACGGTGGGATGCTCCGGTCAATAACATTGCTACTAATTTGGCAAAGAAAGCTCTCAATAGCTAAATACCAACATGCGTATGTGGGAAATCATCACCGAAGAATTTACTCGCCCTAACCTTAACGATGCCTTCTGGGTATGGTTCGGGAAAAGCAAAGTCGTGGATGATGCTGGTAGACCCCTCATGGTCTACCATGGCACCACGCACGAATTCGACGCTTTTGATCCGGCTGTTGGAAATACCCAGATGTACCCCGGAGCAACCACCGATACACATTTCTTCACTGACCACCCCGACAATGCGTCTGGATATGCGGGGAGAAAAACACTTGACTGGTCAGTTAACTATCGCGATGGCGGGCATGTGCTTCCGGTGTATCTACGGATGGTAAAACCACTGGTAGTCAATGCAAAGAAGGAGAATTGGCGTGACATTTATTATCGCGGACAATTCTACGAAATGCCCGAGTTGGTTTATTATGCCCGTCAAAAAGGCTATGATGGATTGATTGTCAAAAACGTATTCGACTGGCGGGATGGCGCAAGCGCAAAAAAAGTTCCCTGTACCACGTTTGCAGTTTTCAGCCCCGTTCAGATCAAGTCGGTGTTCAACCGGGGCACATGGAACCCTAGCGCACCAAGCATCATGGAATCTTAAGACGACTCACTGATATCGTCATTATCAAGGTCGAAGGCGCCGCTATTCATTGCCGATTTGACTTGACCGGGGTGAAATACACAGACTTCCTCGGCATCGGCAATGGAATGATAACCCTGTTGGACTTCATATGGGGTCATGCTGCACACCACACTATCGTAGCCTTGCTTCTCTAAGTATTCGATACACGCATCCGTGAATGCACCCCGGCTCCCTAGTTTCAATTCAATATCGGTTGGTTTAGTCAAGGTGTAGAAGGGGTTTGTTATCCGCAAATAACATGGCACTATATTCGCGCCCTCGGGAACTTCCCTTCCAGTATGTTGCGCGAAATTGGTCGCATAACCACCCGCATATTCAGTATTGCGAGTGAAAAAAATGCCAGCGTCATGGCTCTCGGATCGACGCTCAAACCGCCGGATATCCCGCTGGGTACCATGATAGAAAACCAGGGGAGTACCATCCCGATCTACCGCCTTACTTGTACCAAACCAAAGGCGAAAAGCATCATTGAATCGGGGATGGGTTGTTTCTTCCAGCAGGTTCATGGTTCGACGTAGATCAGATGCGGTCATGATGATAAATCCTCCGGGAAATATTTAGCGAAAACTACGCTTATAAATAGTCCTCACACAACACTTCACACCGTGAGGACTATTATGTTTCAACTCAAAATCACCGGCTTGGTGGAAGCCCACTTCTTTGCACCGCAAATGACCAAGATGATTGGGATTGTCGATCCCAATACGAATGTTCCGCCGCTCCCCATCCCCTACCACGTTGAAAAATGCCACGACATCATGGCCGATGAAATGTCGTTGGATTTGACGATCCAATACAAAGTGCCAGCCAGCGATAACCTCGAACGCATCCTCGAATTCAGCAAGACATTCACCGACGATGACCACGTTCTAATTCATTGCCATGCCGGAATCAGCCGCAGCACCGCTACTGCAATCGCAGTTCTTATCCAACATGGGATGAGCGTCCCAGATGCGTATGATCACGCCTTTAGTATTCGCCCTCACATGAACCCCAACACCCTCATCATCGGCTTCGCGGATGATCTGCTCGGCTGTAATGGAGAATTGGTCGCGTATCACCGCTATTGGCTGGACGAAAAGCAAATCCAACCAGAAAGCTTTGCCGGGCAGAACGTTGGTAGTTCGGATATAGACGCCATGAAAGCGTTACTGGCGAAACTTAACTTTTAGCTTCGATTTCGGCGTTGCGGAGTTTTTGGTCAAGGTCGAGGGCGATCTTCGTTGTGGACGCCTTCACCTTGCTCGCAAACCATTGGTAGTAGTATTTGACGTGCCCATCACGAATGTATGGTAAATCAACCTCTTCCCCTATGCGAGGATCGGACACAAACACTGCGACGCGATACCCCCGTTCGCCATAGATGACGCCGACCGCCTGTTCGCCTTGCGTAAAGGTCTTGGACCAGAGAACGAGCATCGAGTTCTGGTATCCGGGGGCTTTGCGCTTGGCAATAACTGGCATCCCCAATACTTCATCGGCGTCGGAGAACGGGTTGAATTCGCGCCAGCCGTATAGTTCAGCATCGGACGTGACCGGGGTCAGGCGCGTTTCGGTCGTGCGTTTATCACGGGCTGCCCAGAATGCCTTTGCGTCGTCCGACTGTGCTTGAAGCACCTTGTCGCTATCGTTCCCGATACTCCGGTCTGCTGGATAGACGACGTAACCATGATTGGTCAAATGGTCATACATGGCATTGAGCAAACCCATACGCCGGTACGGTGCGTCCACAACACTCTTGGAACTCACGACCCGGATGTTGTTACGCCGGTCAGTATCAGTTCGATCAATGATTGACGCACTTACCACCGCCACTTTCTCGCGGATGGGTTCGAACGGATGTCGTGCGGCGACATATGCAGAACATTGCACCATCCCACCTTCTACCCGATGGCTGATGTAGAATGTAAATCCCTTGCTCTGGAATTTGGATGCACCCCGTGGATGGGCGGCCAACTCTTTGAGGATTTCACGTATTCTCATTCGTCGGCAACCTTCTCTACGTCTTTATCATCAAATACAACGTAATTGTACGAGCCTTCACCACGGCGACGACTTGACCCATCAAGGTATCTATTTCCATGAATACCGTGTTTCAGTAGTTCCAGGGAGGCGGCTTTTGCTGATCCAAGCTTGACAGCCATCCGCTTATAGAAAGCGGCACCGCCTGCGATCTCGTTGGTCAATTCAACGCCCATTTTAGCTAAGCATTGCTTGACGTATGGGGTCTGTTGTGACAGCGAAACATCCCACAACAAGAATTTTTCGTCTGTCGGAATGATGTTGACCTTGTAGAAATTACCCCGAGCCGGTTTTACCTTTCCAAAGAACACACCGCTTTCTTTACCGTCCTCAAGGGCTTGTAATGTTTCGAGGTCCATTTTATACGCTTCGCCATTTGGTTTCATGTATTGAAGACTATGCTTCAGATCGGTAATTGCAGTATGTAGATCATTTCCAGAATAGAAATAATCAAGCGCAGCACGCTCAATAGGTGACAATTTATTGGACGGTGTACTGGTGGGAATAATCTTTCCGTTGAAATTAACAGCTTTGGCGTCAGTCCGCATTTCTTCATCAAAATCAGTCAATTTGTCCCGATACCAGAGCGCAACGTCATCCGATGATGCGAAATACAACCCCCACCCATACACCTGGGCGCCTTCCCCCGTCCCGATCTTATCGGTGGAGAAACGGTCAATGTCATAAGGCGTGCCGTGGTACGCCTCTGGGGTTTCAAGTAGGGTGATTAGTCGGCGTATTTCTTCTGCACTCATACAGGTATTTAGGACACAAACTATTTTTGGCATTACACCAACAAACATGGGTCCGTTGTCTGGCACAAACAATAAATTATGAAGGTTAAAATGCGTAGTGTATATTACTGAACTGAACAATGACACCTTGAGAAAATTATGCTAGGACCGAATACGTATAAAAAAGGAAGCGCGAAACCCCTATTGATTTTTGACGGCGGGTGTATTGATGGAATGGGCGCTGCCCTGTCCTTTTATCTCAAACACGGAAACAAATTTGAATACTACCCCGGTGTGCGCCACGAACTACCCCCGGATGTAAGCGGGCGCCACGTGTTTATGGCAGATTTCGCTTACCGGCGCCCACTAGTCGAAGAAATGGCAAAGACTGCCCAAAGCGTTATAATCATCGATCACCACCGTTCTACCATGCTAGAATACAGCGACGGTTCGACCGACGTGTTTGGTGCTACCGAAGGCAATCTTACGGTTTTATTCAATATGAACCAGTCGGGTGCCATGATGGCATGGCTATACTGGCATAACGAAGAAGATTGCCCCCGGTTGTTTCATCACATTCAGGATATTGACTTGTGGAGGTTTGAACTCGATCAGACCCGTGAAATAACCATGGGTCTACGTTCTCACCCATATCGGTTCGAGGTATGGAAGCGGTTTTTGTCGAAGCGCGGGTTAGAGAAACTACGCAAAGAAGGTGACGCCATCGGACGCTTTAATGCATTAAAGGTTGACGATCTATACGAGAACCGATTTATGGCAATGATCAATGGGTATCGTGTTCCCGTATGCAATGCACCAAACTTTTTCGCATCAGACCTTGGTAATAAACTATGTGAAGGGTACCCATTTGCCGCAACATTCGCTCAACTTGCCGATGGTCGCTGGCAGTATTCGTTCCGTTCAAATAGTGATGGGGTAGACGTGTCGGAAATCGCTAAGATTAATGGCGGTGGTGGACATATACGGGCATCTGGATGCACTGTAAATAAACCAATTCACGTAAAACTGTGAGGTGATCCCAATCGCCATAAGGATATGATGATCCGCGTCCTATTAACCCGATGCATAAAATTGCGGTTGTTGTAGTAAGTAGCATGGTCGAAGGGGCTACCTTCGAACTCGTTGGACCCCGTATTCAGGGTAATACGCTCGGGCTGGACAGGCATATGCTTCTTCGGCACGGATGTGAGACGGTAGAGGTGGAACGTTCGTTTGCCGCCATTAAGGACTGGTTATCGAACAATCGCGTCGAAGGTCTTGTTTTTCATCACCCGGATGGACGGATGGCAAAAATTCGTCGGAAAGACTTCGGGTTTGAATGGTAATCGGGAGGGCGGGGAAACCCGCCCTTTTCGTTTGTTGACCTTCAAAACACCCTAATTTATATCAGTCATATGGGCGCATCATATTTTCACACACTGGTTCGTGATTCGATTATTCAAGGAACACTCACGCTAATTGAGCGTGCCCTGCTTCGCGTGGTGTTGCTTCAAGACCACACTGGATTTCATCTTGTAATATCAACCAACACCACCAGGGAACGGTTCTTTTTTCCAGAAAGAAATACGAAACTTGAGAAAATTATCAACCTTTTGAAGGGGTTAGCCGGTGCAGTTGTGGTTGGAGTGGAATGGGATTTTCAGAAGGTGCATTTCCGACGTTTCATGATTAAATGACCGTTTGCATTGTTTTGACACATTTCGGCTTCTGATTGTACTTGACGTTATAATCTCAGCGTGTATAGTACACGTATCGAAACCTCTGGTACGAGGCTACCAATGAATTTTTATCCGACCGAACGTATTGGTTTGTTCATCGATGGGTCCAACCTGTACGCAGCCGCCAAGGCGTTGAACTTCGACATCGACTACAAGAAGTTGCTGGCATTTTTTGCCAAGCAGGGGCATCTTGTCCGCGCCTTCTATTACACCGCTCTGATCGAAGATCAGGAATACAGCCCGATCCGTCCCCTGGTGGACTGGCTCGATTACAACGGGTACACCATGGTCACCAAGCCGACCAAGGAATTCACCGATGCCATGGGGCGGCGTAAGATCAAGGGCAACATGGACATCGAACTCGCCATCGACGTGATGGAAATGTCCCAGCACCTCGATCACATCGTGATCTTCTCGGGCGACGGCGATTTCCGCCGTTTGGTCGAGGCTGTCCAGCGCAAGGGTTGCCGAGTGTCTGTGGTTTCAACCGTGCGTTCGCAGCCTCCCATGGTGGCTGATGAATTGCGCCGTCAGGCGGACATGTTTATCGAACTGGACAGCTTGCAAAACCAAATCGCTCGCCAACAGCGTGGTCCGACGCCTGCCCGTCCCTACGGGGATGACCCGGACGAGGACGCCGCCTAAAACAAAACCATCAACAAAAGCCCCGCACACTGTGCGGGGCTTTTTCATATAAATACTTCGTATCAAATCGGAGTGTTTATATGCGTTATGCCGAGATCATTTTAGAAGCCACCCAAGACGACATCTGGGATACAATCCGTCGTCTACGCGAATTATCGTCCGCTCGCATAACGGTGGACGAACAGACATTCAATATATGGCTTGATTTCACTCTCGATGACATCAACGGCACAATCCGCTTGAAAATTCGTCCTGATGCATACGTGCGTAAGGAAAAACGAATCTACAACCGTGACGTTGACCAACAACAACGCGCGTTCGAAGATAAAATCATCGCCGTTGTCCGGTCACAACGAGGCGGGCGCCCATTACCATATCCACGCTTTACACATGCATTGAAGTACCTCAAGGACTACAGTCGTATTAGTGCAAACGCCATTAAAATTCTCACAAATCTCGATGATTGGGAAGTAGTATCATTACTTCATGGGGAACTTGAACACCCGCTCGGGTATCATCGCGGTAAGTCAAACCCGCCCTCCATGCATAACCGTGAGAATCATCCCAGAAAAACCGAAGGTCCGATGACTGCATTACGCAAACAACATGAGTTGGATTAAAAGAAAATTGCTTCAGCAATAGTGACCTAATATATCAGGTCACATGTGGCACAAAGGAAAAGGAATCATAATCTACGATCCACCCCGACCACGCTTAAAGCGAAAGGTTGATTGGTGGTGCATTGTGGACATTGACCGCGAAATCACGCGATACTATCGGTACTGGGCAAACCAAAATCCAACATGGTTTGGCGAAACCCGGCTTGATTTGTGCAATCCCTCATGGGATTCGCACATTTCTGTCATTCGCGGTGAAATTCCACGAGACGATCTCATGCATCTGTGGCGTAAGTACCACGGCATGGAGATAGAATTTCACTATAGCCACGAAATCCGACGATCTGGTGATACCACGGGGAATGATCGCCCGGACAATTACTTCTTCGTTGACGTGGAATGCCCATTCCTGTCCCGTATCCGCGAGGAATTCGACAAACCTGCTAATTGGAAATACCATATTACAATTGGTAGAACATGGAATTCTGTGGAATAGAAACCACAACCACCTATTGACATTGCGCGTCAGGATGGTATAACAGCCTCAATAATTGCTGAGCTTGGAGGCTCTTTCCAATGATGCGCAAGTCCATTCTCTGGGCGGTTGCTCTCGCAGTGGCGCTGGCACCCGTAATGGCGGAAGCCGCCGGTAATACTTCTTCCAACTCGAAGTCTTCCGTCCCGGTGTCCAAATCAACCCCGTTGAAGGTGGAGACGCGGCGATCCGCCCCGGCTATCGTTACCCCCAAGCCGACGCCCGCCCAAGTCATGCCGCCGAAATCCGTGGGTCAGCCGGTCACTGGTTTCAACGCCATGAGCCAACGTGCTGATCAAATGAAGCAGGCGCCCACTGCCCAGCCCGAGAAGCCGAAAACCGGCTTCGGTGCATTCAGCCAGAATACCGACAACAAGTACGGCACGCAGGGTACCGGCGCCAAGCCCGAGAAACAGCAGGTTCGCTGTGCGCAGGGTCAGGTGTTCCAGAACGGTGGCTGTGCCCCGGTGAAGAAGCCTTCCATGCAAGAAGCGAAGGCAACGCAGCAGGCGACTGCATCGAAGCTGGCGGATAAGGATCGCCAGATCGCGGAAATGAAGGCAAAGATGGATCGGCAACGCGCCGAAATCGTCAAGCAGCAGGCTGCCAATAAGAACAAGAAGACCGAACTCGCCAACAACAAGGCGCAGATCGCCAACCTGCGTCAACAGCGCAATTCCGCCCTGTCGGATGCCCGATACCAGCGTGCCCGTGCCAACAATTCCGAATACGACGCCTGGACCGCACGTCGTAACAGCCGTGTGTGGGTTGAGAGCAACCCGAACGTATGGACCCACCGTCCCGGCTACAGTTATCGCCCTGGATACGGTCACTACGGTTATGGCGACAGTGCCTATGGTCCGGTCGTTGCCCCGTCCGCGATGTCCACCTTCTTCACGGGTGCCGCCGGGGGCGTGGCAGGTATGATGGTTGCTGATGCCATGATCCCCGACCCGGTGCATGCCCAGCAAATCGCCAACCAACCGGCACCCCCGGTGATCGTCGCCCCCTACGGCACCCAGGTTTCCCGTACCCCGTCCGGTCAGATCGCGGTGCTGGTCCCCGACACCAACGGTCAGATCATCGAAAACATGGTCCCCGCCAATGCCGTGGTCGAACAGGTCAGTGAGACGGAATGGCAAATCACCAACGAAGACGGGCAGAAAATGGTGATTACCGAAGACACCAATGCCTTCAATCCCGCCGAGGGCGACGAGGGTGCGGGTGCCATGGAGATCACCGAGGATACGTCTTCGACCCCTGCTGCCACCCCGGTAGCTGCCCCGGCGGCTCCCGCCCAGCAGAACACCGTGACCGAGTGGAAGATCAACTAAGCTTCCACCAAGGATAAAAAAGGCTCTCTTCGGAGAGCCTTTTTTATTGACGGAATTCCGTCCGACTAAATAAGATCACACATCGTTTCAAATCACTCGGGATTAGCCACCCGTGCGAACCTTGAAACAGCCGGGCTGCCGGGACAGGCAGGATTGACGTGAGCCAATCGAGTGTAAACAGGCTTTTTAGCCTCTCGCGCGGTATTAGGAGAGCTACCGTAATGCTTTTCTCGTGGATTTGGTTGTTTTGGCGTCCAAAACACCCCGTAGCGCCGAACTTCGTCAGGTGGCTCCAATTCGGCATTTTTCTGTCTTATCTGCCAATATAGCAACGGGGGCGCCCTTCGGGGCGCCTCTTGACATAGGGCGCCATGAGCGAAAGTTCCACATACAGCTTCAACATGATGACCTACTCAGTAGCGGCACTGACTGCCCGTCTACTGTGCCAGGACAATCCGCATCTTGTGCCGCTTTACCGCGATGTATTAGGGAAGACCAAGCGTCGCTTGATCGAGAAAGCCCGTCTAGAAGCGGATGCGGGGTGTGAAAGCGTGGTCACCGCCATGCGCATGAACAATGCCAGCGAAGAAGAAATCCAAAAATTCCGGGATTTTTCCACCGAAAAAAGTCTCGCAGAATACATAGCTATGCTGGACGAATACGAAGCATCTATTACGAAGGAACTCGGGCTTGATGAACACGACTGAACTTCTCGCATTTGCTACCACGTTCATGGTTCAGTGGCGCGACCCTTATACGGGCTATGACCAGATCACGGTTGAAGCTCGGGCACGTAATGTTGGACCACATCGCTGGGCGATCTGTAAGAACGGAAACTGTTTGACCAAAGATGGTGAATGGGTGTATGAAAGTCTCCCATCCAGCCGCACCGATGAATTCTTGGTAGAATGTCGGTGGGATGATCTGGACGAAGCCATTACGGCTGCGAAGAAAGCAGCAGAGAAAAACCGGCAGATGTACGACAACATGCGAGCCGACATGGAGAAGCGCCGAACGCGATTATGACTTTCGCGCGAGGTGAAACATGTTTGTTATCTGCCGTGACGGCGTTCTCCGTCATGAAAAATGGTTCTATGACCGTAAACTCGGCAAAGGGCATTACTATGCCATGCCGGTGGTCGAATACCAAAAACATATCCCCCACATCTTCCTGTCCAACCTGGGCGATTGCTTCCGGTTCGAAGAAGGGCTGACCCTTCGTGAACTGATGATCAATTTCAAGCCCTGGCAAGACCTCATGGGCGAAATGTGCTGCATGGACTTCCCCGCCTTCGTCCGGGAAGCCGAGAAGCTGCCGAAGATCGTCACCATGACCGGCGAGAATGCCGATCCCGATATGAACAACTATTCTCATATCGAGGTGTACGGGTATGTCGAGTTCGATGCGGTTCCTAAATTCACCCGCCCGACTAAGGCGGAACAGGAAGCAGCGCGTAAGCGAAATGCGTGGCTTATGGGCGAACCCGTGGTCACCGACCGCTACAATATGACTATTTCGTGGGATTACCACGGGGTACTCAAAACCCCCGAGCAAGATGAATTTGCAGGCGAAATCACTGCATATGGGCTGCATTATACGCCGCTCAGCGATATCGCTCATCTTCCGATCCGTATGCGCGAGACTGTTAACGTCCGTGATATGACTCCTCGTTCGTCTTATCTGTCCACCCCCGAACCTCTGTTTAACCCCAACAATCCTTTCCTGAAAGCATACAAAAACGATGATGGTACTCGGGTGTTCAGTTATGAACTCCCCATCCACCAGACTCCGTCGTTCTATAATGCAATGATCCGTGGCGTCTTCTGGCAAATGGGCTTCCATTTCTCTCCGATTTATCGGGACGAAAAGATAGAAGAAATCACCGGGTCTATTGCAAAATATCAGGATACCATGCATAATGGCGACGACACTGATATGATCGAAATGGTCAACAGTCTTGACGACATTGCTGACGTGCCTGAACGGGATATTCCCGAACCGGAAGAACATGAAGACGACGATGACGCCAAACACGACCGTGCGATCATTGAGGCTGTTCTTAAAGAATGCGGCAATGCCGTGTTGATTCGCGGGGGTACCGATGAAGATGCCGACGATTAATTGGTGGGACCGTCTGAACGACAGGGTTCCCGACCTTTCTGACATCAAGTTATGGCTTGGTGATGCGGGGGTGATGGTGAAGCTTGCCATCTTGACTGTGTTTCTGGTGTTCGCCGGATATACCAGTCTTTTCGTGTGGCAATACGAAATCGAAGATGAACTGGACATCGCCCCCAATCCGAAATTCGTCGTTCAAGGCGGTAGCCAAACTATTGCCATGTTGGCGACTGTTATAGATCGTCAATCACAAGAAACCACGTGGGCGCCAAACAAAGGCGCTCTGTTTTACATCTATCCGGTCGCGTTCAGCAACAACATGACCAGCTACCAGATGGGTGTACACCATGCCGTCGCCAACGTGGCATTAGGTGTACACAAACTCCTTGGCAAGGATCAAGGTTCCAGCGCCGAAGACGAAATGCTGACCAAGGCGGTTGGGCGTTTCAACACCGACCCCACCGAATGGAACGTCGTCAAGACTGCACCGGGCGAATACCAAACTGGCATCGCCTACATAATGGATTTCAACCGGCGTGTCGGTACTGGGCAAGCTAAAATCACCGATGATGCCAAAAGCCTCGCGAGTTTTCTCCGGGATTATGTGAGCAACGATCTCGGTGGTGCCAGCGCAATACTCGAACCGATTATTCTTCAACCCAGCGACGTGACCGAAAATGCCCGCACCTTCATGAGTCCTGAAGCGAAACGGCGGCTATCAAGCAATTGGGGCTATTTTGACACAAATGCCACTGAGCCGTTCTTCCTGACCAAGGGAAAACTGTACGCCTATTACAACATCCTCATGGCAGTCGGTACCGATTACGAGGCGCGGTTGAAAGAGCGGGGAGCGTGGGATAATTGGCAAAACATGCTCATGTCGTTGCGTGTCGGTGCATCAATGGACCGGTTCTTTGTTGCCAATGGCGAAAAGGACGACACATTCACACCCCAACACGTTGCCGTTATGGGGTTCTCGCTCCTACGTGCTGACAAACAAATCCGTGAAATTGCAGCCATCATGGAAAAGTAATGACAGAGCCGCGCGTCCAGATATTTGCCCACAAGAATAATAATGTAATCCTTACCGAGGTTTACCTACTTGTGGACGACGCGCGGCTCTACAAACAAGTGTTTCAAGGGGTCGAACAAATTAGCCGCGCCTCGCAATACGCCAAATATTTGGAATATTGGGCAAATAACCAACAAGAACAGTTGTCGTGACTGTCCCCCTTGCACTCATCATTTTAAAATTCAGTCGTTTGGTTTTTGGTAATCCACAAAACAATGCTGGTTGTCGCCGTCATGGCTATCGACACTATCTATACCGAAACGTGTCGGTCGAACACCGGATAGACCTCGGCAATCGCCGGGACCAACGCGATCTGTTTGACGTGTACAACGAGGACAGCGGACCTGAATTTCAGGCGCACGTCCAAGTGACCTATGGTAAGGACACGATCAAAGATTTCTTCGTAATTGGGGACGAGAACCGGCTACGGCGGACCCTGGTGTTCCACCTACTGACGCTTGACTACGATCAGTGCTTAACCTGATAACGCCAGTGACGATAGTTCCAATCGCCGTCGAAAGCAGACGCCAGTCCCGTGCAATACCGCTTGACCGTATCAGTCACGTCCACCACACCATGGACGCCAGACTGCTTGTGAAGCTCGCGCAGCACGATGTCAGTCATGATGTCGGACAGGGTATCGTCATGAACGTAGGAGAACCGACCGGTTTGAAAAGCGCGCAGTTCGGCATACTTGACGAATTCAGAAACCATCACCTCGACATGCTCCCGAACGGTTTCGTAACCGTCATCAAAAGCATTGACGCCGGTAACCTCGGTCAGCTTCATGACCAGAGCCATGGTAACGCTATTGGTGAGGCTACCGACGTGGAGGAACATGGTGATGATCTCCATTTGTTGAACTGAGTATAGCAGTAATCGGCCAAATAGTCAAGGTAGCGGCCAAGAAGAAATTAGTCCTATCCAATTGATTTTTTGGTGGATATTTGTTATACTAGCGACCTTCAGATCGGGAGTACCAAATGGGTATGATTACCCGCCTTAACGAACATACAATCATCGGGGTAGATGTGAGTGAAACACTCATTGACCACGACAAGAGCGACTTGCTTCAGGATTTCATTGCACGAGAACATGGGCGGAAATCGTTTATCATTATCACGCATCTAATGGATGCGTGGAAGGGTTCTATTTTTGAAGACCTTATCGCTGGATCGTTTGGCGTACTTAGTGAACACATGTTTAAAGAGGTCCATACTATGCCCGAAAGTATCTATCAGGCATATGCGCGGGATCAAACACGTCGTCGTCGTGGTGTTCTCACCCTTACTGAATCAACAGCGGCAGAAATTGGTTACCTTCATTGGAAAAGTCAGGTTGCCAAGCGGTGCGGTTGTACGGTGCTAGTTGATGATCGCCCGGACCTTAATAAGGCAGGCTGCGACACACTTGGTATCGAGTTTATTGATACGGCGTTACTCTAACGCGCCCGTAGAATGAGTGCAAAAGCCCCACTTCCGCCCTGGCGGAAGTGGGCATGGGTGCAAGAAATGACGATCCCGCGCAGTGGTTCTTGCTGAACCCAATGGGGGAATTCCTGCCGGATAGATTTTTCCCCGCCTTTTCCCGTAATCACCATCACCTTTTTCTTCCCCGCACGGGAACATTCCAACAAGAACGCATTGACCCGTATATGGGCTTGGTGAATGGTCATACCGTGAAGGTCAATTTGGGCTTCAACGGGCAATTTCCCACGCTTGATTTCTAGGGTTACTTTCCGATCCACGCCAGGGATAAAACGATCCACGGCAGGCGCCACAAACGGGGCTGCATCAACCACCCGAGGACGAACTACCGGAGCGACTTCCATAGGTGCTGGCAAGGCATGCTTCTCCGTCCCCAACGGTTTAACGTCACGGGTGAGAGCGTTCCATACCTGCAAATCGTCATCGGTCAACATAGCCATGATGTTGTAGCGAATTGCTTATCCCCGGTCAATTATCTCGACTATGGTTCGGATGATTGATGTCCGATCTCTGTCCGGATCGTCCACCCCATTCCAAACCACCACATTGCCTTGGTGTTCGGTTAACCGAAGTCCAGCCATAAGAAGTTGGCTCGGATCGACTTGCTCCCGGAAGAATTTTACGATTAGCGTCCCCGCACATTCGCACATACACACCCCGCCTCGTTGCATCCGCACAAGTTGGGTTTCCTTCTGCACAAGGACATCACCGGGGTTGGCAACGAACAGAGAGGCAACGTCAGACATCGGTTCAAGAATACGTCCCTGGAACATTACCGGACACCCACAGGTCTTGATGAAGTTATTGAGTTCGTTCAAACCTACCTCATCAATAGAAGCTAAGAAATCCGGTTCAACCTCGTAATGCCCATTAACGTTTTTTACGCCACGAACAGTTTCAACCAAAGTCTTAACGTGTACAAGAACATGATCTACTTTCGGTGCGTCCATTCCACCCTCCCTAAACTCAACTATTTATAGATGACCCAACGTGGCTAAATAAGGTACGGATGATTTTCGGGAGATACCAATGCCTACCTATTCCCAACAACAAGCTTATTACCGAGTGACCATCGACGGCACCCCTTTTGCCGCGAACAACGACGGTTTCATTGACAACACTCAGCCGGAACAGTATAACCCATTACCGAGTTCGGAAGACACTTCTACTAAGAAAGAAGCGGCCAATTTCCGCTGGCAGGAAATTCAACAACAAATTAGTATGCACGCATCCCCAATTTTAGTTGGAAATTTTACAAAAATTGGTGGTTCCGCCGATACAGCACCGACCTCTTTCGCATTTACAGTTGGGTATGACCGTATTGATTGCGTCTATACCCATAATCTTGAGAACTCCCCTTCTGGTGTTGATATCCTCCAAGGGGAAACCGCCGTGAAACGTCTGGTTGCTCGTGCAATGATGTCCGACATCTTCCCGTCAAACACCTATTACTACAACCCGACCGTTGTTGATGGCATCCCACAAGGTTCCGTTATTCGGAGCGTTGGCGCCAGCCCGCTGACTTCCGATCTGACGGTTGCCGAAGGCGCGATCACTGCAACCAAGATCGACATCTAATGCGCGTCCGCGAACTTCTCTCCGAATATCAATTCCGTCCAATGATCGATGGGGCTTCGGAATTCCACTCCGAAGCCCCGGAATTCAACCAAGACTGGGGTGAATTTACCGAGAAAGTCCGGGAGAAATTAGAAGCGCATTGCAGTGAAGTAATAGCAATGTACCAACGCGGTCGTAACCCTCTCTATCGTGGATGCCGTGAAACCGAACACCCACTCTTCAGGGCGCGTATTCCTCGCAAAATCGATCTTCCCATAACGAGCGCCGCGAATGAACTGTTGATCAATGCGGGGCATGAAGCGGGCGTTCACGCAAATTTCCACGAGTCCATCATCTGTAATTCTGACCCTCACCGCGTGGTAGATGACGGAATGCTATACATTGTCTTCCCGATGAACGGGTTCCGATACACATGGAGCAAAAAGTACCATGACCTTGTAAAAGGGATTGGGGCGAATACAAGGGTTGACCTAGCCACATTGACTACGGAAGACCCGGTTGCATATGAAACCGTCCGCGAGGCACTAACCGAAGCCGATTTTGTCAATTCAAATTTCGCAGATGCTCTTGCCACCCACCATGACGTAGCAATCACCGGAGTCGATTACTATGGTCTGAAGTCCCGCGTCTGGCGGAAATACATTACTTCATGGTGGGGTTTCTAATCTGTTCCTTTACAAAATTGAGTTTATAGGAGAGTGCGTGGTACGTTCCTGCCTGTCCAAAGGGATAAATACGTGTCTATGGCTCGAAAAAGGGCACACACAGGCACAAAACTTTGGACAAACTTGAGGTAACACGATGATAACAGTCATTCTTTTAGGATTAGCCGCACTGGCATTGGCAGGCGTAGCAGGCTTTTTCTCCGTAGTAGGTCTGGCGGAATTCGCGGCTGCTGCGGCCATACCAATCATGGTATTCGGCGCGGTTCTTGAAACTTCAAAACTTATCGCCACCGGTTTCCTTCATTATTACTGGGGGGTTGCCCCGAGGTATCTCAAGTATACTGGCGTTTTTTTCGTGGGATCAGTCATGCTCATCACCATGATGGGCATTTATGGTTTCATCTCTGCCGCCCATCACAACCAGAACACCCCACTCGAAGCGGTAGAAGCCGAAATACGGCTACTTGACCAGCAAAAAGAACTTCAGCAACAGAACATCAGCCGTAACCAAGCGCGCCTCAAACAGATGGACGACATGGTTAACGGGATGATCGGTACTGACAAACTTACCAATGCATCAGCTATTCGTGACCGCCAGCGGAAAGAGCGCGCTGAAGTGGAAAGCACAATCCGTGTAGCTTTTGGTCAAATCGAAGAAATAGAAAAAGCAAAACTTGCCAAGCACCAATCGGTCGCTGCGGTTTCTGCAAAAATGGGACCGGTGACGTATGCCGCAAACATGTTTAATATGGACACCAGTTCAGCGGTTAACATTTTCATTATTATGCTGATGATTCCGTTTGACCCATTCGCGGTGTGGTTGGTCATCGCCACAACGTTCGCATACGAACGCCATCTTCAACGCAAAGAAGAAAACGCCGAACGCATGAAAATTGAGGCGGAAGAAGCCACCCGGAAACGGCAGGAAGAACAACAGTGGGAAGATGAGCGGGAGCGGGAGCGGTTAGAACTTCGGGCGGAAATTGCTCTAAAACAGGCAGAAGCAGAACATATCATTCATGCTGACCAAACACCCGCCCCTGCGCCAGTTCAAGCGCCTACACCCGTTGTGGTTCAATTCCAAGCAGCACCACAAATAATGCAAGCTCCGGTTATTCATCATGAGCCGGAACCGGAACTAAACGTGGTTCATCATACCCCGGATATAGAACCAGAAATAGAAGTAGCGGGGCGCCCCGTGTTGGAACCCGTGTTGGAAGATGTCATTGAAGAATTTTGCGACCCACTCGAACACCTTGAGATACCGGTAATTACAGGGGTACCACATATAAATATTCCACAACCAGAAGTAACGGCAGAACCGGATATCGAGGACATTGAAAAAGAAATCGACAACCCAATGGAAACTGCGGTAGGGTCGATGGTGATTGCGAACGAAATGGGTACTACCGATCATGTGATTATCGATGATCATGATGATATGTATATCGAGGATGCAGTTACCGAAAACATCGTCCAGATCATCAAACGCAATCCTAATGTGGTTGATGATCTAAAAGCGGAACTCCGCGATGAAGTTCCGTTCCCGGTGTTACGTGAGTTGGAAAAGGTTTTGATAGCTCTTGACATGAATAAGCAGAAAACCGTCGCTGGTACCGGTTGGCTTGACCCACGTACCGTTCGCCCAGCCAAGAAACAGCCTTTTGTTACGGGCAATGAGCATGTAGAGCATGATTGAATCACGTAAAACAACGTTCACCCTTGTAACATACCCTAGCCTGTGGCTCCCCAAGAAGGATGAAATTAGTTTTCTCCTTCTTGGTTGTGGAAATCAATGGAAACATGATCTCACCACTATCGCGCATGATGAATGGCGCAGCAAAAATCTTTCTTTCTTCACTATTGAGGAAGAAACGATTTCTGTGGATCATTTCCATTGGACATGGCATCACCTTCAATGCGTCAATTATGTAATCATTCACCTAGATAATGCTGCCCCGTTTGATCTGGTTGCGCTCGGGGCAGCGATTGAAGGTAAGAAAAAACCAATAGTAATTGGTAATTGCATCACACCAGAGATTGACGCAATACTGACACTCCACGGGATCATACCGTATGATAGCTTAGATACACTATCCAACCACTTCTGTGCCTTGTATGAAAACTAAATATAGAAGATGCTCTCTTCAGAGGATGGTATAAATGGTCGATAAGAAAGACGATAAGTCACTGGAATGCTCGTTCTGCTCTAAGCGTCAGGATCAAGTCAAAAAACTGATTGCAGGTCCAAACGTTTATATTTGCGATGAATGCATTGAATTGTGCCACGGTATTATTGCAGAAGAGGAAAAACCCATCCTCACAAAGGATAACCAAACCCCTACCCCGCGCCAAATTCACGAATTCCTTGACCAGTATGTGATTGGGCAGGATTACGCGAAGATGGTGATGTCGGTAGCAGTTCATAACCACTATAAACGCCTACAGAACCCCGTCATCGATGATGTGGAGATCGAAAAATCCAATATTCTTCTGGTTGGACCGACCGGCTGCGGTAAGACGCTGTTGGCGCAATCCATTGCTCGGATGCTGGATGTGCCGTTCGCTATGGCCGACGCCACCACGTTGACCGAAGCCGGGTATGTGGGTGATGACGTTGAGAGCATCATCGCAAAGCTGCTACAGAACGCCGAATACAACGTCGAGAAAGCCCAGCGCGGCATCATCTTCATTGATGAAATCGACAAAATTAGCCGCAAGTCCGACAGCCCGTCGATCACCCGCGATGTGTCGGGCGAGGGTGTGCAGCAGGCGCTATTGAAGATGGTCGAAGGCACCGTGTGCCGTGTTCCACCGCAGGGGGGTCGTAAGCACCCGCAGCAGGAATTTCTCACCGTCGATACCCGCAACATCCTGTTCATTGCATCAGGTGCGTTTGTCGGGTTGGATGAAATCGTCAACAAACGCATTTCACCCAAAGGCAGCATTGGCTTCAACGCCACGGTGAAGCACTCAAAGGAACGCACCGACGAAGACACCGCGAATCTTCTGCGCCGCCTGGAACCAAGCGACCTCATCAAGTTCGGTATGATACCGGAATTCATCGGTCGGTTCCCGGTTCACACTCATGTGAACGATCTATCCGAAGAACAGCTTGTCCAAATTTTGACCGAACCGAAGAACGCTCTGGTAAAACAGTTTAGCAAGATGTTCAGTCTCGAAAAGGTTGGTCTGGAATTTACAGAAAATGCCCTCACCGAAGTTGCAAAGACTTGCAAAACCCGCAAAACCGGCGCTCGTGGTCTACGCAGCGTGATGGAAGGATGCCTTTTACCGGTTCAATATCACCTCCCCGACTATCATGATCAGGGTATCAGCAAGGTTGTGATTAGTGGGGAAGTGGTACGTGGTGAAGCAGAACCGTTGAAGGTTTTTATGACCGAACAAACCGAGCAGAGCGAACCGGCGTAATCTTGTTGACTACCGCTTCAACGCCCCGTAGAGTTTGGTCGAACGACCATGGGAAAACATGCATACTATCTAATAGTACCATACAGCCACGAGGGTATTACTCTCGTGGTTTCCCATTTCAAAATTCAATCAAGACCGGGATCAACAAATGTCCACATTGAAACTTAGTCAGGACGCCTTCAGAAAGGATAACATGAAACGAGAAGTACACGGAGATATGATCAACGACGCCATTCGCGCCCAACAAGTTCGTGTTGTCAGCGACAATGGTAGCGAAATCATTTCTCGACGGGAGGCATTAGATCGCGCCCGTAATCTTGGTCTGGATTTGGTCTTGATCGCGGATGGGGATACCCCGGTCTGCAAGATACTCGACCACGGGAAGTACAAATTTGAAAAGGAAAAGCGTGAACGCGCCGAACGTCAAAAAGCTCGTGCTAATGAGGTTCACGTTCGCGAAATCCAACTTCGCCCTGTGACTGATGATAACGATATTTCCATCAAGGCACGCAAAACCAAGGAATTCCTTGAGGATGGCGATAAGGTCAAGATCAAGGTAAAATTCCGTGGTCGTGAAGTAACCCACGCTCAAAATGGTCGTGAAGTGATAGAAAGTCTGATCAGTCAGATCGGTATGGAAATCATTTTTGAACAGTCGATCACCCTCGCGGGGCGCGATATGCTTGCGGTAATCAAAGCCGCAAAAAAGTGAGGGGGATACGGTGGGGATTGAAAATGAAATAAAATACATCCTTGATAACCGCCGCGCGACGGAAATTCGGGATGCCGCTGCCAAGTTTGGCGAACGCCACGCTATCCAACAAGCCTATATCGGTGGCGAAGCCGGAATACGGCTCGACAACGGGGTGCCAGTGTTCACATATCACAAGGATGGGCACTCATTTGAATTGCCGATTAGCGAGGAAGATTTCGCGCGACTCATTTCTCTCGTACCCACTACGCCCAAAAACGGACATACCATTCTTCTTCCGAATGATGGGGCCCGCCTGCGCGTGTCCAGCAACCCAACCGACATCGAACGCTACTTCACGTACAAGCGGGACGTGGATGGAAAACTGGTTGAGATCGAAAGCAAAACTGCGGTCGATGTTCCGGTGTTCGAGCAATGGTGGGCGAAAGGTCGCAATCTTGTTTGTAAGGAACGCTTCAAATTCCTTGATGAACACGATATCACCTGGGACAGCGATTTCCTAATCCAAGATCACCATATCTACTGGTCTATGTCCGAAGCGGAAATGCCCACGGAGGACATGGAAGAACCGCCGGTCGTGCTACCGCTTGTGGATAAATACGTGATCTACAAGGTTCACAAAAACGATAGCCGTTTCACCAATAAGAAACTCGCTGATCGCGCCTATGCCGAAAAAATGCTCGCACGCATTTACAATGGCACTGTCGATAAAGGTCGCAGTATGACTTAATAGTCTACAAGTTAAAGAACCGGGCGAAAGCCCGGTTTTCTTTTTGCTAAATAGAAAACACCGGATTTAAACTTTGGAGGAACTATGGAAGTCCATCCGAATGAAGTGATTTACTTAAAGAAAAAAGTTGACGGCATGTTGTCGTTAATGGTTAAAATGGAAGCTCGGATTAATGAGTTGGTTGATACTGTTGAATCTCAATCATCCACGATCCGTGATTTGGAGAGACTGCTTGCGGTGTCTGGTGAGGACGAACCCCCGGCTCGTAAGCGGAAAACTCCGCAAGAGAACAAACCAAGAACACCAACCATTAAAACTAGTAAAAGTGAGTAATATAGATGTCCTACGAGAAGCCGCCGTTTGGTAAGGGTCTGACCGTTGATGTGCGTGACGGTAATGTCGAGAAGGCTCTGAAAATTCTTAAAAAGAAGATGGCCAATGAAGGTATCCTACGCGAAGTTCGTCGCCGTATGGAATACGAGAAACCGTCTGAAATTCGTCGCCGTAAGAAGGCAGAAGCCGTTCGTCGTTGGCGCCGCAAGGCAGAAACCATCGAGCAGTGGTAATCATGCAGCCGGGCAGAGAGCTTGACCTTGAAATTGGAAAACGAATCATTAAGGTCATGATCATTATGGATAACAATGATGGCGAATATAAAGTCGTCAGTCCTCGGTCCAAGCGTCCCGGTTTACTTCCGCATTATTCCACACGAATGGAACATGCCCATATGTTGGTAGAATTTCTCCAACACAAAGGTTTTTTCTGCAATTATAGTTCTGTGATTAAAGATGGTGAAACGCGGTTTCGATGCGCGTTTACCAAAGATGGGGTGGGGAAGGATTACTCCCTCGGAATGACTCTCGAACACGCCATCGCATTAGCAGCATTAAACCTCGCCGGGCAAGTATAAGAAAGGGGGCAATTGCCCCCTTTCTTATTAAGCAAACGTTACCGTTAAAGTTGCCAACCCGGAGATAGCATCACCCACCGTTAAAGTTGCCAGTAAATCAGTGTCCGTGGTACTGGACGGATATACATAGGTCGGAACTACCATATACGATCCCACTTCAGTAAGATCATTTTCAGTACCACTCATTAACCGATCTACAGAAACCGCATCACCAATGGCAAGAACGGCAGACGATGCAGTACCACCAATCGCAGTGAATGGGGTAATCACTTCTACGACGACCGACACCGGGCGCTTAGTCCCACTAATGTTTCCTAGAGTAAGTGGACTTGCACTGTTGACATCGACTGTTGCTGTTAGCGTCTTAGCGTCAGTTTCGGACGAGTCCTTGGTTGAAATCAATGTCCAATTGTTCGTTGGTCCATCTGCATTGGCAATATAAACCGCGTATTCCCCATCACCATTATCCGCTACTAGAGCAAGATCACCCGCAACGACGGCGGTATCTACATCACGTGCGGAAATATCAGCAAAGAACTTGGTTGAAGACCCTGCACCAGCACCAACAAGTCCCTTGTTGCCTTTGTAGGTATACCCTTCGATCTTAATTATCGATGATGCATTGATACCGGTTGGAAGATTTGGACCAATAAAGTGTAGGATACCCGACACGTAATCAAAATACCATTGATCATCTGATCCGGAACCGTCTGGGTACAAACGAGTACCACCGACCGAAGTAACCCATACCTTTACCGCATATTGATTTGGAGTTGCACCGAAAGTATCCGGAATCCAATCATTAATCCCAGTTACCCATGTACGCCCCGCAGTTGAAGTGGCATCGTGGGTGGCAGTCACCGCACTAGCACCGGTACGAACTTCCACTACACTAGTTGAGGAAGCTGGCGGGGTCGTGGGAATGCTCGATGCCTGTGCCCAAATATCATGAGCATAGGTCGGCACAGCACTCGCATATTTTTCATTAGTGCCCGACTTTGCAGTGGCAGTATCGGTTTTGGTGACACCAAAACCGATTTTCTTCCAGAGAAAGTCAACTTTTTGTGTATCAGTAATAGCCATTGACTTTCTCCTTAGTTAGACGCGCCACGGAACGACAAAGCGGTAACTTTCTGACCAGTAGTCAGCTTCAACCGTACCAACACGATGTTGTTAGTGGAGTTTGCCGAGCTATCAAGTCCGAACGTACAGGTGTAGCGACCACTGGAAATCGCAGTACCCACCGGGATAACTGCGCCGAGAGCGCAACCATAACCGTTGCCATAAGCCAAGTTCAGATTACGCCATTCATTATTCGCGGTGTACGTCGCGTTGGTCACGCCCGGAAGTTTGACCCAGCAACCAGCAATAGTACCAGTGATGCTGATATCAAATTTCGACACCGGAGTACGCCGGAACATGAACGTGATGTACTGGTTGGCATTCTTAGACGAATAGTCAGGTCCACTCGGTAGATAACCAGTGCTGTAATTTGTCGTGTCATGCTTCAGGACACCGCCGACCACAACAGCATCATGGGCATCAATAGCAGAAGCATTCCAGTCGGTGGTAGTGCCAGTGAAAGTCGCATTCGGAGTATCACCATCAATCATCACAATGCGAGCAGCATTGGCACTGACCGGGGATGACCCCAGTTCTCCGTTCACGAGAATGTTGTCTTCGTCTATCCGAGAAGTCGAAGCGGTACCCATAACGAGAATCTTCGGGGAAGAAATATCCACAAAGCTACCGCCATTCGGATTACGAGCGCGAACACGTGCGTGACCCAACGAGTGGGTATCAGCAAGGGTTAGGGCTGCGTTGGAGAATGCAACACCGGTAGCACCCTGAGGCAATGGGTTTGGAATGCTGACCTGACCGGCATTGTAGTCGGTCTGTGACGCTATCGCCACGTAGTCAGTACCTTCCGCAATACCATCAACCGACAGCAACGCGGTCTTGCGATAGGACAGACCAGCAAGGTTGTTTGCTGTACCAGAAACATTGACGGTTGCACCATTCACATAGTGTGGAATACCCGAGGACATCGCAGTGGAACCGGTACCAACGGTAACAGACGGCGAGGCTACCGACGCATTACCAGACAACACATTATCGTATAAGAAGAACACTTCAGCAGTATTCTGAGCGTCAGTGTGCGTAATTTGGACTTTATTATAGCCAGAAAGGGCAGTCGCACCGGAAATTTGCGCCTGAATTACTTCCCAGAAACCGGGTTTGTCAGACGGATAATCAACATTACCGCTGAGAACCAGTTTACCGTAGGTACCATTATCACTACCAACAGTCAGAGTGCGGGAACCAATCGCAGTTCCGTTCAACAACGCAGCCATTGTACCGCTGGTACCCGGACCCGCCCCAGCAGCACCCGAACCACCGACGACACTTGTGGATACTGATGCATTATAAACAACACTGACGGTATTACCTGAAGTTGGAACACCCGCACCCGTATTGTCAGTCAGGGTACCAGATGCTACTTCAAAACTTTGTGCCCCGGTCACAGTAAACGCCGAACCATTTGGCCACGTTGGCGGGGCGGCAGGAATTAAAAGTCCAAGAACTTCATTCATTCGATCAATTGCATCAGTTACCTTGATGGTATTCGAAAGTGTAATCGCACCATCAGTCAAAGAACCATCAGTAGGGTTACCTAGTGGAATCGCAGCACCGTCAACCACACTTCCACTGGATATTTGTTGTACAGTGACAAAATCATTAGGCGACACACCATCAGCACCCTGCACCGTGGTCAAAGTGGTTCCATCCGAACCCGTAACTTTGATTGTCCCGGTGTCCGCAATAAGGCGCGGACCTTTTTTGCCAAACTGAACGTCCGACCCGACGCCCGATTGACCAAACTTTTTCACGTCCGACATATTATTCTCCTGTTTCCCGCCCTAAATTTACATTCAGGAGGCTTGACAACCCTGGGATATTTATCTAATACTTTTTAAAATGCTGCTTAAGGTAGCATCCCATCGAAGCATCACAGGAAGCCCGATCATGTTGAACCAGTTTCGATTTGCCCCCGCGTCCATCGCGGGTACCGAGCATATCAAACCGGATCAGCCGGGGTTTCATAACAACCAAGACGCCTACTCGCTGCGCTTCGATGACACGTGCATCGTCGGTATCGTAAGCGATGGGTGTGGGTCAGGCGGGCACTCGGAACTCGGCTCGCGGCTGGGTTCGCGGATCATCGCGAACAAACTATTCTACGCCCTGCATCAGGTTCAGACGCGCCAAGTCCCGGTGCGTGAGAAAACGTTCGTTGAATGGCGTAACGAGGTGGACATCCCCACCCGGACAGAAACCATCCCATTCACCGAGCATCTGGAATGGGCACGCACGGCGACCCTGCACTACATCAATGAACTTGTGGGTGCCATGGGTCCGAGCGACGAAATGAAGGCGTTGATATCGGACTGCCTGCTGTTTACGGTGGTCGGGTTCGTGATGACGCCGGAAATGACCCACATTTTCTCGCTGGGTGACGGCGTATTCGCCCTCAATGGCGAAGTGACGGTTATTCCGCCGATGGAAGGTAATCGCCCGGTCTACATGACCTACGCGCTCACCGGCACTGCGCTCGACACCACGAACCCGGACCTTCTGCGCTTCACCGTGCAGAAGAGCATTCCGACCGCCGAGGTGGAGAGCCTGTTGGTCGGTACCGATGGCTGCACCGATATCATCGAGAAAGCCGAATTGAAGGCTGCCGGTGGTGATACGGTCGGCTCCCTGGCGCAGTTCTGGCACGAAAACATGATGCTGGCGAAGGGCGAGAATGGCGAGATTCTGCGGGTGAGTCCGAAAGCTCAACGGCGCCTGAACTTACTGAACGAAAGCAAGTACCGGATCGACCGCGATAACGTCGCCATCGTCAAGAAGCATGGCATATTGCATGACGATTCGACGCTGATTTCTTGTCGTCGGATGCCCTAAACATGGGTATGGCAATTATCGGCTGCGTCTGGTGGTCCCGAACCGTTCGGCTCCCCAAAATCCCGCCGTGCTAGAAAGGCATCCGTCGTAATGGGCGCGATACCGTCACCGCTGCCTGGGACTTGAATGAAACCGAATATGGCGCATGGCTCAACGAGAACTGCAAGGGTCGGTGGGAATTCAATTTCGTCGGTCATGAAGACGAGAATGAATGCCTGGACTGCGATGTGTTCTTTGCGTTAGAGATTGACGCCGACGCCTTCGAGGCGTGGAGAAAGACGAAGGTTTAAAATGGCTACCGATTTCAATGTGGATGACGAACCGCGCATGTACATGCTGGTTCGCACGGATATTCCTGGCATGACGCTGAGCAAGGCGTTGGGTCAAGCCGGGCATGCCATTCTCAACGCATGGTACAAATGCTTCAAAACCGACCCGGTTCGCGCCGAAACGTATGTGAACCATGATGGGCAAGGGAAGGTCGCGCTCCGGGCAAAGAATCTCGAAGTGATCGAGAAGGCTATTACCAAAGCGGAAGAACTCGGCATTCCCTATTACATGGTTCAGGATGCCGGGCGTACCTGCATTGACCCCGGCACCGTCACCATGCTTGGGTTGGGTCCGACGACCAAACGTGAAGCAGACCCAATAGTAAAGCGTCTACAATTACTGAAGGATTCTGACTTTCTACGGGTTGACAACCCTGAGTCTGCCTGATACTCTTCGTAACTCACAGCTATTGCATCGGTGTAGTAGATGCAACACAAGGGGAACTTGCAAATGGCTACGGTCGTCATTGGCGGCAAGAAGCTGAAATTGGACCCGACCAATGCCATTGGTAAAGGTGGTGAGGCGGACGTTTATGACTTGGGTAACGGCACCGTTGCCAAAGTATTCAAGGGTCCGCATCACCCCGATCTCTTGACCCAACCGGAAAAGGACGCTGCGATTGCCCGCATTGCGGAGCATCAACTGAAGCTTCCGGCGTTCCCGCAGAACCTTCCGCTGAACGTCGTCGCGCCCAATTCCAAAGGTCATCCGCTGGTCTTGGACCCCAAGGGTCCGATTGTCGGCTACGTCATGGACTTCCTGGCGAAGGGTGAAGTGCTGCTGCGTTATGGCGAACGCCAATTCCGGCAGAACGTTCCCCAGCCGAACATCAACAAGATTTTCTTGAACATGCACACCACCATTTCCGGTATCCACAAGTCCGGTGTGGTGATCGGTGACTTCAACGATCTCAACGTAATGGTCGTCGGCACCGATGCGTTCTTCATCGACGCCGATTCCATGCAGTTCGGTCCCTACCAGTGCCATGTGTTCACGGCAAAATTCGTGGACCCGGTGTTGTGCGCTCCCGACAAAATGATGTTGGTGAAGCCGCATAATAGCCTTTCGGACTGGTATGCGTACAACGTGATGCTGTTTCAGTCACTTCTCTTCGTTGGTCCCTATGGTGGTGTGTACAAACCCGCCGACAAAACCAAGAAAATGGGCAATGATCGGCGTCCGCTGAATCGGATTACAGTCTTCCACCCGGAAGTCCAATATCCGAAACCGGCGAACCGGTTGGATACGCTGCCGGATGATCTGCTGCATTACTTCGTTCAGGTCTTTGAGAAAGATCAGCGCGGCGAATTCCCACGCCTTCTTCTCGAACAACTGGAATGGATCACGTGCAAGGATTGTGGTTTGGTCCATGCTAAAACCATCTGCCCGGCATGTGGTCAGAAAGGAATTGGTAAAGTCGTCCAGACTGTCCGCATTCGGGGTACTGTTACTGCCACGACGGTGTTCAAAACCACCGGCACGATCCTCTATGCGTCGGTTCAGAACGGCAAGCTGCGCTGGTTGTACCACGATGGCGCCGATTTCCGCCGTGATGGGGATATGTCGGTGACCGGTGGTACGCCCGAGAACGGCATGCGGTACCGCATCAATGGCGACCGCACCATCATTGGACGCGGCGCGAACATGATCACCTTGGACCCGAGCAACCCGCCGGAACGCAAGTCGGTGGACCGTCTGGGGAATACCCCGGTGATCGGCGGCACGGGCAACACCCGTCTGTGGATCGAGGATGGCGTGCTGATGCGCGATAGCCGCCTCGGCTACCCGGAAAAAGTCGGTGATGTCCTGAAAGGACAGACCCAGTTCTGGACGGGTGAAAAGTTCGGTTTCGGTTACTACCGTGCGGGCGACTTCTATGGCGCCTTCGTGTTTCCCACGATCAACGGTGTGCTGAACAATACGGTGAACCTGCCCCCGATCCAGGGTCAGATCATCGACGCGGATTGTGCTTTCTCGGACGACCTTTGCTGGTTTTTCGTGAAAGCGCAGACCGGTGGTCGCACCATCAACAAGGTCTTCGTGGTGTCCGATAGCGGTAAACTGATCGGGCAGGACGAAACTGAAGATGGCGATGGAACGTGGCTGGGCACTTTGCGCGGAAAGTGTGCGGTAGCGATTCGCGACAATTCCGGAAAAGTTGTGAAAAATTTCTTGATGGCATCGACGGATGATGGTATTGTCCGGGTCGAGCTAAGTAATGGTGTACCCGCCGTGACGAAAGAATTTCCTGACACGGAACCGTTCGTGAAAGCGGGTGATCATTTGTTCCCGGCATATGACCAGGGGCATGTAAGTGGAATCTTCGTGGTAAACCGCCACGAAGTTACAAGGCTCAAACTCGCATGACCTTACTTTCCGGTCATCGGGGATTACCAACACCGCGTTAGGTCGTCCCCAAACCACGGAAGGAAGGAAGGAGAAAAACGAAGATGAACGCAATTCCGAATTTCTTTTCGGCTGGCAACGCCGCCGATTTCAACTACGCTCCCGACTTCGGTAAGTTGTTGGCGGCAGCTACCGCCCTTGCCAAGTCGAGCAACTTCACCAGCATCAAGGATGCCCGCAAGAAGGTGGCGTTCCTGGGCATCGACCTTCAAAAGGATTTCTGCTTTCCGAAGGGCACCCTGTACGTGGGTGGTCGCTCGGGTACCGGCGCCATCGATGACAACGTGCGCATCGCGGAATTCCTGTACAAGAACGTGGGTCTGATCACCCACACTGTCCTCACCATGGACACCCACTTCCCGTTCCAGATTTTCTTCTCGACGTTCTGGAACGATGCTGACGGCAACCCCGTCCCGCCCTTCACCGAAATCTCGGTGGACGACATCGCCTCGGGTAAGTACGTCGTCTCGCCGGTTGCGGCGGCTGCCTGTGCCGGTGGCAACTACACCTGGGCGCGCAATCAAGCGAAGTTCTACGCCGAGGAACTGAAGAAGGCGGGCAAGTACACCCTGTACCTGTGGCCCTTCCACTGCCTCGCTGGCAGCGCCGGTTATGCCTTGGCGGGCGTGATCGATGAAGCCACGGCGTTCCACGCCCTGGTACGTGGCGATCAGCGCGAGATCGCCTTCAAGGGACAGAACGCCTGGACCGAGTGTTATTCGGTGTTCGGTGCCGAGGTGCTGACCCGCTGGGACGGCAAGGCGCTGGATCAGAAGAACACCCGTCTGATCGAAACCCTGCTGAACAACGACTACGTGGTGGTCGCCGGGCAGGCTGCCTCCCACTGCGTCATGTCCTCGGTCGATGATCTGCTGACCGATATTCTGGCGAAAGACCCCTCGCTTGCCGAGAAGGTCTACGTGCTGACCGATTGCATGTCGGCAGTGACGGTGCCGAATGGTCAGGGCGGTTTCATCGCTGACTTCACCCCGAATGCCGAAGCCGCTTTCCAACGGTACGAGGCGGCGGGCATGAAGCTGGTCAAGTCCACCGACGACATGCGCAACTGGAAGGGCATCGATCTCTAAGCGGAGCGGCGGGGGAAACCCCGCCCCCAAGAGATCGAGTATGGAGCAAAAAACAATGTCTTCACAGAACATCAACGCCCTTCTGGGCAATGCGGCTGACGATGGCGATCTGACCACCGCCAGCCTGAACATCCTGACTGGCGTGAATATCAACGCCCAAATGCAGACCGCGCTCGGCATCAGTGTCGATGACGTAGGCGCCGCCGACGACGTGATCCTGATGAACCTGCTGATCGATGACACCGGCTCGGTGTCCCAGGCGGTGGATGCCATCATCGAAGGTCACAACCTAACCTTGGACGCCCTGTCGGACTCCAAGCAGGCGAGTTCCATCCTGGCGTCCACCAGCTACCTGTACAGCAAGCGCACGCTGTTCCCGTTTGTGGGCGTCAAGAGCGCCACCAAGCTGGATCGCGGCAACTACCAAGCCAACGGCGGCAGCACCCCGCTGTACGACCAATCCTTGGTCATGCTGGGCACCTCCATCGCCAAGGTGGCGGAATTCAGCAAGCAGGGCGTCGCGGCTCGTTCGATCAACCTGATCATCACCGATGGCGACGACAATGCCAGCCGTGCCCGTGCCGCTGACGTGGCGAAGGTCGTCAATGACATGATCAACGCCGAGAAGCACATCGTCGCCTTCTACGGCATCAAAACCTATGGCGGTGTCGCTTACGAGCAAATTGCCCAGGAAATGGGCATCCCGAAGGACTGGATCATGACCTCTGGCGCCACCGCCAGCGAAGTCCGCAAAGTCATGCGCATGTTCTCACAAAGCGCAGTGCGGTCGTCTCAGTCTGCTGCTTCGTTCTCCAAGGGCGCGAGCTTCTGGAACTGAGCAGATCAAGTTGCGGGTGAATGTACTCTTGTTGGTCCCGGAAGTTCCATCCATAGTACCAAAGCCCGCAATGAGGGGTCGGATGAAAGTCCGACCCCTCATTTTTATTCGTCATACGCAAATGTATAGTCCCAGTGGTAATCAATAAATTTGCCAAAACACAGGCGGATCGTTACATTAACTTTGGTTTTAATGGTTCATTAAAACCAAATAATTACTTGAGCTAGACAAAAGGGCATTATGCGGGGCACGCCTCAACGCAAAACCACACAAATTCGGCATGGGTCTGCCGTTGAGGGCGAATCATCCCCATTTCTCAAGAGCTACCGGTATCGGTAGCTCTTTTTTTGTGCTCACAACACCGGAGATGCGACTGATGGAATGTAATCTCAATCCAGTATACCAAGAACCAGAATTTGAAGTAGTTCCGACCGGCGGTATTGTTGTACCACTTCAAAAGGCATTGACCCATGATCAGTTCTGGAAATTATTCCAGCAAGGGTTTCCAGGCTGGGATCATCGGAATGGTGACACTTACTTGGTCAATCACGCTAAATTGCGAGGTGAGCAAGATCAGATCGTGGCATGGCTCGCGACCAACTGCACCGGATGTTTCTTGGTGGCAGGCAGCTTCCCCCACGTACTGGAAGTAATCTTCCAATACGAAGGGGACATGGAAACTGCTAGACGCCGATTTGAGTAAGTTAGCGGCGCTCGTAGATCAGCTTGAGATGCGTCGGGTCGTTTCTGCGAGCATCTTTTTCCAATCCTGCTCCCATATGTATATCAGGTTGTACTCCTGAGCAATCAGGTTCATTTTCCTCATTGTGCGGGCGTACAACTCGCCATGTGTGCGTTTCGCATTTTTATTCATTTGTGTTGGTGGGAATACGCTTGGGTTGCCGTGCCAATAGTCTCCTAAAAATTCATAGACGGTATTAGTCACTGAATTGTAGGCGTCTACCTGATAACGTTTTCCATCAGGTAGAAGAACATATTTGTTTCGATGGTGAATATCCACCCCAAGCATATCTAACCATTTGGTTTCTGGTTTTGATATACGGTGGACACAACGCGGGCACCCTTTACCACTTTTATGAATATACGCAGTTTGTGTAAAGACGCCATGTGTTGGACAAATAATATCCAGTTTGTCTGACTTATTGGTGTATTTCGTTATCAAACTATAGTCATATTTTCCTTGATGTACCAACCTACAGTCTTCAATAAACTCTGATAACGATATTCGTCTCCCTTTCTTTTTGTCTTTGTTTTTACAGAACTGGCATTCATAACCACGTAAAAAATTATTCGGAGTTACTTCAAATACCCCATGAGTGTGACACCCTATTTTAATTTTTGTCTGAGAATTAACATAATCGACGGCTGAATAATCATACTTTGTGCCATAGATATTTGTGCATTCATTAACAAATTCAAATTGAGTAAATCGTTTCCTGTCTACAGCGCATTTGGGACATCCATAGCCTCGCAAATGATTATTAGGTTCTTGCCGAAATGGTCCATGTAGTTTACAAATAATTAATACCCCTTCATCACTTCTCCGATAGTCTACCAACGAATAATCATATAAGCCGTTATGAATAGCAATCGCTTCATTAATGAATTGGTCAGATGTTTTTATTCTACATTTGGGACATCCACATCCTCTCAAATGATTATTTGGAAATTGTTCAAATTCTCCATGCTCCCGACAAATAATTGTTACCTTGTTATGGACACTTTTGTACTCAACCAATGAGTAATCATATAAACAGCCATGTACTGCAATAGCTTTAGTAATAAAATCACCATTACTACTTCGCCGTTTTTCAGCAGAACACTGCTTGCATCCATTACCACTCAAATGCGAATCCGGGCGTTGTTCAAATACTCCATGCTCTTTACAAATAATTTTTACTTTAGTGTATGAATTCGTATATTCCACCAAGGAATAGTCATATAAGCCTTTATGAATGATTACAGCTTTTGTTACAAAATCCATTTATGCACTATTCCTGATGCATTTATCAATAACTGAGAAGTATTTACGTCGTTGGGAACGAAATTAAATTTGGTTTTATCTCGGCGGACGAAGTATAAATAGGTTCAGGAATGCTCATGAGAGGTTCCTGATCTGGTGCCCGCGAGGGGCCAACTACAACGACCTTGCTTTTGAAGGAGGTACTATGACTAATTACAACGCCCGTGCGTTACCGCACACCCTTACTCTCAACACCACCAATCTCGATAAGACCCTGAACCGCTTGGTGAATGCCGCTATCGGTTACGAGCCGTTGTTCCGTCTATTTGAAGACACCGGAACCGTAATGGACCCACACGGGTATCCGCCCTACAACATCGAGAAGTTGGGCGAAGACCAGTACCGCATTTCGATTGCGGTTGCCGGGTTCTCAGAATCCGACATCGAGATCACCGAACATGATCGTAAGCTGACCGTCGAAGGTAAGCAACAAGCCGATACCACCGAACGGACATTCATCCACAAGGGTATTGCTTCGCGTAATTTCACGCGCACCTTTCAATTAGCAGAGTACATCGAAGTATCTGGTGCCCGTATGGTCAATGGCATTCTTGAAATTGACTTGTTCCGGAATGTTCCCGAAGAGCGCAAGCCCAAGAAAATCGGGATTACTGCGGCTGGCCAAGTCATCGAAGCCGATATTACGGCTAAAGAGCCGAAGAAACTCAAGTAATCCCTTACTTGTGTAGCCATAGAAAGGGGTTGGTCTTTCACCAACCCCTTTTCTTTTTGTCCAGAAGTTTATTGAGCCGTATTTTACAGTGATGTTATACAAAGCCCAAGCAAAGGGGCTTGCACATGACTAAACGAATCGCTTTCATTGGACCGGCAGGTTCCGGTAAGTCCACCCTAACACTGGATGTGACATCGGCACTGAAAAAGCGCCATATCAATGCCGAACTCATTACAGAATGGATTCGTACTGATATAAATCTCCATGGTCCCATGAAGAATATATGGGAACAATACCGCACCCTAGAAAACCAGCGTCGAATCGAAGATTCGGTACCTGATGCGGTAGATTATATCATCACCGATTCAGGCACCCTGACGCCGTACTTCTACGCATGTCTTTATGCAGACAACAATGACGCTCGGCAGCGCCTTGTGCTTGCTGATATGTACAAACACCTGCTTGATGACCTTTATTTGCGTCGTTATGACTTCATCTTCCTGCTCGATAAGGAAGAAACTTACAAGGCCAATAAGAATATCCTGAAAGACGGTACTCGGTACCAAACCCAGGATGACATCAACCAACTTGACGACCACATGCTGATAACGTTTACGCGGCTTCACAAGCTGGACAACATCATCCACCTCACAGGTCCGTTAGATGAGCGGTGCAGGAGTGTTATTGACGTATTGTTTGGTGGCGCTACCCAAATCGTTCACGACACACAGACCAAATAAAATGCCCGGAACACAGCTAAGCCCATCGCAAAAAGCGAACACCAAAACGAAGATCAAGATTCCTACACCGGACTTGTTCAAGGTTGTCGTATTCAACGATGACTACACTCCGATGGAATTCGTCGTTCATGTCCTAATGCACATTTTCGGACATTCCGAAGACACTGCTTCGACGTTAATGCTGCGCATCCATGAGAAAGGTAACGGGGTTGCTGGTACCTATCCGTTTGAAATTGCCGAAACAAAGGCTACCGAGACGATGAGTTTGGCGCGAAACCAGAAGTACCCCTTGAATGTGAAGGTAATGAAATGACCATTGGAAACGCCATTGATTCTCTAATTTCGATCCGTGACACGATTAAAGATGAACCTTTCATTGAAAAAGCGCGGTTCGAGGAAATCATCACCAATCTTCAAGGCGCCTTATCCGCACTGAATGATCCCGTCCGCAAGACGGCAAACAATAAACTCCTTGGGTCTGGCGTTATTCTTCCCAGTAAAGTTGGGATGGATGAAAAACGGTGCTGGAAAAACGTTGCCCTTGCTCGTATTCAGGCGGTAACGCGGTACCTGAAAAGTGTCAATGACTGATTCGGTCTGCCCGATTTGCGGTCGTCCAATGCCAGCGGACACCACAAACGAACATCATTGGAAGCCGAAGACCTTCAAAGGCAAGGACACGGCACTCCTTCATCGTCTCTGCCATAATAAAATACATGCAGTCTTTACAGAGCGCGAACTTCTGAGATACTATCACACACCGGAACGTATCCTTGAAAACGAGGAAATGCAGAAATTCGTGGAATGGGTTAAAACAAAACCCCCACACTTCTATGTTTCCCACAAGGATAGTTCCGAACGGAGTAGGAAGCGCAGACGATGAAAGTGATCGGACTCACTGGCGGAATTGGGTGTGGGAAATCGACAGTAACCAAAATGTTACGGAGAAAATCCATCCCGGTATTTGATGCAGATGCCACCGTTCATTACTTAATGAAATGTCCATCCGTGATCACAACCATCCGTGATCGGTTCCCGGAAGCTATATCCAACGACAACCGAGTTTTGCGCCCGGTCCTTCGGGATATGGCTCAGAAAGACCCAAAGGTTCTGGACATCCTCGCCGATATCTTCAACCAACCGCTCGTTGTGGAACGCAACCGCTTCCTTGGTCGCCATCGTGCCCGGCATACCCCCATCGTAGTTCTCGACGTACCGTTACTATTTGAAATGGGCTGGGAAACCATTTGTGATTTTACGCTCTCCGTAACTGCCCCGCGCAACATCCAGCAGCAGCGCGTCCTTTCGCGCCCTGGTATGACACTGGACAATTTCAAATTTTTCGAGAGCCGACAACTTTCCACACAAAAACGCAATCGCTTGGCGGACATCATCATCCATTCGGGATGGAATAAAGCCCACGTAGTCCGCCAGATCAATCGCCTAATCTATCACTGGCGAAACAGAATTTGAAATATAAGGCAATATGCCTTTCCATTGGGGTGCAAAATGAAGGTTCTTTCATGTAACAGTAACCTGCCTCTAGCAAAGGCAATCGGCAATTATCTCGATATACCCATCGTAGATTCAGAGATCAAACGGTTCTCCGATGGGGAAATCCGCGTTGAGATTAATGAGAATGTCCGTGGCAACGAAGTGTTCGTGGTTCAATCCACGTCACACCCGTGCAATGAACACCTTATGGAACTATTAATCACCATAGATGCATTGAAGCGGTCATCCGCCAAACGCATTACGGCGGTGATTCCCTATTACGGGTATGCCCGGCAGGATCGCAAACCCGGTCCCCGCACCCCAATTTCCGCAAAATTGGTTGCCGATCTTATCACCACCGCTGGCGCACACCGTGTTTTGACTCTCGACTTGCACGCTATGCAAATTCAAGGTTTTTTCAACATTCCGGTGGATAACCTGTTTGCAGCACCACTGTTCGCCCGTGACATCCGTGAAAAATTCCGGGGTGATACCGTAGTGGTATCACCAGATGTGGGTGGTGTGGTGCGTGCCCGCGATTTGGCGAAACGTATCAATAACGCGGAATTGGCGATCATCGACAAACGCCGCGAGAAAGCCAACATCAGTGAAGTCATGAACGTGATCGGAACCGTCGAAGGTGCAGACTGCGTGATCATTGACGACATCGTAGACACCGCTGGTACCCTGTGCAATGCTGCCTCTGCACTGCTTGAAAAGGGTGCCCGTTCAGTTTCCGCCTACATCACCCATGGTGTGCTGTCTGGTACTGCGGTTGAGCGCATTGGTTCTTCAGTTCTGTCAGAAATGGTAATTACTGACTCGATTAAAGCAACTGATGTAGTGAATGGTTGCGCGAAAATTCGACAGATCACGGTCGCCCCGTTACTGGCGGAAGCGATCAATCGAATCAATCACGAAATGTCAGTGTCCAATCTGTTCGAGGATCGATAGAATGGAAATATTTCGTCGGTTAGGTCCAATACGGATGGCGGCACTGGCAGGCGTGGCAACATCCCTGATCGGGTTTGTGATCTACGTTGCCACACACGAACCCCCGCAAAAAATTACGGTGTCTAAGGAGCAATTCATCGACATGGCAACGAAATGCATTTCATCTAGCCGCCCCGGTGAGTGCATGGATGGTATTAAGCGGCTCTACATGATCGAATAGATCATTCTTGTGGTGGGAATAGCTGCGCAATCTTCTTAGCTTGATTGCGCGGCACCATCACCTTCATCCGCCGTATTCCATTCTTCGCAAACCAATACAGTCGATGGCGTCCGTCAGTCGTATATGGGTTCCCCCGGTCATCCAGCCCTACATCAGGGGTTTCCACGGGAACCGTGGGATTTGTTTCTAACCATTGAACCAACCGATCCACCTTACGGTGGTGATAGTCGTTCTCATGGTCGTGATAATAATCAAATCGAACTGCCATGTCCGGTTGGTATTTGTCAAAGGCTTCGACATAGGCTACCGGATCAATATCAACCAAAACGTAGTTACGCCGACGATTGCGTGCCCAGGCAGGCCAATCAAATTCTCGGGTACGCAAATCTTCATCTAGGATTTCGCTGTAGCGCATAGGGTTATTTAGCGGATAAAAAATTTTCGTACCCCTGTTGACAGACCCACTTCTGGCTTGTATAGTCCACTCATCGACGCCGCTGATGTCGCAAAACGATACAGTGGCAACGGAGCAAGGGGTTGACACCGCAATCGCAGCGTGTTATATTCTAAGCTCCACAGCGGTGAGAACCGCTACGCTCTTCGGGTTGGGAAACCAGCCCCGGTCAGATCAACGGTCTGATTGACATCGTGAATACAGATCGTGGTTGGGGTGCCAGTTGGTACCAACAACGGCACCAACCGGACGGACATTCCGTTCGAGCCATAGAAGCCATACCATTGGCATACAAACTGTGGCGGCACCCAACCAACACGCTTGTTATTTGCAGGCAGGCGAAAGGTCGTATAGACACGTCTTTGGACGGAACCTATGCCCGGTCCTTTTGGTCTGGTAGCTCAGAGAAGAGTAGTCGCCTGCCCGCAAATAACAAGCAACTCGTTATCTTCAAGGATCGGGTTTTTGTATCGACGGATACACGAGCATGATCCGAGCAGTAAATGGCGCTGCTTCGGAGGGTACCATCCGAAAGACCTTCGTAAGTGCTGCGGTGGCACACTCACCCAAACGGTGGGTAGCAGAGGTTCGAATCCTCTACGTAGGTTGCCGATCCTTGAACATAACGAGTTTTGAAATGGTCGCATCTGCGACCAGAGCAGCGAAGGTGCTGCTTCGGATGTGTCATCCGAAAGACCTAATGCAATGGAGGGATTGCCGGGAAACCCCCGACAATCTGCTGGTTCAACACCACGCCTTTGGGTTGCCGATCTTAATTTGGTGATGATCACCAATCAATTTGTCCGACAGACCCTTGTCAACCAGTTAGGCTGGACCAGGGAACCTTGATGCAGATGGCTGATGTACACAGATAGCGGCGGATACGGCTTAATACCGTGCCACTAACAACATCTGCTAGTGAGAGGCGAATAGGTAACGCACCCGAAAGGGAGAAAGTGGGGTCCAAATCCCCATCCACCGGGCAAACGGAATTGCAGGGTAGCTTAATATGGCGCGGGATACCAAGAGCCAGACCCGTCTTATCCACGGGGAGAGCAACGCGCAGTGCGCGTGGTGTGGTGAAAGTCCACCCCTGCATACTTTCTTCGGTTATTTGGTCAGTTCAGGCGTCATGGCTTAGCAGTCGTGGCAGGTAGAGGCGCCTCAATCCCAACTGGGTTGCAAACCGGAAGGGTGTTTTGTGTTAGGGCACTTACGTTCGACTCGTAAGGCACAAAAATCAAGCCTGGACTGTCCAAATAACCACTTAGAGGTTAGTGTTTTCTGCGGTGAGTGTTCCTCACTGCCCCCGATAAGGACAAATAGTGGTCATACCACCGGGTTGTCTAGAAAGTTTTGGGGATCATCCCCGCCGTAATCCAGCAGTAGTGTAGACAGGTAGTAATTTCCAATGAGGTGGATCGTGCGTATATCCACCGAGGAAAGCACGCCCCGATGACATCATGATCCGTTTCTGCGCGTAAAACTGACGCACAGTTTGTTCAGGGATGGGGTAGTGATCGAGGGTAAGGATCAGTTCAACTCTGATGCTGGAAACCAATAAGTTTGTGTTGAGGGGGCTGTGAAACCCACCCGGATCATGCACGGGCACTGGAACTAAGTGGCGACACACTGCTCGCTGGCTGGTTTAAATCGGAAGGTCCAGTTGGCATCGGTTAGAACGATGAACACAATCCAATCCAGAAAGCAAATCCGAGCCAACGGCTTAGGCGGGCGGCTATGACGATGCGCGAGTACGGCACAACGGGTCGCCGTAATGACGATGCCGCGCGGAAGTGGAAGGCTTCTATGGTTCGAAAACGTAGCAAGAAAACGGACTGCCAAGGTGATGCATGCCCACCGCCCAAAAAGAGAGGCAGTCAGAACCATCATATTACGACCCATCGACGGCAAAATGGTGAAAGTCCATCGCACATGATGCGAGCGAAACAGTGACCGTCGATAATTAACGGTAGTATGCCAATAGCTGAGCAGCCTACCGTTATCTCTGTAACCTTATGCGGGGCGTAGCTTAGACCGAAAGGATTAACAGGGTCGCTCCCTGTGAAACGAGTAGGACGTTGACCGACTTGAACAGCATGAGTGCGCACGATTGCTGGAATGGACGGTTAAACGGTAAGAGCCGTGGAACGCCACAAGGCACGGTAAAACCCCGTCGCCCCACATAAGGTTATAGAACACAAAACAAGAGTGGGGTATCGACCAAAAACCCCAGCGCAAAACAGACGAAAACTGGTGCTACTCATTTTGGGGGTTTTCGTAGCATGAAGCGGACGGCGTAGGGCGTATGCCAACGACGGGGTGGGAAGTTATGCAACCCACAACCTCCACCAAATTGCCCTCAAGAAAGCGGTAAAGCCGGAAGGGGCGAAGACTGTGGGAGAAAAGGTGCTGGTAGCCTTGCTGGTGGGCATTCAACGTCGGTTGAATGGATGGCGACAACCCATTGATGCGCAGTACGACCCACAGTCACCAATTTATCCACCACACATCGTATGGTGCGGACAACCCTTCAAGAGAAGGGCACGGTGGACGGATGTCAAAAAGCCGTGACAGAGGTATCCAATCAAAATTGACACCATTGCTGGCTCGCTGTGAAAGCAGGAAGGCGTGGTTGGAGTTCATCGCTGTCCAAACAGTGAAGCCTCGCAAGGGGTGGAGAATGGGTGATCGCTGCTTCGGCGGCGGTTGACACAGGATGGGCGAAAGGGTCAGGGAAACCGGCATGACCCCATGTTTTCGGATATGCTGCGGGAACCAAGCTCCCATACTTCAGTTGGTAGAAGAGGGTACTCTAAATGCCTATGTCCCCAGTTCGAGTCTGGGTGGGAGCACCAATTAACGGGTGGATTTTGCTACTTATCACAGTTCAAAAACCATCATCGGTTGAGCGCCTTCAATGGCTGCTCCCACCATCATCATAGTCCGACGCGGCACCACGGGGGCTAGTGGTCATTGTGCCAAGCTGCGCCGGGGAAACGCACCCCTGTACCATGATTTTGATTTCACCCTGAGTGTAGGTAGGCAACACTCGAAATACAGCCGATAACTACGCCTGCCACGTTAGACTCCTCTGAGTGAAGGGAAGAACAAGGGAGCGCACCTTCGGGAACCCTTGAACAACCTGATGGACCGAGATTGGAAACGTGGAAAATGATTGGGAGTAACGGTACCGAAGCGCATCGGAACCGCCAGGACCAGTCATTCAAGTAGAGGGGGCTGTAGAGGATTGGAGGTACGTAAGCTTTCGTACACCGGCATCTAACACCGGTAAGTGGTTTCGCACCCACCCTGATCCTCTGAATGTCTTTTCGGTTGAGCGCCGTTTTGGCTGCTCCCACAAAATTGAACCCGGCTTCTAGCTGCCTTTATGTGATCTCCCATCGCGTTGATGTTGGGGTCGGGTTCATCCAGTTGTACCAAGTGCCACCCTCCCACCACGGTGGAACCGGGCGCGGCGCAACCTCTGGCACTTGGTACATAGCCATCCTTGTCATGGTCGCGAACATGACAGGATCACGGGAAGGGTCGTCTAACGGCTGCGCTGGGGCACTAGACAGTCGCAAGAAAGACACGGTTCTTGAATAGCCAAAATGCGGGGTGCAAAGCCCGCCGCCTTCCCATAACCGAGCAGCAGGTAGCACTCAGACCTAAGCTCAATGTCGTTTGTCGTGGATGACAGTGCGAAATCCAATACGGCAACGAGGATAGCATGGCGTCCGTGACAAGGCTCGACGCGGAAGGGATACGATAATCCCAAAACATCGTCGGTTGTACCTCAACCTAATGGCAAAAGAGCGGCGCGATAGCGACGGGTTCCGGGTGGTGAGCCAAATCCCGGCTTCTGACGATGTGAAGAATTCTGAAGTACGGAAGGGTGACCGAGTGGTTTAAGGTAGCGGTCTTGATTATCGAGTGCCCTTGGGGAAACCCTTGGAGTAGAACCTGTCAAATTCGGGGAAACCTTCGTTGCAAGACATGGCAATCCCGAGCCAAGCCTGAGTGATCAGGAAGGTGTAGAGACTTGACGGCAGGCATCTAAAGCGGCAAAAGCCGCCATGGTGAAGAGAAAGTCCAGACCACAAACCCATACTGGGGCGGCGAAAGCCGAAGTGTGTAAGGAAAACCGCCGTGGGTGCAAACCCACCATGGGTTCGAATCCCATCCCTTCCGCCACCAATTTGTAAGGTTCCGTAATGTCTTGTAGTTCAACTGGATAGAACACCCGTCGCGGATGGGAGGTTGTGAGTTCGAGTCTCACCAAGGCATGAAGGAATAAGCATCACATACGTGCAAAAACAATCCACCGTCATCACGTGGGGAGTTTTACATAGCGCGTAGCAAAATGGATGATAACCTGCCTTGCATAATTCCGTCGCCAGCCCCAAGTGCGACGGTGGAACAAAGTACCCCGATAGCCCACGGGTACCCTTCGACTTGGGACGAAGGATAGGTGGCTAAACATGAAGGTGGAGAACATAGGCGCCTATGTTCTCCACCGCCATCCATGGGATGCGTATGCAAGTGATCTAAGCGGGGAGACTGCGCGCGGTACTCCTGGCGAAAGCCTTCGCGGGTTCGAATCCCGCCCGTCCCTTTTAATTGCCTCTGATGATGACTGTTGGCACCAGTCGAAACCTAGCGCAAGCGATGGTCAGGCACGCCTTTCGGGAAGTTCAAGGTCGATTGCCTTAACGTTGTCGGATATGACTTTGGCTCACACCCAGTAATGGGTAGCCCCAATTGCAACAGCCGATGATAGACCAAATGAAAGTGCGAGTATCTGAGCGGTCAGGGACTCGTAGATACGCATGGCTGCACTGACCGACGATTGCGTATCCCTTGCGGAAATGAGGTAAAACTTCCCAATAATGACATTTATCTGGATGGTAGCGTGGAAGGACACGCGCTGAATTGCACAGAGCAGTAATTCCAGTGCCAGAGCTAGACCATAGGTTTGAAGCGCGGATTATGGGGACCAAGTAGGGACCGGTCAGGTCAGACCCTAACCAATATTGGCATGTTAAAAAAGTTCCCCCTGCAAGCAGGTATCGAACCCTGCCCATCCTGATAAATGCCATTTCGAATCCCATGTAGCTCAAAGCCGAACGCACATCCCTGTAAGAGTCGGCAACCATTTCAGGGAATGGAGAGCGCCGGGCGGGAAGCCCGGAGGTACCGGTGGAAGTCCGGTCTTGGGTTAAAATTCCGAGTTCCCAAAATGGTTGAACTCAAAACCTTCGGGGTAGTGGCGGAAGCGGTAGACGCGCTGCATTCAGGTTGCAGAGCCTTTGGGTTCAAATCCCAACCCCCGAACCAATTGCTGCGCGACTGATGCCCGGTCACTGACGCCTTATTAGGCAGAGGATACTTCCCTTCGGGGAAGGTGGCTGTATGTGGCGGCACGGAAGGACGTGCGAAGCTGTAGGTGAGCGGGTAGGCGCCACCACTGCCAAGGATTTCGGCTTCGAAGTCAACGACGAACGCTACGAAAGCGGTTGTCGGTAAAGGGTACCCTGGTGACCGCAAGGAGCTAGGGGAAGGGCATGTGACTGGCAGAAGTAGCAACTGTGATCCGATGGCTTCCTTCGGGAAGAGTAGACAGATGCAGCCTCCGTGGGCTGGGGAAACGTCCGAGTGCGACCCGATCACATCTACCAAAGCTAATCAGTGGTTGAAACACCATAGACAGTCTATGCGACACGCGGACGGCTCGGGAGAGGCTGTACCGGAACGTGGTTTGAACGTCGGCACGATGGAACGACGGCTAGGGTAAAGCTAAGGGTCTTGATGAAGACATCGGGTGACTTGACCAGCCCCTCTCACGGGTCACCCAATCCTTTCCAGAATGGTGATGTGGCGTGGCGTAGAGTATCGGACAGCGCGCCCGGCATCGGGAGATCGCAGGTTCAAATCCTGTCCCACATCATCTGCAAGTCGATCCTGTGTTTGGTCGGGTTGATCGACCCACCTCTAGAGGACTGGACACGGTGCTGTCAGGCAAGCTGGCTGATAGTGGATTAATTGGCTGCTATGCAGCACCAGGGCAACTCCACTTGTACCCTGGCGCTTGCTCTCGGTGCGATAACACTGATGCTAATGGGCAGGGATAATGAGAGCTAGTCCCAGCCCGCCCCATTTACAATACTAGATCACCACGCCTTGGTGGTTGCGCGATCAACGGTCCCCCGCTCATTTTCGACGGGCTGCCCTCGTGGTTATCGACCGTCGCAAAATACCTCCCATGACCTCAGGGAACACATCTTGCCGATGCGCTGACGAGCTATAGGCGGCGGGTGCGGGTAAAGCCCAGTTCGACAACGGGGAACAGGGTAAGCCGCTGGTTACGGCTGTGTGGTGATCTAGCCTTGCAAATGCGAAAGCGTATCGCCGCTGGAATGGTAAAGACCTCCGGGACTCCAGCACAAGGGTTATGAAGGATGCGCCCCAAGACCCGTGATACGCCCCAAAACCACGATCTGTATTCACGCCCCGCCCTCCACATTTGCTTGCTCATTACTTGGCAATGGGATATACCATTTGTCAGGTAGTATCGAATCATGTAGGTAGGAAAATGGCTGCCAAAGAACAGGTGACGGAATCGAGCGAGGTGAAGATCACGAAATACGTGGTCAATGCTCTCGCCATTGTCGTTTCGGTGTTGATCCTCTCGATTTCCGGGTGCCAGATCAAAAACATGCCCTATGGTGAAAAAGAAGATGAACGCAAGCATGCCTTGCGTATCAAGGAAGCCGAACGGGACATGGCTGCCAATACTGCAATCGAGAACTTGATCAAGGGCGGCACAAATCCCGTCGCCGCGCGTTGCGCCGTTAAGGGCTGGAACAACAGCACCGAGAACGAAATGTGCCGTCAGTTTACCCCCAGCGTGGACGAGGAATTGGCGAACAAAATCTTGGCGCTGGCCGCTGCCGTAAAAGACGTGACCAAGGACGTGTCCGATCTTCGAAAGCAGCCCCCGATGGTGCAAAAGCCATGAACAGATGCCCTGAATATCTGTTCCGACACCCCGATGGAACCCTCGTCTACGTGAGTGCCGACGCCGAACATTTCACTTACGAGAGTTTCCGCATGTTCATTGGTTCAGAAAATGTACCAATGACCGAAGTGCAGATCACCAGCCGCGTACAACGCGCTCGTGATGGGGGAACAACCACCTTCAATACCGAGGTAGGGTTATTCCATAGCCCATCAACGATGTTCGGTAACAAAGGGGAACCAACCCTCAATGGCAGCGCCATGGTGCGCCAATCGCCTGATGATTACATCATCACCGAAAACGAAGAGGGCGTGCTAATTACCGCCCGCAAAATGATCGGGTGATCCATGGTCATGGTGATCAGCGACCGCGTGGTTGAGGATGTCAAGGGAGTCCGCGACCGCGTTGCGAATGAATCCCGGCTCAAGACAGAAATCCTTCTGCGATTGCTGGCGATCAGTCTCGACCATATGGACGAAAGTAAGCGGAAAGAGTTCCAAGAGGCACTTTTTGAGTTCAGGGATCAAGTGCGCACCGAGGAATTGGCATCGTGGGTCACCCCGGTCGTCAAAATGATGTTCGACCAGCACATCAACCCGACCGAGATTTATTGCCACTTGCTCCCATCGACCGAGAAATTTTTGCGTGAATTGCGCGACTATATCAATGGCGGCGGGGAAAAACTTCCGTGGCTACCAGTCGTTCGTTGAAATTTGGGATTATTGGATATCCGGTGATGCAATCTCGCTCACCGGATATCCATACTGAATTCTTCAACGCTACCCAAATTTGCGGTAGCTACAGCCGGTTTGAGATAACCCCACCAAACCTCGGGGCGGCGGTACGCGGGTTCATTCGTGATCGCTTCACAGGTTTCAATGTCACCATTCCTCACAAGGAACAAATCATTCCATTCCTTGATGAGTTATCACCCACCGCCGCCAGAATTGGAGCAGTCAATACGGTGGTGATACAAAAGGGTAAAACTATCGGACACAACACCGATTACCTTGCCTATCACAATCTGTTAAAAGAACTGGGGCACAACAAAGCGGTAATGTTTGGTGCCGGTGGTGCTGCTCGTGCAATAGCCTTTGCACTTTATGATCACGGCTATTCTGTGCAAATAGCAAATCGTTCATTTGAAGCTGCGTCCGCCCTTGCAGCAGAAATTAACGGAACTGCGGTTGCGTTGAATTATCACCCGACCGGTTCACTTGTTCTAATCAACGCAACCAGTCTTGGTATGTCTGGGTACCCACCGCTCTCGGTTGATTTAAGCGCCATACACCCGGATAGCGTTGTTGGGGATGTTGTGTACCACCCCAACCCAACTCCCCTTATTCATACCGCTCAGAAACGCGGACTGCGTACCATATCAGGTCTGGACATGCTCTATGAGCAGGCACGGCTTTCATTCATAATTTGGACCGGCGTCGATCCTAAGGCTTCTCAGTTAAAGGCTGGTTCTTTGTTACGGTACCAGCCCCCAGAAGCTCCTTAAATTTCCCAAGCTGATCCTCGGGGACGATTACCGGGGCAAACAATGCCCCTTGTCGGCGGGCAGCTATCAAGCGGTTACGCCCTTCCACAAAGTGTACCTGATCATCAAAAACACCGACCTGGGCAGGGTCCATCCAACCACCATCCTCCCAATGCTCCAATGCACGGGAAACCCCATCAGCAACCGCCGGATCATTCTTGTCGCGGTATTCCGAGGCAAGGGCGTCAAAAAGACGATCAATCTCCACCCAAACAACTTCATTCTCGTTATTTTGTTGATCATGGCGCGAATACACAGTGGCATGTTTGATCTGCTTTCCAACAGCCCATTTCAATTTTTGCACGTCGCGTCCAGCATAGATTTCTAGAATTTTCAAATCAACACCTTGCCAAAACTTGTTTTGATATTTATGCTGTTTAGTACATGCATGCGAGGACACATCATGCCCAACCAACCCATTCATACCATCGACCTGCGGCATCTGTCGGAAACCTTCGGCAAAACTGCTTGGGGTGTTATTTTGGGCGTACTTGCCGTGTGGGTCGGCGGTATTATGGCAGCACACCAAATGTTTGGGTCTGATGTGGTTCTGCCGTTGGTGACGCCAATGGCATACCTTATGATCAAACATTTTATTGCGGATGGTCCGCTTCAGACTGCCTATCAATACCTCAACAAAGGTCGGTTTGGACATCCAGGCGGGATCATTCATGCTGGTATCCATGGTGCGCTGACCGGTGCAGCAGTTATGCTATGGAGTTGGGGGTTCGATGTAGAAGTCACCCTTGATATGGTGATTGCATGCTCTCTGTTCGATTTCATCATTCACTACTTGTGTGACTGGGCAAAGGTAGTGACGACTAAGAAGTTCCATTGGTCGGAAATTGAGGTCGATCCGAACACCAAGGCACCGATCTGCCTACGCATTTTCAGTAATAATTTTTTCATCGCGCTCATGTTTGACCAGCTAGTCCACAGTATGACCTATGTCGCCATTTTCTACTGGTTGCTGACAACAACCCTTTCTTGAGAAAAGCCCGCCAATTCGGCGGGCTTTTCTTATATCCTCTTTGCAATCATTGATGCGGCGGTACGTGCGTTCTTCTTGGCTTGTGGAACATCGCGGCGATACAGACGATCCTTCACAAAAAGCCGTTTGAAAAACATGATGTCCGGTTCGTCTTCGACCAACACTTCAAGTGCCCCATTATCCCAACGATACGCCCACACGCCTTTAAAATTGCGAGCAAGAAGGTTAACAATTTCAGGTTTACAATCCGGGACGCGGTATTTCAAAACTTCTTTTTGAACGTACAATTCCATCCCACGTTTCCATGAAATCAGATTGGACATGTGCATTACTCCTTATGAGTGTGATGTGTGAAATATGTAACTATTTACACTTGACAGATGCCTCACAATCCCACATAGTAATATCGGAGCAACAAGAAACGTCAGAACGATGTTAGAATGCCTCAAAACACCACGAGGTTTCGGAGAATCGAACCTCGAATTTTTCCGCCGAGTTATCGGGCGCACCGTGATTGACGTTGCTATGCACGGTAACAATGAAGCGTATATTTGCATGGGCAAACCCGGACGCCTTCATGGATGTGTGGCGTTCATGCAAATCCTCGGTCGAAATGAAGAATTCGATGAAATTGGTTTCGATTTGTTCCCGGAAACAATCGGACCCAAATGGACGGATTGCCCCCGTCGCATTCTAAACCAACTTACCCCGGTTGATGTACTGTACAGTCGTGGGACAATCCCATGGATCAACGCTACGAATTGGCGTCAGCGGTGCCTACAGAACGCCGCTAAGCGAGCCAATTCGCTAGGGGTGCAGGATGGTGTGAAAATTCGGTTTCATACCCCAATGACACTCCCGGATGGACAGCAGGGCACCGAGTTCGTTCGCATTCCCGACTCCACCAACCGCCGAAACCTGTTCCAAAACGTAGAAACCGGTACCAAGCTTCGGATCGAAGGCTGGCGCAAAAAACCGTTCGTGGTAGTCGAAGGCTAATGGTCACTGGTACTTCAATCGAAGTTTCAGCCCAACCCTGAAATGCTGTTTAAGCCGCTTCACTTCTTCAGGCGACATGTTCCGCACGTCGTTATCGTAGGTGTAGCCTCGGAACGGGTATTCCCATGGTTTAGCTGTGATCTCTTTCCCGGTGTCGAACTCGACACCAAGGGCTTGTTCGATCCAACCATGCGTTCCAAAACATTCACGCGCATAGGCATCCAACGGAATGATTCGTTGGATTTTTAGCTTATCGAACTGGTCTGCTGGGATGAACACTTCGCCGCCCCAACGCCCAATCCGGTCATGTTCCAGTGCCGCTGGATCGGCGTATATCTCCGCTACAAACGGGCGCCAGTATCCATGACCGTTCACCCATGGTTCAACGTTGGGCGTGAGGTAGATACCTTTGTGCCCCGCTCGGGGCACAATCGCAATGGAGTTGTCTTCAGGGGCGTAATTCGGATTGAGCTTGAATTTTGGCTTGTCGGTCAAATGATAGAGCTTCACCGGTCCAGAGGCAGATTCGGTGACTATCTGTATGTAGCGGCGGATATCGTCCATTAACCATCTTCTCCACGACGAACCTCGATGCTTATTTAGGCTGCCCATCCCCAAATAAATTGACCTACCAATCAGGCACCCCTACGATGGCGGCATGATTAAAGATTACCGCCTCGTAAAGCATACCCACACCGAACCTGACGGGTCCGCCACGGAATACCTTCAGGTACATGAGGTCTATTGCGACCCGCACGGCAATCCAAGATCACTGGTTGTCGATCCAATAAACCTTTTCGGTTTCTCGGTGGATGATTTTCGATCCAAACTAAATATGATGCTCGCGGCATGCGAGAAACCAATTTTACATAGTAGGGATTTCAATGGACCTCCTAGAAAAATTGATCGATCTGCGTAAGACAATCGATAAGATTGACAAGAATAAGTGGGATTGGCCACGTGAAACGCACATCCAGCGCATTCAACGAATGTGCCCACACAAGCATGTTGCGGAACTTGACAGCACCCACGTAGTGTGCGAAATATGTGGCAAGGAAATGGTGAGGGCACCGAAAGGTGCCAAGATTCGGCAAACATCGCTTGCTGAATACATAAATACCAGGGACTTGCAAGGCAATATCGTAGAATTGTCCTTATAGTGAGAAATGGGTCGTTGGCGCAGCGGTAGCGCATCTGGTTTACATCCAGGGTGTCGGGGGTTCGAATCCCTCACGACCCACCACTCTCATATTTCTATATTTTTCGTATAAAATGTCCATAGCAGCCGCGCCATTGGCGCTATTCGTGCGTGCTGATCGTGTATTGTGAATTCGATACGGCTGTTAGGCTGATTCGTTTCCGGGGATAATTCGTCCCTGACTTCCCCGAGGGCTTGATGCACTATCACAGCAACCACATGTACTGCACCCATTGCCATTGGAACGACGATATGTACGTTTCCAGGCACATGGTTTCCATCGAGAAATACATCAATGACTCGGAAGACGTTGGGAAGCATGGAATTAACCCCGATTGGATCGCCTTGATCGATGTGATTGATCAGATTGATACTGAAAAATATGAGCGTTATAAGGCGCGGGGTAAGGATTATCCCCCGAAAGAATTCGTGGCGGAATGTCCGACGTTGAAGCCCGAAGTTCTCGCGTGGCTTCATGAGAATATCAAGCCGCCCAAATCCCCGGCGGATTTAAAAGAAGATCAATGGGGCTGGGCAATGGGCAACCCCTCGTATCGGATACGGGGTATGATTGGTTTAAACCTTTGGTTCTATCGGCGCAGTGACGCCATGGCGTTCATTCGCACATGGAGCGTCTACAAGAAACCGACATCCTACTTCAACTATTTCAGCGGCTACCGGTGGACCCTCGGGAAAAACGGCAAGATCAAAAAGGGAAAGTGATGATCCGTTTCTTCAAAAGCCTCATGACCACCCGCCAAGCCATGGCGGAAGCGGCTCGCCTCCTGGCGGAATGGAAAGAAGAAGGTATCCATGAGTCGCGCAACGTCAAAGCAGTCAATGAGTGGATGGCGAAACACGACACCACCACACGTCCGCTGACGGCGCGCGAAAAACTTGACCGGGAATTCGTGAACTTGAAGGTTTGATCCGATGCCTGAAGATTTCTCCCCTGAACAACTCATGGACGTTATTCGGTCAATTTGGCCCTATGGTATACGAACAGCAAGAATTTCAAGACGCCATTGAGAAAGTGCGGGCGGTCGCTCCGGATTTGACCAAGGATTGCTGAAGGGGCTGCTATGTTACTCCCTCATATTCCACTATTTGACAAAAACTCCCCCAAATGGCGGTATGTCCGTAAAGATATCTTCCAAGGGGCGATCATTGGCTTTGTTGTCACCCTAATTGCAGTTGCCCTGGGTGCCTCCAATGGAATATTTTCAGAATATGGTACAATCCCAGACCTAATTGGGAATACCGTACTTGGTGCCATCATCATTGGTTTCATTGGTTACAGTCGTGTCCAACATTGGGAGTCTTGAAATGAAGCTAGATGAAACAAAAAATTACAATGCCGTGCTGGTTGTCCTTGAAGATAAGTTGACACAAGTTGACCTGTCGCCCGGTTGTTACCCAGGTTCGTTCACGGTTTTTCACAATGGCACCCAAGTCACCACCACCGCCGAATACGACAATTGTCTCGATGCCTATTATCACAAATCGGATGACGGCAATGAATTTTATTTGAGAATGCACATTCTAGAAAACCAAGATCAACAAGCAGTGCATTCTCTCCCTGATCCAGTCGCAGTGAAAAATGAATCTGATATCGCCATTCAAACTGTTACGACATCAATAGCGATAGGAGAAACCGACATGGTTGATCTTCCCTTTGCCATCGGTATTTTTCAATCCACTGCAATGATTTACAGAGCATGGCTGGAAACTGGCTCAATTTCCCGCGCTAACAAAAAAATCTTGTTTGACGTTTTTCGCCTATAAACCATCCAGCGAATTAAATCGGTACATAATAGCCGCGTAAATACTCGTATAACGAGTTATGCGAGGCTATTATGTCTGAGAAAACCACTATTACCGAAGAATTGTCACAGATCGGACTTACGGTCGATGATAGTTTAACCATTGAAAACACCACCCGATCCCTTTCTAAGTTCGGCGTGCCGATTGGTGACGGGCATAGGAGCGGTATCCTTATGCCCGCCCTGACCCACCGGTTCCGGGTTATTTACAGTACCCCGGCAAACCCGATTGACCTTGGGCGCCCCCTATACGAACAAAACCTTGATTTGACCACGGATACGGTCTATTGCCGTTTCAACATGGCACAGAACCGAGTTGAATTTGGCATCCGGCACAACGTATGCGCCCGTATGGCGACCTTCCTCGACATCTGCCGGGGCGGTCTGGAATGGATACGCCTAGAAGGGATGGACGGCGGCAACGAAGCAGTCCTTCATACGATCCTGGGAAACCGCATCGAGATTATCGAGCATCACGTTGACTACGATTACGGCGTATCAGCGGCGGTTGTGCATCACTTTGTCGGTCGCTGCCACGACATTGAGGTGGCGTAATGCGGCTGGTCAATTTTGGAAATGTACATGAGGTTGATCTAGACCCCTGCATCCATTACGACCTCACTGACAACCCGCACATCGAACCTAATGTAGACCCTATTACCGGGGCGATTTTTTACGGTAAGAATAGGTGGGCGCCGATCACCGTAATCTTCAAAACCAAGGCGTACAATGATTCGGTAACACGGCTGGTCGGTCATCAACTTATGAAACAGATGATGCATTTCGAAGCAGACACGTTCTCCACATCATCTGATTACAAATTCACACTCGAAACCGACCAATTCTTACTTGAAGGGTGTTGGATCACAAACGTCGAATACAGTGAGCTAACCGAACTGACAATTGACACAACCATCACCGCATTGATCAGGTTTGACAACGCCACGTTCAAAACATCTGGCTGAACTACTTCCCTGGTTCACAGGGCGAGCGATATTTCCCACCAATAGTGGTAACATTCACTCCACGGATCATCCTAAGAAATGCGGGATGACTGAAGACTTGCTCTTTTGATTCTGGATAAAAGTCGGCAAATCCAACGATGTAATCGGCATCAAAATAAGCCATATCATCAGGAATCCAGATTTCAGTGTCGCCATATTTCTCGGCGCGGGCTTTCCTGGCTAAAAATTTTTCTTTGGTCTCTTTCAATTCTTCAATGGTACCACCGGCAATAATGTCATCACGGTCTAATTTAAGTGCGTTGAAAACGTCGCCATGTATTAGTTTCCCGCCGTCCCATAGATATAGGTCGCCGTTGCGAAACAGAAAGAAACGGGCTGCCGGGTATTGTTGATTGAGTATTCGCCGTAGATCATTGGGTGATGGATTGGACATTATAGGCACCGACGTACCCAAACGACCAACTGGAATATCTGCAATGATTTGCTCGAATAACTGGTAGTACCGCATAAGCTGTATTTATGCGTGCCTAATAGGACTGCCCCTTGAATTCGAATATCTCTGTGCCGTTTCCAAGGTACAAAATACCATCAGGGGCGTTGATGATAGGGCGCCCTGGAAATGCTTCCTCAAGCGATGGGGTATCGCCTGCGGTATCAAGCATTGCGAAACGCATGGGTCGAGCGAGGCGGATACCAAACCATCCCCGTTCAACCGGTTCTGGGACGAAATTACCGTTCCTAATCCCATAGGGGCGGCTGACCTTATCTCCAAGCAAACGAACAAACCCGCCGTCTCCGGTCCCAATACGAAGTTCTCCCCGATCCAGCACAAATGCCATTTCCCCTGCAATCAGGGAGAAATTCGGCTTGATGTTCTGCTCGTAACCGCGCTTCAACTGGATTCGGATACTCATAGGTTCCCCACAATATCGCGGATGATCCCGAGGTAATCCGGTTCTGGATCGGGGGTCGGTTCATCCGGGGTTTCTCTGATCTCATCTTCTATCGGGCAGTCGCCATCAAGGAAAACTGGGCAATCCTACCCACACCGCCCATTCAGGGAGTTGGTGGCACATTCACCGACAGGAAGGTTATCGCTCATACGTGACATGAGACGTGGATACCATCATGTCCGCATAAAAAGCAACTTTTCTTGCCATAAATAGAAGCATGTATTGCAACTACCCGTTCAGCATCCATTTTGCTGTCCTCGACCCGAATTTGATCTATAATTACTGTGGTCCAAAGACCCAGCAGTACATCGATACTCTCAACGCTGAGAATGGTTTCTATATCAAACTTGAAGAATCGGTCAAGCGTACTGGGCTACGCAATCCAATTTTGGTAACGTCTGGGTACCAGGGTTGCCCAAATATCAAAGTCAACCGCATCCCATCTGAACTACGCAACGACCTACAGAAAATCATCGTATGTGACCGTAATGGCGGTAGCCGCCTATGGGTTGCCCAACGCCTCGGTCTTTCAATACCATGTATTATTTCTGACTGGACCGAACGGTTTTCTCATGAAAAAGAGTTATTTTCAATACCGGATATTATGAAATGTTATACGGATACACCAGATGAAATTATCGTCAACGATCATGGTGTTCACATCCGCAGTCTTCCCCAAATCCATCTAAATCAGCGCCCGAACGTCACCGTAAACTGTCGTCCCCAGGTGTCGCAATGTACAAAATAAGATACGTGAAACTTCATTCACATTTGATCGACAACGTGATTAAACCACCACCGCATGAATTGGAAGAAAAAGCCGAATGGTTCGCTCAGTTGGAGTGGCACATCCTGCGCAATGGCTTTCGGAACCCAGTCGTTTTGACGGCCAAGGATGGGATCATCACTCCGCGCTATGGTGGCAGCCGGATCATGATCGCACAGAAATACAATTTCACAGTACCGGCAATTGTTGCTGACTTCGAGGAACGCTTTCCCGACTGGAAAGAAATCACCTTAGAGCAAATTCCAAATTACTACAAAGATAAACCGAAAAAGATCATTTGGAAGAACTACGGGCTTAATATATCTGGTTGTTCTGATGTACATATGGATCGGCTTTAAATTCACCGATAGGTATCCCGTATAAATATGATGGACTACCACTCATATTTAATACGAGTACCCATGAAAATATTCGAAGTATCCGAACCCACCATCAAACTTTTTCGCGGCGATTCATCCAAGATCATCGACTTTGACCTTGATCGTACCGATGATCGCGCATTATTCGGTTTGGGTATCTATTTGACCGATAACCATACCATTGCCACAGATTACACACTGAAATCGTCAGAACATGTAATCTTCGGTAATGGGCGTGACAGCAGGGGTCGCGAATACAACTTTCAGTCTGATCGCGAGTTGACGGTTGGCTATCTCAAACATCTAATCGATAATGAGTTGGGATGGTACGACAAAATGTCGGAGATCAATGGAGTTTGGCGGGAAAAACTCCATGCGGACCCGGCGTATCGCGGTACCACCCGCGACGAAACGGAAAATAGATACCGCCAGGGATACCGGGCGGAACTCACCAAGACCCTTCAAAGCTATCTCGCCAAGGCAAAGAAACTGTATCGGCAACGACGCCCCAATATGCGTATTGTTAATGATGTCAAGGGTAACTACGTTTTCGTGAAAGCAGATCGCGACGGCTACGTGACCACGTTCGACATACCGGTATCTTTTATCAACCGCACCATACATGCGGAAAAACCGCTATCTGATGAAATGCTCGCCATAGTCAGACAAGTGTTTATCGAGGGAACGTCGGATAAACCGACCAACCCTGACCGCATCATGGATATGCGCGACAAAGATTACTCAAATTTCCTCTCGTTTGACCAGTATGTGGATAATTTCAAGAAGAATGGTACCTTGTACTCATGGTCTGATATGGAGATCGGTGGGAAGGGAGAAAATCCATCGTTCGATGAATTGCGGAACGGAACCAATTACGGTACCTCGCTGTTCTACAATATCGCGATACAAAAGAAATTCATTGCTCTGTGTCAGAAGCATGGGTACGTGGGTTTCGAATACGAAGGTGGAAAACGTATTAACGGCACTGCCACTCGTGGGGGTGGTCGTGAAACTCATCGATGTTTTGTTCTTTGGGACGGTAAGCAACTTGGACAATGGCGTACCACCGTCGATAAAGTCACAGATGCCGAAATCACCTCAGAAATAGAAAAATCAATACGAGCAACCACCATTTATTCGCTGAGAAACATATGACCAACGTCGTTTGCCTCAAATGGGGCACCAAATACTCAAGCGACTATGTGAACCGTCTTCACTCGATGGTAAAGCGCAATCTAACAATCAAGCATCGTTTCATCTGTCTGACCGACGACCCTACTGGAATCAATCCCGACATCGAATGCCTTCCCATCCCCGATGAAGACGGATTGACCGGCTGGTGGTTCAAGCTGATGCTGTTTAAGAAACGGCTCCACAATATCGGTGGACCAACACTGTTTCTTGACCTCGACGTAGTGATCACCGGGAACATCGACGGGCTTTTCACCCATCGCCCCGGTGAATTCGCCATCATCCGCGATTGGTCCTATGCTCACCGGGTCTGGAACAGTTCGGTATTCCGACTCGACATCGGTTCCCACCCAGATATTTGGAACGACTTCCAGACGGACAAGAAAGCCATCATGAAGCGACTTCATGGTGATCAAGATTGGATTACTGAGCGCATTCCAGAATGTACTACATGGCCGACGGATTGGGTTATATCATATAAAGTTAGTTGCAATGCTAAAGGTTCCTTGGATCAACCTGCAATACTTCCGGAAGGCGCTAAAATCGTGGTTTTTCATGGTCTCCCAAATCCGGGTGATGTAATGAATGCACCATCTGGGCGATGGCGTCATGCTCCCTGGATTAAAGATCATTGGAGATAAATAATACCATGCACTTATTCGAACTCTTTGAAGATGTTGGTAATTTTGATACTTTTTATGACTTGAAGCTAAAATTCGGGTGCTGGATCAATCCATCTTCGAAGCAGTTTGTCCGGTTACCGTCTGGTGAACATCACACCACGTTCGTCGTTCACAATCCAGAAATATTCAATTTTAATCTTGGCGGGTATATTCATCGCCTAGAAAACGAAGGCATGACTGCCCCGCCAGCTTACGATGATGAAGTTATCCGTGAAGCTGGGCAAAATGGCTGGGTTCGTGTTGGTATAGAACCACCCATGATCGTGGCAGAAGGATGTGATTTAAAAGCCATCTGGAAGGCAATTCTTCAATACCAAGAGTACCTTCGTAACCAAGGTATACAACCCGTTGGCATCGTCATCGAACATTATACAAATACAGGTCGCAAAACATACGACCTGACCGGAAAGCGGGAAAAAGTATTTTTGCAATCTGGACGAATCGGATCGGCTATTTCCTCGTTCTTCTCAGAATCTCTCAACGAAGAGGCAATAGATATCAACACCTATGGTGCATGGGTGACCCCAGAAGGTAAGGTTCATCATGTCCCACCACAAGGACATCCGGAATTTGCCAAACAATTCTTCAACAACGGTAATCACTATAAAGCTTATCGTATTGCCTTCGATGCTGGGTGGGTACGTACCACCCACGAACGGGACGGCATAGGTATTCAGGGACAAAAGACGGCAGTTCAAAAAGCCTGGAAATGGATCAATCGTACTGTCATGCAAATGGATCGGGTCGTCGTAGACACGGTAAAACCGGGGCAGTACCAACCAGCCCATTCATATATTTTCCACCTCCCCGACCAACGTGCTAAACTTATCCAATTCATGACCCAGGCTTAAACATGGGTCAATACGGCGCTGAATACCACTGTATCAAGTGCGGACAGGAATGGATTGAACACGCGGGTCCGGTGGAATGCCCGGTGTGTGGTCATGTCTATGTCCGGTGGACGAACTATGAACAGATGTTTGGACGGGACAAGAAGAAAAATGCTGACGTGGATAATCGACAAGCACGTTGATAGGGTGCGTGGCGCCCAAACTCCCTTTATTGACGAAGCGTTGAAACGTGGACATATCGTCCACGCACTGCGTGATTCGATCATCCCCAAAGAGGTCGATCTTACCGGGATAACGGCAACGGGTCCGACGCTGGTTCGAGGCAGCCATGGGTTCGTCAACTACGTCGAACGCGAGTTGAATCCCAACCCCGGTGGCTTCACCCATCATGAAAATTTCAAGTTATCGGTCTACGCAAAAGCGATTGGAGAATATTGCCTCAATCATGAATACCACATCATAACCTACGATCAATTCATACATGATCGGGAACAATATGGATCAGTTTTCGTAAAACCACATGGCGACCTCAAGCGGTTTACCGGGGTTGTGGTGCCGCTCGGGGATATGCTAGATGCCGCCCATTACCGGAAGTTCGGAAAGTGGATACCGCTCGATCATCAGACGGAAATCATCGTTGCCCCTGTCATTGAGGTGAAAGATGAATTCCGCATTGTGGTGGTCAACGGCAAACCCATCACCGGGTCCACCTATGATGTGAATAATCCGCTACCGGTTCCCGACAACATGATGGCAACCGCAGCCGAAGTTGCTGCAATATGGAACCCGGCGGTTGTCTACGTGGTTGACATCGGGCGCACCCCGGCTGGAAACAAGGTTGTGGAATACAACCAGTTCTCTACATCAGCCATGTACAATTGCGATCAAGGGGCTATAGTGGACGCTCTTGTTCATTTTTTCGCCAATTGAGGTTATCATGAGCCACAAATTACCACGCGGTTGGGTCCATCCACTCTTCAAGACGATCTACGAAGCCATTCCCGACATTAATGGACGGTTCGCCACCCCCGTCAACGGCATCGCAAGAGGATATCCAAGCGATTATCGGACTTGGTGCTGTAGCAGTCTGACAAACAGAAAAGGGCGCCTTCGGGCGCCCTTTTCGTTTAGAGGGAGAACCGCTTGGCTTCTCGCCAGACGGTGTTGGTATCCGATGCCCACGCCGCCTTGGTAACCAAGGATGCGTAATGGACACGCTCCCCTTCCTTGACAATCTGACCAACGAACTGCGAGTTCTCCACGGTGATGTGGAGGAAGGTACCCAGCGAGCTTTCGTTCGAGGTTGAGAACGGGTCTTCGAGAAGACCACGGACCTTACCCTTGGCAACTTCCTCGTCCTTCTCACGAGCTTCCTTCAGCGCCTCACGCAGATCGATCAGCGAACCAGCCGCACGCACCTGGGTGGTACGCGGGGTCTTTACCCATCCAAGTTTCACCTGACGGATCGCCTCGGAGCCGTAGCACTCGCGAATCAACGCCTGCCACACCGACTTGAAGTAAGCAGTGGACGGGGTACGTTCGACGCCCATGACCTTACCACCGATCAGCACGATAGCACCGACCTGATTCGGTAGAACCTCGAATTCAGCCACGAACTGATCAAGTTCCTTCTGGAAACGGTTCATGAAATCCACGAGGTTGCTGGTGGGCGAGCTACCCGCTTCCGCCGAAAATTTCGCGATGTCTTCCCACAGCTTACCGAAGTGATCGCCATGGCGCTTACCGATAGCCTTCTCACGCAGTGAGAGCGGTAGGATCGCCAGCTTGTGCTTGTCCATGCGGATAGCATTCGGCTGGCTGCCCTGGATGCACATGGTCTTACGGAAATTCCCAGTGGACTTCCCCTTGACCAGACCGGCACCCCACATGGCGTGGTCCTGCGCCGACTGCTTCACGATGAAAGCGGCGTTCGCAGGGACCAGCATGGTCTTGTCGCTCTCGTTCTCAAACACCATGTGACCATAGGTCTGAGTACCCACGCGCCCCGCGTCAGTGGACACGAAACGGTCGTCCTGAAGATCGGAGATCAGCGGGATAACCTGCATAACACCGACAGTCTGCATACGACCAACTTCACAGCCGCGCAGCAAGCTTGCAATGTTCACGTTGGTCATCTTCTTAACCCTCCAACTTCTTCACCTCGGCAATATTGCCGAGCGCCTTCTTTTCGAAGGCAATCTTCATCAGAACGGAAACCGCCTTGACCGGATCGACTTCGACCAGGGTGCGCAGCATCGAAGATGCCATCGCAGTCGGGTTAGAAACCGGCACAGTCTTGACCTCATCGGTCAACTGGCGCAGACCCGCATCCTTAACCTCGGCAGCGGCGACCGGCGAAATCTGGATGATCGGGGTGGTGATACCCAGATCACGGACACGCATCACAGTCTCCGCGAAGCGACCAGCCGGTGCGTTTTCGTAACCGTCCGAGATCACGTAGACCACATCCGGTTCGCCCAGCAGCACTTCAACCAGACCTTCCGCCAGCGACGAATCACCGGACGGACGGACAAGACGACCCTGCTCCTTGCCGCTCGTATACTTGATCACGGCTTCCTCACCAGTTTTGGCGAGAACGTCGCGAGTAGCCAGGGCAACCGCCATCGGACGAAGTTTCTGCGTTTCATCGCCCGTATTGGACTCGGAGTCATCCACAAGGATGCCCACCTTATCCACCTTGGTCGGAAGCATAGCCGCAGCCAGTGCCGCCTTTTCATCCAAGGCACGGATGATATCCTCCGTCAAACCACGCTCGAAAGCGTAGATGTACAACTTCACCGCATCCTGCTTGGTTGCATCGAAATCAATGTTGGTAACGCCCGCCTTCTGAGCCGACGCCTGAACCTGCATACGCTGGGTATCAGTCATACCAGCCTTGGACTTAGAAGCCATTTCCAGCACTTCGGCACGCTTTACCGACTTGTGGTACTGGGAGCGGATACCTTCCAGCACTTCAAGCGGTAAGTCCTTACCGAGCTTCAGATCACGACGCGCCTCAAACACTGCCTTGATCAGCTTGGTACTTTCGTTGGTCTGGACGAACATGGAGTCCGAACCCAGAGCGTAAGCAACACACACCTGAAGAGTAGTGTCATCGGTGAAACGGGCATAGCGACCAAGCTGTTCCTTGACGAACTTAGTCTCATGACGCTCCCACGACACGCGCGGACGCTCCAAGATGGCACGAAGCACGCTCGCCTTCTTGTGACCGAAGATGTGACGCAGAACGTCACCGAACTTCTCGCGGTAACGCACGACGCGGATTTCCAGACCCTTGTTCTTCAACAGGGCACGGAGAGCCACGCGGCGAGTGCGCGCGTTGTTGATCTTTTCGTCGCGCAGCATGACGAATGCCTTCATCATGCGCGGAACAGTCACATCCTCGACCAGGGTACCGAGAACTTTGTCTTCGATGCTGGTCACGGTGTCTTCGGACAGGCGGAAGGAATTACCGTTGGTACGGTCCTTCAGCAAGCGCAGAAGACCCATCTGCTTCGCACGGTCGGTCACGCCCGGCAAAGTCAACAGGGCGCCATACAGGGTACGGTCGTAGATGAAGAGCTTGTTGTGCGCTTCGATCTCAGCAGCTTCCTGTTCTGCCTTCGAATTGTAGGCAGTCGCGCGACCGGTAACGGTCGCGGTGATGTCAAGAAAGCGACCAAGCGCAACCGACAGGGCGCGGGGATCACGTACCTGAAGCTCGAACTTCGGCTCTGCAATAAGAGCCTGCTCGTTCACCATCGGCAATGCACTGTTTTTTGCCATTACACATACCCCTTTTCTAAATGTCCCGGTGAGGATGACAGACGAATCTCTGACTACATCGAATGCCGAACCGTCTGTGCCGTTCCAGGCTTTATTTGTAGCGTGGAAAATTACACGCCTAGCACAAAGTAACAAGACTAAAAATGTTCTAACTCGTTCTAGCCAAGCCAAAAACGCACGAAAGCGCCAAGCCTGGATAGGCGAGGACGGGCAATGAAATTGTTCGGTGAGGGTCAGCTAGGAGTTCACACTGGATACTGAACTGACGTTAAAGTTCCGAACAGCCCGCTTTAAGAGCAGGGCGTCCATTTGCCCATGAAACCACTTGGTTGCCATTGGGCACCCCACCCCGGTGATCGGGAATCCGCCGTTCAGCGGATATGTTCTGCATATATTGCAGCATGTTTCCCACTCGGGTTGAGGTTGAAAAAGGTAAAAAGGTAAAAACGAAAGTTTGTGAAGCCGGTGAGGATGACTGTCGTTGTTTTTTGGAGAGAGTATCGAAACTCCCACACTCGCTTTATCAATGCGATGCTCTACCGTTGAGCTATCCTGTAACGACCGCCTAGTTCCGGCTTCGATGTGCCTTATCGCACGTACCTATTTACGGGGTCAACAAAAAAATGTGTCCAAATGCCGAAAAAATGGATATTCCGTTTTGGATACTTCGCCCAACTTGGCCGGGGTAGGTTGACAACCATAAATATGGTCGCTATACTCAAAGAATTCGGGAGGCAATCATGCGGATTTGCGAAGTCGAAAACAAGGATGATCGGTTTCCGACCGTTCGCGCGTCCCTATCGACCAAGCGCCTTCCCATGTTCATCCAAGCGGTTACTGCGCTGGAAGCCGGTAAAACTGCTGGCAAGATTGCCAACCCAGTATATCAGGACGCCAAGCAGGAAATTTCCCGCGCCATGGAAGCTGCCTGGAAGCATGCGGTGAATGAACCGTACTTCTATCATGGCAACATCGACAAGCAGCCTCAGGACGTGCAAACGCTGTCTTGGGACTTAATGTACCCGCAGCCGCACACCATCAGTTCCTTCCGCAAAAAAATCGCCAAAAGCCGTGCCAAGGGCGAAGCCGTCGATGCGATGATCCGTGTACTGGACGAAATCGAGCCGCTGGCTCAACTGATCCTTGACCTGAAGGATAAGGTCGTCAAGCGCGAGATCAAACCGGAAAGCGAGCGCGAACCCAAGTATCAGCCGCCCCGTGCCAGCACCAAAGCGGGAGAACAGGTCATCGGCATTCTGAAAGACATCACCAGTAAGCATTACGATGCCCTGGTGAAGCAATACCTCGACCGCTTCAAGAAAACCCTGACCGCGTATCTGGATGCTGCATCGAAAGACGCTGCTGAAGGTACCGCCCTGACGATCCGCAATTTCTGCTACATCGAACGCATGCGCATTTACGACCAGGGTGCCATGCGGGTGCTGTACGAAGCCATCGATAAAGAACCCGTAAAAAAATACGGGACCAACGAAATCAACACCCCGGTGGTGTCGGCGGATGCCGAAGACAAACTGCGTGCCATGGCGGTCAAGGACGCTGACGAAATCCGTGATGCGTTTGTCTCCAAGAACGCCAAGAAGATCGTCAGCATCATCGATGCCAAGAATAACTTCAAGGATATAGTGATCATCAACGACGCGATCTCTATGGGTGGTCTGCAAAGCACTCTGCGCCTGACCTTCAACGACGGTTCGGAATTTGACGCCAAGCTTCAAGCGGTATTCAGTACCTCCGTCCATGGCAAGCACTTCGTCCGCCACCCGCTGACCTTCCACAACGTGAAACTGCCGGGCGGTGTCAAGATGGGTCAGCCTTCGGAAGAACGTATGAATCTCATATTTGCTCAAGCAAAATAGCGCGTTCGACAACAACCGGTAGCTATTCAGCCGCAACTTTCATCTGATTTGGGGCACCAAGGTCCGCTGGTTCGGTAACGCGCCAGCGGTCTGCCTCTTGATGATGGTACCGTATACCATCATCAAGGGTGATTTCTGCCAAATCACCGCGCACCGTCGTGACAGTACCAATCTTCCCACGATTACCGAGAGCAATCCCGGTGACCCGATCACCCTTGATGAAGGGTGCATGATCGCCGGGGTATTTCACTTCCTTAAAAAGCTTAATCTGCTGGGGCAGAATCGAACCCTTGTAGGCGAATTCTCCCAATTCGCGACCGCTACGAATCATTGGATTGGTTTGACCGTGGCTGAACCGGTCATCGGGGCGTAGCTTGACTGGATCGGGTATCTGAACCTGTAGGATGACATATGCATCATCCCGGTCTTTCTTCGCCTGACGCTTCCCATAGAAATCAGCATTCTTGGCGGTCGTACAGACGTAGATGTTGAACTCCGAATACCCAGGAATCAGGTCGTTGTACAGGTCGGATGTGTTACCGGGTCGAAGACCCTGGCGCTGAATGATCTGCCACCGTTTCTTCGACGTGCCGTGGTACATGACCGTCGATTGACGCGACATGACTTGATCAGTCGGGTCTTTCATCGCCAGGATGCCTTTGACGGTCTTCGGCACTTCTGGCGGGAACCCTTGACAGTTTCATTTGGACTCAATCCCCTTGATGTTCACCTGGGCGTCATCAAAGACGACATAGTTGAAGCTACCCTTGCCCCGATCCCGGCTTCCACCATCAAGGTACTTGATACCCAACACCCCAGCAGACAACAGAGCCAGGGACGCACTGCGCTGGTCGCCCAATCGTTTCGTCAACACCTCGTAGAACTGTTCGCCGGTCAAGATTTCCGGGTTCTCCACCATGGTCGGCGTAGTCGTCAACATCTTGTTCAGGGCAGCTTTCACCCGAGGCGGCTGTTTGCCCAACTCCACATCCCACAACAGATAATCGCTGTCGGGAATTTCGACCGAATACAGGTATTGCCGAGGGGGCTTCTTCATGAAGTCTTTCTTGGATTGTGCCCGGTCAAGGAATACCGCGATCTTCTCGTAGCGTTCAAGGTCTTCGCCCGGTTTGGCATCGTTGATCCACCCACGCACTTCCTTCTTTAAACCCGCTAAGGTCACAGTATCAAGCAACGATGCTGCCTGATACTCAGGTGTGCCCGGTTCCAATTCCTGCCCGAGGAAATACCGCCGAGGCTTTCCTTCCCACGCATTCTTCACGTTCTTCTGGTAAAACTCAGCCACATCGCGTTTGGACGCGAAATACAGTCCCCATCCGAACATCTGGTTTCCTTCACCGTGACCGACACGGCTCAAGGTAAACTGGTCAAACTTATGCGGGCTACCATGCCATACGTCTTCCATGATCTCATGTATACGCATGATTAGTCCTTGATTACTGCGGTATGTCGAGCAATGATCCCGCTCATGCGTTCAACATCAGGTTCTTCAGTTTCGTCGTGGATAAGCATCGCCAACTGCTGGATTTTGTTCCTAGCGTCACGATTATTGGCTGGTGTTTTGGAAAGGTCGCCTTTCCGCTCGAAATACCGCACCACCTTTGTGTACAATCGACGCAACACGTCAGCGATCACCTTATAGTCAAGAGGCTGATTGTCGCGGGCAAGTTCAAGTTTGGACTGAAGGAAGCGACTCATTTTGTCGTAATCGCCCGTTTCGTGAGGTTGGGTGTCTACGACTTTACGTAATCGCTCAATCAAACTCATCACGTTTTGGGTAAGAGCTACGAAATCAGAATTAGAGAAGTGCTTCTTCTCACGCATTTTCGCCAGAATAGCGATGATTTCATTCTTGATTCCCTCCATATGGGTATCAAGACTTAAGGCGTTGTCGTTTTCGGTAAGAATTTCTGATACGCGCATTTCTAAAATCCTCATTGACAGAGGTATTTAGCGAAATGACTTAATATAATTAAACAATTTTAGCTTGTTTATTCACTAGGAAAGGAAGAGTCATCTTCCCCCTACGCACGGACACAAGGGGTCATGCGTAAGGAGAAGTGACTTCAAAAAAACGTTCATTCACTGAGGTTTCTCGGAGCCTCGTTTACGGGGATATGCTTGGGATTAACAAGCGCACTAGGTAGGGTGACCGTAACCTAGCTACATCCCCAATCTTCCAGACAAAAGTCTGTCACCGGGGCTACCCAATCGCTGTAAACGATAACGAAAGGGTAGGTTAGCGTCGTGATACTTCACGGAGCGCCATCTTTAACCAACTTTACTTTATCCTGGCAGGCACCGCTTTCGCGATTTTCCAGTCGTGCGAAGGGTGCGCACTCATACCCCCGGTCGTTCGTCCCGGCAATAGGCGTTAAAACTTTGTACCCTTTTGGCTGGCTATCACACCAGTGAGAACATAACTAGAACGAGTCATGGGTCGGAGTCTATAAAATTTTAACGAGTCCCGACGAAGGATTTATCGACGTAGATGTTTCGAAATAATGGGTGTTAACTTTTTAGAAAATTTTACTGGCCGCCACTTGACAACTTAGGATTATCTTGGTAAAACTGTATTGTATTTCATACGGTGAGTGTCATGAATGCCTTCATTTCGTGGACTGCCAAGCAGACCAATTCCGCGCTGAAGAATATCAGCGTTGGCATTAGCCACAACAACCGTGAACTTCGTCGGTTGATTGCGAGTAGCTTGCTTGACCAAGGTTTTGCCGAACCGGTTTGCTCGCAATATCTGAGTGGTGTTCTCCCCGACATTCAGGAAGGCAAGGTGGACGTTATCCTGTGTGAAATGGATGGCGACATTCGTGAGAATCTGAACATTGTCCGTGAAATTCGTCATGCCAATATCGGTAAGAATCCGTTCTTCATCATCGTGGCGCTGTGCGCCAATACCGAACCGGCGCATATCCAGCAAGTTATCAATTGCGGTGTGGACGATATCGTGATTACTCCGGTGGCTATGGCAACGCTTACCAAGCGGATTGCGAATTTCTATACCACCCGCAAACAATTCGTCGTGACCACCGAATATATCGGTCCTGACCGTCGCCAGTCGAACCGGGACGGTAACCAACCGCAATTCCTCGATGTGCCCAACCCAGTTGCCGCGAAGATGTCCGGGATGTCCGAACCGGAATATGATGCGGTGGTTCGTGCCATGTCCAAGAACCTCGTGCGTGCCAAGATTAGCACGCATGCTTTCGAATTCATGGACATTGTTCGTGCCATCCAGACTGAAGCCGAAGTGGATTTGAAGGTGGCGATGGATCGCATCCACAAAGGTTGTCATCTGGTTGCTGCCAAATTGGATCAGGATTCTGTCGTGCATAAATTGTGCGATGAATTGGCGTCATTGGCATTGCGTATTGCCAACTCAGACGAACCGTCGAGTAAAGATTTGCGCTTGCTCCCGGAAGTCGGTAAGGCGCTTTATAAGTCGTTCCTTGTGTCTGACGATACTGAACGTGACCTTGCTGAAGAAATCACCGACTCGTTGTCGATGGTGGTGTAAGAAATTTGCTACAAACTTCTTTCATCCCGACTTGACAACTTGTAGTTTGAATGATATATTCTGTCTTGTTCGAGAGACGGAGATTATTGTCATGGCTAAGCGTGAAACTGCTGCCGAGCGCAAGGCTCGCGAAGCCCGTGAACAGGAAGAGCAGGTTGCCGCTTATGTGGCGGCGTTGCCAGTCAACATGCTTGCGGTTCTGGCGGAAGTCGAGCAACTGGGCGGGAACCGTCCGGGGTTCAATTTCAAGGTCGTGGATGTGGATGGTGTACTAACTCTCAAGGGAATGCGCACCGTTTATGATGCGGAGCAGGAAGATGGCGACCGCTTGTACGACGATACGGCGGAAGTTCGACTGGATTCTACCAAACCCTACGATCTGCACCGTCTGCGTGAGTTGCTAGACGCGGAATGGCAGGTACGAAAGGAAGCCGAGCGCCGTGCCGCTGTTCGTGCCGATGCGCTGGCGAAGCTTAAGGGGTTGGACCTGACGGTTGAACAGAAGGAAATGTTTGGACTGACTAGGAAGCTGTAAAATGAAAGGGCGCCAAGAGGCGCCCTTTCAGTTTGGATTATCCCCAAACATAGACCAAACCTGATCTGATCGTGATATTACCCAGGACGTTGATCCGGCGTCCTCAAACTCGTTCTCGTAGACCAATCCATCCCCGTGCTGCAAGATGATCTTATAGGGGTTTACGTGATCCATTTCACTTCGAGTAATATATCCTCGTTCGTGAAGTGACATCAACAGTTCAAAATTCCCGTCAAGAAGTGATGTGTCAAAGTCGTCAACAACGACCGGGCGCTTGATTGATAGGAAGACCGGGTAGATATGGAAACGGTTTTCAATATTTTGAAAATCTTCATCTTCCAATTGATCCAAAATACGAGCATTTGCCGCTGAAACTGTTCCAAAATGAGTCCATGGATGAAATTTCTGGATGGGTTGCTCATTATTAGTATCACGAGATGGATCATCAACCCCAGCCGACCCGTGAAAGCATAAGAGCGGTTTTCCGGTTTTATCGACTACTTTTGATCCAGAGAACCATTGTTTGAACTGCGGGGTTGTCATGATGTCAAATGCGCGTTCTAACAATAACGGACGACGCTTAATAATATGAAAACTTTCGGCAGCAACTAGGTTGGTGGTTCGTAATGCCTGTGCGGCGAACTCCGTGATTGGGTGTCCGTATTTGCGCTTCCATGCGGTTAGGAATTGCTCAACGGTGTCTTGGGACCGGGCACCAATCATTTCGAGAATAACATCATACAACAGCCCTGACCCAGAGGTCGCGAACTGTGTAAGAATTTCCCGATCTTCGGTGTTCTGTGTGAGTGTGTAGATCATTTCCTCAATTTCAGAGAAAATTTCCGGAGAGAAAGTGATCGTTTTTGAGGAAAATTCAGGTGGAAGTATGTACTCGACAAAATCCGATGGATGGAGATGCGCAACATACTTCTTCAGCGCCATGGTTTGCTTTGGGCTATCGTAGTCCGCATGTTCGAGAATTCGATAAAGTTCAATATGGGTATCGTCTACCGCATAGAGAACGATCACTTTGCCATGGACTAGATGACAGTGCCATGCTGCAATCCCATGTCCCATCGGAGCGTCTTTAGGACCAATTGGTTTGATCCCGGTCGTTTGCTTGAATAGCAGAAAGTCCCGAAGAATCTTCGGGACGTTGGCACCGGAATATTTTTTGAAGTGACTGTAGTCTTTCTGGAACGCCGATGTCATAAAAATACGGCGTGTACCTTGATGATCCGGAATATTGAAAATTAGTTGTTCGTAAAGTTCACACCAACGCATCAATCCACCTTATTATTGGTACGAACTTCAGCTTCGTTGATCGGGCGCACGGTACCTTCAATAACCGGCTTTTCTTCGAGGCTCAATTCAGCAAGCTTCGGGTTCTGCGCAACACGCTTCTGCCACTGAGCGGAAAGCTTGGCGATCTTTTCGCGAGTGCTGGTCATGTGGGGAACTCCTTATCAACAAATATAGAATACCATTCTGGGGTATGAAAGTCAAGCCCCGGTCAAATATTTAGCGCATAAACGCTTTAACTTGTTTAGCGAAATCATCATGTTCTTTGCGAGCATCGTCCCAACTATTTGGGCGCCAATTTATGAAGTTGTCTCGATAGTATTTCTCAAAATTCGAACCGGATTTATAATCCCCATCCACAACGTGCTGAAATACTTGCATCCAGCGGCGTCCGTTTGTGTTTTGCTCAAATGAGATTATTCGTGGGGTTATTCCAGATACATTCACAATCACTTCTTCTTCGGTTTTTCCGGTTTGAATAATGTGAGACACTGGGATGCGGTCGTATGAACGGCTACTGGTGATTTTTTGATCACCGACATCCCCTAGTAATTCCATGCATTGATCTACTAGTAATGGGACATAAGCCAATACACGATTAATTGGAACATCATACCGCAAAAGGTGTGGACGGTTGGTGATGAATTCTTTTTGACCGAAGATCACCGGAAAGTCCTTCGCCATATGGAAGGCGATTTCCCAATTCGTGGTGGTGGAGACGACGGTTTCCGACTGAAGTTCCGATTTATCAGTGACCGCAACCGCACGAAAGAGTTTGAGCGTTGTGCCGTGATGCTGTGAAAGCCATGCCTGTGCTTGTTGGCTGATGAATGGTTTCTTCCTGGCAAGCTCGGCAACCCCGCCTCGTCCGGTTTCAATTTCGCGCAACACCAACATTGCATCCTTACGGGTAAGCGTGTTGCGGGCTTCGTGGATTTGCATAAGTCTCATGGCTATATTTATCCCTTCAATGACAATATTTGTTTGGTCCGCTATAGTTGAAATCTTAATCGGAGGAATAGTCATGGCGGAAATGAAGGGTTATACCTTTACCGGTGCCAAGATGACGGGTACCAATTTCTCCGTTGCGTTGTTCGACGCCAACACCAAGGTGTTTCGCTGCCAGACGGATGCGGGTACCAAATTCCCACCCGGTTTCAAGGTTGGTTGACAACGGCTGATGGCGGCGTATAAATAGTTCCATGAAACAGGTCATCAACGCTCTTAGCACCATCACCGTCGCCGCTTCCGGCGATAGCTGCGTTGTTGCGACCACTACCACGACCACAACTGAAATTTGACAGTTCACCGTCGTCGTGGCTCCTTGTACCGGTCCCATAGCGGCGGGACGAAAGGAGCTATTTTTCATGAACAATGATCACCGGTCCCATGCGAAGGACATGGACCTTCTGCATTTGCAAGACGATAACCCCGGACTGATTTTTTGGCACCCTATGGGTTGGCGTCTCTACAAGACCATCGAGAACTATATGCGCCAGCAACATGAAGCGCATGGGTATATGGAAATCCATACCCCGTCGATTCTCAGCCGTTCGCTTTGGGAAACCAGTGGACATTGGGAAAAGTTCCGAGAAGGTATCTTCGTAACCGGCGACATCTCTCCCGACCCGCAGAACCAAGATTTCGTAGTTATGGACCCGGAATACTGCCTGAAGCCGATGTCGTGCCCCGCCCACATCCAGATTTTCGGGCATGTTCGCCGCAGCTATCGCGAATTGCCCATGCGGTTGTTCGAGTTCGGTGAAGTCCATCGTAACGAAACCTCTGGTTCGTTGAGCGGAATCATGCGTCTGCGTGAATTCACACAGGATGACGCCCATATTTTCTGTCGCAAGGAACATATCCTGGGCGAGGCGAAGAACTACATCGAAATGCTGCGCGAGGTGTACTCGAAGTTTGGCTACAACGATGTCAAGGTAAAGCTCTCTACCCGCCCGATAAAGCGTGCTGGGTCGGATGAAGTATGGGATGCCGCCGAAGCCATGCTTGCCGAGGCGTGTAACGTCATGGGGCTGGGATTTGAGATCAGCCCCGGCGAAGGTGCTTTCTATGGACCCAAACTGGAATTCACCCTGGTGGATGCCCTTGGGCGTGATTGGCAGTGCGGTACCTTCCAGCTTGATTTTGTGCTTCCTGTGCGTTTCGGGCTATCCTATCAGCATGAGGATGGTGCTATCTACCATTCTGCTCGGGAAGAGCATCAGCATGATCAGGTGGTGATGATCCATCATGCCGTTCTGGGGTCGATGGAACGGTGGATCGGCGTGCTGCTGGAAAGCACCGAGGGTCGTCTTCCGCCGTGGCTGGCACCAGTTCAGGCGGTTGTCTGTACTATTAGCGAAAAGGCTGATGTCTACGCCCAAGCAGTGGCGAAGTGCCTCGGTAGTTCGTTCCGGGTGGAATGTGATCTGAGCGCCGAGAAAATTGGAGCGAAAATCAGAAAGCACTCCGAACGCAAGGTTCCGTTCATCCTCGTGGTGGGCGAGAAAGAAGTTGCTGCCGAGGAAGTCAATGTTCGCGCGCTGGCGGGCGGAAGTCCGTACAATGCAAAACTATCGGACTTCATTATGAAAGCTCTTGAGTGGTGAATAAAAAGCCCCGGTCCATGGACCGGGGCTTTTTCATTTCGTCGGGAACGTGACGTACTTGGTAGTACGATTTGCTTTCCCCCCATTCTTCACCACTGTGAGTAAATACCGGTCTAGGTCGATTTGACGCCCAACGAAGGCGGTATCGAGTGCTTTGGAGCGGATAACTTTCAACGCCCGTTCACCCTGTCCAGGGCGCACGTAAGCGACAACCATAGCCGGTTGATACCCAAAGACGACCTTGCCATTCACAGTACGTTGTACAGTCATCCACGGTGGAAAATTTTCGCCATTTTCACGAATGAAACCAATGTTATCACGAAGCTCTTGACGCATATTGTTGATGGATGCAGGCGTGACCTCTTCAATACCGGTTGTTTGGAAATGGGTATATGGGGTTGCGAAGTCATGACCAGCACCGTTGTCTACTAATGGTATATAAATCACTTCATATAATACTTTATCACGTTTCTGATTCATTACTTTCACGAGGTTCAAGTCCCCCATGAATAGTTTAATTGCACGATGGTGAATACCAATTTTCTTGGTAAATTCACCAATTGGGTTGCCCACATCAATCAATCGAAGCCCGCCGATCAAATACATGTTCGGTTCTATCATACGACCAAAATTAGCATCAGTTGGGCGGTACAAAAGATCATCTGCAATTAGACTGGATGTATTCCAGCTAATCCAATCATGACGGTTTGCACCCATAAGGGGCAATGACACATCAATGTATTCGTCTGGGTATATTTCCTTAACCGTTAGATTAAACTCCCGAACTGCTGAAATACCAGATGGGTTTGACGCGGGTCCAACAAATGCTTGTAGCGTAAAGTTAATAGTTTGATCGCCATTAATCAGGTTAGGACACCCGACAATCAGTGCTTTATTCTGATGAACGGTTAGTGTTAAACCAGCCGGGAGAAAATGTGAGGGTTGATTGCCAATTGCTGGTATAATTTCTGCATTTCCAATCATATATTTGATATCAGTATTACCGCTATACGAGCTTTCGATTTTTGCTTCACAATACATTGTGGATGGACTTTCTTCCCCGACCTCTCCGATATTACCGGCTGTGGTGATCCACGTAAGAGTATCTTTAGATGCAGTGGATAGTACCATGATCGAGAAGTCACGACGAATGGGATAAGTGCCATTTTGTGGGCGTGCTTCTATCGTGAATGTATATTTGGTGTTTGAACCAACCGGAGTTGCTTGTCCCGTGATAGCGCCGTTCGCATGGATGGTTAGCCCAGCAGGAAGGCGAGACACCCCACCGCCTGTGAATTCACTGAACGTGATGGGACGACCCAACGGGTCTTCGGCTTCGATAACGAAGTATGCTGAACCACCGCTGAGAATACTTCCGACCAAGCCGGTCGGGGTTTTCCAATGTGGCACCGCATCGAATTCAACATTTTTAACTGTTAATGAAAAATCACGCGGAATTTTTACAAACCCATCATAGGCGGATATCGTAAACGTGTATGTTCGATCATGATCAACTGGCTCCGGGCGTCCGATGATGTGCCCGGTGGTCGTGTTCAAATTCAAGCCAGGAGGAAGTGGTGCGTTTTCTTCATCTTCGATCAGATAGAAAATGCGGTCACCGTTACTGTCAGTTGCCTGAAGAGCAAAATCAAAATCGCCTTGCTCCAATATTTCCCCAAGGGAACCTGCGGGGGTAACCCATACCGGCGGAACATTGGGTTCTTGAAGAACTGTAAAGAACACAGTTCGGTCGGTATATTCAATACCGTCATGGGCGCGGATAACCGCTTTATACCGTCGTTGATCTTCACTACGGGGAAGGTCGGGTGTAGTGCCAGTCACCGTACCGAAGAACCGGCGGGCGCGTGGTTTTGCTGGGTTGGAATAGGACAAATCTTCACCATTGAAGATGAAGGTGAGCCATTCTGGCCAATCTACGGGATGGCGGGTCATCACGATGGTGTCGCCATCTTCGTCAATAACCGAAACCGTGTACGGGTCGATGGTGGTTTTCTCGAATACGGTGAAGGTGCGTTCCGGCTGGTACGGCTCTAGCCATTTTGGTGGTGTGTTGCGGTGACGAACGTTTACCGTGAAAATGCGGCTGATCGTGTTTTGACCATCGGTCGCCGTGACGGTGAAATCATATTGAACATCGTCGGTTACTTCCGGAGTCATACCAGAAACAATACCGGTGGTGGCATTCAATTGAAGCCAGGATGGTAGATCGGACGACGAATACCAAACAGTCAGAGCATCACCGGCTTCATTGGTCGAATGCGCTTCAATAGTGGTCTGGAAAGGCGTCATTTCAATGATCGTACCCAAATCACCAAGGGTGACCCATTCTAACGTCATGTTTGTGTAATGACTGTAGAGCAACCGATTCGGGGTGCCACCGATGGTACGGGATACCGTACCCATATAGCGGCGTCCATAGAGTTTTTGGGCTGCGGAAATATCGCCGTCGCCCAGGCTATGTTTGCGTAAGTATGCTGTGATTGAAAATCGAAGATCAGGCTCCATCACGTTCAAACCACGGCTGGTCGGATTTTCCGGAAGAACACTATACGTGTGCCCAATACCGATAGCGTGTCCAATTTCATGAATGGCAGTGACAAGGAACAGTAATCCATTGGCGAGCGGCGTGCCGATTCCCTGGACAATTTCCCCATTGGTCAACGAGTAACCATGGTTCCATTTGAATTGCGCGGTATTATCTATATCGAAATGTACATCACCAGTTAGACCATTGGTCGAGGTGTATGGGTAGAACCCATGAGCCAAAACGTCACCGTTGGTGTCAACGATATCTTCAACGCCGAAACGAATATCAATTGTCGATTGATCAGGCGCACGTCCATCATCATCCACCTTTACGAAATCAATCTGAGCGTATTCCGACCAGAAAGAAAATGCTTGGCGAATCTGTGCCTCAATCAATTGTTTACGCTGATCTGGATCGATAATGTCGGTAAAAATAGAGTCCCAAAGGGGTCGAATGGTTGATCCTACTTCATGATAATTGGTAATGTTGCTGTTGGTAATTTCACGGTCAATGAAACTCCAATTGACAGTGCTTTTCTTCCACTTCACTATCCCGGTAGTTTCTTCAACCAGCGTGTAAGTGCCAATTTTTTCCGGTGCATATTGAGCCTCGGTGACAGTTCGCGTCTCTGGGATATTTTTCAAGACTCCCTTGGTGCTGACTTCAATAAGCCAATCATGGATTTCCTTAACTTTGATGGTGTTTTTCTCACGCCCTTCGAGGTGAAGGCAAATAACACCCGAAGTTAGTGGTGCCGAGAAACTGGTGCCGCTTTGGAAGATATACTGGGTATCCCCTGTGCGTTGGGCGCCATAGATGCTGGTACCGGGGGCAAATAAATCCACAACCGACCCGTAATTGGATAGATCATTACCATCAGCTATGTTTGGTGTTTCGGTACTGGTATTGGTAAACCATGCACGAGTATCAGTTTCATCAACTGCACCAACTACAATCAGTTTAACGTCGCGATGATCCTTGATTACGTTCGCCGACGCATTAGCAGACGGTGTGTTGAAAGTACCATTAAATTTCCATGTGATTGCCGCATCACGATCTGCCCATTGTTGGGTTAGAGACGTGGTAATCAGAAAACAATCATCCGTTAGCCCCAGTTGACGGCCAACGGGGCTGCTCGGGGCATATGCATGAAACCCCTGACTTACCAATCCATCATTACTGATGTGTTTTGTTGATGAAAGTTGGTTGATATTGTAACAAATATTTTCAACTAATGATACAATATTACCGGTGAATGGTACAGGGACGGTATTTAATTTGATTGCGCTTGATGAGTTTGGATCACTTCCAACGAAGAATTCGATAGTATTACCGATATCCGCTGCATTAATCTTAACAATAGCACGGAAGTCAAGTTCAGTGGATTGTGGACTATAATTTGATGCATCTTGATTATTATTACCGGCGGAATTGACGACTATGATACCATTCTCGATAAGGTCACGAACCGCATTGTTAATGCTTTCCAATCGTCCACTGAAACTCAACGACATGTTGACTACCGAAGGATTGGTATTACCCTTTGAAAGATGGTGTTGTTTTACTGCTGCACAGGCATCGATAAAAGTGGATGCGTATCCACTGGACTGCTTGAACACTTTAACCGAAAAAATGTTTACATTTTTTGCGACACCGCAAGTACGTCCGCCCGCAACCGATGCAACGGTCGTTCCATGTCCGTTAGTTTTCCAGTCGTCAATTCCGTTATCACCAAAAGGATCGAACCCTGGGAGTATTCTGGCACGTCCTTGAAATTCTGAATGAGTGTATCGAATGCCAGTGTCGATGATGTATAGGTCAACATCACGTCCGGTTCGGCTGTATGAAAATTTGTTGTTTAACGGGAGACTTCGTTGGTCGATGCGATCCAGTCCCCAATTTGATTGTTGTCCAACTGGCGCAATAGGCTGTATTGCAGATGGGTATATTTCTTCGTCTATACTTACGGTAAAAACCCTTGAATCTTGGCGTAGTGTTGCTGCTTTGTTCTCGTCCATCTGGGCTACGAAATCCAGGGGACGCGCAACAAAAACGTAGGGGATATTAATGTTTTGTTGGGTCAGTTCCTTAATGAAAGACGCCCGATCAGTCCCTTTTTTCAACACTACGATGTATCGATTCGTCGCCATAACGCATCCTTTGCTGAGCCTTGAGTTATTTAGGCGAATTTGCTATCCCAAAAAGCCTTGCGGCATAATTTTGACATCACCCACTGTTAAATAAAGAGAGCCGCAAGGTTGCCCTTGCGGCTCTTTACATCACGAAAACCTACCAACCATGCAGCACGAAAACCTAATCTTCCTCACTGCCGGGCGCTGCATCTGAAAGCAATTTGATCGCGCGTTCGATGATGGCTTCATCCCCACGCATGCTGGGACGCCCTTTCAACCCCGCCAAGTACATGATTATTTCGCAGTGACCCCAGGTTTCGGGGTTGTTGTAATCGAATTCCATGGTTCCTCACATGTACGGTTCGAGCGCATCCGGGATAGCAATGCTGCCGTCCTCGCGCTGGAAATTCTCCACGACGGCAATCAGAGTCCGACCCACTGCCAGCCCCGATCCATTCAAGGTATGAACCAGACGGTTCTTCTTGTTCTCGTCCTTGAAACGTGCCTGCATGCGACGAGCTTGGAAATCGCGGCAATTGGAGCAGGACGAGATTTCACGGTAGGCGTTCTGACCCGGTAGCCACACTTCGATGTCATAGGTCTTGGCGGCGCTGAACCCCATATCGCCCGTGCTGAGTAGCACAACACGATGTGGGATGCCCAGTTTGACCAGAATTTGGCGCGCGTCTTCGACCATGCTCTGAAGTTCGGCGTCCGAATGGTCTGGGTGGACGACCTTGACCAGTTCGAGTTTGTTAAATTGATGTTGGCGAATCATGCCCCTTTCATCACGTCCTGCCGCCCCCGCTTCGGCTCGGAAGCATGGGGTCACCGCACAAACTTTCATCGGCAGCGTATCCAGATGGAGGATGCTGTCCGCTACCATATTGGTGAGTGACACTTCAGCAGTCGGGATCAGGTAACGACCATCGGTGGTTTTGAACAGGTCATCTTCGAACTTCGGAAGCTGTCCGGTCCCGAACAGCGCGTTCGAATTCACCAGATATGGCACCGACACCAGTTCATAGCCGTGTTCTTTGGTCTGAACATCGACCATGAAGTTGGTGATGGCGCGTTCGAGCCGGGCAATGTCGTCACGAAGGATGGTGAAGCGGCGCCCCGACATTTTGGTTGCCGTCTCGAAGTCGAACCCACGGATTTCCCAATGAGGTTTTGGGTTTTTACTGGGAATCAGACAACTTGGGGTGTCTTTGCCATATAGATACCCTGGGGTGCCCCAGGAATCCACTGCTTGATTGGCGCTTTCGTCACCCACCGGCACATCCGCGTCCGGGATATTGGGGAACTGCGCCAGTTTCAAATGCAAGGTATTGTCACCCGCTTCAATAAGAGAAGCAGTGTCTTGACTGATAATGGCGTTAAGTTGTGTGGCTTCATTCATTAAATCGTCGGCAGGTTCCCCGGCTTTTTTCTTTAAGCCGATTTCGCGCGACAATGCATTGAGTTTTGCTTGGTTGGTTTCAATACGAGACTGGTGCAAACGAAGCTGAAATTCTTCGGTATGAATGCTCGATACCAAATCGGCAAGCTTGGTTGCCCCACGGTTCTGCATAGCGGTGCGGATGATTTCGGGATTTTCCCGAAAGAGTTTAATATCAAGCATTTTTAGTCCCGTTTTAGAATTCCATAATAAATTGAACCAAGCATGCACAAAACTGCCATGCCGGTATACGTAACAGCCAACTGCGTACCAAATAATTGGGTGCCAGCGTTCAACCAAAGCAACCCGCAAATCCCAAGATATTGTGAAGTCTTCATCTAATTTTCCTCTGTGTAAGCTATATCACACAGACTGGATCGGCGCCATAAATAGGATTATGTCTACTGATGAAATTCGCCACTACATTACCCTGCTTGAACGTATCGTAACTGAGGACGCCTCATGGTACTGATGTACGCAAAGCCGCATCCATTATGCAGGATCAAGCCATCAAGCCAACCACCCACAGTCGTGACCGGCATATGGGGCATCGTCCTAATTATAAGTGGACTGCCAAAAAGAGAAATTGCATATACGGAGTAGAAAATGAGACTGTTTGAAATCGAAGGGTCGCCCTTTGAGCCGTTCGACTTTGATCCACAGAAAACGCGCCGCCTCTTTGACCTTGAGTTAAAGGCCAATCGTGGGAATCTGACACCGGAAGAGAAACGGGAATTTCATCTTTGGTTGTTCCGAAACAAGCGTAACTATTTGAAGCTCTACCACGGCACGTCTACTGAACACGACATCATGTCACAGGGGCTTAAGCCAACAAGCTCGCGCACCGCTAAATCACTTCAGAGCGGGCACGGGAATGTTTACCTGACATATGATCCGCAGCGTGCGGTTGGGTTTGCCCGGATGGCGTATCCAGGGAAAGCCCCTTACGTGGTTTATTCGGTTATAGTGCCGATCAGTAAATGCAAGGTTGATGCCGATCAATTGCGGAACAAACGCCAGTGGGGCGCTGAAGATCGCGCGAAAGACATCAGTGATACTTTGGCAGATAGCCTGCTCTATGGTGGTGGTGTTTGTTACAAGGGAAAGATCGACCGTTCTCAAGTCACCATCCATGGATGGTTTGATGCAGAGGGGCGAGAAGTTCCAGACCCTCGTAAATTTACTGATTAAGCAGCCCGCTTGGCGGCGGCACTAGCCAGTTGATCAGCGCGTTCGTTACCGGGGTTGCCGTTGTGCCCTTTGACCCATTTCCATGTAATTTTGTGAAGACTGGCAAGTCCATCTAGGGTTAGCCACAAATCGTAATTCTTGACCGGCTTATTGTCGGCGGTTTTCCATTGGCGCTTTTTCCAGCCTTTAATCCACTCTGTGATGCCTTTGATCATGTACTGGCTATCTGAGTAAATGGTCAGATCGTAGCTATCCCCCGGAACGGCTTCTAGGGCTTTAATAACCGCGAGGACTTCCATGCGATTATTGGTGGTATCGTGGTGGTTCCCCGACAGTTCCACCGATCCAGCTTCATTCTGGATTACAACTCCCCAACCACCGGGTCCGGGGTTTCCGAGGCACGCGCCATCGGTATAGATGGTTAATTTTGGCATCAATAAAATTCCATAAGAACCCAATCAAGGGCGTGGCATAATAACCGCCATTCCCAATCATGTTTCGGACGCTCATGGTTTTGAAGGGGCATTTCCATCACGGTTTTGAGCTTATCCAGAAACAAGTCCGTAGCCCCAGCTTCCGCCAGGGCTGCGTTTAGCTGCTTGATCCACAACCGATGTGTAATGCGGTAGGCGTCGCTATACGGTGCATAGTCCGAGGACTTTATGTCCGTATAGCGACGCCCCTCACGTAGCAACTTCTGTAGTTTCTCAAGCGAGTTCATAGGTTCCTAGCCGGTTATCCCGGCTATTTACCCTTTCGGAATTTCCACCAGTGCCTCAATGACGCGGTGGACTTCATTATCCTGACGAGTCCCAGCCGCACTCATCACAATGCGGTTGAACTCCGATAGCTCGACCTTGACTGATCAGACATGCCCGCATTTTGGACAACGGGTATGATGTGGCTTTTCATTCAAGGGCGTTGCCATTAGAAATCCGCCTTGGCGTCCGCAAACGCATGGTCGGAAATCTTCTGAAGACCACCCGCCATGTGGCGGTAGCAGAAGCGGAAAATGCGCTTTACCGGATCGTTCAGCAGGGTCCAGAAGCCGCTAAAGGGCCAATAGGACATCCACATGATGATGGTGGACTTGTAGTGGGAAACCTGCATCGGAATGCGGAAGCCATATCCGAATTCATTGCGGCAGTGGGCTGCCCACTGCTTCTTATATTCATCCGGAATGTTCTTCTCCTTGATGTTGTTGTCATCAAGGAATTTCGCCTTAAGATCGTCATAACGATCCACGCGATTCATGACGTAGAACCGCCACTTGATAACACCCCATAGGATGCCAATACCAACGTAGGCAGCCGCATACCAGATCAGCGACTTCCAATTCAGTGTTAGCCACTCGATGGGCTTGAAATCACTGAATAGCGTCATAGCAAGGGCGAATATGACGGCGACCACAGTGGCAGCTTTACCGTTCTCATATTCGAGCGCGGCGATGATGGCGGCAAACGCCAGGGCAATGACGCCCCAGAACAGGAAACCGCCAACGGCGATAAGTTCCCACAGCATATTAGATGTTATCCTTCTTCAATGATGCGACTTTTTGCACAAGATGTGATTTTACACTATCGCGAATTTCTGCGAGCGTAAATTCAATACACTCTATACCATACTTGACGGCATATGTCGCGGTCGCAAGTGAAGTTGCAGTTTCAATCAACAAGTCAACTGCATCTTCAACCTGTATGCAACGACGTGGATGCGGTTGTCCGTCAATAAGCACCAAATACGGAGTTGCCGTGATACCTACGGGCTTGTCAGAAAATGTCATCGAGTTTTCACCCTAGTCCAGAGTAGTTTGGGTATTCTCCCATTGATCCAAACGAACGGCAATTTTTAAGGTTGTTGTATACGGATGAGGGATGTATCCAACCCTAAAGAGTAATTGGCATTTAAATAGTCTATTTGTACCATAAGTAAATAAGTAAGGGGTGACCCATGACTGATATTCATATCGAAGCGTGGTACAAAGATGTTCATGGGTGGGTAGTTTTCCCCCATCCTTTGCCGTACCGCGACATTGTACTGATGTGTGCGAGTCGGTTGGGATACCAACATTTGCGCATCAAAGATACCTCCGGTGTGCGGGAAATCGAACTCCGAGATGTGTATCCGGGATAAAGGGGAGCCAGTGGCTCCCCTTTATCATTTACACCGCCAGCGAATCAACGATGGTATCGTAACTGATTACATCGTTGATTTCTCGACCAGATAGACCAAGTGTTGGTTTGTTTGTGAAAATGGTGTGTGCTACGCGACTAACATCTTCAATTGTTACTTTATCGAACTGGTCAATTTCATGCTGAATATCGAACAGACGATTGTACCGTAGAAGGTATGCCGCCGTGTAGCTCGCACGTCCCATGGTTTTTTCCAGTGCTGAAACCATATTCATTTTCGTACTCGCGCGAGCGCGTTTCATTTCATCATCAGTGACCGGTTCGCGGGTAATCTTCACAATCTCGGCGCACGTCGCTTCAATCAGTTCATTCCCATTCTCAGTTCCCGAACTAATACAGAGCATGCCGCCATCCGGGTTCTGTTCCACATGGGCGCCAATACCGTAGCACAGACCACGTTTTTCACGGACTTCGCGGAACAAACGGCTTGACAACCCACCACCCAGGATGTTTGCCAGTACACGGGTCGCATACCGGTCGGGGTTGTTACCTGCGCAAGACGGAAACAACATCACCACGTTAACCTGATTTACGTCTTTCTCAACACGCGCTTCACTGGACGAGAACACAAACGGCTCGGTAGTGGCGGTGCTGAGATTGGTCATGGTACCAAAGGTGGATTTGATGTATTCTAGCAAAATTTCCTGACAGGTAGGTGGCACCTTTCCGCTAATCACCAACACCATTTTATCCGGTCCATAGTTGGACTTGTAGTAGGTGAGAAGATCATCCCGCGAGAGAGACTTGATGATATCAACCGATCCCAAAATCGGGCGACCAAGTGCTTGATTGGGCAGTGCGGACGACCGCGCAGCTTCATCCGCTACATAATCGGGCTGATCGTCATACATCATGATTTCTTGAATTACGACACCGCGTTCCCGATCAAGTTCATCCTGCGGATAAATCGGGTTCATTACCATGTCAGTGATGAGGTCTAAACCATGGCTGGCATATTCCGCAAGACATTCAATGTAATAACAGGTTGTATCATAATCGGTGTAAGCATTCATACGCCCACCGATATCTGCCCCATCATTGATGATCTGATCCAGGGTACGATTGGTTGTCCCCTTGAACATACAATGTTCAATGAAATGAGAAATTCCCGACAAGTGGGTAGGCTCATTACGCGCTCCAACGCCACACCAGACACCGATAGTCACGGTTTCCACATGCGGAAGATGGTCAAAAACAACGCGGAACCCATTATCTAGAGTGGTAAGGTTCATCTATTACCCTTTTCGCGTTAGTAGAGAAATGATATTGGTAAATTATATTCGGTTGACGGCGGTTATAGAACAATACATTAACGGCCAACCATCGCTTGTCGGGTGGAAACTGTCAAATTGTTTTCCTTGACTCTAGATTGGGGTGATGTAGATTTTGATCGAAAATTTGTCTTTGAGGGGAAACTGTACAAATGGCGATTCGGGGGAAAGTTCAGCAGCCTTATCAGGGGACGCATCCGGAAATCCGCAAGGGTGAGGTGTACATGGGCAATGTGACACAGGACGCTTTCAAACATCGCCCGTGGAAGACCAAACGCCTGGGCAAGCAGCCTATCGACGTGCATGGCAACCCAATCCCGGTGAAGACGTTATTCCCGCTGTTTGTTAACAGCAGTGAATTGACGGATGCCGGTCTGAAGGAGTTTCGGGCAGCATGATATATTCGTCCGTTGACGCCATCCCCGGTGAAGTCACCCAGGCGTATGTGTTGATCCTCAACCCGATGACGGATCGCACCGAAGCTAAATTGGTGGCAGCAGCCGCAGATACCAAGGAAGAGTTGCTGACCCTGGTTCACGACAATACCGTGGATTATTACAATGACGGGCGGTGGACCAAGGGATACAAGCAAGACGGTCCCCTGGAATGGTTCAATCGCCCGTCGTGTGATCTTGCACTGGAAATGCGGGACATGTGGGGACACGGCATCTTCCTAATCACCCGTAATGGGTGGTCCATGGAGAATGCATGATGAACCCTCGCCTGCAACGGTTCATCGTGACTACAGATGCGCATGAGCGCAATGCGTTAGCCATCGAACTCGCGGAAGCGGGCGACCCAGATGTGGCGCTCACGATCCTTTCCATGCTCGGGTTCGAAACAACCAAGGGCGCACGCGGCACTCTGATCCATGCGCTATCGCTCATCCCGTTCAACAAATTACCACCGGATACGTTGGAACACTTGGAACGAGTGATCAACGACGAGACGGAGACGGGCGAATCGCAGTGGGAAGCCGAAATTCTCTATAACAACCTTCGCTTGGATGGCATCAAGCACCGCTTGAAGGTAGCCCGTGAGGTCGAACAAACGCTGTTCGACCGTGGTGGGTGTGTGCCGCAACAGACCAAGCAGATGATGGATGATCTCGACTGGTTGATCGCCAAGATCGAACAGATCACGGGGGATGATGATGAATAACTGCACCGAATGCAGCAGCCACAAGGTTATCGCGGACCCCGATCCCCATGACTGGTTTTGTGATGATGACGCGGCGGTAGTCTGCACCATGACGCTGAACCCGAAGCGCGATACCACATCCATCCATCGCGCCGACCACAGCGAATTTCGCACGATCACGGTGGCGTGCCGCCCCTACAACATCAAGAAGGAATGCGAGGTTCCGGATTGGTGTCCGCGTCGTACCAAGTAAGAAGGCGCCTAAATACCCGAAAGGTTTTTCTGAGGGTATGAATGCGCGATTTCATCAATATTGTTAGCGACTTCACGTTCCTATGTGAAACGGTTCGGTCGTCAACGTGGTACCACGGCACCACCGCCAAGTTCTCGCGTTTTAGTCTGGCTTATACCGCAGGGCAACTCGGAATCCACCTTGGGTCGCGTGAACAAGCGGAATGGCGGTTGGGTGACGAACCCGGCTTCATCCTCCATGTCCGCGCAGATGTGAGCAATCTCATTCGTCTGCAAGATGAAGGCGGATGGTACGGCGATAGCTTTGTCGAGCAACTGCGCCGCCATCCCAAGCTCTCGCATCTTCGCTGGTATGGGTCCATGAGTGATAGCGCCATTCGTCAACAGTTGTTGACGCTGGGGTATGAGGGTGTGATCTATAAGAACATGCACGAGGGCGAAGAACGTCGCCCTTCCATCATTGTATTCAACCCGACTAAGCTCACTATTGTGAAACGGGAAGAATATAATCCCTAAGTCATAAGAGGAAATTATGACCACTCATTGCACGATGTTGATTTGTGACGGCGATGCCCGGATGCCCCTCCATACCTGCCACGATGGTTTGGTGAGTGAAATTTTTGATGATTTTCTTCGTTTTGGTCAAACCGTAGCCCGAATGTCATGTAATACGTTCAAGATGCGCATGGTTCTGAGTGATTACGAACGGGTCAATCGGGATTTTGATCGGTTTGTCATGTCAGTTGCCAGTTATTACCGATTCGACATGATGACCATGCTTTCCATCTTGATTGGGTCTAAGTATGACTATTGGTACCCGATCAATGAGAAGATGTTGTTTGGCGATGAGATTGATAACCCATCCTTCACCGTTACCATCATCCAAAATATTCGGGATTACGGGGACGATGGAGATTGGATGTTCAAGGGTGAAATGCCTGATGGGACGATCTCCGTGGAAGTTAAGATGCATTTCCCTATGTACGCTATCCCTAATGCAAAGAAGAATGTGGCACAAGCCAATAAAGAACTTGGGCGCGAGGTATATGCCTTTAACGGGCGGAAGAAAACGTTGACTTTCAAACCGCATGAAGTTTTGGCAGCATTTATCATGACTAAGATCGAGATGGAAAAAGCCGTAGGCGATAAATAAAAGCATGCGTGAATATATCAATCTGATCGAAGCTGCCCAAACAAATCATCTGAATGACGCCTTCTGGCGGTGGTTTGGTAATTCCAAGATTACATCACCCAATGGCAACCCATTGGTTGTATATCATGGATCAAATTCACACGCCTATATCGGTGGTGAGATTGATATTTTCCACACACTCCCGGCAAGTGGTCGCGGTGCAGCTTTCTTCTCGTCGTCCAAAGAACTTGCGGGCGAATACGGCGTCAAGGTGTACAGCGTCTATTTGCGCATTGAGAACCCGCTGATCGTCCATGGCGACGGTAAGCGATGGACAATGCTCGACGGTAAGACCCGGATAGGCGGTCGAATAACCGATCCCCTCCGTATCCATCATCAGAAGCGGGCAAAAGAATGGGCTGACCTTCTTTCGGACTTCACCGAATGGGATGAAGGTGAACGGCAGGTTTTTGAACCCAAGTCCAAAATTCCCGATGATGCTCACGAACTGGACGGGTTTGGACTGGAATTGGTGACCGATGAAGATGCAAGCACCGATGAGATAGTCAAGCGGGCGCGCAAACTCGGATATGATGGGGTGATCTTCAAGGACATCATCGATAGCCCAACCAGCGATTCTCATCTTTATCGGAATGTTCCGGCGGATGTGTATGCCGTGTTCAAGGCTAATCAGATCAAATCTGTCAATAATTCTGGCAACTGGGACAACAATGATCCCGATATAACTGCTTAAGCGTTGATCTTAGAAATATTACCAAAGTTTATTAATGGTGTCTTACGAACATCCAACATCAACTCTTTACTGTTCAAATGGACAAATTGATCGAACCCCGACAATATTTCAAATTGTAAAATATGCCGGTATGGTTCATCTTTATATTGCGAATGTGCGAATTTCCCATCGCGTACTCGATTTTCTATAAATCTATAATCCGTACTGAAGAATTTAAAACGTTTTTTAAATGAAGGTTGTTGTAACAACAAAGTTCGATCCGCTTCTTCTTGATTCATCGCACGATAAATTATGGCTGTATGGGTTGTTGTCTCAACAACTGGGCGAGATCGGCGTAGCGCAGCAATCACGCGGGGATGCTCAAGGGCAGGCTTTGGTTTGTTGCGTCCTTTTTCATCGGGATTTTTTACCCCAACAAACACATCACCCACCTTGCGCATATACGATGCCCATTCCTCTGCTTGCACGGTTGGTGTCTTTGAGAAATAGTAGTAGAACTCAAACGGATAGCCATAATGATAATATTGGCCGACCGTCGAATGAACCCAGGACGCGGCATCCCATACCACGAGTGGACCATTTGCATCGGCACCGCCGCGCAATTCTCCGAATTGGTTTATTAGATCGCGCAACTCGGAATACGATGGGTTTTCCCAAACGATCAACGAACGTTCTGGGTCAAGCACTTGGCGTCGTTCGACTATGATTTCGTTAATTTTCATGCGTAGTACATCCATTTTGAAACGATGCGGGGATATACCCGAACGCCCATTGAATTTCTTCCTCATCACAACCCATCCGGCGCATCACGTCGGCAGCGGTGCGATCTTCAACCGAGTTGCTACCGATACCGTCTGTGATGTCGAGGACAGGACGTGGTTTAAGCCGCATCTGTCAACGCCTTGATGATCATGTTCACATGCTCGGCGGGTATGGTGATGCTCTTCCCCTGTGCAGTAATTGTAACCCCGCCATTACTATCCGTGATTACGGAAGGTAGTGAAGGCATCGGTTTTGCTTCATTTGGCGTGCCATCCATGCCCCAACCGGGGATGCGATGACCATCCATGGTACGCCCATGTAGTTGGTCATGGGCAATACGCGCCAGCCGATCCATCTGGCTGCCGTATTCCTTGAGAATACCTGCGTTCTTCAGGACCACTTGAAGGTCTTCGCTCATGTCGATGTCGGTGGTCGCGGTCGAGCGCAACATCCACGCATGCTTCTCGTGAGCTTCGATGCGGTCCCCTAGATGGTTCATGATCCCCTGGTTGTTGACCTTCTCGGCTTCCTTGAGGGCATCCTTCAGAAGCTCAATCAGGGTTTCGTGATCCTGGGTGAGTATGCTCACCATAGCTTTCGATTCCGGAACTGTGGAAACGCTTTTGATGCGAGAGAGCTTTGTCAGTCGGGCGTATGATCCCGGTGCAAAGGATTTCAGAGTGCGGATAGCTTCAGCGGTGGCATCAAGGGAATTCCAGATTTCGTCATATTGCTTCCCGAACAGGTCGTGCAATTGTGGGAAATTGGGACCGGTAACGTTCCAGTGACAGAATTGAGATTTGAGGTAGAGAGTAGATGCTGACGCCAGCACCACTTTCATTTTTTCAATTAGCTTATCCATAAAACACCTCGTAGAAATACTAGATATTTATTTCTTGGCCGTATTGACATGGGATGTGTTTTGCGGTAATATCTTCTCATCAACGCGGGAGACACTGCCATGTCCGGTCACCTCATTCAACTCGGCGTCATGAACACCCTGGCGGACAAGCTGGCTCCGGAAGGCGCCACCCTGGCGTGGCAAGAAGACCTGGGCTTCGATCTGGACAAGTCCCCGCGCTGGGTGGACGTGGAGTTCTCCAAGCGCGCATTCACCGCCGTCGTTGCCGCCGAAGGCAAGTCGGTCACCCAGGTGGTCACCCTGACCGGTGCGGAAATCCATAAGATGCTGATGGAAGCGGGCAAGCTGGACGCCAACGTCATCGTCGGCGCGGCGTTCAGCAAGCACTACTTCTTCCAATTCGCCTGAGGGAGGAACCACGACATCTTCTATTGACCTAAATATGGTCTATGAAGACGAACGAGATTTGGGATAGTAAAGCCCGCAACTTTACGACCATCGATCCTAATACCGACATGAAGAAGCGCCGGGCACTGCCCGGCATTTCTGCTGTTCAGAAGGGCAAGGTTCAGGGATATGATGCGATCTGGTTCGCCCACGATGACATTACCAGTTGTGCTGATCTGTATTTGGTCGGGGAGGATGGTAAGGCAGTTGCACTTGTCGATATGCGCCGGTATCCGGATTGCGGTGAAAATGCATGGCAAATCAAGCGGGTTGTTGTTGCTCGCAAACTACGAAACACCGGAATTGGTAAAGCACTGTACCTGTTCATGATTAAGGAACTTGGGATTGCACTGGTCAGTGATACATCCCACCAGACCCATGCCAAGAAACTCTGGGCATCGCTGGGGCGCGACCCCGGCATTAAATTGATCCCATATGATCTCACCTACGATAAATTCGACCCGGATGCCACGCGCATCTACAGTAATGGTCGGTACATTTTGGTCGCAACCGGAAATGCGCCCATTACTGAAACTGTTGCGGATGATGTAAACGTAGATGCGATTGCCAAAAAGGCTGCTCAATTAACCACGCAATACGTGTGGAACCGTGATGGACTTGCTGATGCCCATTGGGTGTTTGATGAGTTTGGGGAATATCTTGTATTTTACCCAGACAAGATTGGGCTGACTGCCGATCTCGGTATTGATGATCTTGTCGTTATGGTAGGAACGGTAAATACAAATGCAATTGGTATGCATGGGATGGTTGCGGTGTTTGATCCACCGCACAAAGGATATTCGATGGGAATAATCCTAAATTGCCTCCCACCAAATCACACAATTGATTCTTATGCTGACAAAAGCATGGTTAAGAAAAAAGTTGGTTCGGTGGAAGCTCTTGAAGTGCTTTCTCACGAGTTCTTGCATTATTTTGATAAAGTGCGGTCGCGTGGTAATAGAAGTCCAAACCGTGAAACCCATGACAGTGGTTCTGAGTATTACAATGACCCCGCAGAATTCAATGCATATTATCATGATCTTGTTGGTGGGTTACTGTCATTCATCCGACGTGCTACCGCTGAACCAGATATGATCAAGGACTACGCCGAACTCTACGGAGTTAGCACCGATTTCCGAGAAACGGTTAAAACTATTCTTCGTCCAAATCGTCAAGCTTTGCGTGGATTTATTCGTTGGCTTAATGATAACCGTCGTAAATCTTTGATCAAACGCCTTTATAAACTTCATCTGGAAATAAAGCGGATTTTAGAGGGACACCTATCTGAAGGGTTGGCGCTTGGTCCAAATGACCACTTCGATCCGCATTTGAGCGACGATCACGCATGGTGGTATCATGTCCCCACTGGACGCCGTGTTTTCGTGGACGATGATGGTGAACATGTGAACCACCTTGCGCGTCGGAAGGATTTATACCCTGGTGTGCGCATCGACCCTGAGTCCTATGATGCTCGCAAAAAAGCGATGTTCAAAGCCGGTTGGGTCCGCATCCGTGTCCAAATGAACTGGGATTTGCACGCCGAAGCCATGGACACCAAAAGCCTGCGAATAGCAGCAAAGGATGCGTTGAAGTTATACCCACAAGTTAAAGATGCAATGTTAGAAATTTACGACGGTGATTGGTGGCGCATGGACCTTGAAGCCCTCTATGCGTTCGTTGATCGCGGCATTCTCCCGAGAAAAACAACATGACCGACATTCGCCACTGGATCAGTCTGATCGAACAAAACAATTTCGCGGCATGGTTTCGTCAAAGCAAGGTGGTAGACACACAGGGTAAACCGCTTGTGGTCTATCACGGGACGTTCCGAGATTTTGATGAGTTCTATTCCGGCTCACACTTCGGTGATCACGACGCTGCAAACCAGCGCATCACCAATACTTTGAAATCTGGGGAGCGTGGCGTATGGTGGTCCCATGATGGGGCGATTATGCCGGTATTCTTGTCGATCCAGAACCCACTTCGAATTGTCGATGATCGTGGGTTGGATGATGGTTTTGACCTCTCCCGTGCTGTTTTGGAAGCCAGGGGTATTACCACCGAAGATCATCTTGCAATTTGCGATACGGGTTCGCCGGGTATCGCCAAACGGCGCCTGTTCAGTCACCTTAAACAGTTGGGATATGACGGCTTGGTGTATCGGAACGCGGTTGAGGGAGACGCTGATAGCTGGGTTCCATTTGACCCATGGCAGGTAAAAAGTGTATATGCTAAGACCTTTGACCCTAATAGCTCTAAGATCATGGAACATACCGGTACATACTATAGCTGTTACCTTCTTGACCGTGCCAATCGCCGTAAGTTAATGAAGGTGTTTCAACCCAAATACAATTTGGTCGCCCACCATGTGACCCATGAATTTGGTGTATCTGAACAAGATGTACCGCCTTCTGCCACGTTGTGTGTAGTCGGATACGTTGATGATGGGTCACTTGAAGCATTGATCGTAGAAGTCAATGGTTCGACACGTCGTCCGGACGGTGGGACTTATCATCTTACTTGGTCAAAAACTAAGGAACGGAGAGCTAACGACGCAAACGACATTCTGGGGAATGCGACCGAAGTTGCACCGATGGAATTCGTAGCGGAACCCGCCTGCCTCCAATACCTTGGTGTTTCTTCCAGTTCAAGTGTTGTTGCGGAAGCAACTTTGGCCGAATATCAGAATGACTTTTCATTCTTGCGCAGTTTACCTTTCCCAGAAAAGTAATTTACCCCTTTACAACCCTATTGACACATCCATTTCCACCGGTTATTACTACTGACACCCAAACGCCCACGTTTTGATACGGGGATGAAACAGGGAGGTGGATGTGAACGGAAGTACGAAACTCACGCCCTACCAAATGGTGGGCATGGCGGGGATCATCCTGCTCTGTGCCTCGCTGTTTGGCGTGGGCTGGACGGTATTGGGCATTTACGGCTTGATTGCCGCTGGTCCCATTGCCGCTCTTATCGGAAAGTTGATGCCGTATCTGGTGATGCGTTTCGATAATCAGGTTCTCGTGTGGCAGAAGGACGAAGCGCGTCGGAAGCCCATCGAAACTCTGGAAACCATGGCTGCGGAAATCAAGAACGAAATCGCCGCGTTGGAACGTGACGAACAAGCGTTCTTGGGCGATGTCGCCGTATCCGCCGAGCATTATCGCGAACACAAGCGCGATTTCCCGGAAGACACCGACACGCTCGCCAATATGGATGCCACGCTCGCCGTCATGCAGGAACTCGCGACCGAAACGCGCGCCAGTATTGTGGAAGCCCATGACAACTTGAAGGCATTCAACCACGAAATCAAGCGTGCCAAGAGCGAGTATCGTGCGACCACCAGCTTTAACAATGCGCTGGGTCGTCAGATCGGTCGGTCGGTCACTACTGAGCGGCAAGGCATCCTTGCTGATGAGGCACTGAACGCGGTGCGTGAGAACGCGGTGCGTAGCCGGGCGAATGTCGCGGCTCTGAGCAATCGTCTCAAGGCTCGTCGCGAAGGTATGGTGGTGGTGGATACCTCGGCAATCGCTTACCAGCCCAGCACCGTTATGCCGCCAGCTTCGGTGGCTCACCATGAAACCGTGGGGAGGAAGTAATGACTGATTTCGATCCACGTGCGCGGTGGCAAAAGTTCGGCACTATCGTGGCGGTGATCTGTGTGATCGGTGCCCTGGTTGCCGGTGGGTTCATTGTGCTGGACCTGGGTGGCTCCAAGAAAGCCCCCGTCGTGATCCAGCCCGCTCCGGGTGCGGCTCCCGTCAAGCCCGCTTGCAAATTCAACTGTGGTTAAGGGAAACTTCCAAATGAATATCAAGTTTGCTCTCGCCGCCCTGGTCGGTGTGATGATGGCGACTGTCGCCAGTGCCCAGGAAGCGTCGCTCAAGATCGGCACCGGTCCCGAGGCGTTCGTCTACTCCAAGATGTTCGCGGATTATCAGGACTTCGTGAAGAAGCGCAACGACAATACCTGCGCCAACGTCGCGGTGCCGCAATCGAAGGAAGTCCAGACTAGCGGCGGCATGGACAACATCAACAACATCCTGGCGAACCTCGTGGACGGCGGCATCGCCCAGGACGACGTGGTGCAACTGCTGGGCACGACCAATCCCAAGATCGCCGCGCTGAAGTCGCTGGCGACCCTGCACACCAACCATCTGCACATCGTGGCGCTGGTGAAGGATTTCGCCTACAAGACCGAAGTCACGCGCCCGGCGAAGTTCTACGAGAAGGGCGAGACGATCACCGATACCGTCGAGAGCAAGAAATCCATCCGCACGCTGATGGACCTCAAGGGTCTGCCGGTCGCCGCCGTGGGTAGCGGCTACGTCACCGCGTACAACACCGACGACCGCGCCGCCATGGGCATGATCGTGAACGAATACAAGTCGATCACTGAAGCAATGGCGGACCTGAAGGCGGGTAAGGTCGCCGCGATCATGGCGATGGGTGGCATGCCTCTGCCGTGGATCACGGAGGGTGCCGAGGACAAGAAAGACCCCAGCAAGTCCTTCGGTAAGCTGACCGCCAGCGAATTCGTGCTGGTCAGCGCGCCGATGAAGGACGAGGGGTTCGTCAAGAAGCTGGGCAGCCCCTACTTCGCGAGCCAGTTGGTCTACCCGAACCTGAATGCACAGGGCACGTGGGCGATCAGCGTGAAGAACCAGCTTTTCGTCCGCGACTACAAGTCGGCGTCCAAGCAGCAGGCGCTTGCCACCCTGCGGGGCTGCTTCGAGAAGTGGGTTCCGGAAATGCGTGAGGCTCTGGGCACCCACCCGTCCTGGCAGGACGTGGATGATGTGAACGGCAACACCGCCCTCAACTGGGCGCGGTACGACGCCAAGCGGAAGTAACCCACTTCCCTTCATCGGAAAAGGCGCCCTAGGGCGCCTTTTCTTTTTCAAGGCGACCGATTATCTTTGTGTAATGAAAACCGCCCCACGCTTCACCGAAACGCCGCCTAGAAACCTTTTTCATGGCACCAATAACGGTGACGCCGTGGTTCAAACGGGTATCGGTCCCAGCATATCCAAAAAAGGGTCCGGACTGGTCGTTCCCTGGCTATCCCCGTCGTCAATGGTTGCTGCTCGGTATGCCAGATCATTTGCCAAATTCGGCGGCGGGCGTGCCGAGGTGCTGATGTACCATTACCCCGAATGCACCCTCGCGGACCTTCGAGGGTACCGTCACGGGAACCTGTGGACGGTATTCGGATTGGATGTACTGAAAGACCCCGATGGCGTCGTGGCTGCCTATTTGGAACGTGGATGGCACATACAAGAGGTATTAATCGAGCAGGGGTTCGATGGTGTTGTGACCGATTCCACGCTTGGGGACGGCATTCCCGAGTTCGGCTTTTTCAATCCCACATATTTGGAGTTGATAGGACGAATTACTCTACGTTCTTAATTTGAACGGCGTTCTCATCAAAAACAACATAGTTGTAAGTCCCCGTCCCGGCATACCGACTCATACCATCAAGGTACTTGATGCCAGCAATCCCCACGCTTGCCAAATCCATTGAGCTTTTACGATTGATCTGTTGCTCATCGAATATGCGAGCGACATTGCGGTTATAATTCCCCATGTGACGGTAAATGACTTCCCCGGTATCGTTGTCTTTGATGACCTGGGACATATGGGGTTTATATTTGTCAGTCAACTTCCGCAAAGCACTCTTCACCGCCCGTGGCTGGTTCTTGTAGGGTTCGTCCCACAGAAGGTATGAGCCTTCATCCGGGATTTGAGCGTGGTAGACATGCCCATGCGATTTCCATTCGATGCCAGCTTCGATCCACGCGGCTAACGCGGTTTTGGCCACTTGTTTTTGCTTTGGGGCTAGGAAGGACACGGTATCGATTTCCTGGCTTACTTCTTCAACAACATCCCCCGCATGCCCCTTGTCCCGCATCATCGTGGTCATGTGGTTCAGTAACCAACCTTCGGCATTATTCTTCGGGCGCACGCGCTTGCCGTGGATTACCCATTCGCCTGGGGACAGCCCATTGCGATAATATTCCGCGACTTCACGGGCACCCGCGAAGTATAGTCCCCAACCATAGGCGATGTTCCCTTCGCCAGTACCAACGTTGTCGAGCTTGAATTGCTGATGCCGATGGGGCGATCCGTGCCATACGTCTTCGCCCAAGATGTCGCGTATTTTCATGCGCGTATTTAGCCTAAATACGTTCATGAAAATCTTCGAGATCGAACAATCCCGCCAAATCGACCAAGTGGATCATAACGCCTATGGCTGGTGGGTTACCGCCACGGGTGAAATTATCCCCGTACCGGACATCATGGGACATACTGATGTTGCCCATCAGTATTTTCCAGATGTACGTTTGCTTGATGCTAGTGATGCAGCGGTCGAAGCTGGGTGGCTCGCTACCGAAATCAATGAAATCAATCCAGACGAATTCCAGATTTACTTCGATGATCGGCGGGTGACCAAGACTGCCATTCGGATCGGTTGCCAGATCGTGCGTGCGCTTGGGGAGTTCAAGCGGTGGGTGATCAGCCCGCGTGGTAACAACGAAAATACCTATAAGACGTACATCCATCAGCGCGAGGTACTACAATACCTTCGTGGCTGCGGGATTAAGCCGGTTACCGAGGGTGCCACGTACAACCAAGTCAAGGGTGATATGGAAATCACCTTTGATCCGGACACCGTGACCGCAGATGAGTTCAAGGCGATGTACGCCGAAATGAAGCGGATGAATCGGGAAGTCATTGATTGGTACGTAAATGGCGAGAAGTTTGCGAACGTCGCGGACAGCTACGCCAAGATGCTGTCGCTGATCCAGCATCGTATTGACGCTTACAATAAGCGTGCAGAAGAACGCCGGAACGCATGGCGGCGCCACCACCCAGAACTGGAAGGGTTGGTGGAAATGGTTCCGACCAAATGGCTGGCGCGGCTGAAAGGCAACGACCTTCGGTACAACACTGATGACGAATTGGTGGGGAAGATTAAAGAAGAAGGGCTGAAATCACCCATCAAGATCGTCGTAGGGAAGAAGGATCGCCACGCTTACAACGGCGAAGGTAATCATCGCGTCGATGCTGCCCTCAAGCTCGGCATCGAAGAACTCCCGGCTTACGTTCTCGTGTACATGAATGCACGGAACAACGGGAGCGCCCAATATAGCCACGACGTGGACGATGACCTGCTCATTCCCCGTGAGGGCTATGTTCCTTCCGAAATGAAGCCTTCCCAGGTGTTCAAGTCACTTAGCCGTTCATCTGGCTCCACGCCGACGTGATCTTCTCCATCACGCGCTGGATGTGAATGTCGGTTTCGACGGGGGCAATGCCAGGGGTGAATTCCATACCACCAGCTTCACCCGCCCGTTCGAGCATGCCCACCTTGCCGTCCTCGACGTAGGCGAAGAACACGAGCCAGCCAATCCGCAGGGCGTACACCGACATACTGCCCATGATGTTGTGGGTGAATTTCCAGGGATACTTGGAGCCTTCCATGATTCAGCCCTCTTTCAACTTAAGCTCTTCGAGCTTATAGTATCTGCCATCGATTTCCAACGCCGGGCGGGCGATGAAGTAGATGTTCACATGCGCGTACTTGAACCAACCGTGGTTTCGGGTGGAATCGAAACCAAAATGCTTGGGCAAGGTGTTGACCCGCTTGCTGATTGCCGAATTGATCAGGTCGATGGAGGCATCCGTCAGATCGGGAACGATCTTCGTGAACAACAATTCGTCTTGCGAGTCGTCCGGTTCGCCCGGCTCGGTCCTTTTGACGGTGATCACATAGACGAGCTTCATGGCATATTTCCTTTAGATGACGGTCAAACCTTCTTCGATGATCCCGTGGCAGACCATCGCGGTGAACTGCCAGAAATCCACCACTTTAAGCTGACCGCCCTCGCTGAGTTCGGTCAGGAGACGAAATACCTCCCGGCATTCTTCTGCCGTCAACCGCACAAACACCGAATGCCCCCGACGATCATGATAGGTCGGGTGAACCGGCGATTGCACTGCGCATTCGACCCACGACAAGCCAAGCTTGTTCAGGTAGACACCCAGTTCCGGTGACAGGCTGCCAAACTTCTGGCAGAACTCTTCCCACCATTCAGTGCTGAAAAACACCTCGATGTCTGTGCCATCCAATCCATTAGGTAATTTGCCCTGATGTTGGACGAAACCACGAACGGTCATGACATGGAAACCCATGATTACTCTCCCAGCTTGATCGGATTGCCGTTCCACACCGGCTTCATGCGTTCGGCACCACTGTCCACGATGTGTCCCTGCGCTTTCAGAATGCGTTTCTGCGGCAGCGATAGGCGAAACAGGCATTGGTATCCGCGCTGGCGGCTGTATCGACACCAACCCGCAGCTTCCGCCACCTTGGTATCGACACCCAGCCAATATAGCAGCTTTTCGTGGGCAGCGTAGCTTGCACCCAGGATGCGCCCTTCGCGGGTGATCCAACCACTGTAGCTACCATCGTACATGTAGCCGTAATTGTAGACCTGATTCCACATCATCCCCGGCGTCAGGAATTCCTCACGGTCGGGGTACAGCGGGTCGGGGCGCGTGAGCATCCCGGTAACCAGCAGTTCGATGTCCTCACGGCGATGGGTCGGTGGACCATTGGGACGGTCCTGCGTAAACCATGCGATCACGTCTTCAGGAGTTTTGATATCCGACATGGCTGCTTTCTCACGACAACGGCGACGGCTCGATGCCGTATTTCTTCGCCACTTCACCCAGCTTTTCCCGCGCCACCCTAGTTGCTGCCGCCGCTTCGACATGGGCTTTCCATGCATCGATCAAATCAGCAGGCATGTCATCAGCAAGAGCCTCCCAGCGCACTCGCTTGCCATGAAACACCATATCGGTGAACATGTTCAGCCCGATAAGTTGGTCAAGGGTGATCTTGGGTTGATCGTCGGTCACAACAATTACCCCTGAAATTCCGACAGGATTTCTTCAACGGCACTTTCGATGGTGATTTCGCCCACTTGCACCCGACGAAGAATTTCATCAAGGCGTTCTTCACGACCGTGCGACCGAATACCATGGATCGGGCAGTTTGGGTCTTCCCCAATAAAGGGTCCACCAATACGATAGCAATCGCACATGATCCGCTCCATTCGCTTGGAAATTCAATTGTATAGTTTGTGATACTGATTGTCAAGGCGCTGGGCTAAATATTTCGTCACAATGCGGGGTCATAATGACTGAAGATTTACGATATTACATTAATTTGCTTGAAATGCGCCCCCGAGATTTGGGTCATGGGTTATGGATTCATCCGGCAACCGAAAAAGTCATTCGGGTAGATACCGAGCATCACGAGTATATTCTTAATCACCCCGAAGAATTTGGGTACGATTTTGACCCCTTCACTCTTGATGATATTCGTGATCTTAATTATATGGCAATTGATGATGGTTGGGTGCGAGTTCTTCTTTTCTATACCCAACTTGTTCTCAACGGGAAGAGTGCCAGTATTGCCGGGCGAGCATTGCGCATCCTCGTTGACCAGAACATCGTCAATTTGGATGAAATCACTACCACCAGTGCCGATTTCGGCGGTAGGCAAGGGTACCTCGACCATGAGGGGACAGAGGAACTGATGCATAATCCGTCCAAAGCAGTGCGCCTCCTATCTAAAAACCCGCCGTATGCGCGTGCCCGTGCTGTTAACGAAGATATAGAGACCCGTGATCCTATAGATGAACTGATCAAAAATTCCAAATACACCAAAGATGATGAAGACATTGCCACAACAGGGCTTTGTGGAACGTTCGCGCTCGCACTGTTCCGGCATTTAAAGTCTCGTGGCATCGCGGCCAAGTTGGTGTTGTTCCATGATGCCGACGACGATCCATGGAATAGTTGGGCACATGTTGGTGTGAACGTGGGTGATCGTTACTATGATATTCGGGGGCGGATAGACCCCAACAAAGTCCATTATGAATTTGCTACCGGTGATGTCTTTGTTACTGATGACGAAGATAAAATATTCGCAGAACTAAAACGAATCACCAAGGAATTTAAGGGGATGCACAACCATTGGGATGGGCGTCGTTATAACAAATATGCCCGGCGGTGTGAGAAGAATTGGGTGGGGGAAAGTATTGAAAGTATTGACGACGATGATTGGTACGATGATGCCCCCATGAAAAAACCGAAAGAGCAATTACCATATGGATTTTGGATCACCGCATGGGGTGAGCAAATCCCGGTGATTGGACGCCAAGATCATGCATCACATACATTGCGTGGTACGGTTGCGGCATTGGAAGATGGATGGATACGTATTACTTGTGCCAAACGAAGTATAGACCGAGACCCACTATGGTTATATGTGGAAATATCTCCGTTTGCATCGCTCGCAATGACAACAATCACCAATTTTAGTGATTTGTGCAATTATCTTGACGACACTTACCTTATCGATGGAATAACATTAGAATCTGGGCGTGGGTCTTCAAGTATTGCCGAATATTATAGTGAAGATGGGAATTGTGTGCGTAAAGCGGTGTCATGGTTGATGTCAAAACGAAAGGCAACGCCATGACTTCCGACATTCGCCACATTATCAATCTTATCGAAAGTGTTCAAAAAGAGCCATGGGAACTCCACCGGGATATGGCATGGCAAGAGGATCATCCCGATTTCCAGGGTCCGTGGAACCCAGGACGCGGAATTGACTATTTTGTTCGCACTGAATTCACTACAGGTGGATGTGGGCAATTTGCCCTAGCCCTTCATAAGCGCACCGGTTGGCCGATTTTTGTAGAAGAAGAAAATGAGGAGTGGGGTCATTCTTTTTGTATTAACCCACAGGGATGCGCGGTAGACATCAATGGGGTACATCCGGGAGATTGGGCGCGTACCAAGTACAGCGTGCGCAAAGGAAAAATACGTCCGTGTAACCCGGTCGAAATCACCAACGACGGACCAGAAGGCTATTTCGGATGGGCAGAGGCGATCCTCGATCATTTCCCCGAGCATTTTGGTATTAGGAAGCCGGTACATGAGAACCGTGATGCATTCTCACGCCTCTATCAGCACAATCCTCATGATCATCAACTGACTATTCGCAATCCCGTGTTACTTAAGCAATTCCAAGATTGGGTAATTCAAGCTGATGCAAAGCATGCCATGCGTTTTGCACACTTCATTGGATATGAAAATCCTAATAAATTCTGGTATCTTCCGGATACTGAGAAAGAACAGATTGTTCGACAAAAATTAACCCGTGATGTTTTGTTCAAAGTACCAGATGGTTTGTGGGTTGAATTTATGGCAACCCGGTCAGGGGTTCCAAACTCCAACCGATACAACATGGGGCTGCACATGGTTCGTCCCCGTCCGCTTGAAAATGCATGGTTGATCCATTTTACCGACAATGCAGATTCCATTCTTGAAAATGGTTTTCTTGGTACCGAAAGTCCAGACCCGCACGACCTTTATGCGACTTTTGGGAGTGAACGTTCCGTGGGTGGTTTCAATTTCGCATTTCTTGCCGATAGTTTCGAGACATGGGTATGGGGCGCCGATGATTTTTACGGCAGTACCGCCCTGCTGTTCCAAGCGAACGGTGTCCATACCTATCACAGCGGTGATGAGGACGAAGAGGTAATTTTCTGGGGACCGGATGTTGACCCCGCCAAAATCATTCGCATTGACAACAACGATGGTACGTGGGTAGCCCCGAACGGGATGGAGGATGAAAACCTTCATGCCTTGGTGCGTGGACTACTCAATATCAAGGTAGTAACTGAAGCATGGGTTGGTAGTCATGGATATGGTACCGATGATCCGTGTCATATCCATATCAATCCGTCCCGCCAAGAATTGGCGAAGTTGATAAAGGAAGCTAAGTTCCATGAGTTGCGTGGATTATTGGCGACGAATTTGTATGTGTGGGATGCTGGGGCATTTGCCCACCATGATTTTCCGGCGGAATACATTCGTCCTGAGGATTATGCATGCAAGCTGATGCGTGGGGAGCGGGAGAGACAAGGTATCTTTGATTGCGTTAACCTTCATATTGACGCTACTGGACCTTTCATCATTCGCGTTAACATTGATTGGGCGGACGACGACGAGACTGATCCCGGCGATGTGTTTCGATACCAGAAGGCGTTTGCCGAACAACATCCGATTATGAAACGCCTATTTGGTAATATTCGGTTGCGGATAGGGGACGAATAATGGCAGAGGACACCCGTCATATCATTACTCTTGTGGAAAGCTTTGACCAGTTTGGTGGTCAGCCGGTGTACCACGCATCGGGCAGGTATTGACAACCAATGGAGAGGTATCAAATGATTGACCAAATCCGCAAACACATGAAGCTTGTTGAAAGTGCCATGGATCACCACGATCCGGACGAAATGAAGTTCTGGTTCAACCCAAAGACCGGCGAGTTCATCACCCATGATATCGACACTCACCACGTCAAGGTTGCGGCGCAGGATTACCAGCGGCTTGGTCTGGAATATGATCGTATCAAAAGCAACCCCTATGTTGATGGTAGCCCGAATTATTTCGGTGATCCGGATGAAGATGAAGATGCATGGACAGAGGAAGATGCCGATAATGACGACCGTGTTACCAAGCACGCCATTGAGCAAGGTTGGGTACGGGGCGGTCATATCATCGACCTGATGGATTACCATGAACGCGGACAAATTCGGCACGAAGGCGGTATCTATCTACAAGGTTCGAAAGAGGGTTGTCGTCGTGCAGTTGCAGCAATCATGCGCCGTTGGCCCGCCATCGAATACGTGGAGATTGATTTTGGCGAGCGGCGACATATCACCCTTGATGCCATGGCAATGGAAGATTTTGCCCGCAAGGGAATTATCCCGTCATGACCACCGATATTCGCCGCATCATAGATTTAATCGAAGCGTCCGTTATTCACAAAAACGGTTTGGTTATGGACGATGCTTTCAAGGTTTGGTTTGCCGATAGCAAAATTGTCGATGAGCAGGGCAACCCGCGTGTGGTCTACCACCAGACCAAACCAGAGAACGTCGATTCTATTGATGCACATGGATTTGAGTTGAATCGTGCAGTAGCAGCGGCGGCAGATTTTGAAATGCCCATCGGGGTGTTTTTCAAACCGAGTAATGAGCAAATTCGGTTGGGTCAGCAAGCAACCGCCCAGCTACCGTTCGTGCTTTCAATCAAAAACCCGTTGGTAGTGGATACCCGTAAAGAACTGGTCGCGTATCTCTGCCAGGACACCAGATACAAACGCTTACATGCGGCTCTGACTGAGTTCGAGCAAACCATTATTACTCGACAAGGTAATTGGTGGGACGCTGAGCAAGAACACATGCAGAAACTCGCGGATTATTATGACCACATTTGCCACAAGGTCGCCCCGCTTGCGCGAAAAATCGCTACCGCTTTTATCCGTGATCACGGACATGATGGATTGAACGTGGTCAGCGACGAAGGTGCCATGGGACGGACCACGGAAACCCTGGTGATCTTCGATCCATCACAAGCCCGCCGGGTGCGGTACGAATGGTCGTAACCATGGACGATGCGCTTTCCGGTAAAAAATATGCGCCCAACCCACCGCAAATGGTGGTTGAAGTACATCAAGGAACGGACTTGACAATTACTTATTTCCGCGTGTATAATTATTTTTGTGCGGAGAAACGTCATGGTGGACTACAAGTTCAGCGAAAATGGTTATTGGATTGAGCCGGATGGTACTATTCACGCCATGACCGAATGGCAAGCCCACGCCTCGTGGATTGCCACGCATCTACATGGTGATGAATTCATCGGTCATATGAAGCGTGCTGACTACGAAGCAGAAGATCGTGGGTGGGCGCGTATCACTTTCGCCAATAATAATTGTGGCTTTGACGTGTCGTTCGACCGTGAGGCAGTGACCAAGGAAGCCGTGCGCTCGGTGCGCCGCATCCTTAAGGATCACCAGCCCGACACGAACATTGTTATCATCAGTGAGAAATTTGATCTGATGCGTGACGCTGATCGCGCGTTGGCGCAGTACCCGTGTAAATTCCAAGTCCCGAATGTGGTGGAGCCGAAGCGCGTTGAGACGCCTAAGCCGGTGACGAGTCAACCCGTGCAAGCTGTACCGCGTCGTCCGGTATACAAAGAAGCATGGAATTCCCCCGAGCGTCAGGAGGAACTTCGTCGTCAATTCATCGAACGGATGACGGAAACCACCTACGTTCGCTATTTCAAGTTTCGCCCGCTCCATATGCACATGGAGCGCATTCAGAATGGCGGCGATTGGGAGCGCCATGAATTGATGGGAGTGCCGAATTTCGGCTACCATCCGCCCCATCGCTACGGTGACAAGCTGTATTTCGCAGCGGGCGGGTTATCCGATGACGTGACCCCGCATTATGTGGAGTTCCGCGAGGACGGCTACTGGTATGCCTACATCAATAGCCGCTCGCACGACCGGTACAACTCTTACGGCGAAATGTATGTCGCGATGTTGAGGCTGGTGAGTGGTATGGCGCGGGATGCCCGGTCGATCTCCGAGCATGGTTATATGGAAGTGGAAACCAGCACCCGCAAGTTTCGGATGGACTACCCCGACCGTAAAGGTACGCCGATCCCCCAATGGGCGCAACGGTAAGCCAGTAAGGCACGTAGACGATACTACGTGTCCATTTGGTAAGTTGCGATACATCACTTCGAAGATTTCACCTTCGATGTTGCCGTACCGGCAGGGTCCACCATGACCGCAACGCCCGTTTCCATGTTCATGGTAATCGACCCATGGGCAAATCGCAGTACCATGAACTCGGGGTAGGTGCGACGATCCAGCATGCGCGTGCCCTGTGGCATTGAGCGCATCGCGTCTCAAATGCCGTTTCAGAGCGGAAACCCTCACGATCAAATTTTCTGATTGTGGGAAGTTTTACGAGAATACTGTAGCATCGACATCTGATGACAATATCAAATTTAGGCGGCTGCCTTGATTGTTTCATCCACGCGGCTGTTGTAATACAATTCGCGTTCGATGATCTTGCCGCCATCTTCCAACAACAACATCGGGCATTCCGCGACGTAGAAGCCGGGCACTTCGCCGTATTTCGGCGCAAACACCATCAACGGTAGATCGCCTGACAAATTGACCGAATGGCAGAACTTCTTTTCGTAGCCCTTACACCCTTCGGGAATGGCATACGTGCCGTTGACGCTGTAGCGGAAGGTGACCATTTCCCAGCGGATCGAATCACCAATATCCCGGCGAGCAATACCGCTCTTGTGGTAGGTGATGAAACTATCACGGAACACAACCGGATCGGCTTCGTACACGGTACGGAAGTGCGCCAGCGCCGCCGTCATGGTATCGAATTCTTCGGTGAGCAAACCAGACCAGCCCGCACGCGCCTTATTGGCGGTAGCGTCATAGTAAGCACGACCCACCATTACGCCATCAGCGTAGATGGTGTAATGCACGTCGCCGTTTTCGGAGACAGAAGTGCGCTTAGCATTGAGGCTGGTCATGGCACGTTCCTCGCAAGATTTGACTAAGTATAACAGAACAATCTTCAATTGTCAATGGCACGGACAAAAGTAATTCCATTGAAGTGAATAAATACAGAAAACCGGCGGATCACGAGGGATTCCATGAAGATTTTTGAAGTTGCGATGAGCGTTGGTGATGCGCTTAAGGTTCTTGGGTTGACTAAAGATGAGTTAGGTGATGCTGATGCGCTCAAACGCGCATATCGCAAGGCCAGCCTGACTAATCACCCTGATGCCGGTGGTAGTAATGAAGCAATGCTTCAGGTCAATGCTGCCCACGAAGTCCTGAAGAACCGTTCGGCATCTGCATCGGGGCAACGTTTCGATTGGGATGATCATAAACAGAAACACGAGCAGATTGCCAAGGTGGTTCTCGCTGACCTTCAGACCAAGTTTGACCCAGAGGTGTTCAAAGCATATTTCGAGAAGACCATTGGTAAGACTTTCACCTACGACGTTAAGTCCAAACTTACGACAACCAGTTACTATGGCTATGCCAATATTACTGCCGAGTTTACGTCAGATGACAAGAAGACGATGATCGATATTCGCTACCAAGTCTCTACCCAAGGCGTGGACGTGAATAAGAACTACCTCGGTCTAGCGGGTATGACTCTCCCTACATATGTCAATACTTCGGTATTACATAACCTGCGTAAATTCAAGATGAAACAACGTGACTATGAGTTCACACAAGATGCTACTGCATTCACCGATCCGTCGTTGATGTTCCCGCGTGCCAAGTTGTTGAAGATGGTGTCGAACACCGAACAGCGCAAAGTGGCTAAACGCGATTTCATCCTGGCGTTCGAAAAAGAGCTTGGGATGAAACGCCAGGACAACGATTTCTACAACATGCCGCTCGGTGGTGATCTGCGTTTGCTTGTCTATCGCATGACATTGATGCGCCAGGGGGCGTGGTCGATCAACGGCATCTATCAGAAGTACAAGCGCGTGTCGATGGGTCCAACAGTCACTTTCTCGGAAGACGCTGATACTCTGGACTACATGGTTGCAGAATTCGCCAAGCTTAAGGGTATGACTGATCTTCAACAGATCGAAGCAACCCTGGAAGACATTGCGGCGCGGTACAAAGCAATGAAAGCGTCAAATAAATGACCGATGACATCCGCCACTATATCAATTTGGTAGAAAGTCAATTTACTAATACGTTTGTACATGGTAGTGCATGGAAATTACCATTAGGTGCGGTTCTTACGCCACATCGTGATGGGTTGGTACATTCATCACGACCCGCAATGCGCCAAACAGAATCTATTTTGGAACAACGGCGTCCCAAAGATATGTTGCGGCGTGGTGATAGTGTCTACATGACGGACACCGACAACCCCAACGTTATCGCCGCCAGTGGCGGATATACCAACTATCTATACCGAGTCGCCCCACTTGATCGGTTCGAGCGTAACCATCTTGGTTGGTGGCAGCTTATTAACCGCAGTGTGAACGCTTATGGTCCGGATGATCCCGAGTTGGCCGATATGGATGTTATGCTTGGCTGGGCAGAAAAATACTGGTCTGGTGAACCATGTGATCTTATTGAACACAATATCAAAAAACCGTTGTCATGGGAATATCGTACATATCGGGCGCGGGTTGTGGAATTTATTGGTAATCCACACGATAGTTGGCGTGTGCCTAATATGCCAGCGGGAGTAAAACGCTGGATGGCAAAAACCGAGCAGGAATTAAAAGGCAACGAAACGAAATGACCGATGACATCTGTCACTACATATCAATGCTTGCTGAGTTAAATTCACCATCTCATTATCGTAAGATTTTTAAAGGGCAATGGGATTATCCAGCGGCATTGACAACGTGGTTGGAACAGAGTGGATATACCGAGTTAGGTAGTGGGATTTACTCTGTTGTGTTTGGGCGTCCAGGTGACAATATTGTAATCAAAGTCGGACACGACAGACCCGAAAACGATCCATGGGTGGATTATGTTGAATGGATTCGCACTCAAGCAGCTAATCCGCATTTCCCTAGGGTGGGAAAAATCCGGTGGTATGCCGATAAACGCGGGAGAAAATTTTATCTCGTCCCGATTGAACGTCTTAAGCATTCCAGCGAAGCAAATATGTATGCAGAAAGATTACGTGCATTGGATAAATGGGTGCGGAATGGCGCAAAAGTAAAAGACTTAGATAATTTTCTTAAACGATGGAGATCATGGAATAAAGATTTCCTTAAAGCATATGTAGCACTTGTTCGTCGGTTTCCCGACGCTACGGTTGATTTACACAGCGGAAATATCATGGCACGTGGATCAACAATGGTGTTGACCGATCCACTATCATTCAGAGACAAACGATGACCGATGATATTCGAAAATACATTCGATTGGTTGAAAATACATTAATGGAATTACAGCGCCCGGCTCAAGAAGAGGCAGCGATTATTCTTACCAATGCGGGTTACGAAAAAATCGGTAGTGGTTATTATGCCGACGTATATCATCGCGTTGGTGATCGGTGGGTGTTGAAATTGGTAGCGACCCGCGACCACGCTTATAAAAAATTCGTTGATTTTTGTGGTCGGTATGAGTCACCGCATCTTCCTATATTCCGAGGAAAATTTATGCGCGTGACTTCTGATTACGCGGCTATTCGGATGGAAAAACTGTCTCCATTACCACCCGGACCAAAAATTGAAAAAGATATCTACTATATGGCACTCAATTTGCGGTATTACAACGGTGAGTACAGTATGCTACCAGATAATGCTCGTATATGGGGTGCTAACCATCCCGAATTACGTGATGTTCTTCAAGCACTTGGTCGTGAATTAGGCGAGTGCTGTGACGATATTTGCAAGCAAAACGTAATGTTTCGTGACGATACCTACGTGCTAATCGACCCGGTAGGGTGATGACCAGTATACAAACCCAAGGGCTTTAAAATGACTGACGATATACGCCGCTATATTTACTTGATCGAGAGTGCTTCGACCCTTCGTGATAAAGCGTTTGATCGGTTTTGGTGGGTTGATAATGAATTCATTATGTTAGATGATCAGGCTCATGCGGATTACGTTATGGAATACTATGAAAGTATGTCTACCGGTGATGAAGACGATGACATTTATTACCTTGGTGACACCGCAGAAGAGGTTAACCGATATTTCATCATGCATAAGAACGCGGTGCGAGGTGGTATAATGTCTAGTCCAGATGGATCAATTGTTTATCTGGATGGCAAAACGATAAGGAACGTTCATTTGTGTCTTCGTGAATTGGTCAAGGAACACCTTCTTATTTCGTCAGTGACCATTCAAGCTGGAAAACACGATTTTGAACTATTTGGTAATCATCTTGAATTTTTCATCACCAAAGGTAAAGTTCCAAGGGTTATACCATGACCAATGATATTCGAAAATACATTCGTGGAGATACGCGGGGATGGTCCGACCAAGAGCTTCATCCTCGATCAGATGAACGTGGATGCGTTCGTCAAGAGGGAGATTGTGCCACGATGACCGACGACATCCGCCGCTACATTACTCTTATCGAAGGGGCACAAACCATCTGTGAACTTCGCGTCTTCCACAAAGAACGAGTCTATCCCAACGACATGCCTGCGCGGGACGTTCCAATCATCAACCCCACGGAAACAGAAATACGACAATTTGCTGCCAATAGTATGAATCAACGGTTCCTACGTGGTGAGAATGTGGGTGGCGATCCCTGGATGAATGGGTACGTGGACGGTGGCGATGATGCCCTTCGTGGTGCGGAAGATGTTGACGGAAACCGTTATTTTGTTGATGCATGGTGGATGACCCATGGAAGCTTGATCCAAACCCTGCGTGGTCAGGGTGTGCAGATGTCCCGCCAGCGCATTTGGGTCAATGGCGAAGGGAAGGTTTCAGTAGATGATAGGACACCGGTTACGGAAACTATCGAAACCGATACCCCATTCATCAAAGCGTGGTTGAACCCATCTACCGGGCGCGAAATTGTGTTCGATCCCTACGAGAGCCACGAGAACAAAATTCGCGAAAACCCACGGCTATACGGGTTGTCCCGTGAGGATTGTGGTGATGATATGGAAGACCACATGTTGCGAAGTGCCATGGCGAATGGCTGGGTGCGAGTTGCCACCGGCAGCGATGCCATGCTTGCCGGGTTATCGGTTGAAGATATTGGGTACGTGAATGCCGACACCATACGGGCGATTCAGCGAGGATTGTTGTGGCTACGGAAGAAAGACTGGTTGCCCTACAAGATCAATGTTGAGATTGGCTACGGCGGAAAAATGACCACGTTGGTGGGGACTGAAGCTGATACTTTCATCAAATACGGGGTGGTTCAATGACGGAAGACCTTCGCCACTATATTCGCTTGATTGAAAGCGCGGGAACGCCGCAATTTGCCGACTGGTTTGATGGTAGTCATGTCGTAGATCGTAATGGTAAACCTTTGAAAATGTACCATGGTACTCGCGCTCAATTCACGAGATTTGATCCAGCGTTTTATATGTCTGGAAGTAATGACGGGATTGACGATGAACTTGGGTTTTACTTTACGTCCCGTAAACGAATGGCATCCCGGTATGCACGTGATGGCAGGATTGTGGTGGCATATTTACGAGTGACTAACCCCTACCTTGTTACCGCCAATCAATGGGGCAATGCAGAAGGGTTGTCTCCCCGTGAAGCGCGGGATCAAGGATATGATGGGTATTGTATCCGAGGACAAGAGGGTGGTGTTACATGGATCGTTTTTGACGATTCCGCAATCTGGCAAGTCGAGGGATTACACGAAGCGCACGAAGGTGGTGTGGGGTTCGACGCGGAAGCCGTCGCAGATGAAGTCTTATCCGAAATTCGACAAGGTGTTGTCACTTCCGACGACGAATACGTAGAGAATTTTGAAGATAACTACGATGGGTCGTTGCCATCGAATTTTTCCTTTAATCCTATGGCTTTCGCTCCGTATCGACAGTGGTTGAACACCTATCTTACGACCGAAGCAGTTGAATGGTACAATAGTTTGCATTCTATGGTCAGTGGTGGTGTAGTCAAATGTTGGCGTGCAATTGTTGCGCCTGATGATTGGCAACCTAACCAACGTCACCTTGGCACAAGTTGGACTTACACCAAGAAAAAAGCGATCCCTTATGATTATCGTGATGATACGCATTTGTATGTCATCGAAGCCGACATCCCGGAACAAAGTATAGATTGGGAAACAACGGTTCTTCATCATATGACGTGCGATCAAGACGAAGATGAGATTACCATTTTTGACGAAACGCCAGTAAACGTTGTTAAGATTACAAAGAGGCCATTTGGCGGTCCATGGTGGGATTGATGGATCGTTGGAGTTTGAACAACCCCCGAATATACGATACGGTTTCGTAATCGGCAAGGCATCCTGCCACATCCCGACCGGGGTCTAATACCTGACCATCCGCGAGCATCACCACCATGTGGTCGTCTGATCGCACGAGGTGGATATCTGCCCACGGTGGTTGTTTCCCGCGTTTGTCCTGCCACGCCCAACCATGTTCGATCAGCACCGGATCGAATTCATGCGGGGACAAGCCATCACCGTCCCAATCCGGCCAATACCGAGCGAGCGTGTCAGCGTAGTACCGCCCGATGATCATGGCGATGCAATGGTACAACCACCGGGATGCTCTGCTATAAACCTTTGGTTGTCCATTGGTCAATTGGTGCGTCGCTTGCCGCATCATTTACTTCATGCAAAGCGGGTTGGATTAACCCCAACAACCTACGTCGCAATTGGTTTTGGTGGGCTTTCCAATGTTTGCCATCTGATTGCTGACGCAGAAGATAAAGGATTTTGCGACGGTCGTGAATTGGTGCAACAAACCCGTGATTTATCCCAAATTCTCGCAACTCTTCAAGATATTGCTTTGATGCACCAAATACATAACGACGAGCAGGATGGGTTGATGCATGTGCGTCACGAGAAGTACGGCAGTCGTCGCCCGAAATACAACATCCCGGAAGGATTCGATTACTGGCAGATTGCTTCCACCCTGCGGGTGGGTGAGCGGTACCACGACGATGATTACCTGAACGTTCGCTAAGGGAGAAATGAATGACCCGCCACGTCCTCACCCAGATCGCCCACGGTCGCAAGGTGTCCGATGACGCCCTCGCGTTTTCCGACCTGACCCGTGCATTCATCATCAAGTATGTGCGCTGCGACGCTACCGAGCAGGATATCAAGAACGAACTCGCGGAAACCTGCAATAGTGTCCATTCGTCCTGTTCCCGCGCCTGCCCGGTATTTGACTATGCCGATGGCAAGGTGCCTGACACCGAAGGCAACGGCTGTGACTGTTTCAAGAACGGCGCCAAGATGTACGATTTCTTACGAGAGGGATAATCTCGGCGGTGCGAACCACAGCCGTGATCTCGCTTCCCGCCTTCACAATCGCTTTGTATGGCAGTTGACTTTCATGCCAGCATGACCTTGAGTGCATTTTCAAGGGTGGCGCCTTTAGTAGAGCAGAAACCAACCGGGGTGTCTGGGTAGTATCGCACTTCCCACACGTGGTTGGTCATGAGCGCCTGAAGGTAATCATCGTCGCTGATCCACTCCCGTGCGTCATGCTCCGCATGTTCAAGAATCAGATCGCCGTAGATTTCGGGCGAATGCTCGTTGAAATTAATGTAGAAACTATTCGGTAGACCACGAAGGGCGCGTTCAATCAGTTCCGCGACCGCGCATGGTTCGCCATTTTCTGGTCCGCCGAGCGCGCTCGCCAGCGTAGATGCAAGGCGGTGATACGTCCGGGTGTCGCCATCGTACACGACTACCTCCCAAACGGCGTTGCGCTCCACCGCAGCCTCATAATCGACCCATTTATCAGCACTGGCGTGGCGATAGCATTGCTCGATGGTTTCGTACACCGACCAATGATCGTTATAGCTAATATAAAGCTGTTTAGTGGGGTCGGCAAATTTCAGAATGAGATCAGTGATGGTGGTCATTCGACAGCTTCCTTGCACGCATCCCAGCCAAGCATGAACCAGTATTTGGCAGTAATTACATCGCTTCCAAACTCTTCATTTTCTTTTGGCGCCAGACCGTTGTTCTCGCACTCTCGCAAAAACATTTCCCACTGAACATCGGTCATTCCCTTACGCATGGGTTTCTTTCGATACTTCATATTGAAGTGTTCATCCATGCGCCCGGCGATGTCTTCTTTGAAGCTATACGTACACCCGCCATGATCGAGCGTGATCACATGGTCATGCTCCAAAAATTTCTCTTTTGGGGTATCTGCCCAATTGATGTCATTACCTAGTAGCGACTTGGTATAGCCGTTTTCGGTCAACCAATCTGTAATCTCCTGACCCGTGGGGAGTGTGATGTCAAGTGGATTGAGCATTTCTCGCTCCGGTATAAACACGTCATACCGAAACGTTTCACAGAACCACTTTTCAAGTTCAGTTGGTCCGCGTCCCATATTATCCTCCATTTCTTAGAGGATGCCATGGTCGTTTATTTAATGGCAATTTAAAACAAAAAGGGCGGCAATTCTTGCCGCCCTTTTGTGTGTGGTGATTGATTACGCCTTGCGGACGTAATACATGTTCACGGTGTCGATAATATCGGTCAGGTATTCGAAATGGGTGGCGATCTCGCCGTAACCAGCCGAGTGACCATCTTCCCACGCCTTCCGCCACACCACCTCGCCCAGCGCATCCCCCAGCGTGACCCCGTGTTCCGCGAACAGGTCCGCCTTGAACTGGGCTTTCAGGCGCTCGGTGTCGGTGTTGTAGGCGACCTTGGCGGTGCGCTCGGCTTCCTTGTCCTGTTCGAACTTCTGCTTGGTCGCGGACAGCGAAGCCATTTCGTCGGCGGTCAGATCACGCGCCGACTTGCGCAGAACGGCGGGTTCCACCACACGGCTCGGATAGGGCAGAGTGGTCTTGTAGGCACCGGCATTGATTTTCTCGCGAACGCTGCTCATGATCGTCTCTCGTCTCTTGTTTCGACGTTAATACTACCATACAGCTTTGACTTGTCAATAGTGCAGCGTAAATATTTCTAGTACCCCACCGCCTCTATCGTGTCTACTATGTCATATCCTTCATCGAGACAGATTTTCTCGATGACATCAAGACCGATATATGCATGAAGGATACGGTCATCCTCTTGGGTTTCGTAATTTCCCAATGTCTTCCATGGATCACGTCGGTCTAGTTCCGCCGCAAGGTCGGGCGTAACGATGTGGGCGTATTCATCTGGATCACGCCCACCCCGATAGGTTTCGATTACAATTACTTTCATGTACATCCTTAGATTTACCCACGGATACGTACCGTGGGTAATCTTTTACATGGTGTGGAAAAACGCTGGATTCTGATTTATCTGGCGAAGAAGTTCTAACGCATGGTCATGGCGTTTTTTTAGTTGAACTTCGGTGGCAGTTACCACGGATTGTATACCGACCATTTTGTTCAATACTGAATTGATTCGTGGATAAAAAGTCTTGTCATCTACTCCATGGGACTTGACAATCCGGAACATATTGTCCACTACTTTCTTGGTTTGAAATTTGTGTTCTTTCTTGATCTGGTCCGGTGTCTTGGCATTAACTTTTAATTGGCGCCCACCATCGGTGCTTGGTGTTTGCGGAACCGAAATAGATGGAAGTTGGACAATCCCGCTGCGAATCAGTTTAATCAGTTCGCCTTCTGCTACGTTTTGAAATGCGGGGATTTGTGCTTTTAGCGTGCATGCCATTTGGAATTCAGCAGATGTGAATTCTTCTGATGCGTACACATGTCCACCATCTTCGGCATTGGTGGCATACAAGGGGATAAAAAAACCCTTATTTTCAGCAGATTGGACTTCAGTAGTTTCGGTCAGTGGGGTTTCACCCTTTACGGTTGTTGCCAACCGGACTTCCTCTTCGATCTTGAGTATTTCTTCGTAAAGATCAGGGTCTTTAGGAAAATAGAAATAGCTATGCTGTTGATGCATGGAATCAAGAGGGATGCCATTTGTGGTTTGTTTATCAAAATCGAAACGAACAATTCGCCCAATTACCTGACGAATGAACATCGAAGTCTTGATATTACTTGCATAGACGATTGCGCGTAGACGAGGAATGTCTACGCCCTCGGCAATCATTTTGATTGCCACAACCCATTTCTGGTTTCCTTGACGGAATTGTTTGATTTTTTGTAGAGCATCTTCATCGTCTGATGAGATTAAAGATGGGCATTCACCGGTAATTTGTTGAACTTTTCTTTGGATTTCCGTTGCATGCTTAATATCGCGTGCAATTATTAACCCACCAGCCCGATAGTGGATTTTGCGCAACTCGTTTAGCTTTGCATCTGCATCGGTGATCATCTTGCTTATGATATCACTCTCGGCAATGATAGCAGTGTTGTACCGATACCGCCGTTCTTTTTCAGACAGAAAATCGGTAAACGTATGTTGATGAGTGCCATCCTCATCTTCCCATGTTGTAGTGCCAACATATGATGAGCAGTGAACACGACGACACACACCATCCACTATTGCACTCTTATACGAGTAAGCATAGTCCGATACATTAACACCGTCACGATATGTCACATATGGTATTTGGAGATTGTCTGAACGGAAAGGTGTACCGCTAAGCAACAATCTAAATACTGCATTGTCGATTGCAGTTACTAATGCCTTTCCCCAATCTGCACCATCAGCTACATGATGGATTTCGTCACAAATAATAAGCGTCCGATTGCTTGAAACAAGCCGCCCAAGCAATTTAGCGTTGTCACCGGTAGCAATGAATGAATATGTTACCACATATCCATCTTTTTCAAAATTGCGCGCAAATGCCAACTTTTGTGGGGTGATGTCACCTTCGAGGGAAATCCCGAACTCCGCTGCATTTTCGAGCCATTGATTTTTTACTTGGAGCGTAGGAACAACAATCAGAACGTTGATGTTCCCACAGAGTTGTTTAAATGCATGTAAAAGCTCTAGGGTGAGTGGGGTTTTACCTGCGCCCGGACATGCTTCAACCAGAAAATCGCGCTTTCCCAGTACGTATGAATTTTTGATCAGATCAATGCAGGTACTTTGCCATGGACGTAAAGTAAACGTCTTGTAATCAGTTGATGCCATTTTTGAGCCTTTCATGAGGTTACATGTTTTACATAATGCTTGCCCGTTAGATATGTCAGATGGTCCACCACATGCATATGGTGTGACGTGATCTGCGTGGAAATTGTCCTCGGTCAGATCAATACCGCATTCTGAACATTGGTAGTCTGCCAACAACAGTAGTTTGATTCGTTGTCGCGTCGAAAAACGTCGAGCCATGTACTGTTTCTAAGTAAGAAAAATTTTCTAGTCAATAAAATAGAAACCGTCACCAAATGCTATAAATACTATCTGCAACGCTCGCAAAGGAATGCAGATGAGTATTGATGACATCAAGCGGTATCGCCAGATCGTGAATGAAGATGTGGATACCAGCAAGCCAGAGAAGACCGAACTGGACGAAGCGGAAATCACCGTCACCATCACAATTAACAAGGATTTCGAGAACAAGAAATCTTTCTTGCGTGCCATGAAATATATGGAAAGCGCCAATGGTGGAGCCTACACCGAAATCTGCATCAAGAACGGCGGCGGCAAAAAGGAAAGCGCCATCGACGGTGACGGTAGTGACCGGGTAACCGTTGAGATCACCGGTATCGACGCCAGCTACTATGAGGAATGAAATGAATGATCTTGACCGCGTAAAAGAGCTTGCTGGTCTGCTCACCGAGAACGATTACAGTTCCTACCGCGAAGCCGAGTTCGGCAACAAGGTGAACGATGTTCTAAACGCTGCTAATGAGTTGAAGCATAAACTCGATACGTTGCCCCGACCGCCATCGGTGGAACGGCAGCACGCGGATGCCATGAAGGCGATCATCGCCTATCTTACCGATCTGCGGAATCACGTTGATCGCAACCTACGTCGGTGAGAGAAATGGCAACAGAAGAAATGCGGCGTTTGATTACGCTTGCAGAAAGCGTCCTTCGGGTTGAAGGGTTTATCGGAACTATTCGCGTACTTCGAAACCCATCTTCCGCCGAGTTTTGGAACTATCTTACTCGTTCCGCGTATAAAGAAGTACGCGGGTTGTGGGATGGTGGTAAAGATTTTTTCATTTGGGACAGTTACGACGATCATCACGAGCAAATGGCGCCCGAACTCGGGTTGGATATTGGTCTGTGTAGTCGTCTAATTCTTGGAATAACTTCTATTGGTAGTGGTTTACCACCACGTTCAGATGATCAGTTAATTACTGAGGAAATGAACATCTTGAAAACGTGTCCATTCCTTCAGCGTTTGTATGCTGGAAAAACAGTTGAGTTATACCCCTATGATCCATATGATTCGTCATTACAAGAAAAACGAATAGAGCATACGTACTGAGGGATTTTAGCTTACAAATTACAAACAAATCCACAAGTTCAACAAAGCGAAAACCCCAGGTCGATGCATCGACCTGGGGTTTTCTTTAACCGAGTGCGGTTGGGTTGATCTGCATCGTGAGATGCGTTGACCAACCGTATCTTGCGACCCCGGCAGGGGCTTCTCGGTTACAGGCATTAATATACAGTTTTTATGGTATTTGTCAAGGCTAGGTAGCGCCTAAATATGTGTAAATGAAGAGGCATCGGATGAAACTAGCTGAAATACTTACTGAAAAAACGGTTGACACCCTACATATTGGGAATAATTGGATGCGATTGCTCACGAAACCATCAGCCAAGGTAATTGAAGGAGAATGTAACCGCATTCTAATCCCATTGTACAAGAACAATTGTGACATCGACAGCGTGTCGCTTCGTGGCATTCTCGTGAAGGATGGAACACCATATCTATGGGACGGACATCATGCAATCCATCAAGAATTAGTCCAGCAGTTGCAGTTGGACCGGTATGAGATCACCACATTTGAATGCGGGTTTGGGACGGAATCCTGCTTTACCCGACAGGGTGGTGGGGGGTTTGGGTTCTTTGCCCAGAACGCCGGTCCCCTTGAGGAAAGTGCTTTCTATCCGATCCTGATGAAAGGTTTGGAAGCAGCCCGGATCAAAATGGTCGAGTTCCGCGCTCGTGTTGATCCCGATACCCTGTATTAAAAATCAACCTGGGCGCCCAGATAGTAATATTTTTATGAAATATGCAATAAATTATGATGGGGGTGAGTATGTCTGTTGAAGATATGCGTCGTCTGGCTCTATTGGTGGAAAATGCGGGTAGTGTTGATATGGAAACGCTTCGTATGGTTCGAAATTTTCTTGAACCGTTATGGGGTGCATGGAAAACCTCACGTCGTTCTGGTTGGGAAAATCGTGAAAGAGTAGCACTTGGAATGTGCCGTTTCACTGCCGCATTTTTGAAACCGATTTTGGATGAAATGACCGGGCACAAATGGTCGGTTGTTGCAGGTTTTGCAGATTTTCATCTACTTGATCCCGGATGGGACAAAAAGAACGGTAGACCGGCAACCGCGTTTGCAGCAGAAGATGGTGTAGGCGGAATGATTGATAAGAACGGGAAATGGCACGATCATTATTGGTTGACTGATGGTGCGACCATTATTGATTTGACAGCCGATCAATTTGGGTGGGAACCTGTAATTGTTACACCAGTGACCGATGACCGATATCTAGTAAATTGGAAACCATCAATGGTGAAACAGCACCTCAAAGATGTGTCACAACGCGCCGCCGAGTGGCGCGAGAAATGGGAAAACGCCCGGTAATACCGGGCGTTTTTGTCAGTGGGGATTTTCTCGCCAACGCCACATTAATCGGGATGTAACGGCGAGATAAGTACCTACAAACGGGATCAACGCATATATACCTTGTGCGTAAGCCAACTGCCCGTAGAAATTACGATTTGTCCCTAGTAGTGCCGCTATGCCTAGCAGATATAGTGCAGGCAATAGCCATGCCGCCAGCAGCGCCAGCAACGAATACCATCCAGCCCCTTGAAGGAAGGCGCCGACCGGTAATGCGAGGTACCAGATCGTCGTAAGCATCAGCACTCTACGCCCGTAGGATTGAACAACTACACGTTCAATGTAACGCGCCGGATAATATTCACCACCGTGTTTTCGATTGACCGCGAAATTTAGCGCACTGGTCATGATCTCTTCGGAGATATGATGGCGGGCTGCGTAATCACTGATGAAGGTTTTCACCTCATCAGAGGTTTTGAAGCACGGTACCGCATCCATGGCATCACGGAGTTGGTCACCCAGGCTGTCAACCAAGGCTTCCTGCTCTTTGTCGAGGTCGAAGTATGCTTGATGTTTGGTGTGATAATTTCCGGTCATTTTCTGTTCACCCAGGAGAACCATGCGGCACCCGCCCCAAGGGCGAGCATCGTGAAACCAAACATACGAATATTGTCCTCATATGGGCCAAATACGTATGCGAAGAATACGCCCATCAAACCCTGAATAAGCATGCACGCGATGACGATGATGTGAGCTAAATTCTTGGTCACGGGAACCTCAGTTGTAGCGGCGGAAGCCGTGTGCTTCCCCTACGTTCAGGCAAAATTTCTTCTTTTGGAAGAACACGCCATTCTTAAACGTATCGATGTCGAACCGGATACCAAAACCTTCGGCACCACGTTGGATATCGTCCGGGCGACAACCAGTGAAGAACACTTCATCGCAATCCGCGTAGATTGCGTGCCGCATTCCAAACAGTTGCTCCGTGATGGTTGCTCCCGCTTTTGACACAAAAGTGCGAAAATCTGGACGTGATTTCAGGAGGCATTGTGGATGATTAATACATCCATACAATGCATTCATGAATACCTTGCATGCGCCCCGCAAATCATCGTTCATTTCATGTTTGTTGGTAGTGTACGTATGTACGACGTAAGCCAGGAAGCTGTAGAAATCCTTATAGTTGGTCGCAAGCTGGTTCTGATGTTTCAGCATTAGGTTGATGAAGTACATCCGGAACCCGAGACGGTACACCGGTTGAACTAACAACCCGCACACGTCTTCTCGAAGATCGACAAAGGATTTACCGGTATCATTTACCGCACAGGTAGCCACAAATTCGGCGTCGGGATGCTTGAAGATTCGGTCGATGACGGTGTTGACTAACGTCAACGGGGGCATTGCTGGATTGGTGCCTTTGAAGGCGTCGCGTAGATCACGCATGGTTTCACCATTGAAGTTATCGTGGCTACAGCCCTGAAATTATCGCGCTGTCTTGGTGGTTGTATCCGTCATCCTTTTGGTCATGCAATTTCTTTCTCAGAGAAGCATTTCGAGCTAAATACCCAGACGCTTGGAGGTATTTGAATGTCTGCTGAAGAAATTCGTAAGATGATAACCCTGCTCGAAGGAATTACCCGAGTAGAGGAAACCACTGAAAAACCTGCATTGCATAACAAATTTTGGATCAACATTCGAGACGGGCGTATGATCAAGTGTGACCCCGAACATAACCGGTTCGTGCTTGCAAATCAGGATTTATTTGGTGTTGATTTCACCTCTCTCATTCCAGAGAAAATTCGTACCAAAATTGAAAGCGGTAAGGGAAGTTATCCCGCTAATTGGTTTGCGTTAATCACTAAAGAATTAGGAGAACGCGGCTGGGTTCGTGCGTATTATGGATCGCGAAAAAAAGAAATATCTATTGATGCATTGACTATGCGTGACGCACATAAAGGTGCGCGTATTTTGGCTGATATGTTTGGTGATGTTCGTATAATTTCCATTGATTTAGAGCAACCTCACCAAGTGAAACAAATACACGGAAAACTAGCGGATCAGGTTTACTTCATGATCGATAACCCGGAAACAATTGAACGTTTTATCAAGACCGGGCGATATAACCCTCCGTGGCTCTCGGAAGACCTCTGGCATGGTAGTCCCCATAGAGTGGATCAATTCAGTACCAGTAAAATTGGTAGCGGGGAAGGTAATCAACATTACGGATGGGGTTTATATTTCGCCACTGCCAAGGAGGTCGCAGAATACTATCGTGATGAAGTCTATGATATGGATGCACTTGCGGCGATTAACAAAAAAATGGGCGATCTTGTGCGGGAAATGCGAAAGTATGAGAAAGGGTACCGCCAATATAGTGATCCGCGTGGGTATGAGTTGGCCGCCGAATACGATAGACTAATGGATGAACGTGCCAATATGCAAAAGTATTTGTATCACGTCAATCTACCAGATTCGGAGGATTTCCTGTATTGGAATGACCCGCTCGACAAGCAATCATGTTTTGATAAAGTAACTGATCTCCTACATCAACACGGTATTACCCGAATTGGATTTTCGGCGACGGGCGAGGACGCTTACAATGCATTGTCCAAAGCGGTTGGGTCGGACAAGGCGGCATCATTGGCGCTGTTGGATGTTGGCGTCCCTGGCATTAAATACCTTGATGCGATCAGCCGTGGTTTCGGACGGGGGACATACAATTATGTCATCTTCGATGATCAACATATTAAGATCAACAAAGTGGAGACTAATCGTGTCTGATGAAATGCGCCGTCTTGTGATGTTATTGGAAAATGCGGGGGCGGAACCCGCCTTCGGGAATTTCTGGTTCCGAGGTCAGTCTAACGGAATGTCCACGCGGTTTCTGGGTAATGTGTGGTCACGCCCTTCGGCAGACCTTCCGGACGAAATCAATGCTCTGTTTAAGTATACCAACCGCATTTATCGAATTACCTCAAACTTCGAATTCACTATCCGCCGCACTTATGAGGGTATGTCCAATTGGGGGTTCGGTGTTTATGTGACCAACCGTCTTGATTGGGCAAAGCGGTATGGGTCAACAATTGTCGTATCGTCAGTTGATCCGGAGTCTATTTTGCACATCAACCACATGGACTTTGTGAATGGTGATGAGAATACGGCTGGCGGGCTGCTGAAGAAACGCCTGGAAGCCCATAGCGATTCCATCCGCGAACAAGCCCCGATCATGTCCAAGGTGGTTAAGACCATCAAGCGGAACGCCAAGGCGTTATTCGTTCAGACTGATGAGGATGGTAGCGGGCAGATGTGTGTATTCAGCAAAGCGGTAATTCAGGCGCGGTATTGTTTTGACCTCAATGACGAGATGTCCGATGAAAATGAATGAGGTAATTACCGAGGGGCGAGATGCCCCGCTTTATCACGGTACGTTATCCGCTCGTTATAAGATCGTATCAATTCCGGATGTCAAAATTCCCAGGGCATCCCCATTAGCGAATAACTCAATAGTTCGGGTGATATAAATGAAAAGGGCGGGAGAAATCTCCCGCCCTTCGTTTGCCCCATGTTTAATCACGGGGAGCCGCGTTCCGCACCACCACGCATCCCGACGTGGCAGTGCTGTCCTTACTGACCTGAGGTTCCTTCTTTTCCAGAAGTTCCAGGCGCCCTTCATCGAACCACACCGCATCGATCAGCTTGCCGTCACGAAGTTCCTGGGGCTGAATGGCATAACGGCGCATACCATTCAGATACTCGGCAACGCCGATAGCCATGCCCTGGAAACCCGTGATCGTGTCACGCATGACCGAACCCATCAGGTTCTCAGTCTCGGCGTCGCTGATACGCTCATAGAGCTTGGCGAACCCGTCATTGGTTCCAGCGGCGGTAATGACTTCGATGCGCTGCTCATCGAACAATTCATCCAGAACGGGCGACCCGTCCTTCAGTTCGGTCGGCTGTACCGCGATATGGATACATCCATAGAGCCAGCGGATGCGTCGAACCGCGACACCCTCGAACTTGGTGATCGAATCCCTTACCACAGAACCGAGCGTAATCATCTGGCGTTCCCCTAGTGAGTTAGAAAGTGGTTACTACCATGGATTATATAAGTGGGCAAGTCTGAGTTTTGTAATTCATGAATTATTTTAGGCAATAAAAAGGTGGCGAAGTTGCAACTTCGCCACTTTTCCACACGCCAACTGCGGTGAGCATGATCGAGGTATTACTTATACCGGATCATGCGTTTCGCATCAAGCCAGCTTGAGGTTGCCTGCCGAGGTCTTACCCCGCGAGGTTTCCAATTCATAGGAGAGCTTCTGCCCTTCCTTCAGGTCGGTCAGACCGGCTTTCTGCACCGCCGTGATGTGAACGAAAACATCATTACCGCCGTCAGAAGGCTGAATGAAACCAAAACCCTTGGTGGTATTGAACCACTTAACCGTACCAGAAGCCATCAAAATCTCTCCACAAGTCTGGCGACACGAGTATGCATCGCCCCACTACGTTGCCATGGGAAAAAATCGTTGGCAAGAGAAACTTACTTCACCCGGAATTTGTTGATCTGGTTCTCATCCCAGAACACATAGGCGCTGTGCTTGTAACCACCGCCCATACTAATGCCCCCAAGGTATTTTATCCCGGTGTAGCCGAGGTCTTTCAAACCGCGCCGAATGCCCGTCTGATTGTCGTGCAATGGACTATCAGCGGTGATGGATGTCCATACACGCCGGAATGACGGGAGGAATCCACTTCCACTATCAGGGTCGTCTTCAATACCTTGCCGCTCGTACTGCTTGATGAAATCCATCATGGCGCGGGCAGTGCCGCGATCCCCTACCCGCACAAGAATATCATTCAAGAGATCAACGACTTTTTCGGGGATTTCCTCATCAGCATTGAGACAGTTGTTGACTATCGCCTCAGGTAGCTCGAATACCGCAACTTGACCACTATGTTTCTTCTTACGGATGACTATATCACCGTCCAGTTGTTTACGTACCTCCACGGTGGGGGCAAGTTTCTTCCATAGCTCAGTGGCAAGTTCGATACGCTTTGCGTATTCTTCCTGCGCCACGTTGTTGGTTAAATTACCCCATTTAGTGCCGTTTGAGAATTCCAACCCGTTCCGACCCCAGGTGTGTATTCCTGTTTCAAGGGTTCCATCAAGATTCATCCACTTGGCTTTCTCATAAATCCAGTGGTCAATGGCTTCTTGCTTTGTGGTTTTTGATCCACCCGCAAATTTATAGATGATGTCACCGCCAGTTTGAGCGCCTTTCGCCATATAGTCGTTGGCCACGCGCTTATTGTCAGTCAGGTAGATGCCTTGCCCAAACAAAGCCATCGGATCGGCTTTGCTCAAACTGAAGGTTTTGATGCCCTGTGAATCGCCACGAAAAAGTGTGACGAAACCGGGCTTTGCTTTGGTGGTGATTTCTACAATACGCATGATCCTATTTAGTACGCATCCGGTCACTGCACATCTGTTGGATAAATACATCAAATGTATTGTGAAGGAAAATTACATGCGCGAGCAGATGCGAAAATTAATCAATCTTTTAGAAAGTGATAACAACCATCACATATCCACAACCGATGCGTTAAAAGAGCTTATAGATGCAGTGAAGCGTACACATCCAGACCTCCACGAGAGGGAAGAACTACACGATCTGGCACAGGCAGTTCTCGCCGCAACGGCAGTATTTGTTAAGGCAAAAAATGAGGAAATTGGTGTGCCTCGCCTGCCACAATAATTGCGTATAAGGCATCGTTGATGAATTATTAGGAAGAATCTATGTCTGCTGATGAAATGCGTCGCTTTGTAAAGCTTCTTGAAACCGCCAATAATTATTTAATGGAAAATGACTTTACCCCCTTCAACGGTGCGGTGAAATTCACCGATTGGACACTTTTCATCGATGCGATAAAGCAAGCAGTGACACATGGGTTCACTACTGAGGAAGAGCTTTGTGGTTATGTTGGATTGGAATACCCGCGTTACCAACGAGTGGTTCAAACCGCAATCAATAATTGGCGTGACAGTACATCTACTTCGTTACTCCATGGCATTGCCCATATCAACCTCGATCAACCTCGCGCGGGGCAACAAGTGTTTCCTGACGTGATGTGGCAAACACGGTTTATCGCCATGCTTGTGCGTGAAAAATTAATAGGAAAATTTCACATTCAATTCATCAAGAACTCCGATCAAACTGACAAACCATTTCTTATGGTACGAGGGGAGCATGCGTTAACAACTGAAGATAAAATCCTCACCCAATTCCTTCAAATTCTCTATCTTTACAATTTTTACAATCACCACAAGCAAACGACCACGAAAGTAAAGCTTCCAAGCTTCATTTATCGTGGTGTCCGCGCTCATGATTTATGGCAGCATGCAAACTTAAAAGACATTGTTGGGGAAATCTGGAAGCGTGATCAAAGCCGAGAAATGAATCGCCGGGATGTAATCAATGCACTATGTGACTACATTATTAAGAATGGTTTGAATAAGATTGCAGAAGGACGCATCTTCTCATTTACGGCTTCAATTCCAGTGGCAAAATACTTCTCGAATGGTGAAGGGTTTATCCTTCGTGTTGATCCACGCAAGGTGCATATTCTCACGTCTGAAGTGCATGATCCGGAACGGATTGGTGGTAAGGATTATGTGTCAAACAAGAACGAGCGGGAATACATCATTCGCATTCCGGACGACTACAGATTCACCAATGACGACATCATAATCAATGATCAAGAGTATTTCATTGCTGAACATAACCCGCTCTGTGTTGCATTGTTCGATCACAATGATAAAGAAGCCACCTACACGTTGAACGGTGTGGATATAACGGCTAAATTTAATTGGAATTCGTCTGGTACCAAAGGATCGCTCAGTTTTAATTGGGATAGCCGCGTCCAATTTAAACAGTACCATGGATTTGACCCACTCCCGACTGAAGGAAATCTTGATCAGATTTCCAATTTCCAGATTCACCGCGTAAAGGCATGGTGAAGATTAGGAGGTATCCATGTCTGCTGACGAAATGCGCTATTTTGCACAACTTCTTGAAAACAAACATCATTGGGACATCCATGATGCCAATATGTTTTTAAAGACTATTTCCGCGCTACTTTCAGAGTATGATCTGACGGCAACCATTGTTGGTTCGGTAAAACAACGTGGGTTTTCTACCAAAGACTTGGATATTTTTGTCGAACCCAAGTCGGGGATACCAAACCATGAGTTGGTCGGTGGATGGATTTATAACGTTCTGGTACCAGCAGTTTCCGGGGATGAAAAACCTAGTGATCCAAATCCATATACAGATGATATTGTGTTTGTGAACATCGGTTACAAATCCAAATCGATTGATATTTTTTATAAATTGGCGGATGAATAATATGCGATTAGTCGAGATAGAGCAGAAACGCGACTTGATTACTATGTGGCATGGTGGGCGCGAACTTGAGTATTCTTATCGCGAAATGCTCGGAAATAAGAGCAAGCAAATGGAATATGGACCCGGCTTGTACCTAACAAATTATTATTCCACCGCGTACAAATACGCAAAGGGTGGTGGAAAGACTTTCTTGGTGACTTTTCGTAGCGGCACCAGCATTGACACGGTGAACATCTCACTTGAAACCGCATTTGAATTCATCAAGCGTCATCGACTAGCGAAGAAGAGTGACTTGGTGGCGTACATTAAACGCAAATATGAAGGCACCATCAACCTTGAACAGTTGATGAACCTAATGATCAATTTTGAAAGCATGACACCGGGTACATCTTCTGACGTGCGCCAATTCATCGTTGATCAAGGCGCGGATTATCTAGTGTCACATGGTTACGGTGGGTTCTCCGACCAAACCATTGTGGTGATTTTCAACCCAAAAATCATTACTAAGGTTGAAGCGGTTCCAGCCATAAAGGTGACGACCGATATGCATCATTTGACGCCTATCTTTCCTTAGGTGTTTTGTTTTCAGCCTCGTAAATCGCTTTGTCCCGTTTATATTCCTCATACCATTTTAGGGCTAAATTAAGTCCCTTGCGTTCCTGATCCGACCAATGGGCATATGTGATCTCGCGGGAAAGTAATTCCTCAAACGGATCGTCAGTCTCACCAAATTTGAATGCGCTCATCGTTACCATACCTACATTGCTCTTGTTCAAGGTAGCATATGTCAGGATCAGGATTGGGTCAATTTTCGTGGAAATTGAATGAGGCAAAGTAATCAGGATATCTTAATTTCATTATTCGTAAATGTTCACGCCGTGCTTTCATGTGTTCGACACAGAGGTCTGGGTGGATACCAAGTATTGCTATGGTATCAAAAATAAAATCATTAATCGGAAGTCCGACAACGAAGTCATCGACGGTTAGAGAACGTCCCAGGCGGGCTTCCAGACATTTCAAGCAAAGGATTTCGGTGGAAAGTCCAATCCCTTCCCACAAATGGTCATGAACCATGTACGAGTGTGCAAGATAGCCCTTACAACACTCGCACAGGTCCATACGAGGGCGTTTACCCGTGAGTGCCATTCGCAACCGTGCTGTCGTCGGTATCCGGCTCAAAGGCTTCAAACCGCTTCTCGCCATCCTCATCGTCATCACCATCCTCATTGAGGATATCGAGGTGGGAAACGTAATTCTGCGCTTCCACGAAAACCTTTATAACCGACGATATTTCCTTCAGATCGCGGTCGATCTGGGACACCAAAGCTTCAATATGTTTGCTGCCGATTTTGTCCTTGAAGTCCAGTGAAACGAGGACGATGATTTGGTTCGGACCATGATGAATGGTCACCAGTTCATTGATACGTTCGATGCCGGGTCGTTCGCGAAGCGGTTCGCCATCCTGCTCGAATTTAAAATAGTTGGCATTCAATACCACGCCACGAATACGTTCCAGCGTGACCGGATCAGCCGATTCACCTATTTCCAGGCTGTACAGTTTCCGCAGCAACACCGCTGATACCACAAGCAGTAGGACGGAAATCATGATCGTACCGCCTGCATCCCACAACGGGTTGCCGGTATAATATGCCATGGAAACGCCGACAAATGCGATGGTAAGTCCGACCAATGCAGCAGTATCCTCAAAAACGAGGATGATGTCAGCCGGGTCTTTTGATGCGCGTACCGCACCTACTAATGACAATCCGGGAAATTTTTCTTGAACTTCGTCAATGGCACCCTTGAGCGCCCAGGCTTCAAATGCCATTGCCCCAATGATGATGCAAAGCAAAATCACCAGACGGGGGATTTCAAAACCTACGACCATGACCGGCGCATAGTTGATCGGTTCTGGATGCATCCATGAATGAATGCCTTCATACCCGGTGAACATCGACCCCATATAGAAGATGAACGTCGCAATGATCACACCGAAGAAAAATGGCGCCTTATGATGTCCTAGTGGGTTTTTCTCACTGGCGGGTTTCTTCGCCATCCAACGACCCACCAGAAGAAGAAGCTGATTGAGGGTGTCAACGATGGAGTGGATACCCTCGCCAATCATGACGGATGATTGACATGCGATACCACCGCCAATTTTGAAGATGGCAATACCGATATTAGCTAGGGCGGATCGGTAAACCGCCACGTTACTCGAATGCGACACCTGATTGAATCCGTGGTTGCGAAGGGGTTTATCCTACCCAGCCACGACAAACATGTCAATGCAATGCCGCAAGAACTTCTTCGGGGGTTTCGACAAATTGAATTCTGTCTCGCAGTGAAATCGGCGCAAGACGGGCTTCAATCATACGTTCTATCAAATCTTTCACAGGAGAGAAAAAATCAGTTACGCAAATAATTGGCTTCGTTTCCGTTCCATATTGCGCTTCGGCCATAACCCACGTGACTTCATCGAACGTTCCAAAACTGCCGGGCAGCACAACATATGCTTCTGCCCGTTCACACATCAACGTTTTTCGGTGAATGATGTCTAATGCAATCACCATTTCATCGGCGTGATCCATATCCAGCGGCGAATGGAATTCCTTCAATGTTACGCCTAAAACGGTGGCGCCGTGCTGACGGAACCCCTTTGAAACCTCACCCATTAATCCACTTATACCACCGCCATACACCAAGTTATGTCCAGCAGCACCAAGAGTAGACCCAATATTGAACGCAAGTTTCTTATATTCAGGAAGTGCCTTATCAGACGCCCCACAGAAGATTGCAATATGCATAAATATTCCTCGTTAGCAAAGCCATACCGGAATATTTAGCACATGAAAATTCGTGATCTGTTTGAAGCCTACGACTTTGAAGGCGCCGAGAAATATACTGGCATCGACCGTGACATTTATAATTGGGTACGGAACGAGCAATATCTTGGGTGGTCTGCGTCTGAAATCGAGGAAGCTAGGAGTAAATACGGTAACGTTCCGGTTGGTACGGTATATCGTGGACTCAAGATTAATAATCGCGATCTGCTTGAACGACTTGAGAAAATCAAGTCCAATGGGGGAACACTTCCATTAAATCTCGAATCCGCCAGCCATAATTACAGCGAAGCAATGTCTTTTGCACTATACGTCAAGTCATACGATGAAATGTCCATGATGTGGGAACTGAAAGACGCCATTGAGCGCGGCTCGGCTGGACTTTTTGGTTCTGCATTGGTGTCGTTGCGTCCATCCCCAGAACAGGTCATTGTGAAGACGTACAAGGATGGTGACGAAACCAAGGTTAATCCACAGTGGCGCAAACCTCCCTACAGCCTTGAACAAGAGATTATTCTAAAGGGAGAAATTCCAGTTGTTGCCGTTGAGATTTTTTATCCGTTGACCAAGGAAACGTGGCGGGAAACCCTAACTACACAGATCACTACACTTGACGCCCTAACAAACGACTTTATCCACCGTTGGCTGGATCGCAAAGTTTCAAAACCAGACCTTGATGCATTTGGGCGTGATTTGTTACCGTCATTGGTCAAGTCCGATGATGATGTGGCGAAACTGTTCAAAGTTGGGACACCTTTCAGCGACGATGTGGTGTGGGAATTGCCTTTGGTTCACAAATTTGTCGAGAAATACATTGATAAAGATTCTGGGAACTTGATTTACAAAGGTGAACGCATTCACGTACCACTCAAACAGTTGCGAGCATACAGCCACCGTGCCACCGGGATGGAGGCAAAGTTTAAATCACTTATTAGTCAATGGACACCGGAGCCATTGGTCAGCAATCACCATCATTTTTGGGTGATGACACATTCTGCTATTTTGAACGACATTGCTGCAATGGTTCGTATCAAACCGGCGCTGCTGGATAAGTTTAAAAATCACCCCACCCTTCGTGCAATCAATAACCAGATTATTGAAGCGGTCAAAGATGTGGTAGATACCACCGAGAATAAATTTACAGATGACCGTATTGCTGAGGATTTCTTACAGCAAATAGAAGTCACCGTTCAAATGCTTAAATACCTTCACCCTCTTCTGTTTGATGCCCGTCGAGTGATTGTTGCGATGGTTCAATACCTTGTTCAGCGTCTCGCCACACCTGGGAAAATAACCAAGCAAAAAGAACGAGCTATGTGGATACAGCAAAAATCTGTTGAGCGGTGTCTTGGGCAATTAATGGCGTTGAAGGATTGACGTTTCGTGTATCTCATTGTACCGTAATAACACTATGAGCAAAGCAATACACCTCTGGCAGATTGATAATCTGCAATCGCGCCCTCGCTACGTGATGATCGCTGGCGGTATCGCCTCCGGAAAGAACCACGTGGTGAAGGAACATATCCATTCCATCAAGATCATGGATGTGGATGATGTCATGGAGCGGATGAGCTACACCGATTACACCGGTGTGCAGTTTCACCACGCCATGCAGATCATCGGCAAAGAGATCGACATGATGATGGGACGCAAGGAATGTCTCATCGCCATGGGTACGTCGAGTAATCTCGGTAATGCTATAAACCGACTGCACTACGCGAAAATGATGGGATATACCACCATTCTCGCGTACATTGATGCGCCGGTCGAACAGGCAGTTTCGCAGAACACTGAACGTCGTGAGAAAGGCAAACGGTTTGTGACCGATGAAGAGGCACGAAAGATCGAACGTACCAATACCGGTGCGGCACAGACCGTGGCGGCTCTCAAAGATACCGCATTGGTGGACTATTTCGCCCACTATTTGAACATTCGGTGACACTGGTGGTGGATGATAAGACTGGGATAGCGATATGGGCAACACTGGTGGTTGTCGCCATATCGCTTGCCAGTATCTTTGGGGTGCAAAGCATTCTTGATTACACCCACCAACGCGATGATATGATCTGCCTTATCGCGCGGCTATCCCAAATTGGTATGGCGGTTGCTGCGGTAATAGGATCACTTGGGGTTGGGTACAGTGTATCAAATTGCTTCAAGAGTAGCATAAAAGATATACTCGCCCGCTGAAACCTTGAGGGTGTATTTTCCGAGGTCGCATACTGTCAGAACACTATCATCTGGTGCATCCTTGAGCAATCGCTTCAGGATTTCCTTTGCGTCTTCATTTGGTATGACCTTGCCCTGAATTTCATGTTTGGGATAGAACGACATCCCACAAGCGGTCAGGATGATACGGTCAATGGCATCGACATCATCAATATCAATCTCAAAAACCGCCATTTACCAACGCTCCCGTTTATCGAACGTGAAATCTAAGCCATCGAACTCCACATCCCACAACGCTACGATCATGAAAATTACCCAAAAAACCACTACACAGTAAATTGGCGTAAAAATCCACCACCAAGAAAACGTAAGAAACCCGGTGAGCTTTCCAATAATCAAAATTATTTGAAGTATGATGCCGATACGGTCCATTACAAATCCCTCTTGTTACGCGGGATTTTACTCAGCGGGTAAAATCACTTCAATTTCTATTTCACAAGAATTGAAGTGATTAAAACTTCTTCAATGATTTTGTGCCCAACTATCTTTTCAAACTCTACTGCAATTTTATCTGAGAATTGCTTTAAGCCTTTTTGGGTATTCAATTGACTCGGCGTAGTTCCGTGACAGATTTCAACTAGCACCGCACGAAGTTTTACTTTGTTACGTTCAAGGTCTTTTTGATCTCTGACCGCATCATAACGAAGTAATACATCAAGGTTAACCACCTTCTGACCACCCGCGAGGTTGGTTTCAATGTGATCTACGGTAAAATATTTTTCAGTTACCGTTTCTGGATATTCAACTGGTGTTTTTTTGGGCGTCGTCGGTGAAGTAACTTTTTGCGGTGTTGGGGTTTGTGCTTGAAAATCCGGCAGTGCCATACCAAGGGTTACACCCATAGCAAAGAAAATTGGTAATAAAATCCAAATGACAATTCGCGACCGTGGTTTTTGTGTAACGGTGGATTGTGGAACTGGATTAATTGATGGCGTATCAAACGCCATCAAAGATGGTTTTTTCTTACGAGTGGCGCTTAAAACCGTCGCGCCATGTTCTATGGTGGAAGCCAATCCCCTTAATGATCTGGTCAGTCTTTCGCCATCCAACGAGCCACGTTGATCATCCCTACTATCTGTTGAATCATCCTGATCCTCCGGGATATCGGTATCTATGTTTTCAGTGCCGGTATCCTGGGAATTATCCTCAGGAAGATCGCCTTCATATTCATCATTACGGTCAGCCATGGTTCACCTCACCAATATTTATCAGGCGAAGGTAAGGCGAAATCTCACAAGATCATCCTTCTTTGTCCACACCGACCAGTGAGTATGAACAAAGTAAACTTTTCCACGGCAGAAATTATTACACCACCATAGCATTTTTACGTTGTGCCAGGGTTCAAGGTTGTCAAGTTTCAGATGTGCAGGCAGGTAATGAAGGGCAGCAACATCCATGGTTCCGTGATCGGGGAAATCTTCATCATTAAACCAATGATCATGAACACTACTAAAGCAATTCCGGTTTGTTTCACTGCAATAGTCAATGTCATCCTCGGATCGGGAAAGGATGTCCTCTACGACGGTTTCATTCCTGATCAGTTTACGCAATAGAGCGCCAATTTTTTCACGTACTAATGGCGTTTGGATGGACAGACTAGGGGCAAGTGTGGCGAATGTCCGTACCCCATTATCAAACCAGAGGCAATCGTTCACAAAGTCAACTGAGTGAAGGTTGTCGCCAAACTCAAACGTGAAGTGATCCCAATTGATCACGTAATGACTGTCGCTAACAATCTTGTCATCAACCTTGTGCGGGATAGAGAACACCGCCGATACATGACACGGACGAATGTATGCAATCTCGGTACCATCGGTGGTGCTTGTGTCGATGGTACCGTTTACAGGATCAAGCGATTCCAGAAAATCGTGGATCGAAGAGGTCATGAGTCCTCTTTCGCCATTACCGCATTCGCGGCGTGGGCATATGGCACCCAAGCTTCCCACAGCTTGTATTTTTGCCCCTTTGGAATTACACCGCCAATTCCCTCCGACTCCTTGTCGGGGTCAACGTCATTGGCAACACACAGGGCACGCGCCAGAACTTCTGTGTCGGTACTGAATTCAGCAACCACAACATCAGCTTGCTTGAGCCAATAATTGGTATTCCAGTGGTGGACATTCACCGCGCGAGCAATGGCGCACGCAAGATGCCCTCGAAGGTCAATCGGTTTTTCAGCCTGTTCCGCCCAGGCATTGTTAGCCTTGGTGATCAGGTTCGCACCCCAATCATCACAGGGTTTATCAGTGTACACATACGCTTCAACGAGATTTCGTATCGGAACCGGCGGAAGGGTGTGCGTAATCGGTTGCCACCGGGACCATCCATCGACGCGCTCCCATGCCCGCGAAATGACATTGATAGCAGTACCAATCACCGACCTAAAATAAAGGAAATCGCTATCCGCCATCAGCGTGGTTTGATGGCTTTCCAACAAGTAAATGCAGCGGATTATATCAAGTTCCAACCCGTGCAGTACATCTGGCAGAACATTAACGGGAACTGAATGGATTGCCGCTGCCCCAAAATTAAGCTGATGAAAAGGTGACAAATTCACCGGATCATCGGCAATGGCGGCAGAAAAAATACGTTCGTTTGACATGTTTCCTCACGCGCGGATGATTTCGAACCGGCGAGCAGTATTCGGGCGATAGACCACGATGTGTGCTGGTTCGTTAGAATTCCGACGACGGTATATCATGGTTTTATTCCCACCGTCCATGGATAGCGTAGCGCAGAGGCGGGCATTCTGCGCGAACGGAATTTCGTATTTCCCCGCAGGTAGGGTGATATTTCCAGCAACCATTGCTTCTTCTGGGTAATCGTAGCAGTCAATGCGCTGATCCGCATAACCACGGGATTCAAGAAATTCAACCACGCTGCCGGGCATGTAGTCCATGTGCAACATCGTGCGGTTCAGCGCAGTTTCATCAACCGATGACACCTCATCGGCGTCTGGTGCCGAGGGGTCTTCCTTCGCACCCAACAGCATGTCGAACAGAAGGTCACGAGCTTTATTGAGAACAGCGGTCGTATCATTACCATCCACTAGGGTAACGGCAGTCGATACCGCATGCTCGACTTGAGGTTGTGATGCCCGACCACGAAAATCGAGAACCAGCTTCGACACCGCATCTAGCAGCATCTTTGCCTCTTCGCTCAACGTGGTAGTATCGTCTGGTATTGAATCAACGCCCAGTACCGACATGGCGTTTTGGATGCTCGATTGCAGCCGTAACTCATGGTTCTGGGCAACGATGGCATCCGCCTTGGTATTTGCCTCTTCGTTCTTCTTGGTGATGTAGTCGTAAACCCAGGTGTGATCTTTTTTGATGATCTCAACCGGTTCAACGTCTGGGAAGAGTTCCTTCAAGGTTTTAAGATGGCGCTCGGGGACGGCGACACAATTTTTGTTATAGCAGCATTCCCCGCCAGTTTTCTCCATAAAGGTCTGCCAGCATTCATCATCGGTAACGTTGTCCACAAATACTGCGATCAACTTGATCGGCTTGTAGGTCGCGATCAGATTAACCTCATTGGCGCTCTTGCGGATATCCATGACGCCCATGATGCTCTCTTCGCCACCAACGGAGGCGTCTGGCGTCTTTCCGCCCTGTACGGGCTTCTCAGCGAGTTTTTCTGGTATGCCGCCAATGACATCACCGATGGTAATGCGCTCGGCAGACGTTTCGGGCGCCAACCCAGTATCATTGATCCACTGATCTTCAGGACGCCCTTCGAACATCGCGGTCTGGTACTCCATACATTTCTGCTTGGAGAGCATCTTGATACCGTGCTTCGCAATGAACTGCGCTTGCTGCTGTTCGTCTATGTGCGAGAAAATGCGGACATGCTTCAGACCCTTGAATTCTGGACTGCTGACCGATTCAAGAACGGTGGTCGAACGGTACGCCTCGAAGTATTCTTCGATTTGTGGGCGCATGCCTCTCAACACATAGGCATGGGTAGCTTCTTTCACCCATACCGCAAACGCTTCCTTTTCGTCCCCGGCGCAAACGTTTGTGGTCACGCGATCATATGAATCGCGGCTTCCAAATGCGTAAAGAGGCATGTTTTACCCTCAAATCGTGGTTAGGCGGGGAGTGCCATAGTTCTTCTTGATTTCTTGAAGCTCCCCCTTGATGACCGAGAGAAGTTTTTTCTCAGAACCCAGGATTGCATTCAAATTGGCAATAGAACTGATTAGATCATTCAATTCCTTCTCGATTTTTTCCCGTTCCAACCCGGTCAGGCGGTTCAAGCGAAGGTCGAGAATGGCTTGTGCCTGCTCCGCACTCAGGGTGTATTTCCCACGGCTCAGCTTAGCAGTAGGTTCGACCAGGGTTAAGAACGGCTCAATATGTTTAGCTGACCAAGGCGTCGTCATCAATTTTTCTTTTGCTTCGGCGGGACTACCGGAAGCACGGATCATGTCGATGATTGGATCGAGATTTGCAACTGCCACCGAAAGACCAAGCAATACATGGGCGCGTTTTGATGCAGCATCGAGATCAAATTGGCAGCGGCGGGTAACCACTTCCTTGCGGAAATCGACAAACACGCGAAGGATATCAATAAGCCCGTAAATCTCCGGTCGCCCCTTATCGATAACCAACATGTTGACGCCGAAATTCGACTCAAGCGGAGTCATCTTGTACAGCTTGCTAAGAACATCATCCGGCGGCGTCCCGGCGCGAATCTCAATCACCACCCGGATACCATCGCGGTCAGATTCATCGCGAATATCGGTGATACCCTCAATCTTCTTGTCTTTCGCTAGTTCCACGATTTTATCGATCATGGCTTTTTTATTCACCTGATAAGGCAGTTCCGTGATCACCACACCCTTCCGGGCACGAGTCAGTTGTTCAACCACCGCTTTGCCGCGCATGGTTACACTGCCCTTACCCGTTTCAAAAATTTCACGAATGGCTTCGGGGTTGGTAATACTACCACCTGTTGGGAAATCCGGACCCTTGATAATTTTCAATAGATCGGACAACGTAATTTTTGGCTTATCAATATAAGCACATACACCGTCGATCACTTCAACTAAATTGTGGGTGGGGATACTTGTCGCCATGCCCACCGCAATGCCACCAGAACCATTCACTAATACATTAGGAAACGCTGCCGGAAGGACTTCTGGCTCCTGCTGACTGTCATCGTAGTTTGGACGCCAGTTGACTGCATTCTTTTCAAGGTCGCCCACCAAATACTGTGCTACCTTAGCAAGACGCGCTTCGGTGTTGTGATTTACAAAACCATTTCCAAAGAACGAGTGGCAATGACTATCTACCCGTATGGAATACACGTTGTCCTCTCCGTCCGGATCACATGTTTTGACTTCGGCATAATAATACCCTAGTTGGCGATAACGATCCACAATAGCATTATTCACTGTATCAAACAGTTGATACAGTTCATCGTAATCACGGTCCAATCGCTCATAGGTATCAATGTTCTTTTTCTCAAGCAACCAACGATTACGCTCGTTCGATTTTTTAATATTGCTGAGATAGGGAATACGATCTCGGTTGAGCGACCGCCCAGACCGACTGCGTTCCAACTCATTGAGAATTTGGGTCAATTTGGTTTGTTTTGTCCCGTAAAACCCAATTTGCTCTGCAAAAAGCTTACAGGTGTGGTAGTTCGAGATGAAAACTTTTGTTTCGTCCCGTTTCTCTGATGGTGCGATTTTCATGACAACACCAAACCCCAAGCACAAAAGTTGAATATCTTGGGCAAGTTGCTGGCTGATCGTTGAATACGTCAGTGTTATTGAATTTCGTTCCAATACGGATACCGAACCATCGCCTTCAAACAAAGCTTGAAGAAATTCCACTTGGGCAACCCGAGGGGCATTGAAGATAAATTCCGGCACCCGCTTGTAAGCAGAATAATCACCGACGATTTCCTTCAAGGGAGTATCATTGAAATGCGAGAGATTATGCACGTCAAATTCATACAGTGTTTTGCCACTCGGAAGAATACGGTCGTTGATATAATATGCTCCACCTACCACATCCTTATAATACGCCACAAAACGATCAAAGAATTCTTTGTCCGTGTTGTTAAATGTGACGCGGTTTGGCTGTGATGATCCTTCAGACACCAAGCACCCAGCCAAAAATGCGTATTTGCGAAGTTGGGCAAAATCCCCATCCATGTTTGTAGATGGGAAATCCCGCTGAATTGCGACCAGATCGCCGGGTTTCACCTCATCCAATAATTTCCACCCAATAACGGGAAGTCCTTCATACTGACCCATCACCAAAACTGGATGATTTCCAGTACCGCGAATCTTAAATCCTTCATAAGTCGTCAGTTTCCAAACGGGATGGACGCCGCAATTGAAGAATTTTGTGGCGGTATTGATCCGACCATCATACGACAGGACATTAAGGTTGATCTCGGCTTCATCCATCGTATCAGACAACCCGTTGATTTGCGGAAGTCGCCCATCAACCCATACTCGGGTATCCCCGGTGACGCAGTACCTCATAGCTGCCGGGGGATCGCCGTCGATTGAACCGAAGTTGCCCTGACCTTCGACCAGGGTCAGGCGCATCGACCAATCACGTGCCATACGTACCATGGCTTCATACACCGCAGAATCGCCGTGGGGGTGGTATTTACCAATTACGTCACCAACAATGCGGGCGGATTTGCGGAAAGGCTTGTCGTAATCATAGCCGTTCTCTTTCATCGCAAAAAGGATGCGACGGTGAACCGGCTTAAACCCATCACGGACATCAGGGAGGGAACGTGCCACAATGGTTGACATTGCATAGTCCAAATAGGACCGCGTTAGTTCCTCGTGGAGGTGTACGTCTTTGATATTCTCTTTCATTCTGAGCCTCTGTGTTGTGCCATTAAGTTTTCATAGGCATGTGTTGTCGTCAATAAATTCAGACAGGCAGTATTACCCGCCTGACAGGTAGTATTTATTACGGAACTATCGCATCAGATCAGGTAAACACCAGATGAGCGACATTCCTGATTCAACGACACATACCTAATCAAGCCGCGAGCGACTTGATCCCGGCAGAGGTATCTTTGGGCAACGCAAGCGTTGCCTCTCCACAGGCGTTGACTGATTGCTCAGTCGGTTCGGGCATTCCTTGCCCTACCAAATACGAATAGCCCCAATTGCGGATGTTCATGGCGGCATTCGCATCCCGATCCATTTGTAATCCACATGAGGGGCAGTTGTAGGTTCGTTGGTCCAACGGCATCTTCTGCCGATGACCACAACACGAACAGACCTGACTACTCGGGTCAAAGCGGTCGATTTGGACGAAATGTTTTCCTTGCCAAATTGATTTATAGCTCAATTGGCGTAAGATTTCGCCCCAACTGGCATCGGCTATCGCCTTCGCCAATTTATGGTTCCGCATCAACCCTTTGATGTTCAGGTTCTCGGCACAAATCACGCTGTAGTTCTTGGTTATCGAACTGGTGAATTTGTGAATTAGATCGGCTCTCTGATTTCGCACCTTGCGGTGTTGCCGATAGAGCCGTAATTGGCGTTTCTTTCTATTGGCACTGCCCTTACGGGACTTACTCAAACGGCGTTGCAAGCGACGTAGCCGCTTGGCTGCTTTCCGCAGATGGCGGGGATTCGCCACTACTTCGCCATCACTGGTCACGACCAGTTCCTTCAGCCCGAGGTCGATGCCCACCGTGGTATCGAAATCGGGAGCCACGGGTTGGTCGGAAATGTCGATCTCACAGACCACCGACATAACGAAGTGATCGCCGTCTTGGCTGACGGTGGCGGACAAGACCCGCCCTTCTGGCAACCGACCAGCACGGAACCGCATCGGTTCCATTTTGGGCAAATGGACAACGCCATTGCCGATCTCAAACACCTGATTGGTCAGGTAGAACGAATCTCGGTAGTTCGATTTCTTCTTGAAGCGAGGGAAGCCCTTGCCACCACGGAAGGATGCCTTCAATGCGCCGTCAAGATTTCGTGCCACTCGCTGCAATGAACAGGCGGGTGCCGCACCGAGCCAAGCCGTTTCTTTCTTCATCGACGGCAACATCTTTGCCATGTCTGTGTAGAAGAAGAATTTCTTCTCGGTCTTATATCGTTCTTGGTTCAGATAAAGCAAATGATTCCACAGCCAACGGCAATTGCCACCGAATTGCTTTAGCTGTTCGGTCTGGCTTTTGGTTGGATAGAGGCGTAGACGGAATGCTTTCTGTGTTTTCATCATCTGCTAAATAGGTCAAGCGGGACAGCCCCATACATCTGCTGGGGTTTCATCGGAGGTGAAGGTCCGATGATTACCGCTATTTCTATTTAGCAAAGATGCTCAGTTCGCCGTCAGATACTTGAACGGTAGCAGCCGACCCATGGATTGGGTCAAAATCAGGTCGAACCGCTCCATATTGGTGGAACGGCGAGTGTTCCAGCATTTGTCGAATCAACCAAACTACCTATGGGGTCTACCTGATCTGATGCGATAGTTCCGATTTATTATATAAATGCGGGGAAAGGTGGGTTTAGCGTGGCATTTCGTCGCGGGATATCCGACACAAATACCCATTATCCAAATTCATCAAATTGCGAATATTGATGAAGTATGTACCTACCGGATTCAGTCGGGCGATACGATAGCCGTGCTGGAAATCCTTTGTTCGCCCCTTCACGGTATTCGTTTCAATACGGTCATAGTCAAACGATACCTCGTCAGTAAACAACACATCGGTCATTTCTGTTTCGCGGGTTGTCCAATCGAGGTCTTCCGGATAAAAAATATACGTCGTCTGGTTGCCGGTCGGATGAAATCGCTGGAAATTTGGTGGAAGTTCAAAGATCACATCCCCATTAGGTTCACGACTAAACCAAATTTCCAGTGTCAGATGTTGACGGTCATGAAAACGGCTATGGGCAAAATCCAATCGTGTAAATTTGCTCCCGTAGACGATGAACGGAAAGATGTTGGTGGTATTTCCATCGATCATATAATGTCCGGTATCATTGAATTCATCAATGAGCTTTGTATTTTCCGGTAGGTACATCACATTCTCCAACTAAACTATATCTATTTACCATAAATACTGGGTACCGTGGAGGGTGTTTGATGCGAATACACGAAATTTTGACCGAAGCCGACACAATACGATTTGGACGTGAATACGCACGTAGATTGAAAAATCGTCAACATCTACTTACTCTACTTGCATCAAAGCCAGCATTGCGTGGGTGGACAACCGCAGACGGTGATGTCTGGGTGTGGGATGCCTATGCATTAACCCATAATTTTGTTGAACGTAAATTGCCAACGAGCGGTCTCGTGCCAATTTACTTCTGGCGTCACGATGCTCCCGAAGATTCATTTGAACAAACCGGCGGAAGAGATGCAGCAAGTGACTTGGGTGATTTCATCTTTGATGTCTGGGGTATGGGAAGTAAACAAGACGCGATTGCGCGTGCATTACAATCCCCCACCCTACACCGTATTATTGGGTCGGGCATCCTTGGTGAATGTGGCGGTGTTGGTAGAGTGGTTCGCGGGGTGAACACCACCGTAGACGTGGGTCCGGATGAGATATCGCGTCAGGCGGCCAAATGGGGCTTCGACGTTGACAAAGATGGTATCCCACCATCAATCTGGACCACCGTTTCTAAGACCAAACGAAACAAAAAACGCTCCAAAGTACGGGAAACGGTGCTTGCTCCCGCATCCATCCCGATTAAGGGGCGTCGAGCCAGTCATACCCCTATTACCCATCTATTAGACCGACCAATTGTCGCACGTATCCAGTTGTCGGTAGAAGTTCTCGGCGGGGTTGCACCTTATGACGAATTCCTTTATACTGGTGAAAGTGTGGATGAAGTGGTGCAAAACTTTACGTTAGATTTGCCAATCATTCATCAAGATTATGAGCAAAGAAGCCTGGAAGATCATAGTTTGGAAAGTGCAAGCAAACCTTTCTATGACGGTTTAACCCAGCTTTTTGTCAATGGTTCTTTAATTCCACGTAGTCATTCGTGGAGCCGACAACTTAATAACAAATTCAGGAATGTCACACTATGATTTCGATTCGTGTTCTTGATGGACATAAAAGGGTTGGTGTTGATTTTGATGGCACGTTGGTTGACGAGCCAAAAAGTTCGATTCTTGTTGATTATATCATCAAAAATTTCAAGACGACGGATTTCGTCATTGTAACTTTCCGTTCCCATGGAATGGAGAACGAGATTTGGCACATCCTCGAAATGGTACATGGTAAAACGGGGATCAAACGCGACATGTTCAAAGGGGTTGTCAATATCCCCAATGAAATGTATGAAAATTACCTTAATGACCTAGATCAGCTTTTTATTCGCAGACGTGCGGGTTTGGAAATTCCGAAAATCATGCCAGGAATTGAGGCATACCGGACATGGAAAGGCAGCGTTTGCTATGACGCAAAATTGTCTGTTATGATTGACGATAAACCGGAAGATGTCGAAGCAGGATGCCGTCAGTTTGGTGTTGATTTCATCGACATCAGAACCATCACACCCTAATTGGGAGATAAGTCATGTCCACCGACCATACCAAGGTGACGCCTCGCCCCGGCGATTGATTTCGGTATTTTTGACCCCGCTGATGCCGCACAATTGCCCTCATATGTCCAATATTTCGGTCACGAAGGGGGTTGAACGCCCAGGTAATTCCAATGCTCGTCATGTTCCATCCCTGGATAAACTGCCTAACCCATCTGTATATAAGGACGCAAAGTGATGCAGGGTGCCATTGTCCCAGTCATCTACATTAGCATCTTGCTGGCGCTTTTCGTGATGGCGGTAATCGTTACCAACCGATAGATCATACTTTCAGAACTTGATCAGTGACCAAGTTCTGAAAGTCATTTATTACCGAGAACTCCGACGTAGCTTCTGAAGTTGGTGAAAATCCACCACATTCTGCGGCAGCACTGTTGCCGTGGATGGTTCATGATCCGGAGTATTGAGATACCGGGAAATCAGGTGATCTTTAAAAAAGTTGATGTTCAATGTCTCGCCTGTGGATTGCTCAAGCAATTCTTCCACCGTTACCGATGACCCTTTAGACCAAACTCTTTTACGCAACCAATCATTGAGCGTGGTGAAGTCGCCATTCTCAATACGAGACAGCATGTTCGGATGTTCTTTTTTGGCTGCTGCGAACATCTGTGCCGCATACATAGCACCTAATGTGTAGGACGGGAAATAACCAAATCTTCCGCTGGGCCAATGGACATCCTGCATACAGCCGTCCTTATAGTTGTCCTTGGTAGACAACCCAAGAAGTTCCTGCATTTTGACATCCCAGGCTTCCGGTAGATCAGCAACATCAAGCTTGCCTTCTATCAGGTCGCGCTCGATTTCATACCGTAAAATAATATGGCATGGATAGGTTACTTCGTCGGCATCAACCCGGATGAAACTTGGACGAACGCGCGTATACAATTTGAACATATTATCAGCGCCATAAGCGTCCAAATTATCGTCGTCCGCAAACAGGTACTTGGTCACGATGGGCGACAGAAAATGCATGAATTCATAGCTGCGTCCAACTTGCATTTCCATAAGCAAGCTCTGACTCTCATGCACCGCTATGCTCACGGCACTACCCACCGGCTGTTCAATCCATTCCAGCGGAAGTCCCTGTTCATACTTGCCATGCCCTGTTTCATGGATTACGCCCATCAAAGCCGTAGTCCAATTGCGTTCATTGTAGCGCGTAGTCATACGCACGTCCTGGGGGACGCCGCCACAGAATGGGTGATGACTGGTGTCTAGGCGACCGTGATCAAAATCAAACCCAATTCTTTTCATTACCTCTTCGCCAAGGTTTTTCTGGGCTGAGATCGGGTAATTACCTTCAAAATTAACGACTGTTTCCCCTTTTTGTTTCTCAACAACCTTGGTAATGAAATCGGGAAGAAACTTTCGCAACTCGCCAAATACTTCATCTATTTCATCTGAACGTAGATTATCTTGGTATCCGTCGAGCAACGCATCATACTTACTCATCCCAAACGTCTCACTGAGAACTTCAGCGGTTTTCCGTTCGAGGTTGACCACCTCGGTAAGGAACGGCTCAAAGCTCTTCCAGTCATTCTGGGAACGCAGTAGACGCCATGCCTGCTCAGATTTCATCGAAGCACGTTGTGACGCTTCCAGAAGATCGGTTGGAATGCATGCAGACCGCTTCAAACCCTTAGCAATGATTTCAAGATTAGCTTGTTGCCAATCATTGAGAACGCGCGTAGGTTTTGAAGCATCTAGTTTTAGGGCTTCTTCCACAAGATCGGCAGTCTTCGGATCGGTAATAATCTCGTGAATGACAAGACCCAATTCCGTAAGTGCATCAGAGCGGGAATCACCACCGCCCTTTGGCATATTCACGGCTTCATCCCAGCCACAAATGGCTGATACATGTCCCAGGCGATTTATTCGCTGGTAGATTCGTTTGAGTTCTTCGTATGCGTTCATTTAGACCGCCCAATAAGGAATGAGTTAAGTGATGATCCAATATCCGCTTATGCAAAGTCAATTTTCCTTATGCAAAAATGATTTGACAAAGTGGATTTTTCTGTGTTCTAAATAACACTGTTAGGCAGTGCTTCGCGGTTGAAGCGGATAAGTCCTATAAGGAGAGAAAACATATGCAACACGGTAATTATTCCGTGTCGGTGGTCGTCGCTGGCCGTAATACCGACACTTTCCGACCCGCCTTCGAGTACAATCATACCGATGACAAGACCTACATCGAAGGTCGCGACGGGTCCAAGTTCAAGCTCAACTTCAAGAATCATTCCGCCAAGCGTGTCCTCGCGGTCACGTCCGTGGACGGTCTGTCCGTGATGAATGGTCAGCCCGCCGGTCAGGACAAGCAGGGCTACATCGTCCCGGCGTTCGGTACCCTGGAAATCGACGGCTGGCGCCTGAATGACCGTGAAACTGCCGCCTTCGTCTTCGGTGACAAGGGCGAGTCCTACGGTGCCCTCTCGGGTGCCGGTACCGCTAACAGCGGTGTCATCGGCATCATGGTGTACGAGGAAAAAGTTCCGGAAATCCACCTTCGTAGTATTCGCCCCTTCAATACCTCCCCGATGCTTGGGAGCCGTGGTCTGACCAAGGGCATCGCGACCAAAGGCGGTGGTACTGATTGGCTGGAAGCCGAACAGACCCGTGGTGGCAATTTCGACATGGGTACCGGTTTCGGCGCCAAGCAGGATTCCTCGGTGCGCCGCGTTTCGTTCGAGTCCAAGGACGACCCGAGCGCGATGGTGGTGATGTACTACGCCAGCCGCAAGGCGCTGGAAGCGCGTGGGATCAAACTGATCGAGGCAGCCGTCCCGACTGCCCAGCCCAATCCCTTCCCCGCCTACACGGGCTGCAAGCCCCCGGCGGGATGGACCGGTAAGTAAAACAAAGGGCGCCCAGCGGGCGCCCTTTTTTAATGGATGGTCACTTTCTGTGTTGGGATGCCTAACATCAGAAGCGCGAAAGCCCGCCTCTTCAGTTTCTCTGCCAAATTGGGATCGGTTTTCTGGCATGTTCTGCCAGGATCAGCAGCGTGTTGACCGATTGTTCTTCGATGATGCGTTCAGCTTCGGTCATGGTGTTCCATGTTATATGCTGCTCGTGGGGATGCCTGCTGTCCGCAACGAAGCCGGGATAGCCGCGAACATACTTCACGTCTTCCGGCTTGATTACGATACCGCCGCAGCGGTCGCCAATCAGATCATAGACACGGGTGCCGTCTTGCCATGGAACGCCACCTTCGGCAAGGACACGAATTTCCTCGGACCCCACAGGCGCCCTTGACCGGGACGCCCCCACGACTGCGGAATTCTTTCTTGATTCGAAGGGCGAGTTCATGGGCATCCTGAGATAGCCACCAGACAGCAAAAAGCATCGTTACGCCCCCTTGAGGAAAGACCCGACAATGGCACCCAATGTGAACACCATCATATATCGAGTTGCCGATTTAAGGAAAGCGCCCGAACACTCGCCTTTGCCGAAATCGATCCAATGGGTTTCATTTCCGAAGCGCATGGGTTACCACTTGTAGTTCTTGTGGGAAAAACGACACTTCACCATCCATCCGTCATTGGCGTGTTGGCTGCCGCACATCTTCAGCTTGGCGTCCATTTTCTTCAGGACCAATCCTTCATCTTCGGGGTTGCCACGTTCCTTGATGTCCCACCACAGGTTGGTCAACCCATCACGGAACGGTTTCGCCAGCCACAGATGGCGGTCGATGATGAAATGGCTGTAGTCGTCGTCGGTGATATGATCCCCGAACAACGCGCCCAACTGGCGCTGACGATCCTCGAAGGTCTTGCCGATCAAATAGATACCATCGGCAACCAGCATGTCGAAGACGTAATTGCAGTCCTTGGTGCCACCCGTGACCTTGTTGTTCAGCAACTCAGCCACGAAAACGTACCACCCCTCACCGGGGAGGGATGCCGCCCACCGCATGTTCTTGGAATTGGGCGCCCACATCTTGTGATGCTCGGTCGCGCCGTGTCGCGTGCGGCAAATGATTTCATTGGACGAGGGCTTAATCGCGATTACATTACATGTCCCATTTTTTTTTTTTTTTTTTTTGCCCGCAAA